>Ga0105248_10001075_pt1 | contig 30182 bp, 47 predicted proteins | sample KBSS34metaG_FD_81524 | JGI IMG/M metagenome (GOLD analysis project Ga0105248, IMG submission 81524) | Switchgrass rhizosphere microbial communities from Kellogg Biological Station, Michigan, USA - KBS S3-4 metaG | ecosystem: Host-associated > Plants > Roots > Rhizosphere > Soil | place... | reverse complement strand
TGAAGTCGTAGGTCGGCCGGATCAGACCGTCGATGCAGCGCACTCGGTGTGCGTGGCCTTGTTCGATTTCCCAAATCCAGGCGAGGCGGTGACGGGCCTTTTCCTCGGCGCTCAGCCGGTGGCCCTCGTCCGTCCAGAAGGTGTTGCTATGGACAATGCCCATGGCAGCCTCCTTCGCTGCCAGTTCGGCGACGTAGGAGTGGTCTTCTCCCCTTCCTGTAGGGCTGGGTGAGTTAGTCATTTGGGGGTATTCCACCACGTCATGAGGCTCGTCATGCAAGAGGGGCAGAGGTCTTGCGTGTCGGCTGCTAAAATCTCACGGTGGCCGTTCGAAATTCGCAGCGGGCCGTTGTTCTCCTGCGCCCACACCTTCGCCCAATGGTAGCCCCGGTTCTTCGGGTCGTTGTCGGGCACGTCGTCCTTGAACCCGCAACGGTCGCAAGTCATGTTCGTTGTCTTGGTAGCACTCATCACTCCTTCTCCAATCCCATCATAAGCGCCAGCAGCAGGGCGAGGGGAGCGGTGGGGGCTTCTCCGTGAAACTTTGGCGATCCGCCCTTCGTCCAGATGCAGGCCCACGGTTTTCCCGGCGGGTCGAATGCCATATCCCCGACCGCTGTCGCCTGTCCCGGCAGGACGCGATGGACAAGCTCTAGGGCAGCGTCGAGACTGGAAGAGAACGGCGGCGGCACGCCCGCGCCGACCTTTCCGTCAGGGTCTTCCCAACGGTCCATGACGCCCATGCCGTCGTCGTAGATCATCCAGCCGAAGTGCAGCGCGAGGGCCGCATCAAGCTCCCGATTTCCGCCCGCCGCCTCTCGTAGGCGTTCGATCAGGTCCAAGGTGAGGGGGGCGGTCACGGCTCACCCTTGTCGCGCAACCGGTAGGGGCCGCCCCTGAACCGGTCCCGTTCTGCTAGGATGATGGGCAGGTCAGCGGCGAAAGCTGCGGCGTTCTCTCGCGCAACCACCGGCAGGTGGCCCAAGCCCGTCACATGGCAGGCGTCCGCGAGGAATTGAAGCCGTTCCACCGCTTCTGCTGTTCGATCTGTCTCGCTCACTTCAGCCCCCTCTCTGCGATAAGGAGTTGCATTCCTTTGTTCGACGCAGGTTGCCATCCTCGATGCGACACGTTTTGCAGAGCCGACGCTCAGGTCGCGAGGGCTGCCGATAGGTGTTCTGCTCAGTGAATGGGTGGCCTCGCGCGCAGTGCGTTTTGCGGCGGTTCACGACAAAGGGGCCATTGCCTCGCAGCACGTTCTCGCGCAGCGAAACGCATTCCAGGTGCGCAGCGTTAATGCACCGCCGATTACGGCAAAGGTGATCAACTTGGAGGCCCTCGGGGATTTCCCCCTTAGCCAGCACGTAGGCAGCCCGGTGCGCTCGGCAATACGGCCTTCCGCCGATGCGTACCTTCGTCATGCCATAGCCGTTGTGGTACAGGGCCGCCGTCCAGTTGTGACAGCCAGTATCGGCGTCAACTACCGAGTGGGAAGCGAGGATTTCGGCGGGCGTTTTCATTGCTTATTCCGTCCGCTCTGCACTGGAGGGCGTGGTGAGGTCCGTGATAGCATCAAGACCAACGGCTAGGACGCTTTCGTCCTCGAAGTTGATTGCGGGGAAGCCGCCGGCCAGATCGAACCGGACGATCAGATGGGGCCACTCGACGCCGCCGGGCGTGGCGTGAACCTCAACGATGGTTCCGTGAACCCCGACCCGATCCCCAACCTTGAAGGTTACGCGCTCGCTCATTCCGATGGCCTTTCAAGAAGCTCTCCAAGCTCTGTTGGGGAGGTTTGGGTTTCGTGCATCAGCTTGGCTGCGCGGTCATACAGGACGGTTGCCACTGTCGTTGCCAAATTCAGGCAGTGTGCGGTCGGAATCCTCACGAACCGCTGGCATTTCATGAGCGTCTGTCTCGCCAACGATCCGTCCTCCGGACCAAACACGTAAGCCGCGTTCGGCGGATGCCTAAAGTGCGGCAGACTTTCCGCGTTCTCCAACACCTCCACGGCGACAAAGGTCATTCCCGCGAAGTCGTCAAACGGGCGATCCGTCTGCAAAATCTTGGTGGTGTCGAAGGCTTTCATCCGCAGCGGTCGCGGCGAGCGCGTCTCCAACGCCATGCGGTAGCCATACCGCCTGCCGGTCACGATGAGCGTTTCCACGCCGTAGCAAGCGCAGGCGCGTCGCGCATTGCCGACGTTGATGGGGAACTTCGGGTCCATAAGGATCACCGCTGACATCAGTCGTATTCCTTGGTTCGGATGGCGTTGCAGACGGTGCAACGCCACCGCCGCTTTCCACCTTCCGTCTTCATTTCGTTAAAGACGCGCCTTCCCGCCCCGTGAAGGTGGTCTTGGGCGGCGTGGTCACAGGTGCAGCGAGCGATCATTTCGACCTCTGTTGATTTCCATACCCGTATCGCATAAGATGGCGGACATGGCAATAGAAAACGGTACGCGAAAGTCTGGCCGCCCGCTCCTATGGCCCGAGGCAATGAGCGCGAAGTTCCCGGCCGGTACGCTCGACCGCATCAGGAAAAGCCTAGACCCTGACGAGACGGCGCGCGACTTCGTTCGGTCGGCCGTCGCGCTGGCGATCAGACTTCGCGGTCGCGCCTAACCACCACCGTCCCATCCATTTTCTTCCTAAGCACCCGGCTGAATGGCTTGGAGCGGAGACGGGAGGGGGGCTTGTCGGGAAGGCTTTTCTTGATCAGCCTTTTTGCCTTGGCGATGGCGCGCACGTCACGGCGCGTTTTGAGAGCTGAGCACTCTCCGGTGTGGTTAGGCTCCATGTTGGACAGATCGTTTGTACCGCCAAGGGCCAGGGGGACGCGATGATCCCAAATAGTGAAGGGGCCGGCCGGGGCGCAGGGTTCACCGCAGATCGTGCACACGCGCCCGCATTCCTCCCAGCGCCTATGCTTCTCGCCATAGGTCATGTGGCGGCGCGGCTGAATCTGAACCGCTTCATGCGGAACGCTCGCAACCCTGCTCATGACCAGGCCCGCGTCTTCCTGGCGCATCGGTGACACCATCCCGGCGCAGCCGTCCGCCAGCGCTCGTGCATACCGACGAGACAAGCGATGCGGAGGATCGCCGGGAAACGTTCCTCAAGGTTGATCCACCACCTCACTCCGTCCCTCCCAATGCTATCCCATGCTGTGCGGCGAAGCTGGCGATAAGCTCAATCAACTGGCTCATTTCGTCCTTGTCCAGATCGGAGCTTGAGCGCCCCAGTGGCACGAAGCCGGTTCCTTCTAGGTTCGGCACAATCCTCAGTTCGGTGTTGAGCGCGCCCATGAACAGGATTTTGTAGTCGTTCGCTGATAGCCGTTGACCGTGCCATAGGTGTTGTCGGGCCAGGTCCGTAAGCATCGCCCACATCTTGTCGGACTGCGGGACGGTGCGCTTGGGCTCTTTCAGTTCGAAGCGCGTTCCGGCCGGCGCGATCTTGACCCAATGGGCCGCGCGGTCCCTGACCTCGGCGTTGGTCAAGATCAGGGCCACGCGACCCATGGTCAGGCCGCCTTTCCCTGGCCCACGCTAAACCGCTTGGCCGCCTCGTCCGCTTCGGCGCGAAGCTCGATCCGCCACGACTGCGGCATCTTCCGAATGTCCGCCAGGTTGGCTTCGATGAACTCGCGCATGCCCTCGGACGAACCCATTTCGTGGATCGTCTGGCGCATGGCCTCGTGCATGTCGTCCAGCCCGGCTTTCTTGGCCGCATAGGCGCTCATGCCCGATCCCTCGCACTTCCAGAAGTCGGGACCTTCGCTCGCGGGTGTGATGGGCATTTGCTGGCCATTAGAGCGTCCGTGAGCGGCTTCGGCGTCGTCATCGACCGCAGGCATGTTGAGGGCCGCCATGAGGCTGTAGCGTCGGCTGTAGCTGATCGCGGAGCCGACGCCCTGCGGGTCGATCTTGCCTAGCGCAATCCCCATGTCCCCGCTGATCCATTCGCCGCTCTCGTGCATGAGGACGGTTTCCAGCGTCAGCACGCCGTTGACCAGCGGGCCGGGCAGTTGGATTGCGACAAGCCCATGGGCCGACAGGATCGGCTTAGATGCCGCGATGACGGACTCAAGGTCGGCGTACTTCGATCCCTTGAAGGCCGGGTTTGCCTTGCCCTTCACGACGCCGCCGATCTCGGCAAGCGCGGCGACCAGCGCGGGGGCGATCTTGGTTAGCGTCTCAGAGCGGTTCATTGCTCGTCCTCTCGCTTGGCGCGGGCCTGCCTGTTCAGCTTGCGCTGAAGGTTCTTGACTGAGTTGACGGGGGACCCTGTGCGCGCCCTGTTTCCATAGGTTGGCGGGACGAAACGGCTCATATGAATTCCTCGATAGCGATCTGTTCAAAGCGAGCCAGGGCGGCCGAAACCTCATCCTCAAGCTCTCGTGCGTAGGCGCTTGGGTCTGCGGCGAACAGGTCGCGGAGCCTCACGAAGTTCTCGCGCTCGTAGCTTATGCCCCGGTAGCGCAGGATGCCGTCAGGATCGCACCAGAAGGTCGGGGTCATGCGTGGGCTCCGAACAGGCGGGCAATGCAGTAGACTGAGGCAAGGGTGAGCAGCACGGCGATGATGCCGCCCATCCCCACATTGGGTTCGGAAACAGCACCTCGGATCAAGTCCACCCATATCCAGATCGCCAGCGGCGTCCAGACGACTGCTCCCGCAACATCGAAGGCGCTCATGCCGACTTCACCATTAGCCCGATCACCACAAGGAGGATGAAGCCGGTAGCTGCGATCCAACTGAGTGTTTTGAAGATGGCGCGGGTCATTTCCCGTACTCCAGCACGTAAGCCTTGGCTTCCGCCTTGGTCATTTCCTCGCCCGACCAGTCGTTGATGATCCGGCCGTCGATAGCGTCGATCAGCTCGCAGAGCGCGGCCTTCTGCTCCGACGTGTCATGCTGGGACATGGCGCCCATGGAGTGCTGGCCTGTCTCGCCGTAGCGCCTCGCGGCGGCGATTGCGGCTTCGGACTTCAGGTCCCAGCCCTTCAAGGTTCCCCACTTCAGGCTCAGATCGTCCCTCATTCCCTCAGTTCCTTCTCAAGCCGGTTAGAGAGTTCTCTGATCTCTCCCAAGGCGATCAGCGCTTTCTCCACCGTGTGCGGTGTTGGGTTATGCTCCAGAGCGCCAAGGCGTCCGGCTTCGACCTTGATCAAAGCGGCCAGGCGAGGAACAGCAACCGACAACCGAGGCCAGCGATCAGCCTGGGGTGTGGGGATGGTTACGACGGAGAGGCGGGGGCGGGTCACCTCGGCTCTCCCGCAAGTCCGCAGAAGCCATCCGTCACGTCTCGGCTAACCCACTCCGTCATCCCAGCATGGCGGCGGGGAAGTGGCGTGCGGCGGCGACCGTCTTTAGGGTCATCTTCGAACCGATACACCTCCCGCCAACCATCGCCAGATGGAGGGACGGGGCGCACGCTCCAGCGGCTTCCATCCTCTGAGCGCACCATGTCATCTGGCGTCTCAGCGATCCGATATGACCGCGCATGGTCCCAGCGCCACGCCGGACACGCCGATGCGATACACTTCGGAGAAGCGCCGTTGCCGGGGTCGAATCCGGCCGCCTTAAAGCACGGCATTGTCTTAGCTTTGTTTTCGTCCATCACCCTTGCTCATCAAACAGAACGTGACTGGCTTCAACGCCAAGGCCCAGCCCATCACAGACCGCCTCACGGATACGGGCCATAAGGTCTTCTGGATGATCGGGTGTGGCGACCATGGAGAGGTTCTTGGCCTCTTCCGCGATCAGCGACGCGAAGAACGACGTGGCCAGCCGAATGCGATCAAGGGCGCGATAGTGTTCCTCAATCTCTGCCTCGGTGGTCTCGAAGCGGTCGTTGATGTCGGACTCCATGGCCTCGCACCACGAGCCGTATTCACGAATGCGCTTATACCGATGAGCCCACGCGGGTTCTGGGGTGAGGATGGCGGTTGCGTCTGAAGGGGTCATGGCTAGGAGACCTCAACACGGTAGGCTTCGCCCGGAGCGTACTTCACGCGGCTCCGCTTGCCCCCACAGAAGGCCATGGCCTCTTCAAGGGTGGCGAAGTACCGACTAGTCACGCGACGCTCAGAGCCGTCCCGGTAGCGAGTGACGCCGGCATGGGCGTTCTCGAAGAAGACCTTGTATGGCAGTTGGACGCGCATAATCTGTCTTTCCTCTAGTCAGGCGTTCGGTGAACGGCCAGTGGGGGGACTGGCCGTCTTCGGAACGTCTCCTTTGCTAGTTGTTGGCGTTTGGTATGATCACGCCCGCTCCGCCGTGAGCTTCCACGCGGGAATGCCGGTAAGGCGCTCGGCCATGATCCTTGCGCAGTGCGCGCTGTCGATGGTGGGATAGACGAACTGGACGAAACGCTGCGTTCCCAGTTCGAAGATCGCGTAGGCGGTCATTGGCTTGCTCCTTAGTGACAACCGAACACTAGCATGGGTGGAATGTGCGTCAAGCACTATTTTGGGCGCTTGACACTTTTCTAGCGCCATGGCACACCTAGCGCATGATGACAGCAGCAGACCTGCGCGCCTGGCGCGCCCGCCGCCGAATGACTCAGGCCGAGCTGGCCCTGATGATCGACTACCACCCGCGCGGTGTGCAGGAAGCCGAGAAGCGCGAGGGTCCGATCTCCGTCAAGATGGAGATGGCGATCAAGCGCATCGAGAATGCAGAGGCTTCCCAATGACCCTCAGTGAGCGAGAGGAAGGAATGGGTTCATCCCAGGGTAGCGGAGAGGCCGCGTCTTCGGCCTCAAGTGGCCGACCCGAGAGAGGCAACTGGTCGGCCTGCTGCAATGGTTTGGCCTTCCCGAAGATGCCGCACCTACATGCGGAGCATTGCGCAGCGCGTGCTGATCCTTGGACGCTCTTTCGAGAGGATCGGGCAGAACGTCAACAGTTTGACATGGACACGCCCGCGTTCCGTCATCCACTGGAGCAGGTCGCCCGTTGTTTGGATGTATGGGGGCGCATGGAGCGTGGCGGTAGCTATGCCGAGCAATGCTTCATCATGGCGAACGAGTGCCTGAAGGCTGCGCGGCTTCTCTCCGATGGCGCTCTTGGGCGTCAAGACGATACGTCGCCGCCCAGCGGTATGACCAAATGACCCCTCCCCTAATCATAGACATCCTGATCACCACGATAGCGATAGGGGTTCCTGCGTGTCTCTACATCGCGCGTCCGAGATCGAAGCCGAGTGCGTTCGAGATTCGCACCGCTCACAACAGAGCCGCCGAGGCCCGCTCTCGTTGGAAAGCCGATCAAGCCGCAAGACGAGAGAGCGAGACAGCTAGAAAGGCTTTCGTGCAGGCTCGTAGTCAGCAGATCACTTTGGAGATGCGCTGTAGAGCGCGGAGACAGGGATGGAACGGATGAGTGATGCGATTGGACCGGGAGATTGGGTACAGCGCATCAAGCACTCCCCCTCGCACCCACAAATGCGTGTCGGAACCGTTTGGTTCGTTACGGCCCTTGTCGCTGCGGGGACCCTGCCTTGCGTGGGTTGCCGGGTGATTCCAGCCGCAGGCTTAGTGCTGTTGGGGAGCCCCTTAGCGCTTGGTGAGGTATCTCCGCAAAACAGGCGTCATGCTGGGTGGTGCCCCTGCAGCTTCCGCCCCTACCAAGGCCCCGAACAAGCCAAGCGTCTCACCTGTAAACCCATAAGCGAGCCCGCATGATCGCCCTGGAGATGAAGTCCCGGGCTAGGCCTCAAGGGTGGGGACGGTGAGCGCTGATCACGCCCGCGTGGCTGAGGAAGGGGCTTTCGTCTGGACAGATGACATCATCGCCAGAGCGAGGAAGCTTTGGGAAGAGGGCTTGCCGGGGATGCGGATTGCTCTGCTGATCGGCGCGCCGTCCCGATCGGCTGTCCTCGGCAAGGCCTGGCGTGAGAAGTGGCCTCGGACCCCCGACATTCGCCGCTACAACCAGATGCAGGGCCAACAGAACGCCACGGCGGCGAAGCGTGTTCTAGCAGAAAGTCGCCCCAAATCCAAACTCCGGAAGCCGAAGATGGCCAAGCCCGAACCCAAAATCCTCAACCCGATCACGCTGATGCAACTCGGCGCCCATACGTGCCGCTGGCCGGTGACGGACGGTGATCCGTGGCTGTTCTGCGGCGCACGCTGTGAGGGCGTGTATTGCGGGCAGCATACGGCGCGTGCGACCGTGCCGGCAAAGCCGCGCGTGAAGGTCCCGAGGTTTGCCGCATGAGGAGGCCCCCCACTTCGGTTGGTGATCATTACGGGCGTCTTCGGGTGATCGCATCGGCTATTCCAGACAGGCATAATCGCACCGTGTGGCGGTGTCGGTGCGAGTGCGGAGCAGTGAAAGACATTCCTGCCAACCAACTCCGAACCGGAAAAACAACTTCGTGTGGATGCTTGCGGCTTGAGCGCAACCCCGATGCTCTGGCGAGACGACCGGAATACGCTATCTTCCGAGGAATAATCTCCAGGTGCGAAAACCCAAACGTCGAGCACTTCAGGAACTATGGTGCCCGGGGCATTAAGGTGTCGCCCCTGTGGCGTAACGATTTCCGCGCATTTCTGGATCACATTGGTCCTCGTCCGTCTCCCGCGCACTCAGTTGACCGGATCGACGTTAATGGCGACTACGTGCCCGGCAATGTTCGCTGGGCGCGCGCCCTCGTTCAGGCGAACAATCGGCGCAACACTCGATTTGTCGTCTATCGCGGTGAGCGAATGGCTCTTTGCGATGCTGTTCGGGTTGCTGGCTCTGTCATTCATCACGAGGCGGCGTGGATCAGAATCAAGTGGGGCTGGGATACGTCCGAAGCATTAGAAACTCCAAGGCTGCACGAGTCTGGGAACAGCAAAGCGAGGCGCGCCGCATGACCCCCGTCGTCCCGCTCCGCGTGATCCAGATCATGCGCGCCGCCTGCGACCGTCACGGCGTGACGCTTGGTGAGCTACTTGGCCCCAGCCGCGGCCGCTCTGCCTGCCGTTGCCGCCGGGACGCCATGGCACGAGTTCGTAGCGAGGTTGTGATCAATGGTCGGCCAGCATCTTACCCCTTGATAGGCCGATGGTTCAACCGTGACCATTCCGCCGTGATGTACATGCTCGGCGCTTGCCCGAGAACCCGCATCGCTGCCTAGCCGTGGATGATAGCCATGTTCCCCAAGCCCCCACCACCCCGCACGCATCACGTTGTCCCCGTCGAGATGGTCGCCGACTTCCGCCGCGCTGGCTGGAGTTACCGCCGCATCGTGGAAGTGGTTCGCCGCACGACCGGGGAGAAGTTCACGACCGATGGCCTGGCGCGGGCGTTGCGTAAGGAACGCCAGCCTGTTGGGCCCATATAGCCGCCTAGGGCTTGTGGGGGGCGTTGCGTGATCGTGCGAATGCTGTAGATTGAGGGCGGCGGTCGGGAGCTTTCGCGAGCTTCCCGCCGCCTGGGCCTCAACGCTCGATGCAGGAACGTCTAATGCTTATCCCCAAAATACCCGACGTGCGTGAAGGTTGCAAGACGCGGCCGCTTTTCATGACCGGCGCTGAGCCCGAAGAGGTTTGGCCGCTAGTCCGAGACTTTCACTACAGTCGTCGGATGCCGAGCATCATCAAGCATTGCTTTGTCTGGCGCGAGGCCGGCGGTCTATTCGGCGACTTCGGGGAGGCGCGGGCCGCTGTGATATTCGGCCAGCCCGTCAACCGCGCATGGCCCACGGATGCTCTAGAGCTTCAGCGCCTTGTTCGTCGCGACGACTTCGACAGGCCGCTTTCCGAGTTTGTCGCATGGTCGCTGCGCTGGCTGAAGAAGCACACCGAGACGCCCTTCGTCCTCTCATACGCGGACAGCGGTCAGGGGCATCACGGGGGCATCTATCAGGCGCTCAGTTTCGACTACGTGCTTGAGAGCGAGCCTCGCCAAGACGGCATCCGCAACACGTCGTCGGGCGAGTTTATCCACGGTCGCCAAGTCGGTCGTATGTTCGGATCGCAGAAGCGTGCGGAGGTCAGCGCCCAACTGACTGAGGATTGGGAACTAGCCTATCACGAATCCAAGTTCTGCTATGTGCGAGCGCTAAAGCAGCGGCGGACGTCTCTGTTCAAACAATTCGGGTGGTCTGCGCTTCCGTACCCAAAGCCGGCGCTTGCCGCATGAGCCTTCAGGCTATCACCGCTGCGCTGGCTGTTGACGACATCACGTCGTCCGAAAAGTTCCTGCTGATGGTGCTGGCGAACTACGCAGATGCCGACCTAAAGTGCTGGCCGTCGCAAGAACGCTTGGCGAGAGACACGCGGATGACGACGCGCACCATCCTCGCCAACCTGAAAAGCCTGGAATTGGCTGGCTGGCTATGGCGTGAACACCGGCCCCGGCGTGGAGACGGCTCGCGGAATAGCGACATGATCCATTTGCAGTTCCATAGTGAAATGGTTTCACCTAGGCCCCGTCGCCAACGTGAAATTGACGACGTTCCCTACCTGAAATCTACGCAGAACCTACCTGAAACCATTTCAGGTAAACCTTCATTAGAACCTCCAATAGAAGAACCTTCAGTCAGATCGAAGGCGCGACATTGCAACTCGGAAAGCTATGTCGCGCCTTCGCCTGAGCAACAAGCAGCCAGCCTTCGACAAGCCAATGAGGCTGAAGCGGCAGAGCGAAGGGCGGTGGGCGAACAGATGCGCGACCTTGCCCGTTCGCTCAGTCTCGGTTCCGCGATTCCGAAGCCTGGCAGATCGTCTTAAACCGGATCGGACCCAAATGGCCCACCTAGCTAAATCTCTGAGGACAAGGACATGAGCGAACAGACGATGCTGGAGAGGTTGGCTGCGATTGCCGCCGATGCATCTCCGGTGACTCCGCACCAACAGGTCGCGGAACATATGGTCCGCGCCATCCTCACCGAACTGAGGGAGAGCGCGCCTGCTTGGTGTGATCGGCAAGGGGACTGCCCACATTGCGATGAGTACAGCTTCCCGCAACACGCCGTCACCGACTTTCTCGACGCTATCCTTGAGGGAAAAGCATGACCCACGCATTGACCGAAGCTGAGGCTCACAAGCGCTGGTGTCCATTCGTGCGCTATCGCCTCACCGGAACTGAGGTCAGCGTGAACCGCGACATGGATCGCCCCCGAGCCTTTGGAGAGCGCGAAGGCGATGTTTTCGCCTGCATGGCTTCTGCCTGCATGGCCTGGCGCTGGTCCTACGAACCAGACGGAAAGTCTCAGTCTACCACCAAGGGATTCTGTGGATTAGCGGGGACGTGAGAGCATGAGAAAGCTGCTGTGTCTCGTGGGCCTTCACAGGCTGCATGTGGTTCATCGATTCGGCGCTGGCGCTCTGATCGCCTGTCCGCACTGTGAACGTGAGTGGGGTATGCATGACGGCATGCGGGCCTTCGTTCCGTGGGATGGCGACCTAGAGCAGTTGTACCAAGACTTCGGCTTCGACGTGTCGGCCTCTCGCGCCGAGTGGAAGCGCAACAAGCGGCCCTATCCGCCGAACCAAATCGGGAGCTGTGCGCTCGACGCTAGACCGCCCCCATCGTGAACTGCCAGAGCGCCAGCAATCCGATCAAGAGCAAGACGCAGAGCGCAATCGTCTTGATCGGCTCGGGGATCGGAAGCTTCGTGAATGCCCACCAAACGACACAGGCGACCGCACAGAAGAAAAACAGGACCAAGACGAGATGGATCAACCCACCCCCCGCCAAGCCTACTGAAGCCAAGGTCAATCCCATCATCTCGCGTCTCCATTCCAAAACCCAACGGACAGCGAGAGGCTAAGGTTCCGAGTGATTAGCTAGACGCAGCCTCTCAACCACAACGGTATGAACCCAACCCCCTTGACTAATCCCCTCCGACAGAGGACATTTCCCGCCCATGGTTACGATAGCCGGCGGCATCTTCCTTTTCTTCCTCGCCGCAGCCGCCCTGCGAACCTTCTTCGCGTTCCTCGGCTGGGCGTTTCGGCGCTAGCTTGAGAACAGGGTTGCTCAAGTGACGTTCAAGCCAGGGCAAAGCGGAAACCCCGGCGGTAGGCCAAAGGTCGAGGCAGAGGTTATAAAGCTCGCCCAGCAGGCCTCGCCAGATGCTATCCGCAAGCTGGTCAAGTGGGCCAACAGCGACGACGCCCGCGCCAGTATTCCAGCCTGTAACAGCCTTCTGGATCGCGCCATCGGCAAGCCAAAGCAGCAGCTAGAGCACACTGGCCAAGACGGCGGCGCAATCATAACCAAGATCACCGTCGAGATCATCGGTGGTGAGCTGCGCCTGAAGGCCGCCAAGGTCTTCGCCCCGCTGCTAGCGCCGGCCAGGTACAAGGGCGCACACGGTGGACGCGGTTCGGGCAAGTCGCACTTCTTCGGCGACCTAAGCGTGCTGGAGGCCTACAAGAACCCCGGCCTGCGCATGGTCTGCATCCGTGAAGTCCAGAAGACGCTGCAACAATCCGCCAAGCGCCTGATCGAGGACAAGATACAGGACCACGGCTTAGGCAGGGACTTCAACGTCCTACACGATCGCATCCAGACGCCGGGCGCTGGGCTGATTATCTTCCAGGGGATGCAGGACCACACGGCCGAGTCGATCAAGTCCCTGGAGGGCTTTCAGCGGGCATGGATCGAGGAAGCGCAGACGCTCTCGGAACGCAGCCTGACGCTGCTGCGGCCCACGATCCGCGCGCCGGCCTCGGAGATTTGGGCAAGCTGGAACCCCGGCAACAAGCGCGACGCCATCGAGTTCCTACGCTCTGCCCCGCCCCCAAACAGCGTCGTCGTCAGGGCCAACTGGCGCGATAATCCTTGGTTTGGGGGCGAGATGGAAGGCGAGCGGCTTTACGATCTCGAACACCGGCCGGAGAAGTACGACCACGTTTGGGAGGGCGGCTACTCCAAGATCACGGATGGAGCGTATTTCGCCCGCGAGATGCTGCACGCTGAGCACAGCGGGCGTTTCAAGGCTGAGTACGACCCTGCGCTGCCCGTCTACACCGCGTGGGACTTGGGGGTTAGCGACTCAACGGCCATCTGGTTCTTTCAACCGCAGTACGGCCATCGCGTCGCGGTGCTGGGCTACTACGAGAACCACGGCTACGCGGCCCAGCACTATGCCGAGTATGTGCTTGAGCTGGGTCGGCGCAACGGCTGGACCTATGGCAAGCATCACGTTCCGCCAGACGCCAGGGCCAGGGAATGGCTGACATCAGGCCCCGATGGCAAGGCCAAGACCCGCATTCAGGTGCTGGTCGAGCTAGGGCTCAACGTGGCCGTGGTGAGGGAGCACAAGTTGCATGACGGCATTGAGGCGGCCAGGCGCATGATCGACGTGGCGCACTTCGACGGCGTGACCTGTGACGACGGCATTGAGTGCCTGCGTTGCTATCACCGTGAGTGGGACGACGACGACAAGGTATTCGCCGATCGCCCTGCGCACGATTGGTCCAGCCACGGCGCTGACGCCTTCCGCTACATGGCCGTTGCCATCGGCGAGATGAAGCCCGAGCCGCCCAAGGAAAAGACCGAGCCCAAGGGCATCGTGGATGCGACCTGGGATGAGGCCATGCGGACCTATGGGCGCAGGCGGCGGGAAAGGGTTTGACGCGGTTACGTAACCAGCGCATGGTTACGCCATGGTTACAGCCCCCAAATGCAAGGTCTGCGGACATGCCCACTTCGGAAGCGCCCACGTTTGGGATGACGCGAAGCCAGATGATCGACCGCGCCGTATGGGACGCGGCAATGCCGACGATGCCGCCGGCGATTCCTGCTCACTGGCGCGTCCAAGAATGGAGGCGGTACGGCCTGCTCAAGAGCGACCTGAAGCGCATCCGTCAGAACTTCCGCAGGATCGCCCGTCAAAACCCAAGCGAGATCGCGCAGCCTACATGCGCGCCTACCGTGCTAGAGGCGCTTCTTGACCGTCGCCTGCGCGCGTGGGGCTGACATGAAGCTATCCCGTCTCGCCATGGGGCTCATCCTGTTCTGGATCGGAGCCGTTCTCGCTACGCCGTTCATCTGGTTCGCGCTGATGTATGACGCGGCGATGATCGGCATGCCCTGAGCGTTGCTATTCCCCGCAACTTGATAGACATTGGCGGCAATGGCCGCCACCGATCCGCAGGCTCCCGAAGCCCCCTCGCGAAACTGGATCGCGGAGCTTGACGCGTCTGAGAAGTGGATGCGCAGCTATTGGGAGCGCTGCCGTCGGATTCTGCGCCGCTACCGCAACGACAACGCCACGGCGGACGGCCAGCCCGACACGAGAGCGAGGCGCTATGCCATTCTGTGGTCTAACACCGAGGTGCTCAAACCTGCCGTTTACGCTCGGCAACCGACCGCCGTTGTTAGCCGGCGATACAAGGACAGCGATAAGGTCGGACGATACGCATCCGAGGTTCTGGAGCGCGCCCTCAACTTCACCATCGACCAATACGACTTCAACGCGGTCGTTAAGCTGTGTCGTGACGATTATCTGATCCAGGGCCGGGGTCAGGTGTGGGTTAGATACGAACCGCACGTCGGCAATCCGCCCGAGGGCCTACAGGTCAGCAACGATGCGGAGGACGCGGACGAGCCCGAGGAAACGGGCTATGCCGAGACGTGCTGCGACCATGTGAACAACGCCGATTGGGGGTTCAACCCGTCCCGCGAATGGGATGAGGTCTACATGGTCTGGCGCAAGGCCTACATGACGCGCTCGGAACTGAAGGCGCGCTTCAGGGGCAAAGCCAAGGACATTCAGCTAGACATGCGGGTCAAGGACGATCCGGTTGAGGAAGCGTCCGCCAGGACTTCAGCCCGCAAGGCCGCGATCTACGAGATTTGGGATAAGCACACCCGCACCGTCTATTGGGTGAGCAAGACCTACGCCCAAGATGGCGGGGTCATTGAGTCAAAGCCCGACTGGCTGAAGCTGGATGACTTCTTCCCCTGCCCGCGCCCGCTGATGGCCACGACCATTGACGAGCAGTACATCCCGATCCCCGATTACGTCTACTATCAGGACCAGGCCGAGGAGATAGACGACCTCACCGCCCGCATCGGCAATCTGACCGACGCGCTGCGGATGGTCGGCATCTACGCCGGAGACGTGAACACATCGCTCCAGCAGATGTTCACCGGCACGCAGAATGAGCTGATCGCGATCACGAACTACCAGGCGCTGGCCGATCGGGGCGGGCTCAAGGGTGTGATCGAGTGGATGCCGATCACCGAGGTTGTCTCAACGCTTCAGGGCTGCATCGAGACGCGCAAGCAGCTTCTGGATGACGTCTACCAGATCACCGGCATCTCGGACATTCAGCGCGGCGACACCGATCCTGACGAGACGGCGACGGCTCAGGGCCTGAAGGCCACCTGGGGCTCAGCCCGCACGCGTGAGAAGCAGAAGGAAGTCAGCCGCTTCTGCCGCGATATCCTGCGCATCAAAGCCGAGATCATCGCCAAGAACTACAGCCCCGAGCTTCTGAACGCGATGACGGACGTGCAACTGCCCACGCCCCAGCAGCTTCAGGCGCTGCAAATGGCCAAGCAGCAGAACATTCCCATTCCGCCGCAGATGGTCGGCATGGAGACGCGCCCGACGTGGGATGACGTTGAGGGCCTGCTCCGCAACGACGCCACCCGCACGTTCCGGGTGGACGTTGAGACAGACTCCACGATCGAGCCCAACGACGCCGAACAGCAGGCGCAGAAGATTCAGTTCGTGACCGTGCTCACGACCTTCATGGCGCAGGCGATGCCGGTGATGCAGCAGGTTCCGGCGTTGGCCCAACTCGGCGGAGAAACGATCAAGTTCCTTGCCCGCTCGTTCCATGTCGGCCGCGAGATGGAGGACGTGATCGAATCGACGTTCGACCAGATCGGCCAGATGCCCGCGCAGCAGCAGGGACCGGGCGGCATGAACCAGATCGAGGCGCAACTGAAGCAGCAGGAGATGCAGCAGCAGGCGCAACAGCACGCCCAACAGGCTCAGATCGAACAGGCGAAGCTGCAACAATCCGCCCAGCAGTCGCAGCAGGACAACGCGGTCAAGCTGCATCTGGCCCAAACCGACGCCCAGCTTGGCCAGCAGAAGATTCAGGCCGAGAACGCCAAGACCAGCGTCGAGGCCCAATTGGGCGCCGCTGACATGCAGAACCAGCAGCGTCAGCAGGAACTCGACCACCAACAGGCGATGCACCAGATCGCCCATCCCCCACCCGTCAAAGCAGCAGGAGGCCGCTAAATGGGCGCGCCCGTCACCATCGTCAACGCGGACGGCTCGCCCGGATCGCTAACCGCCACTATCGCAGCCGACGCGACCGTTGTTCCCAATGGCCTGACCTTCGGCGTCACAAAGGTCGCCATCGCGGCCAGCCAAACGGCTCAGGTTCTCGGCGCCACCGGGGCGGCGGGCGACTATCTCGCGGGGCTGCTTGTCTCCCCAGGGACCGCTGCATGCGGCTTAGTAAGCCTGCTGGACGGCGCGACCAGTTATCCGGTGTTTGCCGGTGGCGGCGTGACGGCGCTTCCCTCTCTCATCCCCTTCTGGATCAACATCGGCATGAAATGCACGACCGCTTGGAAGGTGACGACCGGCGCCAACGTGACCGTGCTGGCTGGGGGGCAATTCACCTGATGTTCAGCCGCGCCGGGGCCATTGCGGGCAATGTTGCCGCCATGGGGGCGGTCGGCGTTGTGCCGATCGTCGCCCCAGTACTGCTGGGCTCGGCGAGCGCTAACGCGGACGCCAGCACCGCCATCACGACGGTGGCCGATGCGCCGGCTGGCGGCCTGATCGTGACCATTGCCGCTTTCGTTGATGCGGCGGCTCACAACCTCGCCAATGCCAGCACTTGCGCCGATACGGTCAACACCTATTCGTCACCGCTCGATGTGCAGAACGGCGTCAACCCCACGAGCCGGGACAGCGCGTTCTTTGAGGCCTTCAACAGCGTGCATCTTGGCATCGGCGGGACGATTACCTGCGGGCCGGGATCAACGGGATTCGGTTCCCAACGTGGCGCACTGGCGTTCTACGCGTCGGGCCTGATCACCACTGATCCGCTCGATGTTCATGGCAACTTTGGAACCGGAACCGGAACCGCCGTCGCCAGTGTGACGAGCGCCACTCTCGCCAAGGCCAACGAGCTGATCGTTGGATATGTCATTACGGGCCTGGCCGCTTCGGGCGTAGGCTTCACCGAAGATGCGACCTTCACGTCTATCGGCTCGATCATTTTCGGCACGTCGATCATGCGCGTGGCCTACAAGATCGTGGCGGCCACGACGGCGGTTGCCTATGCGCCCACGTTCGCCAGCTCGGTCAATTGGGGGGCGAACGTGATCAGCTTCAAGGGCAACTGATATGTCCACCAAGAATCCAGATCAGCTAACCGTCTCGACCACGATTGCGAACACCGATCTGTTGGTCGGCTATCCGGCCGGCGGCCCGATGTATGCCATCACGGCGGCCAATGCGCTGATCTACTTCGAAGCATCGAGCCTGCTGTTGGACGGCTCGCACACGATGACCAGCGCGCTGGTTCATGCGGTGGGCTCCGAATCGCTCCCCTCCGTCACCTTCGCGGGCGATCTCGATACGGGCTGGTTTCACGTCGGCGCGAACAGCATGGCGGGTGTCGTCGGGGGACAGAAGCGCCTACAGGTCGAGGCTACGGCAATCACGGCCCTCAACGGCGCGGTCTTCGTCGGCAACCTGACGGGCAATGCCGATACAGCGACAACGGCCGGCAGCACCAGCGGCAACGCCGCGACCGCGACCAAATGGGCGACGGGCCGCACGCTCTCGATCACCGGCTCGATTGCCTACACGTCGCCCAGCCTTGACGGCTCAGGTAACGTCACCGCCGCCGCCACGATCGCCAACAACAGCGACGCGGTGACGTGGGGTGGGCTCCAGACGTATTCCGTGGGCGCGAACCTCACCCTGGCCGCCGCTCCTGCCTCGAACGCCGTGGGCTTCCTTGGGCTGATCCAGACCGGGGCCAAGTCCAACGACTACACGCTTGCCTTGGCGGACTCTGGCCATGAAGTCCCCTTCACCGCGACCAAGACGCTCACGATCCCCGCGAACGCCTCGATTGCGTTCCAGAACGGCACGGTCATCTGCGCTTCCGTCGATAGCGGCCACACCCTCACCGTCGCGATCACGTCCGACACATTGACGTGGCTTCCCACGGCGGGAACGGGCTCACGCACCGTGACTGGGCCAGGCTTCATTACCTTGCGGAAATACTCGTCCACGGTCTGGTGGTGCTGGGGGATGAACATAAGCTGATGACCGGCGCAGTTATCGCAGCTCTGGGTGTGGCCGGGAACGCGGGTGGGACGGCCCTGCCGACGTGGGCGAACATCAGCGGCGCCCATGGATCGAGCCCGGCGAACGGCGATCAGAACGTCAGTTCCGGCAGCGTGGCCTTCACCGTCACATGGTCGGTTCCGTCGCCTGCACTGTCGCTCTCGATCACGGACGGCACGACGACGGCAGCCAGCAGCACCGGCACGCTGACCCATACCTATAACCCCGCCACCACGATCCATTTCGTCGCGGGCGCCAGCGGCGCGCTGGGGCCGGTGACGATCACGGTCAACGCCATCGGCTACACGTCCAGCACCTTTACGGTGACCCTGACGTGAGAGAACGCTATCACCCCGCACACGGCATGATCCCGGTTGACGAATGGGAGCGCCTGCACGCAACGGAAAGCCGCCGCTCTGGCCTGCCATGCCCGATGGTGATCCGCGACGATTTGGGTGGCCATCTACTCCATCCCGCAACGGGCGAGCACTACGACTCCAAGTCCGCCTTCAGGGCCGCGACCAAGGCGGCGGGGTGCGTCGAGATGGGCAATGACGCGCAGGCGAGCCGCAGGCCAGAATACCGAGAAGCGGGCGGGGTCGAGACGGATATCAAGAGGGCGATCGAGCAACTGTCATGAGCAACGCACTAGAGCAGACCGACGACATCGAAGGCGACCTGAGGGCGGCGTTCGAGGCTGACCAGCCCGCCGCTACCGCACCGGCCCCCGAGCCCGTCCAGCAGGCCGCTGAGCCCACGGACGACGGCCCGGCGCGCGACGAACACGGCAGATTCGCGCCAAAGGTTGACAAGCCCGAGGAACAGCAGCAATCTGCAACACAAGCGCAGCCGGAACCTGAAAAGGCCATCCTGCCGCCTGCATCTTGGACCGCAACAGCCAAGGCCGACTTTGCGACCCTCCCGCCGCACATTCAGCAGGAAGTGCTGAGGCGCGAAAAGGAGATGAGCGACGGCCTCGCTCAGTTCCAGCCCAAGTCCGAGCGCCTGAACAAGCTCGATGCTGTGTTCGCGCCGATCCGTGACCGCCTGACGATCGCGGGGATTTCCGATGATGCTTACGTGGCCGCCCTGGTGCGCGCCGACGAAATGCTCCGGGGTCCCAACGCCGCGCAGGCCCTCCAGATTCTAGCGCAGCAATACGGCATCCAACCTCAGGCGCTTCAGGGTCAGCAGTTCCAGCAGGGCTTCCAGCCTCAGCAGATCGCCGACCCTCGTCTCCAGACCCTTGAGCAGCAGCTTCAGCAACTGACCCAGCAGGTTCAAAGCCGGGAACAAGCCGAAGCCCAAGCCCAACAGGCCGCACTGACGAACGACATACAGACCTTCGCCAACGATCCGGCGCATATGTATTTCGAGAACGTCAAGAGCGACATGGCGGTTCTGCTGAGGGCCGGGAAGGCGAAAGACCTGGCCGACGCCTACGACATGGCGTGCCACATGGACCCGACGATCCGTAACCTGATCGCCAAGCCCATTGCACCCCCGGTCCAAGGCAAGCCGAACGGAAAGACCGTCACCGGGTCGCCCGGCGCCGCGAAAGCGTCAACGCAGGCCGATCCAACCAGCAGCATCGAGGACGATGTTCGGCAAGCCTTCGCACAGGTGACCGGACGTGTCTAAGGGGACCTAAAACGCCATGGCCAGCCCGAATATCTCGGAAATCCTGACCACCACGCTCGCGAACCGCACCAAGAAGCTCGCGGACAACGTGACCAAGAACACCGCGCTCCTGTTCCGCCTGGAGCAGAAGGGGACGATCAAGACCGTTCCCGGCGGCGCGAGCATCCGTCAGGAACTCGAATACGCCGAGAACTCGACGTTCATGTACTACTCGGGCTATCAGGTGCTGAACATCAGCCCGTCCGATACGTTCACGAGCGCCGACTTCGACTGGAAGCAGGCCGCCGTCGCGGTGACGATCTCCGGTCTGGAGGGCTCGGTTCAGAACACCGGCCCCGACGCCATCATTCCGCTGCTGGCCTCTCGGATCAAGAACGCCGAGAAGACCATGCGCAACAACCTGTGGACCGGGATGTACTCGGACGGAACGGGGTCGAGCGGCAAGCAGATCGGCGGCCTTCAGTTGCTGGTCGCGGACGATCCGACCACCGGCACGGTCGGCGGCATCAACCGAGCGACTTGGAATTTCTGGCGCAATCAGGTGTTCGACTGCTCCAGCGACGGCGGCTCGACCATGAGCAGCGCCAACTGCCAGAAGTTCATGAACTCGCTCTACTCCAAGTGCGTGCGCCAGACCGACAAACCTGACCTCATCCTGGCCGACGAGGTGTACTACAACAACTACCTCAACAGCCTCCAGATCATCCAGCGCATCAGCGACGACAAGATGGGCCAGGCCGGCTTCACCAACGTGAAGTACATGGGCGCCGACGTGGTGCTTGACGGCTTCGCCTCCGGTGACGCTGGCGCTGGCGGTGTCGCCACGGCAGCGGGCTGCCCAGCGAGCCACTTCTACTACCTGAACACGGACTACATCCACTGGCGCCCACACGCCGACCGCAACATGGTCCCGCTGGAAACGGTCCAATCCATCAACCAAGACGCCACGGTGAAGTTGATCGTGTTCGCTGGCAACATGACCAGTTCGAACAACTTCCTCCAGGGCGTGATGAAGGCGTAGGGGAACCGACATGGCTGCCACCACTGGAATCTTCAGCACTTCGGCCGAGGCCGGGGTCAACCTCTACGACGTGTCTTCGACCGCGAAGTTTGGCCTGCTGACCATCGTCAACGGCACGGACGGCGTGCGCCACATCTACGGCAAGTGCATCAAGGCGCAAGGGTCCATCGCGACCGTGGGCGTCGGCACGGCCGGGTCGATCACCACGGTCGGCTCCACGACCGCGACGTACATCATGAACGTCACGGGCGGCGCGGCGGCTTCGCAGTACTGCTGGGTTCGCGCCCGAACGATCTAGTCCCTGGATGGGGGTCCACTGCCGGCAGCATGTAGCGCGCACCCGACTTCTTCCGACTCATCCGACAACTTGCCCCGGCCCTAGCGGTCGGGGCTTTTGTTTGGTAGCGTGGCCGTAATGGGCAAACGACCGGCCGCGCCGAAGTCTCGCAGCAAGAGAGCTAAGATGCGAACGCTACATGCGTTGCAGGACGGTGCGTGCGCCCATTGTGGGCTCCCCATGGAACATCCGGACGAATGCCGCGCCGCTGGGCGCTCCAACGACAAGCACGCACCGACGCTAGATCACGTCGTTCCCAAATGCGAGGGTGGTGGCCACTTCCTTAGCAACCTCGTACTCGCGCACAGGCATTGCAACATGCAGCGGCGAGACGGCGTATTGCCGCGACGAGCGCGGAGGGTGTTGGCCCGAAACTTGGAGCGCCACGCATGATCCGCGTCGTCTGCGTCTGCGTGGCGGACAAGTACGACCTCGAATACGTCGCGATCCTGTTCGACATGGTTCAGCGCAACCTGTCGAAGGAATACACCTTCCACGTCATCACCGACCGCGACATGCCGAACGCAATCGCGGCCGATCCGGGCCTGCCGGGCTGGTGGCAGAAGCTGAAGCTGTTCGACCCCTCCCTGCCCTTCGATAAGGGCGACCGGATGGTCTATTTCGACCTCGACGTAGCGATTACGGGCGACCTGACAGAGCTGACCGAGACCAAGGGCATCATCAAGGATTGGAACCTGCCGGGCTACAACTCGTCGGTGATGGTGTGGGACCATGGCGAGCATGCCAACGTCTGGACGGACTTCTACCGCCCAAGCATGCACGAACTCGACGGCGATCAGGACTGGATCACGGCGGTGAGCCACTTGGCCGATCCGTGGACGCCGTTCCCGCGAGACTGGTTCGTGAGCTACAAGGCCCACGCGGTGGACTATCCCCCGAAGGGCTGCATCGCCGCGATCTTCCACGGCGAGCCCAAGCCCTCCGAGATCACCAGCGGCTGGGTTCCACAAGTGTGGAAGATCGGCGGCCTGACGGAACTGCCGGTGACGAAGGGGATGAACGTGTCGTTCGGAACCGCGCTCGCCAACATCGAGGCCAACGCCAAGCTTGACCTGCCCTGGTTCGTGGGCGCCGCGCCGCACAAGCAGACCGCCGTCATCGTCGGCGGCGCGCCGTCGCTCAGGCATTCCATGGACGCCATCAACGCCCATCGCCAGCGCGGGGCCAAGATCATCGCCCTGAATAATGCGGGTAAGTACCTGAACGCCCACGGCATCCGGCCCGACGTAGTGATCATCCTCGACGCCCGTCCCGAGAACATCGCTTTCACGGAAGCGCAGACGGACTGCTTCCTGATGGCCTCACAGTGCGACCCTAGCCTGTTCGAGGCGGTGAAGGACCATCCGAACGTCATCCTCTGGCATGCCTTCATGTGCGACGAGATGAAGGACGTTCTGACCCCCTACATGGAGACGCACCCGATCTGCGCGCTTGGAGGTGGAGGAACAGTCTTCCTGCGAGGCCTTGGGCTCTTGGTCGAGGCCGGCTATCGCAAGCTTCACGCCTATGGGGTCGATAGCTGCTACCACGCCGATGAGCACCACAGTTATGACCAGACCCTGAACGATGCTGACCGGCCCATGGAGGTGACGGTTCCGTTCCTCGGGAATGCAAAGTACCGTTGCGCCTCATGGATGGCCCGGCAAGCCTCCGAGTTTTGGGACGAGTGGCCCAATCTCATTGAGAAGGGTGTCAAGTTGACGGTGCATGGTACGGGGCTGATTCCTGACCTCTGGAGGGCGCTCCATGGGCGTTGAGATGGCGGGCGGCTGGTGGTGGCCCGAAGACGACAACCACGCCCGCGTGGCCATCCCGCGCGAGGTCCAATGGGCCGTGCCGTGGTTTGTGAGCCATACGCCGGGAAGCGCCGTCGTGGTGCAGGCAGGAGGGAATGTCGGCATCTATGCGGCGGAGCTACGCCGGTTCTTCCGAGACGTGATCTCGTTCGAGCCGCATCCCGAGAACATCGAATGTTTCCGGCGCAACATCCAGTTGCCCAGGGCCAGGGGCGCGGGACTCATCACCCTGTTCAACGGGGGGCTATGGTCGGAACCCGGAACCGCCCGGCTGCATGAAGTCGAGCCGCACAACTACGGCGCCTATCAGGTTCGGCCTGGGGGTTCTGTCCCGCTCAACACCATCGACGCCCTGCAACTGGAGGCCTGCGATGGCATCTGGTTGGACGTGGAGGGGGCGGAACTGCCGGCGCTCAAGGGCGCGATCGAAACCATCCGCGCCTATCACCCGGTGATCGCCTGCGAGGAAAAGGGCCTTGGATCGTCGTTCGGCTACCATGACGCCGAGATCGAGGACTTCCTCAGCCAGCAGGGCTATCACTACACGGACAGCCACTATAGCGACAGGCTTTACACCTATGCCCTATGACCCGGCGACCGGGATGCAGTTCGATGACCCGAACAACTCCCCGCAAATCACGCAGGAGCGGGGGACCATCGTCACGTTCGAACTTCACCCGGTCCACATGAAGGCCCAATCCGAAAAGGAGGGCCGACCGATCTACGAGGATCGGCTGTATATCAAGATCGTGCGGCCCATGAACCGCAACAGCGAGGTTCACCGTCCGGCCAAGGACGAGGACAAGCTCAAGTACCCGGTCAGTTGGCGGCAGTTCGAGCAAGGGCAGGAGCAGATCGGCTCCGGAACCCCGCTTGAGGCATGGGCGCAGATCGGCCCGGCGGAGTTGCGGATGCTGAAGGCTCTCGGGGTTCACACGGTCGATGCCCTGGCCGAAGTCTCAGACACCAATCTGAAGAACTACGGCATGGGCGCGCTGGCGCTGAGGACTAAGGCCAAGACCTGGCTTGAGCAGGCTGAGACGGGCGCGCCGCTCACTCGCGCCTTGGCTGAGAACGCCGACTTGAGGGCGCAGCAGGACGTGGACCGCGCGGCCCTGAAGGCGCTTCAGGATCAGGTCGCGAAGCTGATGGAGAAGTCCGATGGAGCATGATTCCTCTCCTGAGTGGTTGGATCGGTACTTTTTCTCCAAAATAGAGCCGGACACGAACGGTGGGTGCTGGCTGTGGAGCGGGGCCAGCAAGTGCGGCCAGCTAGGGTTCTCAGATCAGGGTTACGGCTCACTAAAGGTGAGGCTTGGGGGCATCCGAAAAACTCGCGCGACCCATCGGTTAATGTGGGAGCTGACCAAGGGGGAAATCCCGCCGGGATTGAACGTTTGCCACCGGTGCGACGTTCCGGCGTGCTGCAATCCAGATCACCTGTTTACGGGTACGCAAGCCGACAACATGGCGGACATGAAGGCAAAGGGGCGTCGTGCCACCTTGTGGGAGCAGCGCAATGGAAAACACTAGAGACGCCTTACCCGCTAGGGGTGCTAGGTTTTTCCTGCAAGACAGCGGCATCATGTTTGAGTACACTATCGACGGCACGAACAAGATCGGGCCGCGTCTGGCGACGGACGCTGACAAGGCGAACCACCGCGAGACTTACGAGGCGTTCCGTGACCGCAACCCTACTGGAGTTGGTGCAGGACACGGCGGTCCTTCTCAGCCTGCCGCCCCCGTCAGTGGTGGTGGGATCGACCGACCCGACCACGAACCTGCTCCTGGCCCTCGCAAACCAGGAAGGCCGAGAAAGCTCCAAGGGGTTTGACTGGCAGGCGCTGACCTTCCAGCAGGAGTTCACCACCGTCGCGGCATACGAACAGCCCGACGCGGTTCCCAGCGACTGGCTGCGGTTTGTGTCGGACAGCTTCTTTGACCGCACGACGCGCCGGCAGATGTGGGGGCCGATCACCCCGCAGGCCTGGCAGGCGCTGCAAGCCTATCCGCAGATCACTAACGTCTTCTTGAGTTTCCGCAGGCGGGACAACAAGTTCCTGATCTACCCGCAACCCAACGCGGGCGATGATTGCGCTTACGAGTACATCTCGGAGAATTGGGTCGAAGCCGCTAACGGCGACCTAAAGGCCAGTTTTACGGCCGATACCGACACGCCCGTCACGCCCGACAACCTGTTCCGCCTCGGGATGCGCTGGCGCTTCAAGGCGGCCAAGGGCCTCGACTACGCCGAAGACTTCCGCACCTATCAGCAACAACTGATCGTGGAACAGGCGCAGGACGCGGCGGGAGGCAAGATCAACATCACCGGCAGGTCGATTTTCAATTCGTTCGGCTTCCCGAATCTGCCGCTGGGTAACTGGCCCTCGGCGTAATGCCCATCTTCACGATCCCGACGATCACGAGCCTTGGCCAGCTTCAGAAGCAGCTTAACTCGATCTTCGCCAGTATCGTAAGCGCGTTCTCGCCGGGCGGGACTACTGGTCAGGTCCAGTACAACAACGCGGGGGCCTTTGGGGGTTTCACGGTCAGCGGCGACGGGACGCTAGTCACTTCGACCGGCGCCCTGACGGTTACGAAGCTCAACGGCGTATCGCCGGGGCTGTTCTATAGCGGGACCAATGCAGCCAACCTGACTGGGACGGTCAGCGTCAACCGCTTCAACAGCGGGACGGGGGCGAGTTCCAGCACCTATCTGAGCGGCGCCGGCACTTGGACGACGCCGAGCGGAACCGGCACCGTCACCACGACAGGAAGCCCCGCCAGCGGCAACCTGACCAAGTTCTCGGGCTCTACGTCGATCACCAACGGCGATCTATCTGGTGATGTCACGACCTCTGGCGCATTGGTTACGACGATCAAGACCGACGTGGGCCTTGCCGGCAATCCAACCACCACCACGCAGGCGACGACCGACAACAGCACCCGGATAGCGACCACCGCCTACACAACCACCGCCATCGCCAACGCGGTCGCTGGCGTGAACCCCGCCGTCGCCGTTCAGGCCGCGACCACCGCAGCGGGCGACACCAGCGCCTATGTCTACAACAACGGCGTCGGGGGCATTGGCGCGACCCTGACTGGCCCCACGGCCAACGTCGCGGTCACGGTAGACGGTTTTACGTTCACCGCCCTAGGCCAGCGCCTGCTGGTCAAGAACGACACGCAGAGCCCTTCCGGGGCCTTCAATGGCGTGTACTACGTTACCACGCTCCAGGGCATCGCGATCAAGCCGGTCCTGACCCGCGCGCTGGATTATGACCAACCCTCCGACATCAACAACACCGGAGCGATCCCCGTCGTAAACGGGACGGTGAACGCCTCTACCTCGTGGCTGCTCACGTCGGCCGTGGCGACGGTCGGGACCGATCCGCTCACCTATACGCAGTTTAGCGCCACTCCGACCGGCGCGGCCCTAAGCGTCCTGGGTGTGACGGGAAATGCTTCGGCAATCCGCGCAGACATAGCGGCTGGAAGTGACAAGCAAGTCCTAAGGCGATCGGGGACGGCATTGGCCTTCGGGGCAATCGACCTTTCATCGTCTTCAGCGGTGACGGGTAACCTCTCGGTCAATAACCTGAATAGTGGGACTTCGGCCAGTTCATCCACCTTCTGGCGGGGAGACGGGACGTGGGCGACGCCTGCGGGCGCAGGAACTGTAACCTCTGTCGCCCTGACGGTCCCGACATTCCTAAGCATTGCGGGCTCTCCGATCACGACCTCGGGGACGCTGGCGATCACCCTGAGTGGCACAGCCCTTCCTGTAGCGAATGGAGGAACGGGACAGACTTCGCTTACAAATCATGGGGTGGTGATCGGCGCGGGCTCCTCCGGCCTTTCCGCCACCAGCGCAGGGACTGCCGGTCAGGTTCTCGTATCCAATGGAGCGAGCGCTGATCCTTCGTTCGCCACGCTCGGAACAGCTGGCGGCGCCATCGTCCTTATCTCTGAGACGACCCCTACGACCGGCAGCACAGTTTCTTTTACAAGCATCGCCGCAACATATCGAGACTTGCTCGTGGTAATTAGGGGCAGGTCGGACTCTGCGGCGGGTGTTGTTGGCGTGTTTCTACAATTTAACGGTGACACCGGAGCGAACTACTTTGCGCAGAGGATAACGGCAAATAACGCCACTGTAAGTGCGGGAGCGTCGGCAGCGGGAACATCCATGCAATGTGGCGCACTAGCCGCCGCAACGGCGACCGCCGGTCGTCCAGGCTCGACATCTTGTCGCATATACGACTATCGCGGCACCACATTTCACAAGCAGTTTACATCTCTGGACGCCTACAGCACTGGCACATCTGCTGCGACACAAGATGAGGATTTTTGGTCAGGTGTTTGGGCGAACACGGCCGCAATCAATCGAGTTGATGTTATCATTACTGGCAACTTCGTCTCCGGCTCTGTCGTCTCTCTCTATGGAAGCTTCTAGCGATGACCGCCCCAACCCTCGGAAACGTCCAATACCTCGGGAGGCTGTGAGATGATGAGACAAGCCCTCCGCCAGAACAAGAACCGCGTCCAGACGGGCCAGGTTGCCACCATCCCGGCCCCGGTGGGCGGCTGGAACGCGATCAGCCCGCTGGCCAAGATGGCTCCTGGTGACGCGGTGATCTTGGACAACTGGATTCCGAAACCCGGCTACGTCGAGATCAGGGGTGGCTCACGCGACTACATGACGGGCGCGGGTCATGCGGTGGAAAGCCTGCTAGTCTGGCGCGGGGCCTCGACGGGCATAGACGAGCTATACGCGGCGGCTTTCCACGGCATCTACAAGATCACGAACTTCGGGGATGCGTGGCCCTCTGCGGCGTTCGCAATCACCAATGACCGCATTCAGACCGTCAACTTCTCCAATGACGCGGGCGAGTTCCTTGTGTGTGTCAACGGGACTGATACGCCGTTTCGATATGAAGGCACGACGTGGGCCAACCTGACCATCACCGGCTCATCCGGCCCCATCACGCTCACATCGTCGGACCTGATCTCAGTCGCGACGCACAAGTCCCGCCTCTACTTCGTGGAAAAGGAAAGTCTCCGCATCTGGTTCCTCGACACCAATTCGATCTCCGGCGCGGCGCAGCTTCTGGATTGCGGGCCGATCTTCAAGCTGGGCGGGACGCTCAACGCCATCGCGGCATGGTCCACCACCTACGGCATCAATCAGGATGACTACTTCGTCGCCTTCACCGATCAGGGCGAAGTCGCGGTGTTTCAGGGCGACAACCCGGCCGATGCGAACTATTGGGCGCAAGTCGGGCTGTTCCAAATCGGGCTTCCCCTGGGCTCGCGCTCGTTAGTGAAGTTCGGGGGCGACTTGCTGGCCCTGACCACAAACGGCGTCATCTCGCTCAACCAGGCGGTCAACCTCGACCGCTCGAAGCAGAACACCGTCGCGGTGACGCAGAAGATTCAGAACGCCTTCCAGATGGCGTCGCAGAGCTACTTCGACAACTTCGGCTGGGACGCGATCCTGTACGAACCGGGCTCGCTGGCAATCTACAATATCCCGGTGACCGAACTGGCCACGTCTTACCAGTACGTGCAGAACCTGCAAACCGGCGCGTGGTGCAGGTTCACCAACCTCAACGGCTTCTGCTGGGCGACGGCCAACCAACTCGTATTCTTTGGTGGCTCCGATGGTGTCTATCAATGGAACGTGGGCGTCACGGATTCGGGCAATGACCTGACATGCTCGGCCCTGGGCGCGTTCAACTACTTCGGCGCTCCGGTGCAGAAGTCATTCACGATGGTGCGCCCAACCTTCAATGCCACGGCCGATGTGATCCCCGCCGTCGCGGTGAATGTGGACTTCAACGTCACGGCCCCAACCTCGATCCCCACGGTGATCAGCACGCGCGATCCGGACCTTTCGATCCGCTCGACCTTCGGCAGCGCGATCGGGCTAGGGTTCGCGGGCGCGGTCTATGTGCAAGTGACGCTCTCGGTGGAACCGGGCCTTCAGTCCGAGCTTGGGATCGGCAACGGCGACGTGTTGGGTGATGGGGCGGGGAACATCATCGTCACCGACTCTGGCGAGCCAGTCGGGGCCGATATTCAATATATCAGCGCGGATGTGGTCTACGAGAAAGGTGGTGTTTTGTGAGACTGGAAGTCGCCACCGATCCGGCTACGGCCGAAACCATCGGCCGCTGGGTCGCCAAGCGCATCCCGGCCATGCAGGGCGCGACCTTCGGCCCTTGCGCCGCGATGGGGGTGCTGGACGCCCGCTCAATCCCTATCGCTGGGGTGGTGTTTCACGAATATCTGCCCGGCTATAGGTCGATCAGCATGAGCATCGCCTCTGACAGCCCCAAGTGGTTGTCACGCGGGATCATTTCGGGCATTCTATCTTATCCGTTCACGACACTAGGCGTGCAGCGGATTACAGCCGTGACGGCACCGCGTGAGAGCGCGGCCAGTATTGTCCGGTTCCTCTTGAAATTCGGCTTCCAGCAGGAAGGCCGGATCCGGAAGGGACTAGGGAATACCGATGCCATTGTCTGGGGGCTGCTTTCTTCCGAATGGGCTACCTCGCGCTTCAACGTGGCGCGACAGGTGGAGCGTAAGGGGCGCCGTAGGCGCCGGCGCGGGACGCTTTCGCTGGGGACCCAAGCCCTACATTGACGGGGCGTTCTGATGGGGAAGGCCGCACCCGCCGCCCCGACCCCGCCCGATCCCACGGTGGTCGCGAACGCCCAAAGCACGGCCAACATCGCCAGTGCGACGGCGCAGCAGAAGCTCAATCAGGTCGGCACGACCAGCCCTTATGGCTCGGTGCTGTGGTCGGCCGATCCTAGCCAGCCCGGCGGAGCGACGCAGAACACGACGTTCAGCCCGACAGAGCAGGGCCTGTTCAACTCGTCAACCGCCGCCCAGCAGTCGGCGCTGGACGTAGCCAATCAGCAGATCGGCCGCGTGGGAACGGCGCTTGGCCAAGGCTTCGACTATAGCGGCCTCCCCGCGCTCCAGAGCAGCGTGCAGGGCGGACCCGTCCAAGGCTCCGTCCAGGGCCTGCCGGGCTACCAGACGGGCCTACAGGGGCAGCAGTAC
>Ga0105248_10001073_pt1 | contig 30267 bp, 26 predicted proteins | sample KBSS34metaG_FD_81524 | JGI IMG/M metagenome (GOLD analysis project Ga0105248, IMG submission 81524) | Switchgrass rhizosphere microbial communities from Kellogg Biological Station, Michigan, USA - KBS S3-4 metaG | ecosystem: Host-associated > Plants > Roots > Rhizosphere > Soil | place... | reverse complement strand
TGGTGTCCGGCGCGCGCGGACGTGAGGCGCTGGCGTCCGGCGCCATCGATGCTGGGCTGATCTGGGCGGGGATGGGGATCGGCTTGATGGACGACGTGCCCAGCTGCGCCGAGCTGGTCGAACGCATCGTCGCCGAGTGCCGCGAAGCATTGGCTCGTGCCACTACGTTTATCCAGGAGTAGGATCATGGAGTATGTGACGATCCGCTGCGAGGTCGATGACGACGGCATTCTCCTGCTGACCCTCGACCGCCCTGACAAGCTCAACGCGTTCACGGTGCAGATGTGCGAAGAGCTGGTCGACGCCTATACGCGCGCCAGTCGCGACGATGCAGTGAAGGCAGTCGTTGTTACCGGGGCGGGCCGCGCCTTCTGCGCGGGCATGGATCTCGGCACCGGCGGAAATGTCTTCGGTTTGAACGACGCGCTGGAACCGACCATGGCGGATCTGCGCGAGCGCGGCGACGATCCGGCGATCCTGAACGGCGTGCGCGACACGGGCGGCCGTGTGGCACTGGCGATGTACGCATGCCTGAAGCCGATCGTTGGCGCGGTGAACGGAGTTGCGGTGGGGATCGGCTCCACCATGCTGCTCCCGATGGATTTCCGATTCGCATCGGACAAGGCGCGGTTCGGTTTCGTCTTCGGCAAGCTCGGGATTACGATGGAAGCGTGCTCGAGCTGGTTCCTGCCGCGCATTGTAGGCCACGAACAGGCGCTCGAATGGGCCTATCGCGCCGAGATCTTCGACGCTGCCGAGGCGCATGCCAAGGGGCTGGTACGCGCCGTGGTCGCGCACGATGCGTTAGTGACGGAAGCCCGCGCCTTTGCGCTGGGATTGGTGAAGGACCGCTCGCCGGTCTCGACCGCGCTGATGCGACAGATGCTGTTGCACAATGCCATGCAGCCAGATCCGTTCGAGGCACATCGGATTGAATCCCTCGCCATGTTCTACACGAGCCGCGAGGACGGAACGGAAGGGGTGCAGGCATTCCTCGAGAAGCGCGCGCCTGCGTTCAAGGCCAAGGCATCGGCGATGCCGCCCTTCTATCCCTGGATCGACTGACGCTGCGGTTGATCCGGTGCAGTTATCGGCGAAAAGACGCAGTTCGAGCGATCTATACGCACCGAACTCGACACGGGTGTGAGGGGCTTTAGACATCCCTAATGACTTCGGCATCTGGCGTGTGCCCATCGCAAACTCTCTGGTCCATTGTCCGAACTTCTCGGTGAAGTCCGCGTATTCACCTCTGATCGCGCGGGCGACATGACCTTCGTTGACGAATGTTATCCCGAACTCCCGGTCCCGCTGCGCCAGCGGCCGACAGGAATGGTGGCAGAGGTGCGTATCAGTCTGAACGTGCAAGTATCGCTCACCCGCGCGCCGGCGCCTCCCACCCCAACCCCAGCGTGCTCTGGAGTGTTATCCAGTCCGCGCCGAGTTCGGCCTGTTCCTGCACCAGCGCGTCCCGCACCGCGATCCGGTCGGTCTCGGCCTTGAGCACGGGTCAGCGTGCTCGCGGTCCCCGCATCGTTGCGCAGCCGGGCGATGCTCGCGAGGTGGTCTGCCGACGCCTGGCGGTCGATCAACGTCGCGACCGTTTCGTTGCGGTGGCCGAAGGTCGAGAGCGCCTCGTTGGCATCGCGCAGTGCCAGCAGCACCGTCTGCCGGTACGACGCTTCCTGTGCGGCATAATTCGCGCGGGCTTCCGTCACGTGCGGGCCTATCTTGGGGAAGTCGCGGATGTTCCACGTGAGGCTCGGCACGCCGAGCGCGGTGAGGTTCCGGCTGCTGAGCAGATTGGCTGTCCCGTTCGACACGACGCCTACGAAGCCCAGCAGCGAGACTTGCGGAAAATATTGCGCAATGTTGGCTCCGATTGTCTCGTTGACTGCCGCCAGCCGCCGTTCGGCCCCGCGGATGTCGGGGCGCCGGCGCAGCAGATCCGCCGGATTGCCGATCGCGGTTTGAGCAGGCGGCAATGGCAACGCGGCGGGCGCACCGATCAGTGCGTCGAGCGTCCCCGGCTCCTGCCCCAGCAATGCGGCGAGTTCGTCGAGATAGGTGTCCGCCTGCGCGGCAACGGGGTGTAGATTGCCTTGCGCCTGTTCAAGTTCAGTCATTGCGGTCTCGACATCTCCGTCGGATGCGGTACCGAGCCGACGCCGCTGATGTGTCAACGTCAGGATGCGCGCGCGCAGATCTTCGGTCTGGCGCGCGAGCAGCAGCCGCTGTTGCGCGGCGCGCAGCCCGATATAGGCGGTGGCGACATTCTTGGCGAGGGTCACCTGCGCGTCCTGAAGATCGGCCTGCGACGCCTGTAGGCGCCGTGGCATTGGCGAACTGGCGCCGCGTTCCGCCGAATAGATCGATCTCCCAGCTCGCGTCGCCGCCGAGCGAATATAGACTGAAGTTGCGCGGGCCGGTATCGCCGCCGCCACTCGCTTTGCGCGTGATCATGCCGGTGTCGGGGATCCGTGCATACGCGGAGGAGGCGGTGGCGCCACCCTCGGGGAGAGGCCCCGCGCGCTGTTCGCCCATGGTCGCTCGGGCGGCGAGGATCCTCGCTCGCGCCTGCTCCACTGTCGGGCTGTTGGTGAGCGCCTGCGCTTCAAGCCGGTCGAGGGTCGAATCGCCGAGCGCGTTCCATCAGGCGGCGAGCGGCGGCGCGCTCGTGACGGGCGCCCGGGGCGCGCGCGGGAAGGTTGCCGCGGCGGATGCGGCGAGCGGCGCGGCGGGCGGCGGACCCGTATAATTGGGGCCGACCATGCAGCCGGCTAGCGCGGCCGATAGTGCGGCCACAGCGAGCGCACGCGACAGAGAAGTGAGACGGGTCATGCGACGATTTCCGCATTAGCCGGCAGTGGCCGGAGGCAAAGCACCAAGGGAAGTAAGATCAGCATCGCGACGCTGAACAGCCAGAACATGTCGGCATAAGCATAGGCTGCACCCATCGTCTGGAAGCTCTGGTTGAGACCGGAATAGGCGCGCGCCAGCCCGGCCCCCCAATCGCCCATCCCGAGCCGCCCGTGCCCTCCCAAAACCACCGAGCGGAGTGTCGCTCGATTTCAACCTCGCCGCCCCCGACGCCGGGCCGGCCAGCCAGGAGATCCCTCAATGATCCGGCCCGTCCTCGCGCCTCTCGCCCTGGCATCGTTGCTCGCGCTAGTGGCGCCGGCCACCGGACAGACGCCGCCAGGGCCAGCACGTCCGCAATTGCCTGCCAAGTCGGCGCAGCCCAATATCCGGGCGGTCGCCCCTCGTCCTCGAGCTTATGTGCGCCATCTCCGAGCACGACGGCGGCCGCCATCGCCGGCGGAGAAGGGCGTGGTTACTGCCACCTGGGCTGCCACGCGCGAGCCGGTTGCCGCGGGCTTTGTCGACGCGGTGCAGGTGTATCCGTTCACGGAGGGCAGCCTGTACCAGGTATATGCTGCGCCCGAGCGCGTCACCGACATCGCGTTGCAACCAGGTGAAGCGCTGATCGCGGTCGCGGCGGGCGATACGGCACGCTGGATCATCGGGGACACGACGAGCGGGTCGGGCGCAGACAAGCGCACGCATGTGCTGGTGAAGCCGTTCGCTGCCGGACTGGCCACGAACGTCGTCATCACCACCGACCGGCGCAGCTACCACCTTGCGTTGGCCAGCACTTCGACAACAGCGATGGTCGCGCTGTCCTGGAGCTACCCCCAGGATACGCTGATCGCGCTCAAGCGCGCGGCGGAGGAAAGGGAAGCGGCAGCGCCGGTCGCAACCGGCATCGGGCCCGATCAGCTGCATTTCAACTATGCGATTTCCGGCGATCGACCGGCGTGGAGGCCGCTTCGGGCGTTCGACGATGGGCGGCAGACCTATGTCGAGTTCCCGGCCAGCCTGGTCGTCGGTGAGGCGCCGCCGCTGTTTCTGATCGGCCGCTCGGGCGAGGCCCAGCTGATGAACTACCGGCTACGTGGCCGCTTTTATGTCGTGGACCGGATCTTCGACCTGGCCGAGCTGAGACTTGGTCTCAAGCGTCAGGACGCCGTGCGGATCGCGCGCATCGACGAGATGCAGGCGAAGCGGAGGAAGTCGTGACCGAGTCCGTTCCTCCCACACCCGCCGCAAAGGTCGATCCCGAGACTCTGGCAATCCGCGCTCGGCCGCGCCGTGCGATCCGCTTTCGTCGGGGCGTCATTATCGGGTTTTCCGCACTGGGCTCGGTGAGCTTGATTGCCGTCACCTGGGTGGCGTTGAAGCCGGCGGTTCTGCACCAACTGGCGCAGGAAGAAGCGCTGTCGGAGCCGGCGCGACAGGGGAACGACGCGCTGAGCGCGCTGCCGGCGAGCTACGGTGACGTGCCGAAACTCGGTCCGCCGCTGCCGGGGGATCTAGGCCGGCCGATCCTTGAGCGGCAACGCCAATTGGCGCTCGAGGCGCAGAGCCCGCCGCCTGTTGGCGAGCCTACCGGCCAGGCCGCCCTCGCTGAGCGGGAGCATCGGCTTACCGCGCAGAAGACTGCCCGTGAATCGGCGCTGCTGATCGCGCGTACGCCGGGCGTTTCGCCCGCAGCGGAGCAACCTGCGCCGACGCCGGCCGCGTCGGTTGCCGTACCGGTCGTATCCTCCAAGTTGGCGCTCGACAGCGCGAATGATCCGAACGGTCAGGGGCGCAAAGCGGATTTTTTCGCGACGCTCGATCCCAAGGGTGACGCCAGTCCGCATGCGCTGATGCCTGCGCCCTCGCCATACGTCGTGGCGGCGGGGAGCGTCATCTCTGCGAGCCTCATCACTGGTTTGCGCTCCGACTTGCCTGGGCTGGTCACGGCGCAGGTCACGGAAGGTGTGTATGACACCCCAACCGGACGAACGCTGCTCATTCCGCAGGGTGCCCGATTGATCGGGAGCTACGACAGTGTCGTAGCGTTCGGGCAGCGGCGGGCGCTCATCGTCTGGCAGCGCATCGTCATGCCCGACGGCAGCTCGCTCCGGGTCGACAATGCGCCAGCGACGGACCCATCCGGCTATGCCGGCATTGAGGACCGCGTCGACATGCACAGCTGGCAGTTGATCAAGGGCGTGGCGCTCTCGAGCTTGCTCGGCGTCGGCTCGGAATTCGCGTTCAGCGGCGATGGAGATCTGGTTCGGGCCTTGCGTCGTTCAATCCAGGATAATGCGTCGCGGGCTGGCGATCAGCTGACGTTGCGGAATCTCAACATCCAGCCGACGGTCACGATCCGGCCGGGCGCGCCGGTGCGGTTGGTGGTCAACAAGGATCTGGTGCTTTCGCCCTGGCATGAAGGATCGCGCGGATGGGCGACTTGAAGCTTGGCAAATTGCCAGACCGCACGCCAGCCAAACTGGTCCTCACCCTATCGCCCGATCTCCACCAGCGCTTGCTGGGCTGTGGCGCGCTCTATGCCGAGACCTATGGCCAGGAAGAGCCGCTGAGCGAGCTCGTACCCGCAATGCTTGCGTCCTTCCTCGATAGCGACCGCGAATTCGCGCGGCGTGCGAAATGAGCGATGCGAGGCACCAAATCGGCGATGGGCGGCTCGGATGCCGCACGCGCTTCCGCAACGGAACCGATCGGCGAGCGCGTGCCCGAAGCGATCGCGATGACCGGCTTCAGTGGATCGCGAATCTACGAACTCATCAAATTGGGCGAGCGGCAAATTGGCAGGGACGGGAACTGCACTTTCATCCTCGTCGCGAGTCTCAAGGAAGTGATCCTACGCCGGATCGTTCGCCGCGGAGGACTTAGCCCCTTGCTGTCGCCTGCAATAATATTAGACAGCGTCTCTAATTTATTGAGCACTGATAAGGAGCGGTTCGTTGGCGGTGAATGCCCCCCAAAGACTCCCCGGTCGGCCATCTGGTGGCGAAACCGTACTCGATGTCCGGCGGATCGTTGAGACCGCCTGGTCGATCGTCGACGAAGCGGGACTAGGCGGTCTGTCGACCAGAACGCTCGCCGCCGCGCTCGACGTGAAAAGTCCGGCGCTTTACTGGCATGTGCGAAGCAAGGAAGAACTGCTGAGCTTGATGATGGAGAATCTCCTGCTCGATAGTCTGGATGAAATTCCGCAGAACCTGGATTGGAAGGACTGGCTGAAGGCGGTCGCCAGAAACCAACACCGACTGCTGCTTTCCCACCGCGACAGTGGACTGATTGCATCGCTCGCGCCGCCATCAGACCGGCTACGGACGAATGTATTCGAGCGGATCCTCGCGCCGCTTCTCGGGAGCCGCTTGCCGGAGGAAATCGCGAGTGCGGCCGCAGGCGGCGTCGCATCATTCCTGCTCGGTTGGGTCATTTACGAACAGCGCCCCGCTACTCGCAAATTCGTGGAGGCCTACCATGATCCGGACGTTGCCTTTGAGATGCTCCTGACATCGTTCGTGAACGGAATTGCCGAGACTGCCGCGGGGATGGGGAACACTGCACCCAAGGGACGGCGCGAGAACTGAGCGGAAGGCGGCGCTACTCCTCTCTTCTAGCCGTGTTTGGCGGCGCATTCATCTTATGGCGAGGGTATCGTTTAGAGGACTAGGCAAGGTCCTCCATGAATGTGACCGGACTGCTCGAAACCACTCCCCTGTCGACGGACAGGGCATGCCCCGTCATGTAGGACGCCGCGTCGGAGCAGAGCCGTAACACGCGGAGGGCCATTTCCTCGGCCGTTCCCAAGCGGCGCATCGGAACGCCGAACATCAGTCGCTCCCGCGGTTCGTGGTACAATTGAGCTTCGCGCGCACTAGATGCTCCGGTCCCGGATCTGCACGACCTGCAGGCCGAGTGCGATCGCTACTCCAACCAGGGCGGTGCCGACGAAATAGGGAAAATCGGGGCCCCACCCGGCATAGATTATGCCGAAAACGGGCGGGATCAGGATGCGACCGACGGCATTGGTTGCCATCAGCAAGCCATTGATGCTGCCCTGGATCTCGCCGCCGATAGATCGCGAGATCAGCGCCCCGGCGGTTGGGAAAGCGATGCTGTGCCCTCCCATCAGCGTCGACATCAGCACCACCGCCGTCACCGGATTCCTCAGGACGGGCTGGAACAGCGTGCTGAGCGCGATGATGGCCAGGCCCCCGACGATCACTCGCGCTTCGCCGAAGCTGCGGGTGACGCGACCGATCAGCAGGATCTGGCCCGCGAAGCCGGTGAGCCCGACGGCAATGAACGTGAGGCCCACCTCGTGGGTCGACCAGCCGAAATTGTGTGCGGTCCAAAGCCCGAACACGGCCTCCATCGATGCGAAGGCACCGATTCCGATGAAGGCGATGGCGAACAGGCGCACCAGCAGCTGATGGCCGGCAACGAAGCGGATGGCCTCGCCCCATTTGGGGAGCGGTCGCGCCGCGCCGGGCTTGTGGCTCTCGGCCAGCGCAAGAATGCTCCACAACGCAGCCAGGCCGGAGACGGCGGCCGCGACCAGAATCGGGAGACGGAACCCTGCCAGGCCCCGGTCGGGCGAGGCGAGGAGTCCGCCAATCGCGGGGCCAATCGCGAATCCGAGATTGAGCGCGGCGCCGAGCAGGCCGATGCTCCGCGCCCGCTCCTCGGGCCGCGTAACGTCGGCGATATAACTCTGGCAGACGCCGACCGTTCCGCTGAAGAAACCAGTCACGACACGGATGGCAAGCGACGCCGCAAGGTTCGGCACAAACGCGAAAGCGACATAGCTAAGAGCGGCGCAAGTGGTCGCCACGATCAGCACCTTGCGCCGGCCGACCCGGTCCGACGTGCGCCCCCAGTAGATTTCGCCAAAGATGCCGCCAAACGAATAAGCCGCGAACAGGAGGGTGACCTCGACCGGGCTGGCATGAAGCTCGTGCCCGTAGAAGGGGAGAAGCGGGATCACCAGACTGAACCCGGCGAAGTTGATGAACACGATGACCAAGATCAGCAGCAGGGCCTTAAGCGGCAGGCCTGGCACTGCGACTGCGTCAACCGGCATAGCGAGTTTCCGCTATGCCACGCGCACCAAGGCCGCTGATAACGAAGGTATCGCCGCCGCCATCCGGTTCGCGTCCGATAAGTTGCGGATTTATCGAGGTGACGTAGAGCAAGTCGAGATCGGGGCCCCCGAACATGACGCTGGCGGGTAACCCGACCGGCATTTCGACGATCCGCTCGACTTTTCCGTCAGGACGGAACGCGACCACCTTGGCGCCTTCGCAAATCGCCATCCAAATGAGCCCGTCTGTGTCGACCGTAGCGCCGTCGGGTATGCCGCCAAGCTCGCTCGTGTCGGCGAACAGCCGGCGGTTGGCGACAGCACCGGTCTCGATGTCGTAATCGTAGGCGTAGATGTGGTGCGGCAGGCTGTCGGAGAAATAGAGGGTGCGGTCGTCGGGTGACCAGCAAGGGCCGTTGCTGATTGCGATGTGATGGTCGAGTTCGTGAAGGTTGTGATCGGCGTCCAGTCGGTAAAGCGTCCCATAGGGCTGGCAGTCGCCGATGTCGGAGTCCCCCGACCCAACGATGAAGCGCCCGCGCCGGTCGATCTTGCCGTCGTTGAGCTGCGCCCGCGGGTGTAGATGGCGGGCAGGGGCAAGCAACTCGGTCTCACCGCTGTCGAGATCGAGCGTGAAAATGCCATCCTTGAGCGCGACGATCGCGCCCCCCTGTTCGCGGAGGGCCATCGACCCGATGATCTGGCCGACATCCCAACTGCGGCTTTGCTCGGTCGCAGGGTCAAAGCGATGGACAGCCTTGCCCACGATGTCGATGAAATAGAGCGCCTGCTCGGCGACGTCCCAGACAGGGCCTTCGCCGACAAAGCATTTCGGCCCATTGATACGCTGAATCTTCACGCGTCCTCCTCTTCTTGGTCTGCGGCGCCACGTCGATGTGGGGCAATTTATTTATCAGTGATAAGGTAGGCGTCCGAGGGTCGTCAACGGGGCCTGGAATGCTCCTCTCTCTGAAGTGAACGTTCGTGAAGTTGCCTCCCGCGGGTACGGCATCCTGCAACTACCCGCTGATCCTCGCTTGGTTCGCGCTTTTGCTGCGTTGGCTCGAAGTGCGACGCCGCCCGCTCACCCGGAATCGTCGCTTAACCTGCGCTTCACGCCGGTCCGGGACATGTTGACCAGGAAGCCGTGCCGCAACGAACCCTTGAAATTACAAGCTCTCGGCATGCGTGAACCGCCCCCGCCAGACAAGGAGTAGCGAGCGGAGGGTGCGCGCACCGACAAGATCAAAGACAACGTGACGAGGCTGTCGGCAAGTCGAAACAGCGGAGGGACGATCCGGTCAACCGTGGACAAGGCGCCAATCAGGAGCTGAACGGCAAGGGCCAGCAGTTCAAGGGCAAGGTCAAGGGCGCGCTCGGCGACGACTGAGCAATTGAGTCCCGCGGGGCTGGTTGAAACCGCGTGTCGGCTGGTTGGCACTGCCGAGGAACGCTGCCCGCCCTTCAAGGATGTCCTCCGGCTCGCGCCGCGCGACTTCCACAAAGTCAATCGACGATTGTTAAGCTCCCGACAACAGGCATGACCCCATCTTGTGAATTCGGTCGCGCCATCAATCAACTCTCGGTTGACCGCCATTTTGTAGCCCTGACTCACAATGCTGGCTCCGCATTCGCTAAATTGAATTCGCCTGTGCTGAGCGTGCGACGAAATCCGCACAATATAATCGCCACCATAGTGCACGAAACGACGCCAGCGATCAGCATGCCTCCCTCGACGCCAAGCCCACCTTGCGCCAGCGCCACGAAAGCTGGCGGGCTGGCGAACTGGCCGAGCGCAAACGCGCCGGTGAAGGCGCCCGCTGCTCGGCCCCGCTCGTGTTCGGGTACCCCGCCGACGATCACGGTGAGAAGGCCTGGTACGATCAGGCCAACACCCAATCCGCCGAGGAAGCCCGCAACTGAAGTGGCGCCTAGGGTTGTAAATAGTACGATGCCGAAGAAGCCGAGTGCCAAAGTTCCAAAGCCGCAAGCGATGCGTAGAGCCGGATCCGATCGGATCGCGGCGGCCGAGATGATGGCGCCGACGGTTGTTCCGACGGCGGCCGCAGCAATGCACAGGCCGATCAGGCTGCTGTCGGTGACACCCCGCGCCGCCAACAGGAAGCTTGTCTCCACCATCAGAGCGATCAACAACAGACCAGCTAGCGTTGCGAAGAGGCTGCGGACGACGAGGAGGCGGGTGCGGCGCGGATCATGGTCAAATGGCATGTCGCGCGGAGCTTGAGTCACTCGTCGCTCGCGGACCGTCAAAACCACCATCGGCAACATAATGAAGGGGAAGGCGTAGGCCCAGAACGGGGCTCGCCAACTCCACTGACCAGCCCAACCCCCGATCATCGCTGTCATAATGCCCATGACGTTCGCGGAGCCTACCTGTGCCGCAAGCCAGCGACCGCGCGTGGAGGGCGGGAAGGCAAGTCCGATCATGGCAGTTCCCGCCGTCATTGCAGCGGCTTCACACAGACCCATTGCCGCGCGGCTCACCGCTATCGCCGGGAGCGATTGCAGCCACAGCGGAGCAGTGCCGCAGATGCCGTAGCCAAGCATTCCACCGATCAGCACGGTCCGCCCGCCTACACGATCCGCCAACCAGCCGAACGGCAGCGAACCGAGCATGACCAACAAGGCAGGCCCAGTCGCCACGAAGCCGATCAGCAGATCGTGGGCGGGCACGTCGCGATAATGCGCGGCCATGTCGGGCAATACGGGGGCAAGCAGGCCGGCGGCAATTACAGCCAGCCAAGCAACCGTGAGCAACACGATGCCTTCCGTACGCGACGCGGGTACGAAGCCGGTACCCGTGGATCTGACCGTTCCAATCATCAGGCTGGTACGGCTGCGGCCGAGGCGGCCCCCGTCAGTTCGTCGCGTCGCGCGTCGGTCTTATATGGCGCCGGACGGACTGTCGCACGGATGTGCTTTTGGGGCTGCCCGGGATTCCCCCAAAGCACCACTACCTCGCTGCCAGGCCGGGCAAAGGCCGGGGCGACATAGGCGAGTGTCAGGATACGCCGGAAGTGGAGGCTGTAACCGGGGATAGAGGATATGCCGATCGCGGTGCCATCTTCGTTCATCACTTTGTCTGCCCATGCGATCCACCGCGGCGCGTGCGGGATTTCAAAGAACTCATAAGGTTCGCCGTCGCGGAACAGCGAGGCATAGACGTCGATCACATCATCGCTGTTGAATTCGAGCGTGACGCGCTGAAGCGTTGGGGCGGCAGCTTCGCCCTCCAACACAGCGCGGCCGGGAAAATCATGATCGAAGCGTACGCTCTTGCCCCAGCCGAGCTCACAGGGACTGCGCAAGTACGCAGTGATGTCGTCGGCCTCCAGGCTGCCACGCAATGTGGGCCGGATGTCCATCGTGTCGAAATATTTGAGCGTGTGTTCGTAGAAGCCCTCGGCTTCGGGGGCGAACATGTCGGGAATATAATGCCACAGGCCGGTCGGGAAGGCGGCCTCGAGGTGGTTGATCATCGCCGTGCGATGGCCGAGGCGGCGGATGCCGAATGGTTCCCCGGCTGCCGCCAGCGCCGCGTGAACCTTGGGAGCGTCGGCGATATCGCCATGAAATTCGAACCCGATCTCGCCGGCCATGCCTTGGCGCAGCGCATAGACTTCAACGCCGCCGATCAGGACCTTCCGGAAATGCATGAACGCGATGTCCGCCAAACTTTCACCGCAGGCGGCCTCGCACGTCTGCAGCGCGGTGGGCCCTGAAACCTGGAACTGAAAGGTGTCGATCTTGCGCCAGCTGGCGTTCCATCGCCCTTTGAGCAACTGGAAGCTCGACCACATGGCCGTGGTCGACTGGGTTCGGAAGACGTCCTCCGCCATGCGCATCAGCACACCTTCGCCGATCACCTTCCCGCGTTCGGAGCATTGGACGAGATGCTTGGCCTGTCCGATAGCGAAATTGGCGAAACCGTTTATGCCAGTATCGCGGAAATGCTGGAGCGCGTCCGGGCCGCTTACTTCGATATCCATAAGGAACGACCAATCGCCGATATAGCAGGTGCGCTTCCACGAAAGTTGCTCGTCCTGCCACGACGTATATTCGGGGCCGCCCCAGCCATGATGGTAGCCCGGGATCGTGTTACGAAGAAATGAGATTATCTCGCGCGACATTATGCCACTCTCCTGAGAGTACTGACGGTTTCAAAGCCGCATCGTCACCGTTTTGAGTTCGGTGAAGGCTTCGATGCCCTCCCGGCCGTTCTCTCGGCCGATGCCCGATTGCTTGAAACCACCGAACGGTAGGGCGAACTGCATCGGCAAGCCGCCGTTGACCTCGATCTGGCCGGCATCAATGCGCCGCGCCATGCGGTGGGCGGTGCCGAGATCGCGTGTCCAGATGCTTGCCGCCAAGCCGAACTCCGTATCGTTGGCTCGCGCGGCGATCAGCTGGAGGTCGTCGTCGTCGAATGGTACAGCGCACACGACCGGGCCAAAGATTTCTTCCCGCATCACACGCATATCGGGGCTCGTACCGGCGAGTAATGTCGGCTCGACAAAATAGCCGGTCTCGCCAAGACGCCTTCCGCCGGCGACCAGCTCGGCACCCTCGGCGGTGCCGAGCTCCACATAACCAGCGACGCGGTCGAGTTGCGCCCGGCTCACCAGCGGCCCTAACATGCTACTCGGCTCGAAGCCGTTGCCAACCTTCAGGTTGCGCACGAACCCGGCGACACCCTCGACCACGCGGTCGAAAACCTTGCGATGGACGAATAGGCGCGAGCGGGCCACGCAGATCTGGCCGCTGTTGAAGAATACTCCCATCGCCGCGCCTTCGATCGCGCGCTCGAGATCAGCGTCGGCGAAGATTACGCATGGCGATTTTCCACCAAGTTCCAGCGTGACGCGCTTAAGATCACGTGCCGAGGCAGCGAGAATAGCCTTGCCTGTGGCGGTCGAGCCAGTGAAGCTGATCTTGTTGACGAGTGGGTGATCCACCAGTGCCTGGCCCGCCACACTACCCAGTCCTGCGACAACGTTGATGACGCCATCGGGAATGCCCACCTCTTGTGCCAATCGCCCGAGCTGTGCGACGCCGAGCGGCGTCTGCTCGGCCGGCTTGAGCACGACTGTGCAGCCGGCAGCCATCGCTGGCGCGAGCTTGCCGCAAGCCATCGAGAGCGGGAAATTCCAGGCGGAAATCGCGCCAACGACGCCGACCGGTTGGCGCAGCGTATAGGCGTGCCATTCTCCCTCCGCCGACACAGGCAGCGTCTCGCCGCCGAGCTTGGTTGGCCAGCCGGCATAGTAGCGCAGAGATTCGGAGGCCATCGGCACTGCGGCGTGGCGCGCAATGCCATATGGCATGCCGTTGTCGAGCGTCTCGATCGTCGCAAGTTCATCCCCAGCCGCGTCAATCGCGTCGGCAAGCTTCCACAACAGCTTCGATCTCTCGTTTGGGCTCATCCGGCTCCATGGGCCGCCTTCGAAGGCAGATCTCGCGGCCCTGACCGCGCGATCAATGTCGAGCGGGCCGGCCGAGGAGGCGTGCGCGATCGTCTCGCCCGTGGCGGGATCTTCTACAGCCAAGGTCGCTCCGTCGGCAGCATCGACATAGGCGCCATCAATGAAAAGCTGAGCCGGCGCCGCGGCAAGGCGGCTGCGGACGGCGGCGATGGGCGGTGGATTCATTGGCGCATTCACGGGGCGTTCCTTGTAAAAGGATGGTTAGGCTTGGCTGATGCGATGGGGCGAAGCCGCGAGTTCCTCGGCTGGAACCCACCAACCGTGGATCTGCGGTCGCAGCCGAACCGGCAGTTTGATCCTGGCGATCGGACCTCTGGCTGGGTTCTCGGCTTCGGCCAGCCACAGTTCAGACGACATCGTGCTGTGCGTATCGACGATGAAGGCCAGCCACCCTTCGTGCGCCGGGTCGCGTGCCGGGATATGGATCGGCTCGCTGACCGACTGATCGGGCGCCAGCGCTAGCGCCTCGATCCGGCCATTTCCCACCTCGATGCGCAGCAGCGCGTTGAATCCGGCTCCGACCACGCCGTGGATCTTGGGAGGACCGAGTTTGGGATTGAACGTCGCGTAGTAGCCCACGCGATATGCCCGGCCGATGTCGCACGCGGCGACACGGGGCATGTCACCTGGTGGTCCGATCACGCGTTCGACATAGCTATCGCCGCCATCGGCCATGTCGAACGTCCAGCGAACCAGCGACGCGCGCATTTCCGCAGGACTTTTGTCGATGCCGGATGCCGCACGAATGAATGGGAAGACGTTCGTTTCCATGACGTTAAGATCAAGTTGAACTTGATCGCCATCATCGAAGGCATTCATGATGTGGAAAGCGGATGCGCCGATCGGGCCTTTGAACCAGCGCATTTCGGCCGGATCCCCGTAGCGTGGCATGATGCCGATCCAGGATTGTCCCTCGGGCTCATGGATCCAGTGGGCGCCACCGGCCTTGATGCGGTCCAAATCCGCGGTGGTGGGGAAGATTGGAAAGACGGCGTAGCGTTCGGTGATCGCAAAGTCGTGGAGCATCGCGCAATAGGGCGCTTCGAACCATCGTTCGAAAACAAGATTGCCGTCCTTGTCGGCCATCGCATAAGCCACGTCGCGCGTGGCAAGACCGCCTGCCTCATAGCCAAAGAAGAACATCTCACCGGTATCGGGATCGATCCGCACATGCGCGGTCATCGTCTGCGATCGGAACGCGCCGTGATAATCCCAGCGGCCGATCGTCTCGAGGGTCTCGGGGTCGATCTCGTAGGCGAGACCGTCTTCCTTGGTCATGAACAGGCGACCGGCATGCCAGATCGGCGTCGTATTGGCGACAGTGCGGTCGATGCCTCGGACCGAGGGGTCGTCGGTGTAAGGATTGCGGTAGGCACCGAACAATGCCCGCCGCGCCTTCTTCTCCGCCAGATAGCGCGGCGTCTGGACATAGCGGATCGCAAAGTCGACGACATTGCCCTTGATACGAAAGCGGCTGACCATGCCATCGCCAGACAGCATCGTATCCTCGGGCACGAATGGGATTTGCGCGGGATCGGCAACAGCGCGAAAGAAGGCACCGTCGATTTCCTGCGGGATCTCGCCGTCCACGGGTAAATTATCGATCGCGACTTCCATTCGCACGGGCGCGTTGAAGCCCTGGAAATCGAACGAGTCCGGATAGCGTGTCGGGTGTGGGTTCGATGCCATTGCGGGCCTTTCCTCTGCGGCGATCTTGCGTCCGCCTTCAAAATTACGTTATGTAATTATAACGGCAACGAGGGCGATGCAAGCCTGAACACGGCGGGCAAGGGGAGGGCGTGACGCTGCTGCAAAGCTATGATTTCGTTATCGTGGGAGCTGGCTCGGCGGGTGCGTTGCTGGCTGGCCGGCTCGCGGAGGACGCCTCAATCCGCGTGTTGCTGATAGAGGCTGGGACGGGGGCACGACATCCACTGATTCGCGTGCCCTTGGCATGGCATCCAGCATCCGAAACGCCGCGCTTCACCTGGGGATATCGCAGCGCGCCCGAGCCGGCGACGCAGGGCCGGGCGCTGGACCAACCACGCGGCCGCATCATGGGTGGTTCGGCCTCAATCAATGGCATGATGTACTCGCGCGGGCAGGCCGCCGATTACGACGGCTGGGCAGCGGACGGACTCGCCGGCTGGAGTTATTCCGATCTGCTTCCCTATTTCCGAAGGACCGAAGCCAATTGGCGCGGCGCCTCGACCTTTCACGGCGGATCGGGTCCGCTGTGCGTCGCGCGGAACCCTGCTCATCCAATACTATATCCGGCGATGATTGCCGCTGCACGCCGGCTGGGTTTCGTCGAGAATGACGATTTCAACGGGACCAGCCAAGATGGTTTCGGGATGCCCGACTTCACGGTTCGGCGTGGCGAACGCGAGAGCAGCGCAACCGCCTTTCTGTCCGGTGCGCGAACTCGATCCAATCTTCATATCGCCACGAAGGCGTTAGTCACGAACTTGCGCTTCGACGGCCGCCGCGCAGTAGGGCTGGATCTTTATCGGCAGGGCCAGCTCAAGCACGTGGCTGCGGGCGAGATCATCCTCAGCGCCGGCGCGTTCAACAGCCCCAAACTACTCATGCTCGCCGGTATCGGCGATCCCGGGGCGTTGACTGAGGCGGGCATCAAGGCGTGGCACGATCTGCCGGCGGTGGGCCGCAATCTGCAGGATCATCCGCTGGTCCCAATGGGCTTTGGCGCGACGCGCGCACTGGGGTTCGAGCGGCTCATGCGACTTGATCGGCTGGTGCGGGGAGCAGCGCGCTGGGCGTTGACTGGTGGAGGGCCGCTCGGGGAGGCGCCGCTATCAGTGCAAGGTTACCTGCGTCTTAGTGAAGACAGCAAGAGCCCTGACACCCAATTCCAAGTGAGTCATGTCTCCTTCCAGGCGCGCCCTTGGTTTCCCGGTTGGCGGTCCGGCGCGGGCGACCAGTTCACCGTTTCCGCTTTGCAACTTCGGCCGACCGGGCGCGGCAATGTCACGTTGCGTTCCGCCGATCCTGCTGCGCCACCGGTGATCCGTTTGGGCTTGCTCTCTACCGACACCGATCGGGCCCATGCTCGCGCAATGGTGCGGTTTACCCGTCGTTTCATGCGAACCGATCCGGTCGCGGATTTCGTCGGTGCGGAATTGTTCCCCGGCGCGGATTGTGAAAGCGACGCCGCAATCGATGGCTTTCTGGCAGGGGCCATCCAGACCGGCATGCACCCGACTAGCAGCTGCGCAATGGGTGTGGATCCAGCGCATTCGGTGGTTGATGCGCGGTTACGCGTCCACGGAATCGACGGCCTGCGGGTCGTGGACACCTCGATCATGCCGCGAATCGTCAGCGGGAACACGAGCGCCCCTGCCATGATGATCGCCGAAAAGGCCGCTGATCTGCTGCTGCTACGGGCAGCGGGGAACGCGAAGTGATCCGCTGTGCCAGCTTGGCGATCGGCCGCGACCAGACTTTCTCAGAAAGGAATCCTTTTGAAACACCTCCACATTCTTGTTTTGCAGTGCGAAGACAAGCCCGGAATCGTCGCCGCCGTGGCCGGTGCGCTGGCCGAAGGGGGTGGCAACATCACCGACGCACAGCAGTTCGACGCGCCCCAATCGGGCCTCTTCTTCATGCGCGTAGTCTTCACGATGGAGCTCGACGCGGTCGAGGCGTTCAAGACCAATTTCGCGCCGATCGTCGACGCTTTCGGTATGACGTGGGAGGTCTTCGCCAAGCATCGTCGCCGCAAGGTGCTGCTGATGGTGTCGAAGTTCGATCACTGCCTCGTCGACCTGCTCTATCGCAACCGCATAGGCGAACTCCAGATGGACGTGGTCGCGATCGTTTCTAACCATCCCAAGGAATCGATACGCGCCGCCATGATCGGCAACGACATCCCATTTCACTATTTCCCGATCGAGAATGGCAAGAAGGCCGAGCAAGAAGCCCGCATCAAGCAGGTGGTCAACGAGACCGGCGCCGAACTTATCGTGCTTGCGCGCTACATGCAGATCCTCTCGGACGATCTTGCCGCCTTCTTGTCGGGACGCTGCATCAACATCCATCACAGCTTCCTGCCGGGCTTCAAGGGTGCCAAGCCCTATCACCAGGCGCATACGCGCGGCGTGAAGATGATCGGCGCGACTGGCCATTATGTCACCGCCGATCTCGATGAAGGCCCGATCATTAGCCAGGACGTCGAACATATCAGCCATGCCGACACGCCCGACGATCTCGTCCGCAAGGGCCGCGACATTGAGCGGCGCGTGCTGGCGCGCGCGGTACGCTGGCACCTCGAGGGCCGCGTCTTCCTCGCCGGCAACCGCACCGTGGTGTTCCGGGACTAATCCGGTGCAGCCGGCGCGTTCAACGGCGATGAGGCAGTCTATCTGACCGGCTGAGGTGCTTTCGCTGGTATTGGTGCCAGCGCGATCCAACGCGCGAGCTGATCCAGCTCCGCATCATTGATTTCCGAAGGCTTGAACGCCGGCATGCCCGGTGCACCGTTGCGTGCGATGAAGGCGGAGGCTTGTGGATCAAGTTTGCGGCCGCGCAGCTCCGGCGCTACACCGGCACCATGGCAGTAGCCGCAGGTTGCGTTCCAGATCTGTTCGGGGCCTTGCCATTGCCCCGCCGACTGTGCCGTAACGGGTGCCGCAGCGAGCAAAGCGCCGAGAGTCAAGAGAGCGCGTCTCACAGGTGGATTCCCGATTTGCCCGGTGCAATGATGCCATGCGGATCGAGCGCGCGCTTGAGCCGTCGGTTTACGTCCATCTGGGTTTCGCCGTGGACACGTGCGACCTGATCCATGAAACCGACACCGGTGCGATAAAAGCCGTAACCGGCTTCACCGAAAGCCTGAATCAGTTCCTCGAAGCAGGCGCGGTGCCGAGCTGTCGAATCCGGGTCGCCGCGATCAAAGACCATCGGCATCACATTGAGCCCTTCGCGACCATTCAACGTCATGCCCGTCATGAAATCGACGCCGTGCTTATCCATCACGCCGCGAGCTAGTTCGACCTGACGAATGGCGTCGGTAGGGCGAAGCGGCATGACTGGCGAAAACCAGGCAAGTCCATGGCCGCCGGTCCAATTGAAGATCGAAAAGGTCTGGAGCGATAGCTCGCCGACCTGCATCGGATCATACGCATCGGGGACAAGTTTTCCGCCCGAAGCGGCCACTGCCGTCTCGATAACTTTCCAGTCGGAGGCGACGCGATCGGGCCGGCCATAGACCGAGAAGGCATATTGCCACGCGCCCAATCCCTTGCTGCGCGCATATTCGAGCGTGACCGATGGCGGTATCGCGCCTTTGCCGGAATAGAGATCCGCCCGTTTCGCCGTAGATGCGGCGAATAGCGTCGAATCCAACAACGTGCCGCAATTTCCGATAGTGCCGTCGAACCGCAACGGCCTGAGCGTATCGACGATCCGCCCGATATCCTCGAACTTGTCCCAAACCGCCATCCCCGAGCGCCATGCCGGCGGCGCGGGCATCAGCCAAAGCCCCATCTTGGTGACGACACCGAAGTTGGACTGGGTGAAGATCCCGTCGAGCCACGGGCCATAGCCGTAGCGGAAAGCCTGCCAGGATTTGGTGTTGGCGACACCGCCCATCCCCGTTCGCAACACGGTGCCATCCGCTAGGACGACTTCGAACCCGCATGTATTGGCGAAGTGATCGCCATAAGGGGTGGTGCCGTTGCCACGCTCCAGCGAATTGCCCACCGGCCCAACTAAGGGGCCGGGGGCCGGAAAATCGATCCACAATTTGTGGCCCTGGGCACGGATCGTATCTTGCAATAGCTTGTAGGTCACGCCCGGCTCGACCAGCGCCGTGCAAAGTACCGGATCGATGTCGATCACCCGGTTCATCCGCCGCAAGTCAAGTGTCACCTGCCCCGGTGTCGCCGCCGTACTAGTGCCATAACCGAAATTCTTGCCGGTCGAGGTGGGCCATAGCGGGGTCTTGTGTTCCCCCGCGAGCCGTAGCAACGCCCGTACTTCTGCCAGCGATTGGGGGGAAACGACTCCTACAGGCGCATGTTCGGCTTCGGGGACGGGCATCATGATGCGGGCGAAGGGCGCCAGACCGTCGGGGGATTCAATGACATGATCCTTACCCACCACGGCTCGCGCGGCGGCCAGGAAAGATGCGATCGACATGGCGCGCCGTTCCCTTCGCCGCGGCGGTCAGTTCTTGATCGAGAATTGCACCGCAATCGACCGCGGCCGATCGGGTACGGCGAAGACCGAACCGTTCCCCGCCGTCAGCGGGTTGCGGTAAGAAGCCGTCGCCTTGTCGGTCAAGTTCTTGCCAATGACGGCCACTTCCCAGCGTTGGCTCGACGGACCGAACCCAATGCGGAGATCGACCTTGGCATAGCCGGGCTGCTCGAGCGTCGGATCGGCCTGCGCCGATGTAAAGAACGAAGATGTGAAGTAGAGCAACGGATCCAATCGCAGCGCATAATTCCCGATCGGCATGGTGATGTTGGCGCCGATATTCCCGCTCCATTTGGGTGAATAGGGCCGCCGTTTGCCCGACATATTCTGGATGCAAGCAGGCGTGCTCGCGCTGGGCACGAATGCGAAAGCTTGCGCGGCGGTACAGATGCCGTTTGGATAATCCTGATAGGTTGAATCCAGATAAGCGAGGTCTGTGGTCAAGGTCAGGAAGCTCGAAAGGCGCAGGCTCGCGTTCGCTTCGAAGCCCTGCGCCCGCGACGCGGCGGCATTTGCCACCGAGCTCACGGGAATGCCCCCAGGGAACGTAATTGTTGCTTCTTGAACTCCCTTGTAATCGCTCCGGAAAATGTCGGCGTTGAGGGTAAGGTGGTGCTCGAATAGCCGTGTCTTGAGGCCGGCCTCATACGCATCGACGGATTCGGGCCCGAAGACGCTGGCTGTATTTGAGGCGCTGAAGCCGCCGGCTTTGAACCCCTTGGAATAGGTTACGTAAGCCATGACGTCTCGTGTGACGTCATATTGTAACCCGGCCGAGGGCAGGAAACGGTGGTCATCGCGCACGGTCGTCGGGAAATCTCCTAGATCCGTCCCGAAAATACCCGCCAGCAATTGCTGCGTTGCCATAGGGAACAGCGTAAAGCCGGTCCGGAAATCGGTTTTGCTGCTGGGGGACGGAAGCCCGAAGGCATCGTAGCGATGGGCATGCTTGCGGACATCCGTGTATCGCGCGCCAAGATTGAGGCGCAAATGCTCGACTGGACGGATCGTCGCCGAAGCGAAAGCTGAAAGCGTGCGGTCGCGGAAATTGACCTGGCTGATGCCCCCAACTGGACCGAACGCGGGAATGAAGTTTTCACCGAAACCTGCTTCGGAGAAGGTTTTGGTATGGGCGTAATAGCCGCCCACCATATATTCGAGCGTGCCGCCGGTTTTTGACTGCAACCTGATTTCCTGGCTGTATTGGGTAAAGTTCTCGTTCGCCGGTGAAAATGCAGCATCATAGCCCGGAATGATCTGGATGGATGTCGGAATGAGCTGTACCAGCTGATGCCAGTCCTGATGGAAATAACTGCTGATGGCGTTGAGTGAAACCTGGCCGAGATCAAGCGAGTTAGTCAGTGCGACTTCGTGGAAGTCGAAGTTGGCAAAAGTGTTCGGTGCATAACTTTTGTAATATGGCTCGTTGCCGGTCGGGCCGCCATTGTTGGCTACAATCAGCCCGCAGGCGAAATCGATAGGTTTGGCAAAAGGAGAGGGGCAGTTCAGAACGATCTCCGAGTTGCCGTCGCGCGAATGGCTGCGACCGATATCGAAGCGAAAGTCGCTGCGGAATCTGTCGGTGGGCTCCCACTTGAGGGAAATACGGCCGAGTGCGTCGCGAGTGTGGGGTGCGTCGTTACCAGTGGTTAGATTCTTGATATAGCCGTCCATCCCTGAAAGCCGGCCGGCAACTCGAACGCCCAGCGTGTCGGTGATCGGTCCACCAATAGCCGCCTCGACATTATATTCCCCGTCCTCGAACCCGTAGAGTCCGGAGGCGTTATATTCCCAATGATTGCCGGGCTTGCGCGTGGCGATGTTGAGCGCGCCAGCGATCGTATTGTTGCCGAAGAAGGTCGACTGCGGCCCTTTCAACACTTCGATCTGGTCGATGTCGAACAATGCCGCGCGGGTCGATTTCGACCGTCCGCGGTATACGCCGTCGACAAAGGTGCCAACCGACTGCTCGAAGCCCGGATTCTGGCCGGAACCGATGCCGCGGATATTGAGATAATCGACCAATGGCCCCGACACGATCCTTACCGCGGGCAGCCGTGCGGTAACGCTCTCGAGCGTGGTGAGATTGGTGCTTGCGATGGTTGATCCACTCACGACCGATACCGCCACCGGCACGTCCTGAAGGCGCTGCGTTCGGCGCTGCGCGGTGACGATGATTTCAACCAGGGTTTCAGGGGCCGCACTTTCGCCTGGGCTTGTCGCCTTGGGCGCGGGAACATCCTGCGCATTCGCAAGGCTCGAGAAAGCGACTGTAGCGATCGACGTGCAGATTGTGCGCCGGATTTTGGCCGAATTCGTCATCACAATTCCTCCCCTGGGCAGCCCACTCTGTGGGTCTGTGGCTTCAGGCGGGGCGCACCCAATGCGCCATTCGCCGTGAGTTACATAATGTACATTGTAACGAGACGGAAGGGGTGCTGCCGCCGAAGCGTCCTATTTTATGTTGCTATATGGCAACAGTTTCGCCGAAATTATGCCCTGTAATCCGATTTTCGCTCCGCTCCGTGTCGTCGAGGGTTGGTTTGGCGACTGTGATCCGGTTCTTTGGTATCACCATGTAATTTTGGCTTGAGGGGAGCCATATGATCGTACAAATATGTCATCTACCGGAACGTCCCAAACGACGGCCGGAGTGCGAATCCGCGTGGATGCAGAGCGGATCCGAAGCATGTTCTGTCGACAAATCTGGGAGACGATTCCATGAATGCTGCCACCGATGCGCTGTTAACGCGCGATGCAGATCCCACTGCGTTGCCCCATTCTCCCTATTTTCCCTATGATCCCAACGTCCACCTTTATGTCGGCAATCTCATGGGCCATGCGGCACCATATGAGCATAGCAGCTGGCGCGAAGAGACGATGGCGTGGAAGGATAGCTGCTACCTGAACGGCAATCTCAACCCAACGCCCACCTTCCGCATCACCGGTCCAGAGGCGCTGAAATTCTTGAGTGATACCTGCGTCAACGGCTTTTCCAACTTCCCGATTGGCAGCGGCAAGCACGCCATCATGTGCAACGAACAGGGTCTAGTCATGATGGATGGCGTCCTTGTTCGCTTGGGCGAGGAGGATTTCATCACCTACTGGATGGCGCCTTATATCGCCTACGTGCTTGGCAAGGGGAATTACGAAGCCAGAGGCGAAGATTTGACCGGCAAGGTGTTCCTCTTCCAGCTTGCTGGTCCTCGCTCGCTTGAAATTCTCGAACGAGCGACAGGGCAAGATCTGCATGACGTCCGCTTCATGCGCTGCAAGGAGGCGGATATCGACGGCATGCGTTTTAACGTCCTGCGGATGGGAATGGCCGGAACCCTGGCCTATGAACTTCACGGCAAGGTCGAGGATGCGAAGCGCGTGTACGCCAGCCTGATGGAGGCCGGAGCCGAATTCGGCATCAAGCGGCTGGGCCAGCGCGCCTACATGATGAATCATACAGAGGATGGTTTTCCCCAAGCCTATTATCACTTTCCTTATCCCTGGGCGGAGGATCCGGGATTCGCCGCAATGCTGGGTGGAAATGTCGATCGTATGTGGCGTCCGCTAAGGGGGAGCATGGGGCAGGATCTGCGCGCGCGTTATCGCAATCCGATTGAACTCGGCTGGGCCAAGATGATCAAGTTCGATCATGATTTCGTCGGTCGGGCCGCGCTGGAGAAGGAGGCCGCGAATCCGCGCCGGCAGATGGTGACCCTGGTGTGGAATGCCGAGGATATCCTCGACGTGCACGCCTCGCAGTTTCGCCAGGGCGCGCATTATACGCCGATGGACGAACCCAATAATGCCTGCGGTTCGGGCCTGTACGCCGATCAGGTTCTCAAGGATGGCAAGGTGGTGGGTGTCAGTTCGGGCCGCGCCTACAGCTACAACTATCGCGAGATGCTGTCGCTGTGCTCGATCGACACCAATTGTAGTGCGCTCGGCACCGAAGTGACCGTGCTGTGGGGCGAGGCAGATGCGCCTAAGAAGGAAATTCGGGCAATCGTTTCGCGATTTCCATATCTCGACGAGGGGCGCAACCAGACCGTGGATGTCGCAGCGATACCTCGCGTTGCAGCGTTGAGCGAGCAGGCCTGAGTGTCAGCCGGGGCGGCTGCCCTGCGGCTGGCGCGCCAGCCAAGCCGCCCCGGCCGCAGCGCCGGTACAGACGCACGTTGCCAGCGCCGCCGGCCACAGGGCGCCTGCGGGTGCCGCCGAAAGCAGCATGCTGGCCGCAGCGGCGCAGAGCAACTGGAGCGTGCCAAGGAGCGCCGAGGCGGCGCCGCCCTCGTTTGGAGCGGCATCCAATGCGCCGACAGCTCCGGGTGTCAGCAGCAGACCGTCGGTGCCGAACAATCCCGCGACGATTGCCACAAATGCGGCGACTCCCGTCGACGAGACCGCGGCCGCCGTCCCGAACGTTGCGGCAAGCGCTAGACCGGCTGTCGTAACCCGGGTCAGATAGTCTTCGAACCCCCAGTGGCGCAGGAGTCGCGGGCAAAGTTGCGTGAAGATGATCTGGCTGCCCGCGACCAGCGCGACGATCGCGCCGATGGCCGTCGATTCGAAGCCGTACTGATGCGCCAGGATGAATGGCAATGTCGTCAGGAAAGCGAACGCGCCTGCCGTCGAACTGCCCGCGACGAAGCTCATTGCCATGAAGCGGCGGTTGCCGAGCAGATGCTCGTAGCTTCGCCAAAAACTGTTTCGCGAGGGTGCGAGACGCCGGGCTGAGGGGTGCGTTTCGGCAAGAATGCTGGCCCCAAGCCCGGCGGCGATCACAGCCAGCGTGCCAATTACGACGAAGAGCCAGCGCCAGGACATATAGTGGAGCAGGGCTCCCCCCAGGACAGGGGCCAGCAATGGGGAAATGCCCTGCACCAGGAAGGCCCGCGCCAACAGGCGCGCGGCGGCATGCCCTCGAGAAACGTCGCGGATCATCGCTCGCGCCAGCACGGTGGTCCCGCAGCCGCCCAGGCCTTGAATGAAGCGGGCGCCGATCAGCCATTCGATGTTGGGGGTGATCACGCAAAGCAAGGAGCCGAACAGGAACACAACTAATGCAGCATAGAGCAAGGGCAGTCGCCCTACTCGATCGGACAAGGGTCCATAGAGGGAGGGACCGAAGGCGAGGGCGAGGAAGAAGATCGCGAGCGTGAGCTGGGCGAGCGCGGGCGTGCAGCGGAGTTCACGCGCGATGGTTGGAAGCGCCGGCAGGTAAAAGTCGATCGCGAATGGGCCCAGCATTGACAGGAAGCCGAACGTCAGGCCGAGCAACATCGGAGGGCGCGGCGGGTCTGCTTCAGGCCGGCAGTCCATTAAATCTCTCCACACCGGCCATCAAATTTCGTGGTATCGAGTCAAAGTTACGCTACGTAACACAGATTGGTCAATCCGCCCATTTTGCTCTAGGCTAAACCTTCCCCCCGATTGGCCGGCATCAAGCCGGGCTGCAGGACATGGGGTGGTAAGTGAGAGGGCTGTAGCCAGATGGAAAATCCAAATGACGACGTGGAGATGTCGATTGAGTTGGAGATGGGGAGTTGGCTCGGCCGCAACCTGCGCCGCGCGACCAACGCCGTGTTCGGACAATTCGCGAGCGAATTCGCCCCTTTCAACATTCGACCCGCGCTCTATCTTGCTCTGTCCATCATCGAGCGCTTTCCGGGATCGTCCGGTGCCGAACTAAGCGATTACATGACCGTACCGCGGGCCAACACGGTCGTCCTGCTCAAGGAGTTGGAGGGGCGCGGGCTAATCAAGCGCGCTCCGAATGCCACCGGCCGACGGGCGCAGGCAATCAGTCTGACCGAAGCGGGTCGCGCGTTGATGATCGAATTGCATGCCGCCCATGAGCGACACGTAGCGTATCTCGAGAGCGTGATGTCGGAGGCTGAAAGCAATTTCCTCAACGCCTTGCTGCAGCGTCTGTGGAAGCCTCAGGCTGGATCATCGCCCCCTTCCGAGGCTTGACAGCCTCGTCCGCTCTCGCATAGTTACATGGTATAACTCAGGTCCGTGAGATGGATCTGATGGAGAGCGGTGCGGTGCAAAGGGTTTCTTCCGAGATTGTTGGCGTCGTTTCGGGTCGGCTCGCCGAACTTCCGCAGGGGGATGTTCGATGAACGCGCGCACGCCCGAAGAGGAGCGCAACCTGGCGTTCGCCACCGAAGCTTATTCGCGCGTATTGACCCGGTTCGATCCAACCGAGATCGATCGCTATTTCGCAATCGACTATGTTCAGCATGGCTCGTTGGCGGCTGACGGCCGAGAAGGGCTACGCACTTTCATCGAACAGGCGCGGTGCGATTTTCCCGATGCGAAGATCGAGATCGTCCGTTCATTCGTCGATGGGGAATTCGTGATTTTCCACGTGCGGGGCCAACTTGCACCGGCTCAGCCCGTCGCCGCGGTGGTCGACATGTTTCGGGTCGGCAATGGGCTCATCCAAGAACATTGGGAAGTGATCCAGGAACTCCCGACGGCTCTGCCCCACCGCAACGGCAGCTTTTGACAGGGAAAGGCGGACGAATGACGATCGCGGTCACGGGCGCTTCGGGCAATTATGGTGCGGCCGCCGTGCGCGGGCTGCTGGAACAGGTGCCGTCCGAGGATTTGATCCTGATTTCGCGCTCGCCTGCGCGACTCGGCCATTTTGCGGAGCTCGGCTGCCAGGTTCGTCGCGGCGATTTCGATGATCGCGCTTCGATGGCAGAGGCCTTGCGGGGAGCGGAACGTATGCTGCTGATCAGCACGGGACGCGTCGGCAAGCGCCTACCACAGCATGGCAATGCAATCGCCGCTGCGGTTGAAGCGGGCGTGCGCCACATCGTCTATACGTCCTTCGTCGGAATCGCCGATGATAATCCAGCTCTGGTGATTCGCGATCATGGCGGTACCGAGGCGATGCTGCGCGAGAGTGGCGTCGCATGGACGGCGTTGCGTGACAGCCAATATGCCGACGCGATGACCGATGTGGCTGGGCCGCTCGCGCTATCCACGGGAATATGGCGCTCGAGTACGGGCGAAGGCCGTATCGCCTTCGTCACGCGTGAGGATTGTGTGGCCGCAGCAGTGGCGGCGTTGACCTCCGATGGCCATGAAAACCGCGTTTACAACATCACTGGACCCGAACTGCTGCGCTTCCAGGACGTCGCAGAGATCCTGTCGAACATCGCAGGTAAGCCGATTGCCTATGAGTCGGTCTCGTCAGACGAGATGTATGCGATGTTCGATGCGATGGGCGTCCCGCGCGAGGCGGTGGACGACCTGGTGGTCGAGCGCTTTGCTTGGTCAAGTGAAGATATGGTCTCGTTCGAGGCGGCGATCCGCGCCGGTTTCTTTGCCGTGATCTCGAATGATTTTGAACAGCTGACCGGGCGTGAACCCGAAAGCTTCCGTCATTTCGCCGAGCGCCGGCAGGATATGCTCCGCTCGGCCGCCTTTCCCGCTGAGGCCGCATGAAAACCGAACGCCTGCCAACCGAAGACCGTCACCAAATCGAGGACTTGTTCGCTCGTTACAGCTGGGCGCTCGATACAGGTGATCCCGACGCGCTCGCCATGACGTTCACTCCCGATGGTCGCATCGTCGAGGAGGTGTTCGAGGATCCGGATGTCTGGGAAGGCCGCGCCGGCATCCGCGCGCTGGGCAAGCATTATATGTCCTCGCCCAATTTTCCCGGGCGCCAGCATCACGTGACCATGCCCATCTATACGCCCGAGGGGCCCGATCGCTGCCATGTCCGATCGTTCGTGTTCGTCACGGAATGCCATGGCGAGCCACCCATGGTGTTGCGTTTCTCTGGCTATTATGTCGACGACATCGTCCGTCATGAGGGCGAATGGCTGTTTGCCAGCCGCGCCATCCGCATGTGGGACGGGGAAATTCTCGCCAATTTTCCGGGAAAGGGGGCTTGGGTAGCGCGGAAGCGGCCACCCGATCTTGTCGTGAAGAGCCGGTCCGAGCCGTGAGCGGCTTCGAAGCCGATATCATCGTCGTCGGTGGCGGCTCGGCTGGCGCGGCTATGACTGGACGTCTCTCCCAAGACGGGCGATTCTCCGTTCTCTTGCTGGAGGCGGGACGATCCGACCGTCACCCCTTCACGCGGATACCTGCCGCAAACATCAAGGCCGTGCAGAACCCCGCTTTTGACTGGCGCCATCAGGCGGAACCCGACGATACGATAGGCGGGAGAGCGGAGGTTTGGGCGGCGGCCAAGGTCCTGGGCGGCGGCAGTGCGATCAACGGGATGATGTTCATTCGCGGACACCGCTGGGACTATGATCATTGGGCGGAGCTTGGCGCGCGCGGCTGGGACTACCAATCGGTCCTGCCCTATTTTCGTCGACTCGAAACCAATGAACGTGGAAGCGACGCATATCGCGGCGGCGACGGGCCGCAGCACGTCTCTGAGGTGCGAGCGAATTACGCCCTGACCGACAACTGGATCCGCGCAGCGGTCGAAGCGGGGATACCCCGTTCTCCCGATCTCAATGGGGCGGAGGCGGAGGGTGTCGATCGTGTTCAGGTAACGCAGCGCAAAGGCTGGCGTCACTCGAGTGCCGCCGCCTATCTTTGGGATGCTCCAAAACGCAAGAACCTTCGGATCGAGCTCAACGCCGAGGTCACGCGGATCCTGTTCGAGGATGGACGCGCAGTCGGGGTGCTGTTCGAACGTGCGGGAACGACCATGCTGGCAAGGGCACGGCGTGGCGTGGTGCTGTCGGCCGGAACAATCAATTCGGCGCGGTTGCTGCTCCTTTCCGGCGTGGGGCCGGCAGATGAGCTTGCTCCGCTCGGTATCAAGGCCTGGTGTAATGTGCCGGGTGTCGGCCGCAACCTGCAAGATCATGTCGGCACCCATGTCGCAATGGGCGTCACGCGATCGACGCTCAATGTCGAGACGAGCGGGCTCAGGGGCCTTGCGCATATGGCGAACTTCTTCTTGCGCGGGCGCGGGGCGCTGACCACGCCGATCGGCCACGCGCAGGCGTTCATCCGTACACGGCAGGGGCTGGCGGCGCCGAATGTCCAACTCTCGTTCGCGCCATTGGCATTCGGCCACGATGCGCACGGACGGATCGAGCTTCTTAAAGAACCGGCCGTCAGCACAATGATTGGAGTCATGCGACCGAAAAGCCGGGGCGGCGTCACTCTGCGCACGGCCGATTTCCGCGATCGCGTAGTGATCCGTTACCGTCAGCTAGCTGACGAGGATGACGCGGCGCAACTGATCGAGGGGATCGCTGTCGCCCGCAGCATTTTTCGGCAGCCCAGCTTTGCTGCACTGGTGACGCGCGAGATCGCTCCGGGCCTGGGGACGCCACTGCGCGATTATCTGCACCGCGCAGCGATCTCGCTTTACCATCAGGTCGGCACTTGTCGAATGGGCGAGGATTCCGACGCAGTGGTTGACAGTGATCTGCGCGTGCGCGGCATCGACGGTCTCTGGGTGGCAGATGCCTCAATCATGCCCTCACAGCCAGCGGGCAACACCAATGCGACCGCAATCATGATCGGCGACAAGGGGGCCGATCATGTCATCAAGACTATGGGACTTTAGCCATGTTTTTGCGAAATGCCTGGTATGCGGCTGGCTGGTCACGTGACTTCGCGGCGGCCATAACGTCCATGTCGATCCTGAACGAAGGGCTGATCCTGTATCGCGACGATGACGGGCGGCCAGTGGCGATGGAGGATCGCTGCCCTCACCGCCTGGCGCCACTTTCGCTCGGCCGGCGCGAGGGCGATGCGGTGCGCTGCATGTATCACGGGCTGCTGTTCGGTCCGGATGGGCACTGCCGCTTCCTGCCGGGTCAGGAGCTTATTCCGCCGGCGATCCACGTTCGAACCTATCCGGCGATAGATCGGCACAGCGTCTTATGGCTTTGGATGGGCGACAAGGCCCTTGCGGATGAGGCACTTATTCCACCTTTCGTTGGGGTCGACTCGCCCGATTGGGCGATGCGGCCTGGTAGGTTGGATTATCGCGCCAATTACGAGTTGGTGAACGATAACCTACTCGATCTTTCGCATGTCGCCTGGGTCCATGCCCAGTCGTTCGCAGGCGGCGATCCCGCCGCCCAGCAGGAATGGGCAAGTGCACCGGTCAAGGTGGTGGGAATTGACCGAGGGGTGCGCGTCAGCCGCTGGATCGAGGGCGGTGCCGGACCGCCCTTCACCCGCCATCTGACAGGACCGCTCGTTGATATGCATGTCAGCTACGATTTCATCGTGCCGGGCATTTTCCTGCTACATAGCCAGGCATTCATGCCGGGCACCGCCGCGCGCTACCTTGGAGAAGCGCCACAGGAGCCACCGGTGCACGCGCGCTTCACCTGCCAGGCGGTGACCCCACTCACTGAAACAGAGACATGCTATTTCTTCGGCTTCGGACCGTGGCGCGAGCATGCTGAGCACGAGCCGATCTTCTATGAAATGGGCCTCAAGGCCTTCAACGAGGATCGGGTGATGATCGAGGCCCAGCAGCGGGTGATCGATCGTGATCCCGCGCGGCGCATGGCCCCGATCGCGATCGATGCCGCCACCACGCGGTTTCGCGGCATCATGCGTCGTTTGATGCGCGAGGAACAGGGAACG
>Ga0105248_10001070_pt1 | contig 30293 bp, 24 predicted proteins | sample KBSS34metaG_FD_81524 | JGI IMG/M metagenome (GOLD analysis project Ga0105248, IMG submission 81524) | Switchgrass rhizosphere microbial communities from Kellogg Biological Station, Michigan, USA - KBS S3-4 metaG | ecosystem: Host-associated > Plants > Roots > Rhizosphere > Soil | place... | reverse complement strand
CCTGTTCCGTCAGGCCGCCGAAGTAGCGCAGCTCGACGATTTCCGCCTGCCGCGGATCGAGCGCGGCCAGGTCGTCGAGCGCTTCATGCAGCGCGAGGACATCGATGTCCTGGCCCCGGGGATCCGCCAGCATCGACACCGAGCGGTCCGCGCGTCCTCCCATCCCGCGTTTGCGCGCCCGGCGCCTGCGCGCGTGGTCAACCAGAATCTGCCGCATGACCCGCGCGGCGATGCCGAAAAAGTGTGCGCGGTCGCCCCACGTCACGTCCCGGTCCTTGAACAATCGCAGGTACGCCTCGTTGATGAGCGCGGTGGGCTGAAGCGTATGGTCCGGACGCTCACGCCGCATATAGGCAGCCGCGATGCGGCGGAGCTCCGCGTGAACGGCGACGATCAGCCGCTCATCATCGGCGGGCGTTCCGGTCCTGTATCGCCCGAGCAGGGCGGTCAGATCATCCGCGGGCACGGCCCTAGCGTATCGCCTTTCCCAACCCTCGCCGCCTCGATGAGCGGTTTCTTCCCTGCCTTGCGCACGTGTTGGACAGGGAGCGCATCTCGCGCAACCAGGGAGGAACTTTATGAAGCGTTTTGCTCAGCATGGCCTGCTCGTCGTCGTCGCGATCCTGGGTGTTTCCGACGCGGCGATGGCCGCCGACCACCCGGATGAATGCACCGTGAAGACGCTGCGCGGCACCTACGTGTTCGCCGCAACCGGTCACAACATCGTGGCCGGTGTCGCGCAACCGAAAGCCATCGTCGAGGTCATCGAGTTTGACGGAAACGGCGTCCTGTCGGCGCCGACCGCGACCCGGAGTGTGAACGGTGTGATCGCGCGCGGCCTCGTCGGCAGCGGCGGCTACACCGTCGACGCCAGCTGCAGCGGGACGATCACCTTCGACGGCCCAGGCCCGACGTTCGACATGTTCTTCTCGGCTGACGGCGAAAAGCTGTGGCTGATCCAAACCAATCCGAATACGGTGTTCCAGGGAACAGCCACGCGCGTGTCGAACGACCAGCTGCAGGACCAGGACTGAGCTGATACGTTTGAGGCTTCGATGAGCGCCGAGCCCCTCCCTGACAATGCATCGCCAGGGAGGGCCTCGGCACGATGCTTGCGGATCTTCCCCGCGAAGAACAGGAACGACAGCGGCCGAACACCTTCAGAACGAGAACTGCCCTCCGATTTTCACGAGCCGCCCCTGCAGCACATCGGTCGGGTGCAGCCACTCGCTGGTCGCCGCCGTCGAGAACGTCGTGTTGTACGCCAGCACGGCCGAGCGGTTGAAGACGTTATAGACGTCCGCCATCACCTGGAAGCGGTAGCGGTCCATCCGGAACTGCCGCGCGAACCGCATGTCGAACTGGTTCAGCCGATCGCCGAACACCGTGTTCGGCTCCATCAGTGTGACGGTGGCGGCGCCGGCCGAGAGGTTGCGGCCGAGCGGCGTCGGCCCGGCGTTGGCGATCGCGCTGCTGATCGACCAGTTCGCCTGCAGCGCCGGGCCGGGAATGCTCTGGAACGTGCCGCTGATTTGCACGTCGTACGGCAGCGTGTACGAGCCGAGGATCTTCAGCTGCGTCAGGAACGGCGGGCGGTTGTCGCAGAACCGCAGGTCGGGGCTGTCGAAGACCTCGCAGTTCACCGTCGCCGTCCGGCCCGTGCTCGTGCCGCCGGCGAGCAGCAGCTTCTCCTTGCGCGCGCTGATCGTGAAGTCGAACCCGTTGAAGATCTGAGACCGCTTGGTCGAGTCGGCGAAGTCGACGACGCGGTTGACCGCGAGCAGCGGGCGCGCCGCGGCCGAGACGTCGAACAGCCCGCATACCGGCTGGCCGCTCAGCGGACCGATGCGCGCATCGGTCGGCGCCGTGATGCAGTACGGCGAGTAGTCGGACGGCCCGACGCCGAGCGCGTCGGTGTGCGTGAAGTTGCCGAACCAGCGGCGGAAGTACGAGGCGCTGACCGCAACGCGCGGCATCAGCTCGTGCTGCACGCTCGCCGAGTACTCCCAGTTGTTGCCGCGGTGGAACCACCCCTTGGCGACGTCGGCCGCCGGCGTGGTCGCCAGGAAAGTCGTCCCGAACAGCGGATTGCCCGTCGGTCCGAGCTCCGAGAGCTGCACGATCTTGTCGCCGTTCGGATCGGTCCAGACGCGGGTGTCGGCGCCCGTGCCCGAGAAGCCGGCGCCCGTCACGGTGCCGCCGAGCGGGTTGAACTGGCTCGCGAACCCGACCGTCTGGCTCGCGACGTACCGGCTGAACGTCGTCTTGATCGCGGTCTTGCCGTTGCCGAAGACGTCGTAGGCGATGCCGAGCCGCGGACCGAGGTCCTTCCAGCTCGGAAGATCGGTGATCTCGCCGAGCGTCCGCGCCGGGACGAACGTGCCCGCCGGAAACACCTGGTCCTCGAGCTTCGCGTTCAGGTAGTCGAAGCGGATACCGGCGTTCACCGTCAGCCGGTTCACCGTCCATTGATCCTGGGCGTAGATCCCGAGGTCGGCGTTCAGGCGCTCGTGGGCGTCGCGTGGCGACGCGGTGAGAATCGCCTGCGTCGCGGCCGCGCCGGTGAAGACGAGCGTCATGTCGCCGTTGACGGTGGCCTTCTCATGCCGCGGCCCCTCGCTGAGGTTCATGCCGATCTTCGCCGCGTGCGATCCGGTCACGTACGACAGCGACGCGGTGTACGTCCGCAGCGTCGACCAGTGCTCCGAGTAATACGGCGCGGCGTTGATGCGGCGGCCGGTCGCGTTGTCGCGGACGGAGAGCGTGTCGGCCGCGACGCCGGGCTGCGGCAGACGGGTGTATTCCTGATCGTAGATGCTGATGCCGGCCTCGATCAGCATGCGGCTGCTGACCGATGACGTCCATTTCGACTGAATCAGGTGATTGATCGGCGTCGTCTGAATCCAGGAGGCCTCGGGTGTCGTCAGGCCGAAGATGCCGCCCTGGCCGATGAACCAGTGGCCGGTCTTGCGATCCTGGAAATCGATGTAGGCGGTGAACTTGTTGCGCGGCGTCGCCTGCCATGTGAGGCGCGTCGCGTTGCTGATGTTCCAGCTGTCGTCCACGCCCTGACGCGTCGTGTCGGGCGCGTACGCGAAAAAGCGCGGGTCGGCGTCGTAGAAGGAGTCGGCGGGATACTTGTCGAGCCCCCAGTAGCGGCTGGCAAAGTAGAACCACAGCTTGTTCTTCACTACGGGACCGCCGATCGATCCGTTGATATCCCACACGCTCTTCATCTTGTTGACGGCCTTGAGCCCCTGGCTCGTCAGATCGGACGTGAGGTTGTCGCTCTGGAGCGACCCGCTGGTGCCGTTCAGGAAGAAGCCGCCCTTGAACGTGTTGCCGCCTTCCTTCGGGATCAGGTTGACGCGGATGCCGCCGGTGCCCATCTCCGCGGAGATCGCACCGGTCTCGAACGCGATCTGCTCGACGCCGCCGTCGTTGCCCGACACGCCGGTGTAGGAGCCGCTGCCGCAGAGGTTGTTGAAGCGCATGCCGTCCATCTGGACGACCATGTCGGCGGTGGCGCCGCCGTGAATCGCCATCTGCACCTGTTGCTCGCCAGACGATCCGCCGACGTCGTACGGCGTCGCGCCGGTGCCGCCGGCGCCGACGACCACGCCCGGCACCAGGACGCCGATGTTCTGGAACGTCTTGCCGGTCGGGACCGCGTCGATGACGTCGCGTGTCATCACCTTCACCTGCTGCACGCGCTGGGTGTCGACGACCGGCGACTCGCCGGTGACCGTGACGGTCTCCGCCAGCGCGCCGACACGCAGTTCTGCGTTCACGGCTGCGGTGAACTGCGTGGTGAGCTCGATCCCTTCGCGCTTCACGACGCTGAAGCCCGGCAGCGTGAACGTCACGGTGTAGACGCCGGGCCGCAGGTCGATGATCTTGTACTGGCCTTTCTCGTCGGTGGTGGCGCTGCGGGTTTTCTCGATCAGCGCGGGACTGCTCGCTTCGACGACCACGCCAGGCAGGATGGATCCCGTCGTGTCACGAACCACCCCGGCGATGCTGCCGGTTTGTGCGGATACCACGGATGGCGCCATCGCGATGACCATCGCCGCGCAGACTCGGATGAGGACTCCTCTACTCACCATCGGTCTCCTCCATGAAAACGAGAGCTACTGGTTCGCGATCTTCCCGCCCTTCGCCGACAGCATCAGCTTCACGAGCTCTTCGGTGACGGCCGGCTCGAGGCCTTCAGTGTGTCCCTTGTCGATGCGCACCACGTCGGCGACCAAGCGGCCGTCCTTGCAGCCGGTGTACTTGAGCACCCGCGCCTTGCCGGGCGCCGGCAGTAATCCCCACGCCGGCACGGGCGGGTTCTGACGGCTCGCGTCGTACACGTACCCGGCCTTCGTGTCGGCGATCTCGACCGGCGCACGACGAGGTCCGCACCCGAGCTTTGCCGCCCACTCAGACGACTCCGGCAGTCCCTTCTCGTCCATCTCGCGCTGGCCCGTCTCGTAAATGAAGGAGAACTCGTTCGCCGGCAACCCGGTGGGCGGTGGCGTGAGTCCGGGTCCCGCGCCGCGGCCAGTGCCGCGGCCGGCGCCCGGCGCGGCGCCGCGGCCGGCCGCACCTCCCGGCGGTCCCGCCATCCCGGCGAAACTGCCTCGGCCCGGACTTCCGCCGAGCCGGCCGCCCGAGAGGCTCAGCCAGCCGTCGACCTTGTCCTTGAAGTAGTCGGTGCGCACGATGCGGTTCGACGTCATGCCGCCTTGCGAGTGTCCCGCGAGCCAGAACGCCTTCACGTTCTCCTTGCCGATCTGCGCGATCACCGAGTCGACAATGTTATGGAGATACTCGTCGTCGGCTTCCGACCAGACCTGCGTCGGCGAGTTCGGTGTCGCGACGACCAGCCGGTATTTGTCCGTGTAGTCCATCAGCGGAAAGTAGTTGCGCTGCCAGTTCCCGTACGAGCCGGCGCCGTGCAGCGCGAGGATGAAGGTCACCTTCTCGCCAGGCTTCAGGTCGCATGGATAGTCGAGGAAGTAGGTGCGGCGCGTCTTCATTTCGACGACGTTGCCCTCGTTGATGACGCGGTCCGACGGGCAGTCCTTGTCCGGACAGTGCAGTCTCGGCGGCGTGACGCAGGGCGCGCCGTTGAAGCGCAGGGGATCCTGGGCGCTCACGTATCCGGCGCACGACAGTACCATGCCGGCGGCAGCGAGCGCCTTGACGACTGTCCGACTGACGACTGCGGCCTGCCGACTGACGACTGCTCCTGGACTCATGACCTCTCCAGTGCGCGGCGGAGGCGCGCGAACGCATCGAGCATCTCGGCGTACGAAAAGTTCGCGTTGCGGCCGCTCGGATTCGGCAGGACGAAGACACGCGCGCCTTCGAGCCGCTCTGCCTGCAGGCCGAGCGCCACCGGCTGACCCGGCCGTCTGCCGAAGACGGATCGGAACAGCGTGACGCCGACGAAGGCTACCACCTCCGGTTTCAGCCGGCGGATTTTTCTGCGCAGGATTTTCGCGCCGGCGACGTACTCCTCGGGGCGCAACGTGTCGATGCCCGGGGTCGGCCTCGAGATGAGGTTGGTCATGCCGAATCCCCACTCCGGCAGGCGGTGGTCGTCGGCGTATCCGATCCGCTCCGGAACGAGGCGCGACTCGTAGAGCAGCTTCCAGAAACGGTTGGACGGCCCGGCGAAGTGATGGCCGAGCTGGGAGGAGCGCACGCCCGGATTGATGCCGACCAGCAGCACGCGCACCGGTCTGCGGATGCGATCACGAAGCGGCGGTAGAATGACGGCCATGAACTGGCTGTTCAAGGAAGAGCCGTCGAACTATAGCTTTGACGCGCTGGTGAAAGACAAGAAGACGGTGTGGAGCGGCGTGAGGAATCCCGTCGCGCAGCGGAATCTCCGGTCGGTCAAGAAGGGAGATCGGATTTTCTACTACCACACCGGCGACGAGAAGTCGGTCGTCGGGATCGCGAAGGCGCTCGCCGACGCCTATCCGGATCCGGACGACGCGACCGGCAAGGCGCACGTCGTCGACGTCGGGCCGGTGAAGAAGCTGGCGCGTCCGGTCACGCTGAAAGAGGTCAAGGCCGATCCGTTCTTCAAGGACTTCGATCTGGTCAGGATCTCGCGGCTGTCGGTGATGCCGGTATCGGATGCCCAGTGGGCACGGATCGAGAAGCTGTCGACATAGTTACTTCGACAGCGGCGCCGCAGGCGAAATCTGCGCGACGTCGGCAAGGTGGATCGAGAAGTCGCCTTGAGTGATCTTGCCTTTCAGCCCACCACCGGGTGCCGCCGGCATGACGAAATCGCAGGTCATCCGCTGACCACTCTTCAGCAGAACTTGTCCACTTAATCGGTCCGAGACCAACGCCGTGTTGCGGCGGGAGAACGTGACCGTGTCAATCAGCGACCACTTCAGCGTCAGCTGCGCGTCGCCTTGATAGATGCGAATGCCGTCGGAAGACACCGCGGGCGTACCGTTGCCGGCGTAGTCGATAGTGGCGCCGCCGACGATGGTGACGGCGCCTTTCGCGTCGGTCACCCTCAACGTGATGTCGCTGGCCAGCGTGAAGTTGACGGTAACCGTCATGATCACCGGCACCCCGACGCCGTTCAGCAGGGTTGGGGCAAACTGCCACTGGCGAACAGCGTCGAGCGCCGCTTGGTCGAGCAGCGGAATCGAGCGGAGCACTTTTGCGTCCTGCACGGCGCCGTCCGGTCCAATCGTCGCCTCGAGCGCGACGGCGCCTTGGATATGCGCCGCCTGGGCGATCCTCGGATACACCGGGCGCACATCCTTGAGTTTGATGGGCTGCTTGATGAGGCCGCCAATGCGCACCGGCGAGGCCGGCGGAGGCGGAGGCGGTGGAGGGGGCGGAAAAGCAGGGTCGCGAGTGGCTCCGCCCTGCGCGCCGCCGACAGAAGCGTCCGCGGCACCACCTGGAATGCCACCTTGCGGCACGATTACGCGGGGCTGAGCGGAACGGCGAGCCAGGGTGTCCAACGCTGATTGCGCGGACTGGCGCTGCTGGTCGGTACGCGCGAGCTCGAGCGCCGCCTGCGCCGCCACCTTCGCTTCGTCGAAATGGTAGAGCCGCACCAGCACCTGGGACGCCAGCAAACGATGTGAGAACACTCCCGGCTCGAGCAGGAGCGCGCGCTGCACCGGACCGATGGCCGCGTCCGCCTGGTTGAGTAAGACCATCACGCCGGCGAGAGACGCGAACGCTGGCGCGAACGAATCGTTGAGCTCAACCGATTTCGCGAGCAGCTTTTGTGCGGCTGTCAGCGACGCGGCGTCGAGCCTATTCGAAGCCGTGAAGACGGCGAGCCGATCGTAGACGTAGAAGTTCGTCGAGTGCAGATCGGCGGCCTTCTGGTATGCGTGGCGCGCATCGTCCATCTTCTGCTCGCGGTCGAACGCTGCCGCCTCGACTTCGAGGATGCGCGGCAGCTCCGGGCTCGCCTTACGCGCCTCGTCGAGCAACTTCTGCGCGTCGCCGAGGCGGCCCAGGGCGACGTGAAAACCCGCCCGCTCCGCCGCGTGTTCAGCCTCGCCCATCACCCTCGTCGGATACTTCTCCCTGCTGACGTCGGTGTCGACCGGCAAACGGGCGTACTTGAACATCCCCTGCTTGACGTAACGAAGGTAACCCGCTTCGATCCGGTCGATCGACCCGTACGCGCTGACGACGGCCGCATCCGACGCCGCTCCCGTCAGCAGCCGTTTGGTCAGGTCATCGATATGCGCCACCTGCTGTTCGCTTTCGGCGAACAGCAGGTACTGGACGAGTCCCCAGCACTGGGCGTCGAAGCGGGCCTTGGTCGATGAATCCGTGTAGTACGGTGTCTGGCGCGTCACCGCGAAGAGCTGATTCAGTGGCAGCCGCGATTCCTGGCCGAGGATGCGCACGAACGCCGGGATCGGCCGGCCGAACTGAATAGCGTCCTCGCGGACGATCGAGTTGCTGAGCACCGCCGATAAGCCCGTGACGAACCACAACGGCAGCCCGCGATTGAAGCTGGCTTCGATGGACAGCAAGGCGTACGACCAGTAGGCGGCCCTGTAGGGGTTGACGCCTTCCCGATCCTGGTCTTCGACGTCAGTTCGCACGGTGATGTAGTGCCGATCCCCGGCGGTCGCGAACACGCTGCCGGGGTGCGCGCGGTTCTCCTCCCAGTAGTACGGTGCCATCGCCTTCATGGACGCTTCGTCCTTCACCGCGATCACGACTACGGGAAGGCTCAACTTGACGCGGGACCAGGGCCAGCCCTTTTCGATGGCCGCACGGATCTGCTCAAACTGCCACGCGATATTGCGGGCCTTTTTCTCGCCCGCGTTCGACACGACCGTGAAATTGGGGCTCCTGGTCTCGACCCAGGTGTCGGCGGATGCGGGGCGCGGTGCCACGACTATCGCCAGCGCAATCGAAAACACCGCCCGGCGATATCGGAGCATGTCGAGTCTCCTTCCAGAGACCTATCGAAGGACCGCCGCAGTGTACATGCGTTGGTCGGTGCCGCTCATGCAGTTTGTCGTTTGAGTAGACGGACCTCCGGTCGGTTTTCGGGGGGGCCGTTGGTGGAAACGTGACCTGCGCCCAATCCGGCTCGCCGAAGCGAGCTCAAGGGTCGGGTATCGCTTCTAATGGGAAACATGGCCGACGGACAACGCAGAAACCGCGGAACACGCAGAAAACATTCCGGATCTGCGGATTCGGCGTGTTCTGCGTTGATCGTCGTTCTGGAGTCTACTTTCCCGCCCTGATCTGCTTCCCGATCTGATCCACGCGCTCCAGGAGACGCAGGATGTTCTCTCCGAGGACGTTCTTCACATCCTGCTCGCTGTAGCCCTTCTCGAGCAGCGCCGCCGTGATCTTCGGCAGCATCGACACGTCGTCCATCCCGTCGGGTACCGTCGTACCGTCGAAGTCGGAGCCGAGGCCGACATGCGCCGCACCAACCAGCTTCGCGGCGTGATCGATGTGCTCGACGATCTTCTCCCACGACACCGTCGGCCGCTGCGCCGGCGGCACGTTGTTGAGACCGGCCTGATAGAGCTCGTCGGACAGGAAGCTGCGCGAATAGTTGATCATGATGACGCCGCCCTTGCCGCCGAGGGCGCGGATCATGTCGTCGGTCATGTTGCGCGGGTGCCCCGAGATCGACCGCAGCGACGAGTGCGACGCCACCAACGGCGCCTTGCTCGTCTCGAGCGCGTCCCAGAACGTCTTGTCGGACACGTGCGAGATGTCGACCAGCATCCCGAGCCGGTTCAACTCGCGGACGACGTCCTTGCCGAAGTCGGTCAGGCCGTTGTGCTTCGGCGTGTCGCCTGACGAATCGCTCCAGTTCGTGTTGACGCTGTGCGAGAGCGTCAGGTAGCGGACGCCGAGGCGCTGGTACTCGCGGAGGACGGCGAGGCTGTCGTCGATCATGTGCCCGCCTTCCATGCCCATCAACGCGGCGAACTTGCCGGCCTTGTGCGCGGCGCGCACGTCCGCCGCCGTCGTCGCCAGCACGATCTCGTTCGGGTGCTGCTCGGCCAGGCTGCGGACGTGATCGATGAGGATCAGCGCTCGCTTGACGGCCTCGGGTCCGGTGATCGTGCCGGGCATGTAGATCGAGAAGAACGCGGCGTCGAGGCCGCCTTCCTTGATGCGCGGGAGGTCGACGTGGTTGCTGTCCTCGCCTTTGACCGGCGAATGGCGGACCATGAAGTCCCACCCGTCGCGCCCCAGCATCATCGTCGTGTCGATGTGCGTGTCGACGACGATCGCTTCCCTGTGGATGCGGGCCGCGCGCGCCGCCGGCGATTCGGCCGGAGCCTTCTTCTTCGCCGGCGCCTGTGCGCTGACTGCGACGGACACGAACACCAACAACAGTGCGAGCTTTATCGTCATCTCCTATTTGTTTTCTTTAAACCCCGGCGGCACGGCGACGTCCGCCGGCGCCACGTCCGTCACGACCTTCAGCACTTCGGTCGTCGTCGTCATGAACGTGGCGCGCGCCTTGTTCGCGTCGTCGCCGCCGGTTTTCTTCTGCGCCATCTTCTTCGCGAAGCCGCCGAGCAGACCGCCCACTCCGCCGGACGCCGCGGACTTGCTGTCGTCGCCGCCGCTCTTGGCTTCTTCCGCGATCTGCGCTTCGGACTTCACCGCGTCCATCGTCGTCGTGGTCTGGATCGGGGTGCCTTCGATTTTCCCGCCCTCGGCGCTCATCTTGCCGAGCGCGTCCTTCATCATCGGGTACATCGCCATCGCGGCGGCCATCTGCTCGGCGGAGACACCCGCGATCATCGTCCCGTACAACTGCTTCGCGTAGCGGGCGTCGAAATCGGCGATCTCTTTCATCGCCGCGATCTTCGGCGCCAGCCACATGTCCGATGTCACCACCATGCCGCCGCTCTGCTCGAGGCTCTTGCCTTTCTCGCGCACGGTGACCGTCATGACCGCCTCGTGCGTGTCGAAGCCGTTGATCGTCTTCTTCGTGCCGGTGTTCTTGATGTCGAAGTCGATCTCCATCTGCTTCGCGTTCGGATCGGCGGCCTGCGGCTTCTCCTTCTCTTTGGCCGCTTCCTTGCGCGCATCCTCCTCGGCCTTCTTCTTCGCTTCCTCCATCCGGCGGCGGAGCTCGGCAAAGGTCGTGACCTTGTAGCTCTTCTTCTTCAGGTCGAGGTCGTAGACCTTCTCTTCGGCGAGATCGATGATCTGGCCGGTCGCGTCGCCCATCGTCGCCTTGCGATCGCCTTTCACGGCGATGGACGACGTGACGCCTTCGCGAGCGCCCTTGCCGCCGAACATGTTGAACATGCGCCCGAGCATGCCGGCGAACTCGACGCGCGCTTTCTCGTCGGCGCGGACGTCGGCGCGGAGCGTGTACGAGGACGCAACGAGAAGAACGGCAGACAGCGCCAGGACAGTTCGAGTGCGATTCATGGTTTCCTCCGGGTTCGCTACAGCGCGACAGCGGCCAAGGTCCGGCTGAAGCCGGACACTACCGTTGTTGTCAGTTGTTACCGTGTTTTCGGTAGTGTCCGGCTTCAGCCAGACCCTGGATTGTACCTTCCAACGGTTGCAGAGCGGCTGATCTGAATCTGAGGAGGTAAACTACTGACGAGCCGGAAGATCTGGATGAATGCGCATGCGCCGCGATCGCGTTTCATGACTGTTCGACCTGCAGGTCCTGAAGACGCCGCGGCCATCTGGTCAATCATCGGACCAACCATCCGCGCCGGCGAGACGTACACGCTCGATCCGCAAATGACCGAAGCGGCCGCGCTGGCGTACTGGCTGGCGGCGGACAAGGAGACGTTCGTCGCGGAGGAAGACGGCGCGATTCTCGGCACCTACTACATCCGCGCGAATCAGGCGGGCGGCGGCGATCATGTGTGCAACTGCGGCTATATGACGAGCGCGGCCGCGACCGGACGGGGCATCGCGCGGCTGATGTGCACGCACTCCCTGGATCACGCGAGGGCACGGGGATACCGGGCCATGCAGTTCAATTTCGTCGTGAGCACCAACGTACGGGCCGTCCGTCTTTGGGAGTCACTCGGCTTTCAGATTGTCGGACGCCTCCCCCTCGCGTTCAGACATCCCACGCGCGGCTTCGTGGATGCACTGGTGATGTTTCAGGTCCTGTAGCGACCGAGTCAGCCGGCCGCGGACCTGGGCGATGAGGTCGCGCTCGATCGCACTCGAGCGAGCAGCAGGCTGACGATCAGCAGCATCGGCGCCCACAGCAGCGTCAGCCACGCAAACCCCATCCGCTCATAGACGAAGCCGGCCACCGCCGGGCCGACCAGCAGCCCGGCGCCCCACGCCATGTTATAGAGGCCGTAGCCGACGCCGAACGATCCTGCGCCGGCGCCGGCCACTGCCTCGGCCATGAACGTCAGCGACGGCGTGATCACCATCGCGACCGCCATCGTGTTCAGGACGAAGAAGCCGATCGTCGATGCGTAGCTCCATGTCAGGTTGATGAGCGGCAGGACACAGGCCACCAGCGGCAGCCCGGTCAGCATCATGCGCCGGCCGCCCCAGCGATCGGCGAGCCGGCCGTAAATCGGATGGAGGATGGATGACGCGACTGCGCCGCAGCCGAAGAGCAGCCCGAGGCGCGCCGGGCCAAGGCCAAGCCTGGCGTTGAGGAACAACGGCAGCACGGGCTCCTCCATCGTCAGCGTCGCCGAGATCGCGACCACCACGGCGGCGCAGACGGCGACCGGCCGCGATCGGAGTACAACGCGGACGGCCACCGGCTCGGTTTCCGCGACGGGCGGCGACACGTCGAGCCAGACGAAACCGAGCGCGCCAACAATCGCCAGCCCGGCGACCAGAAGAAACGGCGCGCGGATGCCGCCGGCTTCGTACATCCAGCCGCCGATCGAAGGCCCGACCATGAACGCGACGCTGGTCCCCGACATGACGATGCCGCTGACGCGACCACGCTCGTCGGGCCCGTATCGATCCGCGATCAGCGCGAAGCCGACGACCCAGGTGATGGCGTCCGCGGCGCCCTGCACCAGGCGCGCGGCGAAGAGCCAGACCAGACCGTCGGAGTATGCGAAGAGCAGCGTGGCGGCGGCCAGGGCCACCAGTCCCCCAACCATCGGCGCCTTGCGGCCGATGCGGTCGGAGACGTGGCCCATCGGGATCGACACGACCAGCAGGGTGACGCCGAACGAGGCGAACAGCAGCCCGATCGTCGTCGGCGACGCCCCGAGCCTCCGGCTCAAGTCGGGGAGCACCGGCACCGCCACCGAGTAGGCGACGATGTCGGTGAAGGTCGCGAAGGTGACGAACGCAACCGCGACTGCGCGGGACCTACGCAGCGCCGTCATAACCACGAAGACACGAAGCACACGAAGACGTCACGAAGAAAACACTTTAGTTCTTTTTCGTGCGTCCTTCCTGTCTTCGTGTCTTCGTGGTCCCGTCAGCGTTTCTTCAGAAGCAGGCAGCCGAGCGGCGGGACGGTGAGGCGCACCGACTGGTCGAAGCCATGCGCGGCGATTGGTTCCGACGGGACGCCGCCCAGGTTGCCGACGTTGCTGCCGCCGTACACCGACGCGTCGCTGTTGAGCCGCTCCTCGTAGAAGCCAGCATCGGGCACGCCGATGCGGTACTCCATCCGCGCGACCGGCGTGAAGTTGAAGACCATCACCACCGGCTCGCGGTGATCCTTCGCGTAGCGGACGATCGAGACGACGCTGTTTTCGTTGTCGTTGGCGTCGATCCAGCGGAAGCCCGCCGGCTCGAAGTCGGCCTCGTGCAGCGCCGGCTCCGCCTGATAGAGGCGATTGAGATCGCGCACGTACTGTTTGATGGCGGCATGCGCCGGGTCGTCGAGCAGGTGCCAGTCGAGGCTGCGGTCGTGATTCCACTCGCGCCACTGCGCGAACTCGCCGCCCATGAAGAGCAGCTTCTTGCCCGGGTGTCCGTACATGTAGCCGTAGAGGAGGCGGAGCGAGGCGTACTTCTGCCATGCGTCGCCCGGCATCTTGTCGATGAGCGATCGTTTGCCGTGGACGACCTCGTCGTGCGAGAACGGCAGCACGTAGTTCTCGCTGTGCATGTAGAGGGCCGAGAAGGTCACCAGGTTGTGGTGCCAGCGGCGATGGATCGGATCCTCGCGCATGTACAGGAGGGTGTCGTGCATCCACCCCATATTCCATTTGTAGGTGAACCCGAGGCCGCCCAGATGCACCGGCCGGCTGACGCCGGGGAAGGAGGTCGATTCCTCAGCCGCCGTCATCGTGCCGGGATGCCCGCCGTGCGTGAGGCTGTTCAGCTCCTGTAGAAAAGCGATCGCCTCCAGGTTCTCCCGCCCGCCGTACTGGTTCGGAATCCACTGCCCGGCCTGGCGTGAATAATCGAGATACAGCATCGACGCGACCGCGTCCACACGCAGGCCGTCGATGTGATATTCCTCGAGCCAGAACAGCGCGTTGGACAGGAGGAAGTTGCGGACCTCGTTGCGCCCGTAGTTGAAGATCAGCGTGCCCCAGTCCTGGTGCTCGCCCTGGCGCGGATCCTCGTGCTCGAACAGCGCCGTGCCGTCGAAGCGCGCGAGGCCATAGGCGTCCTTGGGAAAATGTCCTGGCACCCAGTCGAGGATCACGCCGAGGCCGGCCTGATGACACGCGTCGACGAACAGCTTGAAGTCTTCGGGCGGGCCGAAGCGCGCGGTCGGTGCGAAGAAGCCGAGCACCTGATAGCCCCAGGATCCCGAGAACGGATGCTCCATCACCGGCAGCAGCTCGATGTGCGTGAAGCCCATTTCCTTGACGTAGGGCACGAGGCGGTGCGCCATCTCGCGGTACGTCAGGAAGCGGTTGCCTTCTTCCGGCACCCGCGCCCACGATCCGAGGTGCACTTCGTAGGCCGACATCGGCGTGTCCAGCCACGCACCCTGCACAGGGCGTGACGCCATCCAGCCGCTGTCACGCCAGACGTAACGCGAGACGTCGTGGACGATCGCGGCCGTCAGCGGCGGCGCTTCAAAGGCGCGCCCGAACGGATCGGTCTTCCGCAGGATCGCGCCGTTGCGCGTGCGGATCTCGAACTTGTACTTCTCCTCGTCTGCGAAATCGGGGATGAAGATTTCCCAGACGCCGGTGGTCAGGTGACGCATCGGCGTGACGCGCCCGTCCCAGCCGTTGAAATCGCCGATGACGCTCACGCGATCGGCGTTCGGCGCCCACACCCCAAAGTGCACGCCGGTGGCGGTGCCGACCGTGATGCGGCGCGCGCCGAGCTTCTCGAACACCCGGTGGTGCGTGCCCTCGCTCAGGAGATGGAGATCGAAATCGGTGAGGACGCGGCCGTAGCGATAGGGATCGTCAATCTCGACGATCTGATCGCCGGGATACGTGATCCGCAGGCGGTAGTCCGGCACGGTCCGGCTAAAGCCGGACCCCACGATCGTTTCTTCGGACCCCTCGATCGTTTCTTCGGTAGTGTCCGGCTTTAGCCGGACCGCCGTCGCCGCCGTCGCTGTCGTCGTCTCCGCGTCCGGAGTGGGGTCCGGCTTCAGCCGCACCTCGAACACGCCGGCCGGATCCACGCGCTCCATGGCCAGCGAGGCGCCGGTGGCGACGAGGAAGAGCTCGATCGACTTCGCCGCCGGCTGGAAGGCGCGCACGACGATCGCCTTGCCGTCGAGGTGCTCGGGGTGCTCAAGGTGCTCGGGGTGCGGTCCCAGGATCGCGAACGGATCGCGCTGCGTGCCGTGCACGAGGGCCGCGATGGCCTCGTCGAGCGCGCGCTTCTGGGAAACCGGCATCTTCTGGATCTTATCGGCTTTATGCTGGAAAAGGTCCGGCTAAAGCCGGACACTACGTACGCAGTGACAGTCCGGCTAAAGCCGGACGCAGTGACAGGTCCGGCTAAGGCCGGACCCCACGTGCGAGGGTGTCACATCACGGTGTCACATCAGCGTACGAACCATGTACGAGGGCGCCACTGCATCGGTAGTGTCCGGCTTCAGCCGGACGGAGGCGACACAGCGGATCAAGAGGAGCTATGAAGCATATCGGACGACGACGGTTCATCAAGGCAGTGCCGGCAGCCGTGGCCGCGGCCGTAGCGGTGCCGGCAGCCGTGCGCGCGCAGCGCGGCGGCGGCGCGCCGCCGAAGTTCGGCAAGGACGCGCTGAAGTGCGCCGAGCAGATCGACGGCCTGCACTTCACTGATGCCGAGGAGGAATTGGCCGTCAGCGGTGTCAGCCGCAACCTCGATAGCTACGAGGAATTGCGCAAGCTCAACGTGCCGCTCGACACCGAGCCGGCGATGATGTTCCGTCCGTTCGACAGCCGCACGAAGAAGCGCGCGCCACGGCCGATGGTGAACATCAAGCCGATCTCCCGGCCGGCGCACGTCGAGGTGCCCGCCAACCTCGAGGATCTCGCGTTCGAGCCGGTCACCGTGCTCGCCTCGCTGATCGAGAGCCGCCGGATCTCGTCGACCGATCTGACGAACATGTACCTCGCGCGCCTCAAGCGCTACGGCGATCAGCTGCACTGCGTCGTCACGCTGACCGAGGATCTCGCGCGCGCGCAGGCGGCGGCCGCGGACAAGGAGATCAAGGCAGGCAAATATCGCGGGCCGCTCCACGGCATTCCGTTCGGCGTGAAGGATCTCTTCGACACCAAAGGGATCAGGACGACGTGGGGCGCGAAGCCGTATGAGAACCGGGTGGCGCAGGTGGACGCGACGATCGTCGAGCGGCTGCGCGACGCCGGCGCCGTGCTCTGCGCCAAGCTGTCGATGGGCGCGCTCGCACAGGGCGGCGTCTGGTTCGGCGGATCGACGCGCAATCCGTGGTCGCCCGACAACAGCTCCAGCGGATCCTCGGCCGGCCCCGGCGCCGCGACGGCGGCGGGGCTCGTCGCCTTCGCGATCGGCACCGAGACGCGCGGCTCGATCATCTCGCCCTCGTCGACATGCGGAGTGGTCGGCCTGCGGCCGACCTACGGCCGCGTGAGCCGCTACGGCGCGATGGCGCTCAGCTGGTCGATGGACAAGATCGGCCCGATGTGCCGCAGCGTCGAGGACTGCGCGCTCGTCTTCAACGCGATCTACGGCAGCGACGGCCGCGACGAAACCGTCGTCGACGCGCCGTTCAACTGGAGCCCGGACGTGCCGCTGTCGAGCCTGAAGATCGGATTCCTCGAGAGCGAGTTCAACCCTGCGCCAGGCTCCGGGCAGGCGCGTGGCGGCGGTCCCGGCGGCGGACGCGGTGGCGTGTCTCCGGAAGACGCGCGACGCCGCGCCGAGGAGCGGAACACGCTGCTGAAAGAGGCGCTCGACGTCCTGCGCAGCGCCGGGGCGAAGCTCGAGCCGATGACGCTGCCGGAATTTCCGGCCAACGCGCTCGGTTTCATTCTCAGCGCCGAAGCGGCGGCGGCGTTCGACGATCTGACGCGCAGCAAGGAGGTCGATTTGCTGACCGAGCAGGGCGCCGGCGCGTGGCCGAATACGTTCCGCACGTCGCGCTTCATCCCGGCGGTCGAGTACATCCGCGCCCAGCGCGCGCGCACGCTGCTCAACCGCCAGATGGACGCGCTGATGTCGCGGTACGACGTGTTCCTGTCGCCGACGGGCAGCGCCAGCCTCGGGATCACCAACCTGACCGGCCACCCCGCTGCATGCCTCAAGGCCGGCTTCGTCGACGGCTCGCCGCTGGCGTTGATGATCACCGGCCGCCTCTACGACGAGAGCACCGTGCTCCGCGTCGCGCTCGCCTACGAGCGCGGAACGAAATGGCACACGATGCACCCTGCGCTTGATGACAACCTCAGAAAGATGAAGACTGCAGCGCCTGCGGGGCAGGTGGGGCAGGTAGGTGAAGACGGACAGGACGGACTTGATGGGTTCGACTGGTAGGAGCTGGGCCGGATCGGTCACATCGGTCGGGTGGGGCAAGTGGGCCAGGTAGGGCAGGTGGGTCGGACCGTCACGCGGCTGCGGGCGTGCGTGCTCGTCGCGCTCGTGTTGGTGCTGGGGCACGCCGCGCGGCCGGCCGGCGCCGACGCACTCGATCAAGGTGCGCGTCTCTCCGCGCTCGCGAAGGTCTGGGGGCTGCTCAAGTACTTCCATCCGTCCGTGGCGCAAGGCACCAGCAGCTGGGACCAGGTGCTCGTCGACGAGCTGCCGCTGATTCAAGCAGCCGCGACCAAATCCGAGTTCAACGACGAAATCCTGAGGCTGGTTCGATCGGCCGGATCGGCGCCGCGCGTGACCGCCGGCGCACCGCTCGATCAGCCGGAGGCCGATCCCGCCTTCCGCTGGATCGACGACGATCAGCTGTTCGATCCCTCCACCATCCGCGAGCTCAAGACCATCCGCTATGCGGTCGCCCCTTCGTCGAATCGCTACATCAGGCCCGTGGCCAACGTCGCGAATCCCGATTTCAGCAGCGAAGCCTCCTACGATACGCCGGCGTATCCCTCGACCGGCATGCGGTTCCTCGCCCTGGCGCGTTTCTGGAACATGGTGCAGTACTACGCGCCCAACCGCGACATCACCGATCGCCCGTGGTCTGACGTGATGCCTCTGCTTCTGCCGCACTTTCTCGACGCGGCCGACGCGAACGCCTATCACCTCGCGGTGTGCGAGCTGACAGCGAGCCTCGACGACACGCACGCGTTCACCGGCAGTAACACGCTCAGCATGCTGTGGGGCCTGAACACGCCGGCGATCCGGACACGCTATGTCGAGTCGCAGACCGTGATCGTTGATGCGTTCGACCGCTTGACCTTCGGCGCCGATCTCCGCCCGGGCGACATCGTCACCGACATCAACGGCGTGAGCAGCGCGGACGTCCGCGCACGGCTCCGCCCGTACGTCTGGGCGTCGAACGAGGGAAGCCGCCAGCGGAACATCGACACGCTGATGTTCCGGACCGGCGCGAGCACGATGACGCTGGGGATCTCGCGGTTCGGCGTGCGAAAAGAGATCGTCGTGCAGACCGTTTCGATCAACGACGTGAGCTCGGAGGCGCTGATCGTCGATACGCGGCCGGCAAAATGGCGCGTGCTCGACGGCAACATCGGCTACGTCCACATGGGGCTGCTCCAGCAGAGCGATGTGCCGGCGATGATGAACGCCCTCATCAACACGGTGGCGATTGTCTTCGACGTACGGAACTACCCGAACGGCACGCTGTACTTGATCGCGCAGCGCCTGAACCCGACGGCGCGTTCGTTCGTGAAGTTCACCCAGCCGAGGTACGACCAGCCGGGTACGACGATGCCGTCGGTGTCGCTCGACGCGGGCCCGCTGTCGCCGAATCCCGGTTACTACCGCGGGAAAGTGATCCTCCTCGGCGACGAGCGGACGCAGAGCCACGCCGAGTTCACGATGATGGCGCTGCGCACGGCGCCGGACGTGACCATCGTCGGGAGCCCGACCGCGGGTGCTGACGGCAACGTGTCGCTGATTGCACTGCCCGGCGGGATCAGAACGTACTTCTCTGGGCTGGGGGTGTTCTATCCGGATGGGAGCCCGACGCAGCGCGTCGGCATCGTACCGGACATCGTCGCCGTGCCGACGATTGCGGGGATTCAGAACGGCGTCGACGAAGTTCTCGAGCGCGCCCTCGAGAAAGTTAGAAATGAGAAGTGAGAAGTTAGAAGTGAAGGTTTCAAAGTTTCATTTCCAACTTCTCTCTTCTGACTTTTCACTTTCTTTCGATCGTCACCGACTGCATGACAACCGGGACAACGGGGCGATCGCCCGGCTTGGTCGTCTTGGTTTCGCCGATCTTCCTGATTGTGTCCATGCCCTCGGTCACCTCGCCGAAGACCGTGTGCTTGCCGTTCAGGTAGTTGGTCTCCTTGAGCGTGATGAAGAACTGGCTGCCGTTGGTGTTCGGACCGGCGTTGGCCATGGCGAGGACACCGGCCTTGTCCATCTTCCGGCCGGAGCCGAACTCGTCAGCGAACTTGTAGCCGGGATCGCCGGTGCCGTTACCCAGCGGATCGCCGCCCTGGATCATGAAGTCCGCGATCACGCGGTGGAAGATCAGACCGTTGTAGAACGGCTTCTTCACCTTCGCGCCGGTCTTCGGGTCGGTCCACTCCTTGGTCCCCTCCGCAAGGCCGACGAAGTTGGCGACGGTCTTCGGCGCGTCCTTCTCGAAGAGCTCGACGGTGAACTTGCCGAGGTTAGTCGTGAAATGCGCGTACACTTTTCCGCCAGCCTTCTTCGCCGGCGCGTCCTGCCCGGCAAACGCCGTCGCCGCCGCCAGCATCGCCACGAGTACGAACGTCGATCGCTTCATGTCAGCTCCTTGAAGGGGTTCTAGGTTCAGGGTTCAACGTTCAGTGTTCCGTTCCGCGTTCTGGGTTCTGGGTTCTGGGTTCTGAGTTCTGAGTTCTGAGTTCTAAGGTATATACAGTGTAGCTTCTCCCGCCAGCACGGCCTCGCCGCCGACGCGGACGCTGGTGATCTCGCCCTGCTCGACGCCGATTGAGATGTGCACGTGGCTGGGCCGGCCCATCTTCGCGCCCTGCAGGCTGATCATCGAATCTGCCTTGTCGGCCGGGACCAGTTTGTGCCGGACCAGGTAGCAGCCGAGCGGGCCACTGGCGATGCCGGTCGCCGGGTCTTCCACGACGCCGAGCTCCGGCGCGAACATGCGGCTGTAGACCGTCGCGGGCGCGTCGCCCGGCTCTGTCGAGAAGACGAAGACCCCGTGCGCCACCGGGTTCGTCGCCCTCAGCAACTCGTCCAGTCCCGTGTTGTTCACCTTCACTCCATCGACGGCGCTTCGTTTCGTCAACGGCACGAAAAGAAACGGAACGCCGCACGAGACGACCTGCACCGGGTGATCGGCGATCGCCGCGGCGGAGAGCGAAAGCGCCGCGGCCGTGCGCCCCGGCTCCGCCATCGCGTCGCCGAAGGTCGGCAGCGACTGCGTCATCCAGGCGAAGCCGAGGTCCTCCCCCTTCCAGCTCAGCGCGACCGGAACCGGCCCGATGCCGCAGCCGAAGACGTACTGCTTCCGCCCCGGTTCGATCACGCCCGCGCGCGCGAGCGCAAACGTCGTCCCGATCGTCGGGTGGCCGGCCGTCGGCAGCTCTTCTGCCGGCGTGAAGATCCGCATCCGGATATCGGTGCCCGGCGTCTCGGCCGGCAGCAGGAACGTGGTCTCCGAAAAGTTCATCTCCTTGGCGATCGCCTGCATCGTCTCCGCCGCGAGGCCGCGGCCCTCGAGGAACACCGCCAGCTGATTGCCGCCGAACAGATGGTCGGTGAAGACGTCGTAGTGAAGGTAGCGGTATGATCGGGCCATGCTGTTTGCGCATTTTACGACGAGCGAAGGAAAGTTCACGATCCAGCTGTTCGACCAGGAGGCGCCCAAAACGGTCGAGAACTTCGTGGGGCTGGCAGAGGGCACCAAAGAATGGACCGATCCGCGCACCGGGCGGAAGGGCGCGGGGCCGTACTACAACGGCACGATCTTCCACCGCGTGATCGACGCGTTCATGATTCAGGGCGGCGACCCGCTCGGCCAGGGCACGGGCGGTCCCGGCTACAAATTCGCCGACGAATTCAGCCCGAAACGGCGGCACAACAAGGCCGGCATCCTGTCGATGGCGAACTCCGGGCCGAATACCAACGGCGGCCAGTTCTTCATCACGCTCGTGCCGACGCCGTGGCTGGACGACAAGCACAGCGTCTTCGGCGAGGTGACCGACGGCATGGACGTCGTCAACAAGATCGGCAAAGTGGCCACCAGCAAGCCGGGCGATCGGCCGCTCAAGCCCATTACGATTGAGTCAGTGACGATAGAGCGGAAATAACTCAAGCCCCGTGGCGTCTGAGCAGAGCCGCGATTTCGCGGTGATTCTTCTCCGTGGCCAGCGAGAGCGCGGTCTTGGCCTCGCCGTTGGGTGCGTGGACGTCGGCGCCTTGCGCGATCAGCTGTTTCACCGCATCCATGTTGTTGTTGGCGGCGGCGAGGTGCAGCGGGCGCCAGCCCTGCGCGTCGGCGGCGTTGACGTCGGCGCCATGGCCGATCAGCAGGGCCGCGACGAACTTGTGATTGCCGGCGAGCGCGGCGTGCAGCGGCGTGTTGCCGTTGGCGCCGCGTGATCGCGCGACGACGTCGGCCTTGTGCGCGATCAGCAGCTCGGCGATCTTCGGATGACCGAAGTACGCCGCCAGGTGCAGCGGCGTCCACCCGTCGGCGCTGTAGTCGTTGACGCCGGGCGCCCCCACCGCGCCGCTCGCGCTGTCGTGCAGCAGCCGCTCGACGCGCTCGATCTCGCCGGCGGCGCACGCGTCGAAGATCGACAGCGTCGCGCCGCGCGCCACCAGCAGGTTCACTATTTCCTTTTGACCATGGTAGACAGCGGTTAGGATGGCGCTGTCACCCGTGCGGCTGTGCGCGTCGATGAGCGTCGGATCGGCCGACACCATCGCCTTCACGCGCGCGAACTCCCCGGCCTTGATCGCGTCAATGAAGGCGGCGCTACTGGAAGTAGTTTCCGGCATGCCCCGAGTCTATCAAGCCGCGGTCCTTCTCGTCCTGTTCGCGGGCCGCGCGCTGGCGCAGACACCGCTGCCCGTGATCGAGCAACCGCTGCTCGGATCGACGCTGACGGCCGATGTCCTGCGCGATCTGCCGACCGGCAATAGCGTCTTCGCCGTTCCGGAAACGATCCAGCTGGAGACCGTCGCCGATCTGTTCTCGGCCGGCGGCCTCAACGCAGCGGCCGCGCCCAGGGTCGGCGGCCTGCTGAATTCCTGGACACAAACGCAGTACCGCCTCGGCGACGTGACCATCACCGATCCGCGTGCGGGCGGAACGCCGCTGCTGCTGCCCTTTCTGCCGCTGTGGTCGCGCGTCACGATCGCCACCGGCGCGATGGGGCTCGACGACAACGCCTCCGGCGTCTCGATCACCCTCGAGCCGCCGCGCGCCGGCGCCGCCTGGTCGCGCCGCCTCGACGGATGGTTGTCCGGATCGCCGCTGGTGTCGTCGGTCTCGGGCGGCGTGCCGGCGGTCGATCGTGTGACGGCGTTCCAGGACGGGACCGCGATGATCAGCGGCCCTATCAACGCACGACTCGGAATTGTCGCCGCGGGGTCGTGGCGCCACCTGTTGCATGTGGCCGCGCCGGCCACGGGCGACGCCACCGATCGCGTCGCGTCCGGATTCGGCCATCTGGTATTCACCGCGACGCCGCGCGACGAAGTTCGGCTGCTCGGATGGATACAGCACGCGGCGGCCGAAACCCGCACCGATACCGCGCTGCACGCGCAGGCGACGTGGGAGCGCCGCGATCCGGCGGCCTTCTCATGGCGCCTGTTCGGCGGATACACCGGGCGCGATCGGACCGAACCGGCGGCATCGACGCTGGTAATCGACAGCCTCGACACCGACCCAGTGTCAGATCTCGTGGACACGGGCGCCGGGGTCACGAGACGATGGGTGGCCGGCGCGCGCGCCGCCGCGCCGGTGAGCCGGCACCTGCCCTCAATCGGCGTCGATCTCGATTCGACCGAAGTGCGCCTCACGTCGACGCCGCTCCAGCAGATCCGCGAGCTGGTCGACGGCGTACCCGCGCGCATTTGGACCTACCGCTCGATCAACGGTGCCGACGTCCGACAGCTCACGACGATCGCGGCGTTCGCGAACGAACACCTGACGTCGGGACGCCTCACGCTCGACGCCGGCCTGCGGCTCGATTCGGTGTCCGGCAGTGCCAACGCGGCAGCGCAAGGGATCCACTGGACGACGTGGCTGCCGCGCGGCCTGCTGCGCTGGCAGATCTTCAACAAGGACGATGTCGCCGCGTTCGCGGGCTACCGGCGCACGGCGTATCAGCCGCTGTTGAACATCCTGGCGATCGGCGACGCGAACGCTCCCGTCGCAGACCTCGCGAGGTGGAACGGCGCGTCGATCGCCCCGCCGTTCGCGCGCGTCGGCCCCGGCACCGGCGGCGACGTGGCGTTCACCCGAATCGATGCCGACCTAGAGCGGCCGATCACCGACGAGCTCGTGCTTGCGATCCAGGCGCGCCCCCGGCCGGGGCTCGAGCTGCAGCTGGCGCGCATCGCGAAACGCGAGCAGTCGCTGCTCAATTACGTCGACACCGGCGTCCTCGCGTCCGAATACACGGCCTTCCAGATTGCCGACCCGAGCTTCATCCCCGACAGCCCCGTCGGCGCCGCGCAGGTGACCGCCCTCAGCCGGCCAGCCGGCGCGTTCGGGCGCGATCGCTATCTGCTGACGAATCGCACCGGCGATCCGGCGACGTCCTGGGCGCTCGAAGCGACGGTGCGCGCCTCGACCGACAAACTGGAGCTGCTGGTCGGTCTCGGCCTCACCGAGGCGAACGGGCCGGCGGCCGCCGTCGGGTTTCTCGCCACCGAGAACGATCAGGACGTCGTCGGCAACATGCTCGTCGATCCGAACGCCCTGACGAAGCAGCGCGGTCAGCTGTTCCAGGATCGATCCCACATCGGCAAGATCGCCGCCGCTTACCACTTGCCGGCGCGCGCGACGGTCGGCGCGATCTTCCGCTACGCCGACGGCCAGCCGTTCAGCCGCCTGGTGATCGCGCCGGCGCTGACGCAGGGTCCGACCGCCGTCCGCTCGTACGCCAACGGCGGATCCGCGTTCACCTTCGTCGGCACCATCGATCTGCGGGTGCAGAAGGCGTTCACCGCGGGACGCGCGGACGTCACCGTCGTCGCCGACGTGTACAATCTTCCACACCTCGGCAACGAAGTGATCGAGCACGTCGTGACCGGACCGGCGTTTCGGACGCCGACCGCGCTGCAGCCGCCGCGGACCGCGGCAGTCGGCCTGCGCGTGGCATTTTAGAAAGGGCATCGTTTGTCCAGACTGCGCAGCGCATTCACCGGCATGCTGATGCTGTGCCTCGCGGCGGGCGCGGCAGCGCAGGAGACACAGCCGGCGCCGCCAGCCGACGACACGCGGACGCAATTCCCCGCGTTCATGCGCGACTCGTACGTGTCGCTCCGCGTCGGCTACATCGGCTACCTGTTCACCGCGACGCAGCTCGAGCCGGGCTTCGTCGCGGCGTCGATCGAGCGGCCGCGGCCCGCCGTGCGCCTCGACTTCTTCGGCCATCACTTCACGAAGAATCTGTCGGCGCAGGTCACCTACATGCGTCCCGGCCAGTTCGTCGAATACAACGACATCAACGGCCAGAACGGCAATCATCCGGTGTCGAACGCCTACGCCGGGCTGACGTTCAGCTGGGAACAGCCGCTGACGTCCGCGGTGGACTGGTACCTCGAAGGCGGCTACGGCATCACCAGCCGATCGGGTATCGTGATCGACGGCCAGACCGCGCTCGAGCCGGCGCACTACGGCTCCGCGCTGGTCGGCGGCGGCCTGACGTTTCATTGGACGCCGACCGCCGACATCATGCTCGGCGCGACGTATTCGCCGGGCCGCCGGGCCTTCAGCCAGCCGTCGACGCGCATGTACACCGCCGGCATCCGCTACAACCTGCGCCCGATCAGCGCCCCGACGGTGATCGAGAACCGCGACGGCGGCAACTTCTTTCCGACCAACATCCTCCGCGTCGGCTACAGCACGAACCTGCTGGGCTACGGCGTCAACGACGTGTTCTCCAAGTGGGTGGTGATCTTCTGGGGCGGCCACGTCGATACGCGGCAGGGCGGGTCGCTCGAGTACGAGCGCAACGTGTTCCACACCAAGAAACTGTTCGCCTTCGACCTCGGGGTGAGCGCGTCAATCTGGCAGACGGACGCCACGCGTCACCCGTTCAGCACGGTGTCGGCCTACCCGCTGGCGCGATTCTTTCTCATCCGGAATGAGACCGCCGACACGTACTTCAGTTACTCGATCGCCGGGCCGACCTACATCAGCGAGTACCAACTCGACCATCTCAACACCGGCGCGTCGTTCACCTTCCAGGACATGATGGGCGTCGGCGCGTTTCTCGGCAAGTCGCGGCGGCTGAACGCCGAAGTCAGCATCAAGCATTTCTCGAACGGCAACCTCGCCACGTCCAACGCCGGCATCAAGATCCCGCTGACGTTCAAGATCGGGCTCGTATTCTGACGGAGGCAGGGTCATGAAACACCGGATCCTCGCGATCGCGCTGCTCGTTGCTGCGCCTGGCTTGCTCGCGGCTCAGACCGACCCGATTACCATCCGCCTGGGTCCCGCACCGAACCAGACACTGCACGGGCGGACCGTTCAGGATATGACGATGAGCATCGCGCCGGACCCCGCGGCGGCCGCGATGCTGCCGATCCCGGCGACCAGCATTCAGATGAGCATGACGATCGACACCACGGCCACGGTCGGCCCCGCCGACGGCGCGGGCCATTACGAATCGCGGATGGTGTGCGACAACGTCTCGGGGACGACGACGGTCAACGGGAAGCCGGCGCCGTTTGCGATGCCGACAGCGGCGATCACCGGGCAGGCGTTCACGTTCTTCTACGACGACGCGGGTAGGGTCATCGACGTGAAAGCCGAGGGCACGTTGTCGGACATGATGGCCGCGCCGATCAAGCAGGCGCTCTCGTCCGCAATGGCCAGCGCCCCGCCGATCACGCTGACGGTCGGCGAAACGGTCGCCGTCCCGACGCAGATGAACCTCCCGGTCCCCGCGGCCAGTGGCGGGTCCGGCATGACGGTCACCGGCGAGACGCGCTACACCCTGGTGTCGATCACCTTCGACGGCGCCGATCGCATCGCCCACCTGAAGACGGCGATGACCAGCACGGTCAATCGCGACACGCGTGCCGAGGCCGGCGCGCCGACGATGGGCGCCGACATGCGAATCACGAGCGAAGGTACCAGCGACGTCAACGTCGACCGCGGCATCGCGCTCCACACGGAGCAGCGCATGACCATCGACGGCACGATGCGCATGGCGGCGCCGGCGGGCGTCACGTCGACCTCGATGCCCGAGGTCCCGACGATGCTGATGCACGGCACGGCCACGATCAAAAATGACCTCGCGAAATAGCGAAATAGTAACGGCCTGAGAAATGCGGGTCGGGAGGCCAATTTCGCCTCCCGGCGTGTGGGGTGGGTCGTTTTTCATCCCGCAGGATGCGGAACGAGGAAGCTATCCCCGTTTAGAGCAAGCGGGATGCCACTCGCGTTTGTCTGGCACTGGAGTTGTATTGTTCAGCGAGCATGAGAAGAATCGGCCGAAAAAACCGCAGAATCCGCCTGCTCCGCTGGGTTTTCCAGCGCGAGAACCGGCTGCTGACCTGCCAACTCGATCGGGATGACCGTCAGTCTTCCTACACTGTGTCCCTGCTTCCACACTGGGATTTGAGACACGCCGCGGCGGAGACTTTCGACGCAAGCGTCAGTGCCTTCCGCCGTCACGCGGCGGTCGCCGACAGGCTCCGCAGTCAGGGCTGGACGCTGGCCGCGTACGGCGTTGTCCGATAAGGCGGCCGCGGTTCCCGAACCGGCGGCTCGTAACATCGAAGCGATTGCTTCGCTCGAACGCGAAGCGCTCCACGATCAATCGCGGCTCGATCGCTTCACCGGCGCGGTGACCGCCGCCGCGGGAAGCCCGCTCTTCCTTGTCGCGCACGCCATCTGGTTCGCCGGGTGGATCGTGTTCAACGTGACGCGCGCGCAGCCGCCTGACCCGTATCCATTCGGCTTGCTGATGCTGATCGTCTCGCTGGAGGCCATCTTCCTGAGCGCGGCCGTGCTGATGACGCAGAACCGCATGCAGCGCCAGGCGGACAAGCGCGCACATCTGGATTTGCAGGTGAACCTGCTCGCCGAGCAGGAGCTGACGACGATGCTGAAGATGCTGAGGGGATTGTGTCACCGGCTCGACGTGCCGATCGGAACGCACGACGGACAGGTCGAGCAGCTGCTCGAGGACACCGACATCCAGACGCTCGCGACCGCGCTCGATCGCGAGATGCCCGACGCGACTACTGCCCCTTCGTCTCCTGCGCCTTCGTCAGCGCCAGAACCGCGTACGCCGTCGCCGCGTCGCTCATGAAGCGGCCGGCGTCAGACGCGGGATCGCGCTGCTTGTTCAGCGACGATGCTGACCAGACGCCGGTCGCCGGATCCTGGTGCGCCACGAGCCAGGCAAGACCGCGCTTCACGGGCGCCGCCGCGCGCGCGTCGGCCGCCGACTGCAGCGCCAGGGTTACAAGACCGGTCGCGTAACCGTCGCTGCGCGTATCGAGCGGTGTGCTGTCGGCACGCTTCCACGATCCCAACGACGCCGTGCTCCATCCGCCGTCTTCCTGCGTGGCACGGGCGAGCGCATCCGCGATGGCCTCTTGCTCCGTTCGCGCCAGCAGGTCAGGAGCCATCGACGACGCCCACAGCAGCATCGCGCGGCTCAGGAGCGGTTGCTTGTCATTCCCTTTCCGCAGGTAGTCGTGCAGCGCTTTCACCCGACCCTGGTTCTCCACATTCGCGGCGTAGCCGCCCGGTGCGGAGTGGATCGCGATAGCGGCGAGCGTCGCGCCGTGGAACGGAGAGCTGTCGCCCTCCCACGGCTCGTTGTGGAACTGCAGCCAGGTCCAGGCGCCGGTCTGCTCACCCATTTTCATCTGCAGCGCCCACATGTTGTCGAGCGCGCGCCGCCCTTCGTCGCTCATCGATCCGGAAGCCGCGTCACGTCGCGCGAGGATTACGGCGTTGAGGATCGCCTCGGTCGCACGCGATTCGCTCGTCTTGGGCACGCCGCGGGTCTGATCGGGGTAGAACGGCTCGACGTCGCGCCACATCGTCACGCGTTTGGTGACGTTGGCGAGCAGTGCCGCTTCCGGGGCCGAGGCACCGTTCTCGCCGAGCGACCGGCGCAGCGACGGGCGCGCGAGCGCATACGGCAGCGCGGTGTGGCACGACACGCAGAAGGTTCCGTGATCGCGCTGCGCGTTGGGCCACGTCGTCCACCAGGTGGCGCGCTGATCCAGGTAGGCGGCGGCGGCCTTCCGATTCCAGGCCGCAGAGGGATCGGCCCCGGCGCGAGGCTGCGTGACGGAAAAGGCGGCGACGAGACAGAACCCCGCGGCACCAAAGATCGTCGTCTTCTTCATAGCCGACCATTCTAAACTGGACGCGATGAAACGGCTCTGGCTGATTCCACCGCTCGCCGCGGCGGCGATGGCTGCCGGCTGCGGCTCGAAGCCGCAGCCGCAGGGACAGGGTCAGGGCGCCGGCTGGCAGACGTGCACCGACCAGCAGGGCCGGGTCGTCGACGATGCGCAGTGCGATCAGCGGAGCGCCGGCTACCGGCCTGGCTTCCGCTGGTACTACTATCCCTACGGTGGCATGCCGTATCCGCTCGGCTGGGGCGTGCCGCTCGGCGGCTCGTACTCGGCGACCCCGTTCTCCGGCGTGCCGCGCAGCGGCGTCGTGCGCGGCGGTTTCGGCCAGACCGGCAGCGGCTCGTCGGTCGGAAGCTGACATGCAGCGCCTGACTTCCCCGCCCCGTCACGACTGGGAACGTATCGTCGAAGGTCAGGGGCTCATCTACCACCACACCGCGAACGGCGTGTACTGGGACGAGTCGGCCTGCTATCAGTTCACGGCGCGGGAGGTGGACGAGCTCGAAGCGGCGACCAACGAACTGCAGGCGCGGTGCCTGGATGCCGCGCAGCACGTGATCGACAAGAAACGGTTCGCCGAGTTCGGCATTCCGCCGGCCGCCGTACCGTCGATCTTGTGGGCGTGGGAGAACGAGCCGCCCGCGATTTACGGGCGCTTCGATCTGATCTACGACGGCCGGACGCCGCCGAAGCTGCTCGAGTACAACGCCGACACGCCGACGGCGCTCATCGAAGCGTCGATCGCGCAGTGGTATTGGAAGGAAGACGTCCGTACTGGTACCGATCAGTTCAACAGCATCCACGAGCGGCTGGTCGCGAAATGGAAGGAGCTGAAAGACTATCTGTCCGGCGACGTCCTGTATTTCGCGGCGCTGCCCGAGCAGCAGGCCGAAGATCTGATGACGGCGACCTACCTGCGCGACACGGCGATCGAAGCCGGCTTGACCACCGAGGCGCTGCTCATCCCCGACATCGGCTGGGATCCCGACGCGCACGAGTTCGTCGACCTGCAGCAGCGGACGATCCGCTCCATCTTCAAGCTCTATCCGTGGGAGTGGATGGTGTGGGAGACGTTCGGGGAGCACGCGCTCGACACGTACAAGCGGGTGCAGTGGATCGAGCCGATCTGGAAGATGCTCTGGTCGAACAAGGCGATTCTCGCCGTGCTGTGGGAGCTGTTCCCGAATCACCCGAACCTCGTGCCGGCCTATCTCGACACGCCGCGCGACCTGACCTCGTACGTGAAGAAGCCGAAGATGAGCCGCGAAGGCTCGAACGTGAGCGTCGTCGTCAACGAGCGGCGCGTCGTCGAAACAGCGGGCGACTACGGCGAGGAAGGGTTCGTGTTCCAGCAGTTCGTGCCGCCGGTCAACGAGCAGCATCCGATCGTCGGCAGCTGGGTCATCGACGGCGTGTCGGCCGGCATGGGGATCCGCGAATCGACGGCGCTGGTGACCGACAACCTCAGTCGGTTCGTGCCGCATTTCTTCGAGTAGCGCACCTGTCCATTTTGGACAAACCACAGAGCACACTGAGACACTGAGCCGAACGCGTCGCGCGCCGCGAAGCGGCGCCAGCGTTCGCGATGCGCGGCGGAAACGCAAAGCCCGGCGGCCTTGTTCGATGCTTTGTGTTTCCGTCGCGCATCACGAACGCCCGCTCGGCCGGCTCCGCCGGCCGCCGCGACGCGTTGACGTCGGTGCGTGCGCTATCGTAATCCGCGTCGTCCGCGT
>Ga0105248_10001067_pt1 | contig 30324 bp, 25 predicted proteins | sample KBSS34metaG_FD_81524 | JGI IMG/M metagenome (GOLD analysis project Ga0105248, IMG submission 81524) | Switchgrass rhizosphere microbial communities from Kellogg Biological Station, Michigan, USA - KBS S3-4 metaG | ecosystem: Host-associated > Plants > Roots > Rhizosphere > Soil | place... | reverse complement strand
CGTTCGACAGGACGAACGCACCGGCGCGGCCGAACTCGGCAGGCTCGCCATACCGGCCCGCCGGGATGGTGGCCATCGCGCGCTGCCTTTGTTCGTCGGCGGTGATGCGGGCTTTCGTGGCGTTGGCCTGGTCGAGGTAGTTCAGGCGATCCGTCGCGATGCGCCCGGGCAACAGCGAGTTGACGCGGATCTGATCCGGCGCGAGCTCGAGCGCGAGCGTCTTGACCAGCGCGGTGACGCCGGCGCGCATGACGTTCGACAGCGCGAGGTTTGGAAACGGCTCCTTCACTGTCGACGAGGTGCCGACGAGGATCGCCCCGCCACCGCGCGCGCGCATCGACGGGACCACCAGCCGTACCGTGCGGATTACGCTGAGGAGCAGAAGATCGAAGGCGGTCTGCCACGCCGTATCGTCGAAGCTGAGCGCGGTGCCTGCGGGCGGACCGCCGGTGTTGGCAAACAGGAGATCGACACCGCCGAAACGATCGGTGGCGGCGGTCGCCCAGTGCGTAATCGCGTCCGCCTGGCTCAGATCCGCGGAGACCGCGAGTGCCTGGCCGCCGCCTTCCGCGTTGATCGCCGCCGCGGCCCGCTGGATGCCGGCGCTGTCGCGCGACGCGATGACGACGTGCGCGCCCTCTGCCGCCAGGGCCCGCGCAACGGCGAAGCCGAGGCCCTTGCTCGCGCCGCCGACCATCGCCACTTTGTTCGTAAGGCCCAAGTCCATGGGGCATTATGGTGCCAAGCGACGAGTCAGGGCTGAGGGCTGAGGGCTGGGGCTGGGCGCTGGGGATTGTAGGCCGGGTCCTTTCGGACCCGGCGCGAGGCGGGTCTAAAAAGACCCGCCCTACATCCGATCAACCATTACTGATTCGAAGGCCGCACGGTCAGAAACAGATCGTTGCCCTGACGCTGAATCAGCAGCAGCGTCGGCCGGTCGCTCGTCTTCTTGAGCGCCGCCTTCAGCTCGTCCACCGATTTCACCGGCTGACGGTTGACTTCCTGGATGATGTCCCCCGCCTGGATTCCCGCGGCGGCGGCACGGCCGTCCGGGTCGACGTCCTGGACCAGCAGGCCGTGCGTGTTTTTCGAGGCGCGCGCGCGCTCCGCCAGCTCCGGCGTCAGCGGCGCCACCGCGATGCCGAGCGCCGTCTTGTCGTCGCTCGTCTCCGGTTCGCTGTCGCGCATCCGCGCCGACTTCGACGCGGTGGCTTCGTCGAGCTTCACCGTCAGGTGCTTCTCGCTGCCGTCGCGGAGGATGACCACGTCGGCGCTCGAGCCCGGACCCGCTTCCGCCACCCGATTGCGCAGCGTGTTGGTGTCGTGGACCGGCAGCCCGTTGAACGACTGGATGATGTCCCCGCGCTTGACCCCGGCCTTCTCGGCCGCGCTGCCTTCGCTGACGCCGCTGACGATCGCGCCGGTCGACTGCTTCAGCCCGAGGCTTTCCGCCATTTCCGGCGTCACGCCCTGCACGGTGACGCCGAGCTGCGCCCGCGTGACCTTGCCTTTCGTCCGCAGCTGCTCCATGACGTTCTTCGCCATGTTCGCCGGAATCGCGAAGCCGATGCCGATGTTGCCGTCGTTGCTCGACAGGATCTGCGAGTTGATCCCGACCAGCTCGCCCTTCGTGTTCACGAGCGCGCCGCCCGAGTTGCCATGGTTGATCGGTGCGTCGGTCTGCAGGAAGTCCTCGTAGCCGCCGTCACCGACGGTCGTCGATCGTCCCTTCGCGCTGATGATCCCCATCGTCACGGTCTGGCCGACGCCGAGCGGGTTGCCGACCGCGAGGACGACGTCGCCGACCTTCACGTTCTCGGAGTTGCCGATGGCGATCGGATGGAGGTCGCCCGCGGTGACTTTCAGCAGGGCGAGGTCGCTCGCCTTGTCTGTGCCCACCAGCTTCGCGGTCAGCGTGCGGTCGTCGGTCAGCTCGACCTTGATCTGGTCGGCGCCGTCGACGACGTGGTTGTTGGTCAGGATGTAGCCGTCGCTCGTCACGATGACGCCGGAGCCGAGCGCCCGCTGCCGCGGCATCCGCTGCGTCCGCGGCATCCGCTGGCCGCGCTGATCGCCGCCAAACCGATCGCCGAAGAAACGCCGCAGAAACTCCTGCGGATCCTGCCCGTCCTGACCGTCCTGCCCGTCGAACAGGGTGGGCATCATCTTCGCCTTGCCCTCGGTCCGGATCGTGACCACCGCCGGTGCGGCAACGCCGACGACGTCGGCATAAGAGTCGCGTCCGCCGGCGATGGCGTGGGTAATCGGAGTCGTGATCGTCGCCGCTTTCTGTGTATCTGCCGCCAAACCGTGCCACGCCGCGCCGGTCGTCAGCACGCCTGCGGTCAGCACTGCCAGTAACGTGTTTCTCATAACAGTCTCTCCGTCCTTTCGACTCTCCGTGCGTTCGAGTCTGTGATCGATTCTAAGGACTAAGACGAAGGACTGCCTTGCGGGGCCGTTACAGGAGCATTACAACGGTGAAAGAAATAGGGCGGAGGGCTAAGGGCTGAGGGCTTGGGCTGAGGGCCAGACGGTGAGGGCTCGGGCCCTTAGCGCTCAGCCCTGAGCCCTGCGTCGACGGGCAGCGAGACTGAGAACGTCGAGCCTCGGCCCAGCTCGCTGCTCACGGTTACGTCGCCGCCATGAGCCTCCACGATCGCCTTGACCAGGCTGAGGCCGAGGCCGAGGCCGCGCTCGGTACGGCTGGTATCGCCGCGAAACAGCCGGTCGAAAATCCGCGGAAGCTCGTCCGCGGGAATGCCCGGACCGGTATCGCGAACAGACAGGATCGCCGCGTCGCCACTCCCCCGGACATCGACGTCCACGCGTCCGCCAGCCGGGGTGTATTTGACGGCGTTGTCGATCAGGTTTGCCGCCACCTGTTCGAGCCGTGTCCGATCCGCGGTGACGACCACATCTTCAGCGACCCCGGCCGCCAGCGACACGCCCTTTGCGTCAGCGACGTCGCGATAGAGATCGATCGCGCGCGCCACGACGTCTCCCAGCGGCACCGGCTCGCGTCGAAGCTGCATCGTGCCGCTCTCGGCCTCGGAGATGTCCATCAGGGTGTTGAGCATCACGAGCACACGATCAGATTCCTCGACGCAATCGGCCAGCAACTCGCGGTAGTACTCCACCTGCTGCTCGGGCTCCCCCGCCGGTGGTGAGGCGAGCGCCATCTCTGCCGTGCCACGGAGCCGCGTCAACGGTGTTCGCAGGTCGTGGGACACGTTGTCCAGCGCACCGCGCATGGCGGTGACCAGCCCTTCGATCTTGTCGAGCATCGTGTTGAAGAGCGACGTCAGTTCGTCGATCGCGTCGCCGGTGCCGGCCAGCGGGACGCGCGCGTCGGTACGGCCGGTGCGGATGATGCGCTGCACCGCGGTCGACAGGCGCCGGATCGGAAACAGCGCCGACCGGGTCGCCAGCCAGCCGCCGGTCAGCGCGATGACGACGATCAACAGCGTCACGATCCCCAGCGCGGCGCGGAACCGTGACAGCAGGTCGTCGCGCGCCTCGGTGCTCTTTCCGACCTGCACGAGCGTGCCGTCCGCAAGCGTCGCCGACACGATTTCGATCTTTTGCGGATCCCACCCTTCGTTGTTGCTCAGCACGACCGACTCGATGCCGCGGTCGACGACGCGAACGAAGAGCCGCTCGGGGGCGACCTGCTGCTCCGCCCGGACGGTGTTGGCCAGCACGCGAACGCCGCCCCGCAGGTAGGCCGCCGCGTAGTCGCCGAGCTTGCCGTTGATGATCTGGTGATCGCGCTGCGCCAGCGACGTCGCGGTGAGGTAGTAGGTGACGAAAACGATCGCGATAGCGCCCGACACGAACAGCGTCGCGTACCACAGCGCCAGGCGCAGGCCGAATGTGCGCACAGGGGGTCGGGAGTCATTTTCAGTTTCTGCGATCAGCATGGCAATTTCTGCAAATGACTCCCGACCCCCTCCGGGTGTCCCGTCCCGTGGACACTCTAGGGACGGAGGACATACCCGACGCCTCGCACCGTATGCAGCAGCTTCTTCTCGAACGGCCGATCGATCTTCTCGCGCAGCCGGCTCACCAGCACGTCGACAACGTTGGTCTGCGGGTCGAAGTTGTACTCCCACACATGAGACAGAATCATCGTCTTCGAGACGACGTGTCCCGCATGGCGCATCAGGAACTCGAGCAGCGTGAACTCGCGCGGCCGCAGGTCGAGCGGCTTTCCCGCGCGCGTCACCTTGCGCGACAGCAGGTCCAGGACGACATCGTCGACCGTCAGCGTCGTCGGCTCCGGCGCGCGCGTCGCGCGGCGGACGAGCGCCTGGACGCGCGCGAGCAGCTCCGCAAACGCGAATGGCTTGGTAAGATAGTCGTCGCCGCCCGCCTGGAGACCCTGGACCCGATCGTCCACTGATCGGCGCGCACTGAGGATCAGCACCGGCGTCGGGACGCCGCGCCTGCGCAGCTCCTCGATCAGCGACAGGCCGTCGCGCCTTGGCAGCATCAGATCGACGATCGCGACGTCGTACGTCTGTTGCACCGCAGCGGCCAGCCCTGCCTCGCCGTCCGGCAGGTGATCCACCGCGAAACCCGCTTCGCGCAGGCCGCGGACCACGAAATCCGCGATCGTGGGATCGTCTTCGACCAGCAGCGCGCGCATCCTGTGATGATACGAGGTTTGAACGCAAACCCCGCGAAGCCTCGAAAGCTATGTTTTTCTTGCGAACTTCGCGTGCTTTGCGTTCCCTGTCGTTACCGCGCGGGAGTATCACGGTGCGCCGCGCGGAGGTACTGCGGCGGCCACGGAACCCGGTGACCGAGTTGTTCGGCCGCGTGCAGCGGCCAGTACGGATCGCGCAACAGCTCGCGGGCGAGAAGCACGATGTCCGCCTGGCCATTGGCGATGATGGCGTCGGCCTGATCCGCCCTGGTAATGAGCCCGACCGCGCCGGTCGCCACGCCGGCGTCGCGGCGGATACGCTCGGCAAACGGCACCTGATAACCGGGACCGACGGCGATTTGCTGATCGTGAACGGCGCCGCCCGACGAGCAATCGACCAGATCGACGCCGTGCGTGCGCAACCGTCGCGCCAGTTCCACCGCCTGATCCAGATCCCAGCCACCCGCTTTCCAGTCGGTGGCGGAAATGCGCACGAACAGCGGCAGCCGTTCGGGCCAGACCCGGCGCACGGCGTCGACGACGTCGAGGCACAGACGAATGCGGTTGTCGAAGGAGCCGCCGTATTCATCGGTGCGGGTGTTCACGAGCGGCGAGAAGAACTCGTGCATCAGGTAGCCATGCGCGGCGTGCAGCTCCACGACGTCGAACCCGGCCTCGAGGGCGCGGCGGGCGGCGTCACGAAAGGCGTCGACGATCGCCACGATGCCGGCCGGCGTCAGCGGACGCGGTGTCGGATAGTTCGCGGCAAACGGCTCGGCAGCGGGGCCGATTGGCTCCCATCCACCCTGCTCCGGCGCGACCTTGCCGCCGCCGTCCCATGGCCGCGCCGTGCTCGCCTTTCGCCCGGCGTGCGCGAGCTGCGTACCCGCCAGCGTCTTCTGCGAGTGGATGAAGCGGACGCAGCGCGCGAGCCCCTCGACGTGCGCGTCCTGGTAGATCCCGAGGTCCTGCGGGCTGATGCGGCCGTCGGCGGTAACGGCGGACGCCTCCGTCATCACCAGCGCCGCGCCGCCGGCCGCGCGCGTGCCGAGGTGCACGAAGTGCCAGTCATTCGCAAAACCGTCGACGCTCGAGTACTGGCACATCGGCGAGACGACGATGCGGTTCGAGAGGGTCAGAGCACGAAGCGACAGCGGATCGAACAGGTGCGCCATGGCCACATTCTGGCCCGAAACAAGGAGGTGGCGTGCCGGCAGGCCTGTCGGACTGAGCGTGCTGCATTGCACACGCCCTGACGGCCGTGCGGATCTAAGCTCGATCGCAGTGGCTGCGCGGTGCTGTGCCGCAGCCGCACACATCGATGCTCGATCGCTGCATGGCGAGCGCATACGCACACCGGTGCCACGTAGACGGCTGACGGCGGACAGATCGCGACAGCGTCGACGGCGGTCATCTTGCTTCAATGGTCCCCGACATGATCCGATCACTTACGACGCTGCGGATGGTGCTGGCGGCATCGCTCGTCGCATTCCTGCCGTCCAACGCGGCCCTGGCGCAGAGCGGCCCTCCCGATCTGATGAAGCTGACGATCGAGGATCTCATGAACATCGAGGTCACCTCGGCGTCGCGCAAGGAGCAGCGTGCGAAGGATGCGGCCGCCGCTATCTTCGTGATTACCCGCGACGACATCCGGCGCTCGGGGATGACGACGGTGCCTGACGTGCTCCGCCTGGCTCCCGGCGTCGACGTCGCGCAGATCAATTCGAACAAGTGGTCCGTCTCGATCCGCGGGTTCAACGGGCTGTTCGCCAACAAGCTGCTCGTCCTCGTCGACGGCCGCAGCGTCTACAGCCACCTGTTCTCCGGCGTCATCTGGGACGCTGAGGACCTGATGCTCGACGACGTCGAGCGGATCGAAGTAATCCGCGGGCCCGGCGCGGCGCTCTGGGGCGCCAACGCCGTGAACGGCGTCATCAACATCATGACCAAGACGGCGGCCGACACGCAGGGCGGGCTCGTCCGCGTCGAAGCCGGGCGCTCCGGCGAGCAGGGGGCCGTTCGTTACGGTGGAACCGCCGGCGCGGCACGGTATCGTCTGTTTTCGCAATGGACCGGCCGCACCGAATCGCTCATCGCGCCCGGGACCGGCGCCAACGATGCGTCCCGCAGCGTCACGGGCGGATTCCGCGCCGACTGGAGCACCAGCCCCGACGGCTTTACGCTGGACGGGGCATTCACGACCAGCCGGGCGCGCGCGCTGTGGTCCAACCTGAACCCGCAGACCGCCGCTCGCAACCCGATCGTGGACGAACCATCCGACGCCGATGGCGGCCATCTCATGGGCCGCTGGACCAGGACGCGGCCCGGTGGCGCGTCGCTGCAGGTGCAGTCGTTCGTCGACATCGCGCACCGGAACGAGACGATTGGGGACTATCAGCGAGGCACGGTCGACGTCGACGCGCAGTATCACACCCCGCTCGGCGCGCATCACGATCTGGTCGCCGGCGCCGGTTTCCGGTTCCTCCGTGAAAAGTTCAACGGCCATGTCGGCCTGTCCCTGACGCCGGCTGAAGACACCTCTTCGCTTTCGACCGTCTTCGTCCAGGACGAAATCGCTCTCTTCAGCAACCGCCTCGCGGTCACGCTCGGCAGCCAGGCGCAGTACGACTCGAGCGCGGGCGCGGCCGTCCAGCCGACCGCCCGGGTGATGTGGAAAGGGCTCCCGCGCCAGCACATGTGGGCGGCGGTCTCGCGCGCCCTTCGGACGCCGTCGCTGCAGGATCGCGGCATCCGGGCGACGCTTCCGCCGACGCCGACCGCCAGCGGGCTACCGCTCTTTGTCGTCACACAGGGCAATCCGGCGGCGCAGACCGAGACCTTCGTCGACCTCGAAGCCGGCTACCGGATCGACATCGGCAGCTCGGCATGGATTGGCGCGACCGGGTTCACGGGGCGCTACGGGCAGTTGCAGACGCAAGAGATCGGGGCGCCGATCGTGGAGTTCGTGCCGTCGCCACGGATCACCGTCACCGGACAATTCGGCAATCTGCTGGCGGCGACGACGCGCGGGCTCGAGGTCGACGGGCATTGGGCGCCGACCTCCGCGTGGCATTTCGACGGCAGCTACGCCGCGTTTCGTCTCACGCCGGACCTCGCCGCGGCCAGCCACGATCCGACCGCGGCCTTCCTCGACGGGAACGCACCGCGCGCGCAGTGGCAAGTGCGCGCGGCGTTCCTGCCCGGCACGCGGGCAACGCTGAGCGCGGCCGTTTTTCATGTCGGCCGGCTCGAGCAACTGCAGGTGGACGGCTACATGCGAGCCGACGTCAGCGCGGAGTGGCGGTTCTCCGGCCGCCTCTCGCTGATGGCGATCGGTCAGAATCTCTCCGACGCGGCGCACGCCGAGTTCGGCATCGCCGGGTCGCTGTTGATGGCCACCCAGGTTCCGCGCAGTGCAAGTCTGCGCCTCCGGTGGGAGCTGAGGTGATCCCAGGACTCCGCCGGCGGCAATGCCGCCGGCTTGCGGGCGTGGCCGCGCTGGTCCTCGCCATGACCGGCACCGCGACGCCGGCTCGCGCGGCCGCTGGTGATGCCCCTGACATCGCGGTCAAGGCCGCCTTCCTCTACAACTTTGCCAAATTTGCGGAATGGCCCGCACTGCCGCTGGCCGCCCCCATCCTCGTCTGCTTCGTCGGCGACAATGGCATCGCCGCCGCCTTCTCCGAGACCGTGCGCGGACAGAACATCGGCGGCCATACGCTCGACGTGTCTCAACCGCGCGACAGCGCCGGTTGGCGGGGCTGCCAGGTGCTGTTCTTCGCCGATCGCGAGACGCGTCAGTTCGCTTCCGACAAGGGCGGCATCAGGTCCCAGCCGGTGCTGACGGTCAGCGACGGGAAAGGGTTCGCGCTGGCGGGTGGCGTCATCGAGCTCTTCGTCGAGGACGGGCGGATGCGCTTCGCGATCAACCTGGATGCCGCTGAACAGGCCGGCGTGCATCTCAGCTCCCGGCTGCTCGGCCTGGCCAAAGTCGTGCGCAGCCGTCGTGACCAATAGCATCGGCACCTGGTTCCGCCGCCAGTCGGTGTCGCGTAAGCTGACGACCTCGGCGCTGATCGCGACCGGTGCGGCACTGATCGTGGCCTGTTCGGTTTTCGCCACCTACGACTATGCGACCAGCCGGTCCCGCCTGGTCCGCGACGTCACCATGCTGGCCGACATTGTCGGCACCAACAGCATCGCCGCCCTGATCTTCAAGGATGAATCGGCAGCAACAGAGGTTCTGCGCGTCACGGCCGTCAACGAGCACATCCTCGACGCCCGCCTGTACACGCTCGACGGCACGTTGCTCGCGACCTACCTTCATCCCGGACTGCGCTGGGGCGTAAACCTGCCGGAGCACGACGTCGCGCCGGCGGGCGCCGACGCGTTCGCCCAGTTCGAGGGCACCCATCTGCGGGTCGTGCGGCCGATTCTCCTGAATCACGAAACCATCGGCCGCATTGAGGTGGAGTCCGACACGGCGGAGGTCTGGGCGCGTCTGACGCGCTTCGCGGCGATCGTGGCCGGCACGCTGTTCGGCGCGTCCCTGATCGCGTTCGCCCTCTCGCGCGCCACGGCACGGCTGATCTTCCGGCCGATCGCGCGGCTCATCGAAGTGACCCGCCTGGTGCGCAACAACGGCCGCTACGACGTGCGCGCCGACGCGGGCGACGACGATGAGATCGGCGAACTGGTGGCCCAGTTCAACGAAATGCTGTGCGACATTCAGCGGCGCGACCAGCAGCTGCTCCTTCAGCAGAACGACCTCGAGGAGACCGTCGACCTGCGGACGGCCGAGCTCGTGACCGCGCGCGATCGCGCGATGGCCGCGAGCCGCGCCAAAAGCGAGTTCCTCGCGAACATGAGCCACGAGATTCGCACGCCGATGAACGGCATCATCGGCATGACCGATCTCGTGCTCGACAGCGCGCTGACGCCGGACCAGCGCGACGATCTGCTGACCGCGCGCGGCTCCGCCGACACGCTGCTGGCCATCCTCAACGACATCCTCGATTTCTCGAAGATCGAAGCGCGCCAGATGGATCTCGAAGCGGTGCCGTTCTCGCCGCGGGCGATCGTCAACGACGTGCTCAAGCCGTTCATCGTGCGGGCGCACCAGAAGGGGCTCGATCTGCTCGTCGAAATCGATCCCGAAGTGCCCGACGCCGTCGTCGGCGATCCGGTGCGGCTTCAGCAGATCATCGGCAATCTGGTGGCCAATGCCATCAAGTTCACGATGCAGGGGCACGTGTCGGTCCACGTGCGCGAGGACGCGCGTGCCGAGGGCAGCACCAGGATGCACATTTCCGTGGCCGACACGGGCATCGGCATTCCGAAGGACAAGCACAGCGTCGTGTTCGACGCCTTTCAGCAGGCCGACGGGTCGACCACACGCCGTTTCGGCGGCACGGGCCTGGGGTTGACGATTTCAGCGACGCTCGTCAGCCTCATGGGCGGCCGGCTGTGGCTCGAGAGCGAGCCTGGTGTGGGCAGCACGTTCCATTTCACGGTCGCGCTCGATCGCGCCTCGGCGCCGACGCCGAACGCGGCGCGGCCAGCCGGCGCGTTCGCCGCCGACGGCAGCCGCACGCAAGTCCGCGTCCTGCTGGTCGAAGACAACATCGTCAACCAGCGCGTGGCGAGCGGGCTGCTCGTCCGCCGCGGCCATCTGGTACGCGTCGCGGGCGACGGCGAGGCCGCGTTGGCCATGCTCGCCGGCGAGGCATTCGACGTCGTGTTGATGGATGTCCAGATGCCGGTGATGGGCGGCCTGGAGGCGACCGTCGCGATTCGCGAGCGCGAGCGAGTCCACGGCGGCCACATCCGCGTGATCGCGATGACTGCTCATGTCATGTCTGGCGACCGCGAGCGGTGCATCGCGGCCGGCATGGACGCCTACCTGTCGAAGCCGGTCGAGCCGGAGCTGTTGTTCGCCGCCGTCGAAGGACGCGAGATGACCCCGCCGGAGCAGGATCGGATCCACATGGCGCCGCTGACGGCGACGTTCGACCAGCCGGCATTGCTGCAGCGGCTGTCCGGAGATGTCACGCTGATGAACGACGTCATCAAGGTGTTTCTCGACGAGTGTCCGACGCGGCTGGCGGCGATCAAGAACGCGGTCGCGCAGCGGAGCCCGACATCCGTCCGTGCAGCGGCCCATGCGCTGGTCGGCGCCGCGGCCAGCATGGCTGCCGTCCGGCTGACCGAGGCAGCGCGCGTGCTCGAACGGGTCGGTGACGAGTCGCGCATGGACGCCGCCGACGCCGCCTGGCGATGCGTCTCGATCGAAGCAACCCGCGTCATCGATATCCTTCGGCAGCGCGACACGGCCCCCACGGAAGCCAATCCATGCACATTCTGATCGCCGACGATGACCGCACGACGACCGTGATGCTCAGGCGGGCGCTGGAGAGCTGGGGATTTCGCGTCACCGTCGCCGATGACGGCGTGGCCGCGTGGGCCCGCATGACCGGCGACGAGCCGCCGTCGCTGGTCATCGCCGATTGGATGATGCCGGGGCTCGACGGCCTCGAGATCTGCCGCCGCATTCGAGCGGCCTCGGTCGCGTCGTACGCCTACGTCATCCTGTTGACCGCGCGAACCAGCCGCCAGGATCTGGTAGAGGGCCTGGAGGCCGGGGCCGACGACTACTTGACCAAACCGTTCGATCCCGACGAGCTGCGCGCGCGCATCCACGTCGGCCAGCGCACGCTGGCCCTGATCGCCAGCATCAAACACCTGACCGGCCTCCTGCCTATCTGCAGCTACTGCAAGCGCATCCGATCCGATCAGAACTACTGGGAGCAGGTCGACAGCTACATCGCGAAGCACAGCGACGTGCGGTTCTCGCACAGCATCTGCCCGGCCTGCTACGAGCGGGCGCTTGCGGATCTCGACAGCCCGCAGAAGGACCCGGTGACGGCCGACCGCTGAGAATACGGCGCAATCCTATGCGTTCGTGGCAAGGCAGCACGAAGGACCGTGCAGCCAGCACGACGCCTCTGGTTCGTGCGCGTCGCGGCGCAATCGGCTGACTGCCATCCAGCGCGCCGGTCCGGCCATCAGCGCCTTGCCGATCGGCTGGTCCATCTCCGGATCGCGGATACCGAGCGCCGAGTACACGGCCACGACGGTGACAACGCGCGCGGCGAAGGTGTCGGACGCGTCCCGGGTCACGAGGACGGCCAGCCCTTTACCTAACGTCGATCCCATCCCGGGCATCGCCGTCGTCATCGGCAGCATCATCCGGCCGCCCGGCGCCAGCGCATCGAGCCAGGGGGCGAGCGGATGGGTGACGCCGGCGTTGACCAGGATCGCGTCGAATGCACCGTCCATCGGGCCGGACGCGTCGCCATGGCGCAACTCGATCCACGAACGCGACGCGAGACGGCGCGCGGCTTCGTCCGCGAGGACGGCATCCACTTCGTACGCGAGCACGTGCCCTGTCGAGCCGACGCACTCCCCCATCACCGCGGTGTAGTAGCCCAGGCCGGCGCCGACGTGGAGAACGCGTGAGCCGGACGAGAGGCTCAGGGCGTCGATCCAGGCGCCGAGGGTCGCCGGCTGGCCGTTGAACAGCTGCCGTTCGGGATCGATCGCGACCGCGATGTTGTGATGCACGCGCGCCGGATCGGCGTCCGGCGTGAGCCGGGTGCGGACGCTGGCGCCCATCATGTAGCTCTCGCCGCCGTCGGACAGCACGGTCCATGGGCCCGGCGGCAGGAACTCGTCGCGCTTCACGCGCGCGAAGGCGTCCACCAACGCGGGCGTCCGAAGCTTGCAGACGGCTTCGAGTTCCTCGGCAAAGAAACGGCGGCGAAGATCGAGCTCGCTCATTGTCTGCTCCTCTTCGTCGGGCGCGGCGCGCGCGGACGCGGGCGCGGCGCCACCGGTTCGTCATGCGCGCGCATCGCCTCGCGCTCGAGGTCGGCGTCGCGCATGAACGCCCTGATGTCGGCGCCGAGCGTCACGACATGGTTGCCGTGGTTCCACAGATACGCGGGCTTGGGCGGTTCCTTGCCGCCGACCGGCACGTAGGCGCGCGACACGAGCCGCAACTCGCCCGACTCGTTGAGCCGCTTCAGGATCGTGTGGATGGCGGCAAGATCGTTCGCGTATTTCGACAGGTCGAAGCCGATCGACTCGAGCCGTTGCCGCACGTCGGCCGGCGTCACCGGCACACCGGCGCCACGGACCACGAGGCGGCAGGCGTCGGTGAGGCCGAGCGGGACGGTCGGAACGAGGCCGCAAAGCCGGGACAGCGTGCCAATCGTCTGCATCACTTCGGCGAGCCGCTTGTCGATATCCTGTCGCTGCTGCCCCAGCGTTTCGTATTCCCGAATCGCCGTCGCGAGCGCGCGGCGATAGTCGTCTGTCGTCATCGTCTGGATCCTCGTGGGTCTGGCTTGTCCACCGACGCTCGCCTGGAAAACGTTCGAGCGACGGTGGATAGGTCCGGTGAGACGGCCAGGTCAGGTCGGTCGCGCGCGTCGGATCCAGACACCGCCGAAACGGCCGAGAGCGACGCAATCAGCGTGGCGCGGTCGAGAACCGCGTCGGGTTCGATGCGCCCCCGGGGTCGCCTGACCGCAGTCTGTCTGGCCACAGCGCGATCTTATACATAATGTGTAATACGGTGTCAACCGTACACGCTGCGCCTCTCTCGTGATGGAGCCCCTGAGGTCGGTGTCGATGTCGACAGGCCCCTTGCCCATACGCTTGTCTCCGAGTAGCCTCGACCGTGGGCACGCTCGTACGGAGAATGCCCGCTCTTGTCACCCGTGATGAAGATCACCGTTGCCCTGATCGTGCTCATCTCGGTTCCGCTACAGGTCGGTGCACAGGCGCCCCTGGCGAGGCGAATGGCAGCCGAGACCTATGTGTCGGCGGACATCGATGCCGACGGGAACCTGCGGATCGTGACGTCTGATCACAAGACGATCACCGTTCCCAAGGGAGGCGCGCCGAGCGCCGGTGAAACATTCGGGATGCAAACGGCGTTCGAGAAGCCTGTGCTGTCCGATGATCGGCGAGCCGTCGCAGCGCCAGCGATGTTCGCGAATTGTTGCACGTCGTACGACATCCCGCTGCAACTCGTCGTCTATTCGCGCGGCAAGACACATCGGTTCGAGGGTGGCCTGGCGATCTTCGACTGGCATTTTGCCGACGGTGGTCGCCGCGTCGTATTCAGTCAGCAGACCGTACATTTCGCATGCTCCGTTCACTGGGAGTTGAGGGACATCGCCAGCGAGCGGCTGCTCGCGACAGTGGACATCCCGGAGATGTGCGGGCAGGTCCCCGATCCTCCAAGAGTAAGCGTCCCGAGATGGGTGACCGGACACGTGTCGGGGTTCAAGTGATGGAGCGCGCCATCCGCCCGCTGCTACCGTTGCAGCGCGTATGAGATCTTGACGAACACCTGGCGGCCGGACTTCACCAGCTGGTCGCGATCCGTCAGCTCACGATCGTCGCCGTAACCGGCGAACAGCACCGACTGCCAGTTCAACTTGTACGCCAGCAACAACTGGCCGCTGAGCGTGCCGGACTTCTCCGCCGGCGTCTCCGAAATGTAGAGACCGACGTCGCGATTCGTCGAGACGTACTGCGCGATGCCGCGGGCGAACAGGCGCGCGGTGAACGTATACGTGCCCCGCGCGCGCGACACGCGGGCGATGAACAGCCGCCGGCTGACGCCTGCGGTGTCGTCGACGTTGACCCATCGCTGGTTCTGGACGAGCTGCAGGTTCAGATGATTCGTCGGATCGAACGTCGCCTGCAGGTTGATCGTCGTACCGGTCCCGGGCCGCGAGTTGGCGAAGTCGATCTCCTGCCCGGTGGTCCCGTTAATCGACAGGAACGACACGCGCCGCGACGGGCTGAACTGCGCGATGTACCCGAACCGGCGCCGCCCGATCGTCCGGTCGCCGGCGCGGATTTCTTCGTCGATCAGCCGGAACTGCATGAAGCCGTTCCAGCGCGCGTCCATCCCCAATCCCGGCTGGACCAGGCGGCTGATCAGCGCGCCCTCGCGATCGACCTGACGATCGAGGTCGACGAACGTGCGCACACGCGTCAAGAATCCGGTCGGCCGGACCGTCCAGCCGCCGCCGCCGTTCGTTTCGCGGTAGCCGACCTGCGGCACGAACCCGGTGTCGGCGCGGAAGCCGTCACCGAAGTCGCGGTAGTTGGCGTAGACGTCGAGGTGCGTCGTGTTGTGATTCCACGCGATGTTGGCTGCGTGTCCCGCCAGCGGCTGTCCCGTCCACTCGCCGGCGAGATCGGGACGATTCGGGGTGCGTGAGGAGCTGTAGAGCACCTGCCCGGAGACGACGTCGGTGCCGGACGGCCGCCATTGAAAGTCGGGGCCGACGACGCGATTGTGGCTGCCGCCGGATTTGGCTTCGCGATCGGCGACGATCGCGCCGACGAACGACAACCCGATGTCCCGCTTCGCACGGCCGACGAAGACGATCGAACCCTCGTCCACCGACGCGAGCGACGATTCGTTGGGCCCGGGAATGATCGCACTCCCGCCGCCGGCGTCGTCGGCGGCCAGCGCCGTGTAGCGGATGCCGTTCTGCTTCCCGGTCACGCGGCCGCCCCACACCGGCGCGGTGATCGTGCGGGTATAGACCGCCTGGATCGGCGTCTGGAACAGATCGACCCCTTCGAGAAAAAACGGCCGCTTCTCGGGAAAGAACAGCGCGAATCGTTCGTTCGCCGAGATCTGCGCGGTGTCGGACTCGACCTGCGAGAAATCCGGCTTCACGGTGAGGTCGATCGCGTTGTCGGCGTTCGGCGTGTACTTCACGTCGAGGCCGAGGTGCGGCTTCACGCCGTCCTCGACCAGCGGCGCGCCGGTGACGTCGTTCCGAGGATGCGCGTCGGCGCTGGCGCTGACGTATGGCGCGGCGACGAGATGTCCGCCGGCCGGCAGGTGCTCCATCCCCTCGAGCGTGTTCAGGTGGCACACGAAGCAGTTGCTGCCGCGAGGCATCTTCGCCGAGAAAAACTGGTAGTGCCGTTCGCGCGGAAAATTCCGGTACAGCACAATGCCCCAGGTCTGCGGATCAGCGTTCCTGTAGCGCAGCGACGAGAAGGGAATCCGGATCTCGAGCGTCCAACCGTGCGCGGTGACCCGCGTCGCCGACTCCCAGAAAAAATCCGGCGACGAGTCTTCACCCGATGCATCGTCGGTGATCGAGTCGTACTGGATGTTGCGCGGCGTGACGACGAAGAAGGTGGCAGTGCGGCCGGTGTTGCGCGGGTCGATGAGGATGCCGCCGTAGTCGTTGAAGCCGTTGCCGATGTTGTCGCGATCGGCGAAGGGCGCGCGCATCGCCTTGAGGTCCGGATCCTCGAACTCGAAACCGGCGTAGAAAAACTTGTCGTCGTAGGTTAGATACCCAACATTGCGGACCCGCGGCTCGACGTTGTCGCCCGGGTTCGTCTCGTACCATTTGTCGATGCGTGCGGCGTTGCGCCAACCCTCGTCCGACAGATCGCCGTCGATCGTGATCCCGCCCGCCGCAGTCCGCGTGATGTGGATCGGTTCGCCGGAAAGGGCTGATTGAGCTTCAACGCCGGGCGCCAGCCAGGCCAGCACGGCCGAGGCCATTAAGAACGCCGAAAGACGACGCCGGTACATCGGCGCCTTAGACGGCCGTGCCGGAGGCACGGTTCTTTTCGGCGGACACGACGTAGTACACTAAATGATTGCGATATGAACCATCTGCCTGTCAGACACCTGCTGCTTCTTTCAATAGCATTCATCCTCGGTAGCCAGCTTGCGGCGGCACAGATCCAGACGCCTTCACCGTCTCCCGTGCAGACGCCCAGATCGGCCCCGCTCTCGGTGCCGCCGGGGACGTTTCTCGGCGGCGTCCCGTCGGGCGAGCCGACCACCGGTGTCGAGAAGCTGACCGTCCTCTCGGCGATTTCCCGCGCGCTGGAACACAACCTCGGCGTGCTGTCGGCCGAACAGAACCTCGGCAAGGCGCAGGGCGCCCGCTGGAAGACGCTGAGCGAACTGTTGCCGAACGTCAACGGACGCGTCGGCGAGACACGCCAGACGCTCAATCTGGCCGCGTTCGGTTTCGGCGGCGGCGCCGGCTCGCCGTTCGGCGACATCCCGACGATCGTCGGTCCCTTCAATGTCTTCGACGCGCGCATCTTCCTGTCGCAGTCGGTGCTCGATTTCGGGGCGCTCAACAGCGCCCGGGCGGAGGCGCACAACGTCGAAGCGGCGCGGCTGATGTTCAGGAGCGCGCGCGACTACGTGATTCACGTCGCCGGCAACTTCTTCGTCCAGGCGCTCGCGGCGTCCGCGCGCGCCGACGCCGCCCGCGCCCAGGAGGAAACGGCGCGCACCCTTCACCAGCAGGCGATCGATCTGAAAGAGGGAGGCATCATCGCCGGCATCGACGTCCTGCGCGCCGAAGTCCAGCTGAGCACGCAGACGCAGCGCGCGACCATCGCCGCCAACGAATTCGAGAAGGCGAAGCTGCAGCTGGCGCGCGTCATCGGCCTGCCGCTCGGCCAGCGCTTCGAGCTCGATCCGGCGCTGCCCAATCTGCCCGTCGCCGACCTCTCCATCGAGGCGGCGGTCGCGCTCGCCTATCAGACACGCCCCGATTACAAAGCGGCCGTCGAACGCGTCAGCGCGGCCGAGGCCACGCGGCGGTCGATCGTCGGCGACGCGCTGCCGTCGGTGAAGGTCAACGCCGACTACGGCGAGATCGGGCTCTCCCCCGCCGATGCGCGCGCGACCTTCGCCGTGACCGGCGCCGTGAACGTGCCGATCTTCCAGGGAGGACGGACGCGCGGGCGTCTGCTCGAGGCCGACGCCGACATCCGCAGCCGCCGCGCGGACGCCGAGGACCTGAAAGCGGCGATCTATTACGAGGTCCGCACCGCGTTTCTGGATCTCGACGCGACCGCGCGGCAGCTCGCGCTCGCCGGCAAGACGCGTGACCTCGCCAATCAGCAATTGACGCAGGCGCGCGATCGCTTCGCCGCCGGCGTCGCCAGTAACGTCGAAGTCGTGCAGGCGCAGGACGCCGTCGCGACCGCGACCGAACAGTTCATCGGCGCACAGTACGGCTACGACCTCGCCAAGGGCGCGCTCGTGCGCGGCACCGGCACGTCGGAAGAGCTGCTGCGTCAGCTTCTCGGAGGCCCGCGCTAATCATGCTGCAGCAACGACGGGTACAAATCGGCATCGGCATTGTCTTTCTCCTCATGCTTGGCGCGGTTGTCTGGGCCTGGTCCACCTCGGGCCGCGAGAGCACCGACGATGCGCAGGTGGATGCGCATCTCACGCAGATGGCGGCGCGGGTCAGCGGCACGGTGACGAAGGTCGCTGTCGACGACAACCAGCTCGTCGAAGCGGGCGCGCTGCTCGTCGAGCTCGACCCGCGCGACTATCAGGTCGCCGTCGACAAGGCGCGCGCGGAGCTCGCCGACGCCGAAGCCACCGCGGTTGCGGCTCAGAGCAGCATCCCGATTACCTCGACCACGGCCGCCAGCAATGTGACGACGGCACGCGGCGGCATCACCCAGGCGCAAGGCGGCGTCGCCGCCTCGGAAACCGAAATCGAGGCGGCGCGGGCTCGCATCGTCAGCGCGCAGGCGCGGCTGCGCGAAGCGGAAGCCAACGCGGCCAAGTCGGCGCGCGACGTCGAACGGCTGCGCGGTCTGCTCGCCAAGGATGAAATCTCGCGGCAGATGTTCGACGCGACGTCGGCGACCGCCGAAGCGCAGAAAGCGGCGGTCGACTCCGCCCGCTCACAGGTCGCCGAGGCCGAAGCCGGTCTTCGCGTGGCGGAGAGCAAGCTGGCGCAAGCGCGCGCCGGCGAGCAGCAGGCGCATGCGGAGATGCAGACGGCGCAGACCGGACCGTCGCAGGTGGCGGCGACCAGGGCGCGAGCCTCCGCCGCGGAAGCCCGCGCGCAGCAGTTCCGGGCGGCGCTGGCGCAGGCGGAGCTCAACCTGCAGTACACGACGGTCAAGGCGCCGGTGCGCGGCATCGTGTCGAAGAAGGGGATCAACGTCGGCCAGGTCGTGCAGGCGGGCCAGCCGCTCCTCGCCATCGTCCAGATCGACGACGTGTGGGTGACGGCGAACTACAAGGAAACGCAGCTGAAGGCCATGCGCCCCGGCCAGCGGGCCGTCGTCTCGGTCGACGCGTACGGCGGACGCGAGTACAAAGGCAAAGTCGACAGTATCGCGGGAGCCACGGGCGCGCGCTTCAGCTTGCTGCCGCCGGAGAACGCCACCGGCAACTTCGTCAAGGTCGTCCAGCGGGTGTCGGTCAAGAGCGTGCTGGAGCCCGGCCAGGATCCGGAGCATCTGCTGCGCCCGGGCATGTCGGTGACGCCCACGGTTTACCTGAAATAGAGGAATTTCAGGAGTGAGCGAAGGCAAGAGTATCAACCCCTGGCTGATCGCGGTCTCCGTGATGTTCGCCACGTTCATGGAGGTGCTCGACACCACGGTGGTGAACGTGTCGCTGCCGCACATCGCCGGCAACCTCTCGGTGTCGATCGACGAAGCGACGTGGGCGGTCACCTCGTATCTGGTGGCCAACGCGATCATCCTGCCGATGACCGGCTGGCTCGCCAGCATGTTCGGCCGCAAGAACCTGCTGATGCTGTCGGTGGTCGGCTTCACCGCGGCCTCGTTCCTGTGCGGGCTCGCGCCGACGCTCGGCACGCTGATCTTCTTCCGCATCCTGCAGGGCGCGACCGGCGGCGCGCTGCAGCCGCTGTCGCAGGCGGTGCTGCTCGAAGCCTTTCCCCCGCACGAGCGCGGCAAGGCCATGGGCTTCTGGGCGCTCGGCATCGTCGTCGCGCCGATCATCGGCCCCGTTCTGGGGGGCTGGCTCACCGACAACTACAGCTGGCGCTGGGTCTTCTACATCAACATCCCGGTCGGCATCGCGTCGATCGTGATGACGAAGATCTACATCTTCGATCCGCCCTACCTCAAGGCGGAGTCGCGCAAAGTCGACTACTGGGGCATCGGCATGCTCGCGGTCGGGATCGGCGCGCTGCAGATCGTGCTCGACAAAGGGCAGGAAGACGACTGGTTCTCGTCGAACATGATCGTCGTCCTCTCGATCGTCGCCGCCGTGACGCTGATCGCGCTGATCTGGCATCTGCTCACGACCGACGAGCCGATCGTCGATCTGCGCGTCTTCAAGGAGCGCAGCTACGCCGTCGGCGTCTTCCTCATGACGGTGGTGGGCTTCGTGCTGTACGGCAGCATGGTGCTGCTGCCGGTCATGCTGCAGACGCTGCTCGGCTATCCGCCGCTGCAGGCCGGAATCGCCATGGCGCCGCGCGGCATCGGATCCTTCTTCATGATGCCGATCACCGGCATGATCACCGGCCGCTTCGACGCGCGCAAACTGCTGACCGCGGGGCTCCTCGTCGGCGGATCGACGCTGCTCTGGCTGGCGGGGCTGAACCTGCAGGCGGGCTACTGGGACATCTTCTGGCCGCAGCTGCTCCAGGGCGTCGGCATGTCGCTCCTCTTCGTCCCGCTCACCACGATTTCGATGGACGCGATCCCGCGCGAGAAGATGGGCAACGCGACGAGCCTCTTCAACCTGATGCGCAACATCGGCGGCAGCATCGGCATCGCCGTGACCGGCACCCTGCTCGCGCGCCACAGCCAGGCGACGACGAACATGCTGGGCGCCAACGTGACCGCTTACGATCAGGCGTCGCAGTCGATGCTCTACGGCCTGCGCCAGTCCTTCATGGCGGCCGGCGCCGACGCGGTCACCGCCACCGCCCGCGCCAACGCCGCGCTCTTCGGGATGGTCCAGCGGCAGGCGACGATGGTGTCGTTCGTGGGAGTCTTCCAGCTGCTCGGCGTCCTCTTCGTCGCGCTGATCCCGCTCGTGCTGCTGATGAAGCGGCCCAAGCAGGGCGGTCCCGCCGCAGCGGCGCACTAAGAAGAAACCGCGAAGACCGCGAAGAGCGCAGAGGAAAACATTGCTCACCGATCTCGGCGCTCTCCGCGGTTTTTTCTTCGTTAATACCGTAAACTGATTGTCGTGCTAGTCGCACTCACGCTGGCGCTCGCGCTCGGACAGGAGGCGGCGCGGCCGTCGTTTGCCGAATGGCTCGCGGGCGTGCGGGCCGAGGCGATCGCCCGCGGGCTGCGCGAAGAGGTCGTCGACGCAGCTCTGGCGGATGTCAGCGAGCCGCAGCCGATCATCCTCGAGCGGGATCGTTCGCAGGCCGAAACAGTCTTCTCCCTCGAAACCTACATCGGCCGCATCCTGACGCGGAAGCTGATCCTCGGCGGACGAGACGCATTCACGACGCACCGCGCGCTGCTCGAACAGATCAGGGAGCGCTATGGCGTGCCGCCGCGGATTGTCGTCGCCATCTGGGGGATGGAGTCGAATTACGGCCGGTTCAGCGGCGTTCGCCCGACAGTGCCGGCGCTCGCCACGCTCGCGTGGGACCCGAGGCGCGCCGCCTTCTTCCGCGGCGAGCTGTTCAACGCGCTCGAGATCCTCAACCGCGGCGACATCGATCTGCCTCACCTCAAGGGATCCTGGGCCGGCGCGATGGGACAGGTGCAGTTCATGCCGTCGAGCTATCTGAAGTTCGCCGAGGACTTCGACGGCGACGGCAAGCGCGATATCTGGTCCAACCCCGGCGACGTCTTCGCATCGATCGCGAACTACCTGAAGGGCCACGGCTGGGCCGCCGACCATGGCTGGGGGCGCGAGGTCACCGTCGGTCCCGAGGCCTCACGGCGGATCGCCCGCGATGTCGCGCCGCGCAGCGGCAGTTGCCAGGCGACCCGAAACATGACGGTCGCGCTGCCGACGACTCGGTGGGAGGAACTTGGTGTCCGCCTGCCCGGCGGCAAGGCGTTGCCGACGAAGGATGCGCCGTCGTCGCTCGTGTCGGGCAGCACGCGTCACTTCCTGGTGGACGCAAATTACGACGCGATTCTCGACTACAACTGCGCCCATTCGTACGCGATCACGGTCGCGCTGCTTGGCGACGCCATTGCATCGGACAAGCTGCCGGCGGCGTCTAAATCAGCGAAACCGGCCAAGCCCAGGCGCAAGCGCCGCGGCTAGAGGAGATATAGATCATGGGAGCCCCACTCGAGTTGGATGATCGCGGCATCATCGTCAGCTGCACCTCATGCGGGAAACGGAACCGGCTCGCCTACGACCGGCTCGGCGACACGGTGCAGTGCGGGCAATGCAAGGAGCGGCTCGGGGCGCCAAACGAGCCCATCGAAATCGCGAGCACCGCTGATTTCGATCGCCTGATTGCGGCCTCGTCCGTGCCGGTGCTCGTCGACTATTGGGCGCCCTGGTGCGGCCCCTGCCGGATGGTGGCGCCCGAGCTGAAGAAGGTCGCCGCCCGCCAGGCCGGCCAGGCGATCGTCGTCAAGGTCAATACGGACGCGCTGGCCGATCTCGGTGAGCGGTTCGGGATCCGGTCGATTCCGACGCTCGCCGTGTTCAGCGGCGGTCAAGAGGTCGGGCGCGAGAGCGGGGCTCGTCCGGCGCCCGAGATCGAAGCCTTCATCGCGCGAGCGCGAGTCGCAGTCCCAGCGCGGTGAGAATCGCGCCGCTGGCCCGCTGAAACCAGGCGCGGCCGCCCCGCGAGTCGAGGAGGCCGCGCGCCGCGCCGGCGAGCCACGCCACCGCCGCATTCACCAGCGTTCCCGACACGTTGAACAGCAGACCAAGCGCCAGCGTCTGCAGGCCGGCCGGTCCACGCGCGGGATCGACGAACTGTGGCAGGAACGCGAGAAAGAACATCGCCACCTTCGGGTTCAAGACGTTCGTGATCGCTCCCTGACGGAAGATCTCCCCGTCGGTGGCGTCGGGAACGGCATGAAGCCCCTCGCCCCTCCCGGCACTCCACAACAGGCTGACGCCGAGATAGATCAGATATGCGGCACCCGCCAGGCGGATGAACGAGTACGCGCGCGGCCATGCCCGCAGCAGAACTGCCACGCCGGCCGCCGCCGCGACGATGTGCACAAGGCAGCCGGCGCTGATGCCCAGCGCGGAGATCAGCCCGGCGCGCCGGCCCTGGCCGAGGCTGCGCGCGGCGACATAGGTCATATCCGGGCCCGGCGCGAGGTTCAACGCCAGCGTCGCCACGAAAAACGAGGTGAGCGGCATGCCGTATTATCTGCCGATGCGTGCTTCACGATTCCAGGCTGTCCGTCGCGCCGCCACGCTGTTCGGCGCCTTGTTCGCGATCGCGTTCGCCGGCGCGCAGGCGCCTGCACCCGCGCCGTTCGACCTGGAGGAGACGACGATCGCGGACCTCCAGCAGCGGATGCAGTCCGGCCGGGAGACGTCGCGATCGCTGGTCGACAAGTACCTGGCGCGGATCGACGCAGTGGATCGCTCGGGACCGGCCTTGCACAGCGTGCTCGAGATCAATCCGGACGCTCGGACGATTGCGGATCGCCTCGACGCCGAACGTAGGAGCGGCCGCGTCCGCGGACCGCTGCACGGCATCCCGATTCTGATCAAGGACAACGTCGCCACCGCCGATGCGATGATGACGACGGCCGGTTCGCTCGCCCTCGCCGGCGCGAAGCCGCCGAAGGACGCGTTCATCGTCTCGCGCCTGCGTGAAGCGGGCGCCGTCATTCTCGGCAAGACCAACCTGAGCGAATGGGCAAACTTCCGCTCGACCCACTCGACCAGCGGCTGGAGCGGCCGCGGCGGGCTGACGAAAAATCCCTACGCGCTCGATCGCAATAGTTCGGGATCGAGCTCGGGCTCCGGCGCGTCCATCGCCGCGAATCTGGCCGCCGCCGCGGTCGGCACCGAAACCGACGGCTCGATTGTGTCGCCATCGAACGTCAACGGTCTCGTCGGCATCAAGCCGACTCTTGGGCTGCTCAGCCGGGCCGGGATTGTCCCGATCGCCCACAGTCAGGATACGGCCGGTCCGATGGCCCGCACGGTTGCAGACGCAGCGGCCTTGTTGGCCGCGATGGCGGGGGCCGATCCCGACGATCGCGTGACTGTCGTCGGGCCGACACACCGCCCGGGCGCGACCGATTATTCGCGTGCTCTCGATCCCAACGGCTTGAAAGGCGCGCGGATCGGCGTCGTCCGCAACAAGTACTTCGGCTACAGTCCCGCGGCCGATCGGCTCGCGGAGGCGGCGATCGCCGACGTGAAGAAGCAGGGCGCCATAATCGTCGACCCCGCGAACATCGCCACCCTTGGCAAGTTCGACGAGGGCGAGTTCGAGGTGCTCCTGTACGAGGCCAAGGCCGATCTGAACAAGTACCTCACCTGGCTCGGCGCGGCGTCGCCAGTGCATTCGCTGAAAGAGGTCATCGCCTTCAACGACGCGCACAAGGATCAGGAGATGCCGCACTTCGGTCAGGAGATCATGACGATGGCCGAGCAGAAAGGACCGCTGACCAGCCCGAAGTACAAGGCGGCGCTGGCCAGGAACCACCAGATGGCCAGGGCGCTTGGCATCGACGCGACGATGACGAAGTACAAGCTCGATGCGCTGGTGGCGCCGACCGGCGGCCCGGCGTGGCTCACCGACATGGTGAACGGCGACAGTTCCTTCGCGAATTCGTCGGCGCCGTCCACCGTGACGTCCGTCGCCGGGTACCCGCACATCACCGTGCCGGCCGGATTCGAGCACGGACTGCCCGTGGGGATTTCCTTCTTCGGCCGCGCCTGGAGCGAGGCGACGCTGATCAAACTCGCCTACGCCTACGAACAGGCGACGAAGCATCGGAGAGCGCCAACCTTCGCGCCCACAGCAGATCTGTCACGACGTTAAACGCAGAAACCGCGGAAACCGCAGAACAAAAGATGTTTCTGCGTGTTCAGCGAGTTCTGCGTTGATCGTCGTGATCAGTCAGTGGATTGCCAGAGCGCCCGGCCGACGAAGAACGGCCCGAGCCGTTCCAGGTACAGCGACGTCTGCTGCGTCTTCCTCATCGTCTGCACCAGCGCGGAGAGCGGATACAGATCCTTGCCGATCAGGCCGATGACGAAATCGTTGTCGTCCTTGTCGAGACCGTGGCAGGCGAGTCGGATGTCGTGGGCGTAGTCGCCGACGCCGAACGACATCCCGATGGTGCCGTGCTCGGCGAGAATGACGCGCTGTTCGTCGGCCGGCAGTTGCGCGAATTTTCCGGCGCGCCGCAGCGGGTACCAAATGCCCCACTTCCAGGCCGGGTTCAGGACCGTCCGCCGCGGTCTGTGCAGGAGCACTTCCGGCAGGTCCGGCTCGTATCCGATCGAGTACGTGCGGCCGAGCATCGTGTATTCGGCCTTCTGGACCAGTACCGAGAAGCCGGGGCCGTTGAGGACGGGGCGCACGCGATCGAGGAAGTAGTCGGGGTCCTCGCTGAATGTCAGGACACCGACGCCACGGGGATCGTTGACGTCCTCGTACAGTACGCCGGAGATCTTCGCGCGATCAAGCGCGTTGGCGAGCGGCTCGGCGCTCGCGCAGCCGCCGAACGCAAGAAACTGCATGAACAGCCGCTCGTTGGAATGCTGCGGTTGTCCGTCCTTGTTGCCGCCTTTTTCGCTGAGGTCCGGGGCCTCGGGGCCGCGTCTCGCCGTCGTCGGTTCCGCCATAGCCTGAGTATAATTCGCCGACGTGTCGCCAGATTATCGTGTCCGTGCTGCCACACTCGCCGACGCCGACACGCTCGTGCGGCATCGCATCGCCATGTTCACCGACATGCAGGTGCCACTCAACGCAGCCGAGCTCGATCGCGAGTTCCGCGCCTGGCTCGCGCAGGTGATGCCGGCCGGGACCTATCGCGCGTGGCTCGCCGACGGCCCCGACGGCGTGGCGGCCGGCGGCGGGATCACCATCATTCCCTGGCCGCCCGGACCGCGGTATGCCGGCGATCGCCTGGCGTTCGTCTACAACGTCTACACGGAACCGGCGCACCGGCGGCGCGGGCTCGCGCGCCTCATCATGGACGCCATCCACGCGTGGTGCCGGGACCAGGGGATCGGCTCGATGGCGCTCAACGCGAGCCGCGACGGCCAGCCGCTCTACCAGTCGATGGGCTACGCCGAATCCTCGAGCCCGATGATGTTTTTGGCATTGTCAGGGTATAATTCCCCGGCTCAGAGCTTGAAAAAGCCGACCATTCAGGTCCCATAACGGAGACGTTGCGAGCATGCCATTCATCATCACTGACCCGTGTATCGAAACCAAGGACACCGCCTGCGTCGACGTGTGTCCGGTGGACTGCATCCACCCGCGCAAGGACGAAGCGGAATTCGCCGAAGCAACGATGTTGTACATCCACCCCGAGGAGTGCATCGACTGCGGCGCCTGCGTCCCGGCATGCCCCGTCGCGGCGATCTACGAGAGCATCGACGCGACACCGTCGCACCAGAAGGATCTGATCGAAGCCAATGCGGTCTACCGGCTCGGCGATGCCGCGTTGATGGCGCAGGCCGAGGCGATCGTCCAGGCGCACATCGCCGCGCAGCCCGCGTTGATGGCCATTCCGGCCGCCGAACGCCAGGCGGCGCACGCTTCTCACTAGCGCCGGCCGGCGATCGGCTTTCAGCTTTCAGCCACCCTCAGCCGTCTTTCTGATAGCTGAGAGCTGATGCTGAGAGCGTCATGAAGTTAGCGACCTGGAACGTCAACGGCATCCGGGCGCGTCAGGCGCAGGTCCAGGAATGGATCGCGCAGGAGCGCCCGGACGTCGTCTGCCTGCAGGAACTCAAAGCGACATCCGATCAGGTCCCGGCCGCTCTCTGCGAGATGGAGGGCTACTGGTGCTATTGGCACGGCGCCAAGGCGTACTCGGGCGTGGGGCTGCACGTCAGCAAGGCGTTCGCGGCCGAGAGGCCTGCGTTTGCCCACCCTGCCTTCGACTACGAAACCCGCATCGCCACCGTCGACCTCGCCACAGCGGCCGGCCCGCTGACTGTCGCATCGATCTACGTGCCGAACGGCGGTAAGGACTTCCGCGCGAAGATGGCCTTTCTGGAGGCCATGGATAGCTTCGCCGCGACCTATCAGGCCGACGGCCGTCTGCTGGCTTTTCTCGGCGACATGAATGTCGCCAGGGCCGAGCGTGATGTCCACCCGAAGGAGCGCAAACCGCGTGCGATCGGACAGCTCCCCGAGGAGCGCGAGCTGATCGAACGTATCCTGGGCCGCGGCCTGATCGACGTCGGCCGCGCACTCGACCCGGATAACGACGGCCTGTTCACCTGGTGGGCGCCGTGGCGCAACATGCGCCAGCGCAACATCGGCTGGCGTCTCGACTATGTCATGGCGAGCGAGGCGCTCGCCGCCCGCGCGACCGCGTGCCCGGTCAGGGCCGAGATCGGTACGAGTGATCACGCACCCGTCGTGGCGACGTTCGAGATCTAGAACCACGAAACGCACGAAAGAATCGGCACGAAATCCACGAAAAAGACTGGTTTTGTTTCGCGGACAATTGGAGGCGGATGTCGATCGTTGTCCAGAAATACGGCGGCTCCTCCGTCGCCGACGTGAGCCGCATCAAACAGGTCGCCGATCGGGTGATGCGGACGCGACGTGAGGGGCACGAGGTGGTCGTCGTGGTCTCCGCGATGGGCGACACGACCGACGATCTGCTCCGGCTCGCCAAGCAGGTGTCGCCCAATCCCGATCGCCGCGAGCTCGACATGCTGCTCACCGCCGGCGAGCGGATCTCGATGGCGCTGCTGTCGATGGCGATCCGCGAGCTGGGCGGCGACGCGATCAGTTTCACCGGCAGCCAGTCGGGGATCATCACCAACGACCGCCATGTAGACGCGCGGATCATCGAAGTGCGGCCGGTTCGCGTCCAGGACGAGCTCGCCAACGGCCGAATCGTCGTCATCGCCGGCTATCAGGGGGTCTCGTACCGGCGCGAGGTGACGACGCTGGGCCGGGGCGGCAGCGACACCACCGCGGTCGCGATGGCGGCGGCGCTCGGCGCCGAATACTGCGAAATCTGCTCGGATGTCGACGGTGTTTATACGGCCGACCCGCGCGTCGTGTCCGAGGCGAAGCGGATTGGCACGCTGTCGTACGAGGAAACCCAGGAGCTCGCCGAATCCGGCGCGAAAGTGCTGAACGCGCAGGCCGTCGAATTCGCGAAAGAAAAAGGGATCGCCATCTTCGCTCGCGCCACGAGCTCTCCGCTTCCCGGCGTCGATCCGTCGGCCGACGGGACGGTCGTCCGGCGCCATCCGCCGCGCCAGCCGGGGACGGTCGTCGGCGTGGCCAGCGAGCGCGACGTGATCGTCATCACGATGGAGGGGGTCGGACTCGGCGATCTGCTCGCGCTCCTCGACGAGCATCGCGTAGCGGGCAAGCAGCTGCACATCGCCGGCGATCGGCTGACGCTCGTGGTATCCCGGGAGAACCTGCACGCCGAGGCGCGTCTGCGCGAGGCACTCACGGATCGCTTCGGCGCCGCGGTGGCCATCGCCGACACGCTGGGCGCGGTCAGCGTCGTCGGCACCGGCATCAATGCGTCGTTCGAGAACGTCCGCCGCGGATCCACCGCCCTCGCCGGCAGCGGCGCGACGATTGAAGGCGTGGCGACCTCGTCGTTCCGCATCACCTGGATGATCGACCGCGCGCGCCTCGACGACGCGGTGCGCCTTCTGCACGCAACGTTCTCGCTCGGCTAAAGCCTTCGCGCTACGATGCCGAGACAGCCAGCCCCTAGCCCCGAGGCCCCAGCCCCTGTTATGGATACCGTCCTCGACCGCTTCCTGCGCTACGTCACCTACGACACCCAATCCGACGAGCAGTCGACGACCTGCCCGAGCACCGGGACGCAGCTGGTGCTGCTGCGGGACCTCGCCGCGGAGCTGAACGCACTCGGCCTGACCGACGCCGCCGTCGACGAGTTCGGGTACGTCACGGCGACGATTCCGCCGACGACAGCGAAGCCGAATGTCCCGACGATCGGGTTCATCGCCCACGTGGACACGTCACCCGAAATGCCAGGTGCGGGCGTGAAGCCGATCGTCCACCGGCGGTACGACGGCCGCGATCTCATCCTGCCCGACGATCCGGCCGCCATCCTGTCCGCCGCCGACAACCCGGCACTCGCCGATCGCATCGGCGACGACATCGTGACCGCGTCGGGCACGACGCTGCTGGGAGCCGACAACAAGGCCGGGGTCGCGGAGATCGTCACGGCCGCGGCCTACCTCGTCGCGCATCCCGAAATCCCGCACGGTCCGATTCGCATCGGATTCACGCCTGACGAGGAGATCGGCCGCGGCACCGATCACTTCGACGTCGCGAGGTTCGGCGCGCTCTGCGCCTACACGCTCGACGGTGGAGGCCGGGGCGAGATCGAAACCGAAAGCTTCTCCGCCGATGCGATGACCCTGACGTTTCACGGGTTCAACACGCATCCCGGTTACGCGAAAGGCCGGATGGTGAACGCGATCAAGGTCGCCGCCGCATTCATCGACCGCCTGCCGCACGATGCGTTGTCGCCGGAGACGACCGGCGGACACGAGGGCTTCGTGCATCCCTATGTGGTGCTCGCCGGCGTCGAGCGGACCTCGGTGCGCGTGCTCGTGCGCGATTTCTCGACGCCAGCGCTGCTGGACAAAGAACGGATGCTCGAGCGCCTGGCGCGCGAGGCGGCCGCCGCCTATCCAGGCGCCCGCGTCGAGGTGGCTGTCGAGGAGTCCTACCGCAACATGAAGGAGGTGCTCGACCAGCATCCCGCGATCGCCGATCACGCGCGTGAAGCGATCCGGCGCGCCGGCCTCGAGCCCGTGACATGTCCGATCCGCGGCGGCACGGATGGATGCCGGCTGTCGTTCATGGGGTTACCGACGCCGAACCTCTTCGCCGGCGAGCACAATTTCCATTCGAGACTGGAATGGGTGTCCGTGCAGGACATGGAAAAGGCGGTCGAGGTGATTGTCCACCTCTGTCAGATTTGGGAGGAACACAGCTGACAACTCTCAACTCTCAACTCTCAAGTCTCAGCGCGAGAGTTGAGAGTTGAGAGTTGAGAGTTGTTGTTACCGCAGGCTCGCGAACGTGTATGTCACGCCGGCGAACCACGACGCCTTCGTCTTGGTGCCGAGCTCGGAGAGCACGTTGCTGTCGATCGGCGCGCGCCCTTCGACGACGCCAGGCGGCAGCGTCGCGACCGGTCCGATCGCGACACCGGCGGTGAACGACGCGTGCGGCCCGAATCGCAGCGCCGATCCCAGGTAGAACGTCGCGCGCGAGTCGCCGCGCAGTCCGATCCCGAACGACAGCGGTGCGATCCACGAGTACCGGTCGTGATACACCTGCGCAAACATCGCGACGCCGAGGTTCACCGTGCTCTCCTGATCCGTCTGGCGCACGACGACGCGGACCGGCTGACCGGTGACGCTGCCGAGCGCATACTCGGGATCGACCAGGCCGGTGGCGACGAAGCCGCCGGTGAGTGCGAGATCCCACCCGCTGGACGTGTCGCTCGTGGGTGCCGCCGGCCGCCCGCGTTCGTCATCTGCCAGGACCGGCGCCGCGTAGCACAGCACTGCGACAAGGATGACGAATGCAAGCGGCCTCGGCGAAGGTGTAGGCATGGCACTGACAATGTCGTCTCGCGGCTGATCGGAGTCAACAGGTATTTTGGACGCGTCTCCCGTAAAATACATT
>Ga0105248_10001066_pt1 | contig 30331 bp, 23 predicted proteins | sample KBSS34metaG_FD_81524 | JGI IMG/M metagenome (GOLD analysis project Ga0105248, IMG submission 81524) | Switchgrass rhizosphere microbial communities from Kellogg Biological Station, Michigan, USA - KBS S3-4 metaG | ecosystem: Host-associated > Plants > Roots > Rhizosphere > Soil | place... | reverse complement strand
GTCCCCGGCGCGCGGTTCCAATGCTGCCCTTCCCACTGGTCGTCATGCATCCAGAGCACGTGGCCGTCGGCGCGGCGGAACTCGGAATAGACGACGACGACCGCCTGCACGTAGTAGTCGCCGGCGGGGATCTCGTTGATGCTCTCGAGCGGGGTGCCGAGATCGCGACCGTCGATGCTGACGATCTGTTCGGGCTGGAGGCGCTCGACGTCGTGGCCGAAGAACGGCACGCCGGTTCGGCCGATTTGCAGGCGGACCTCAGGCTGCTTGTCGATCGAGCGCGTCACCATCACGAACGCGCGGCCCGTGACCGGCGCGTCGTGGACCTGCGGAATGAACGAGACGTCGAACCGCAGACTCGACGCGGCTGTCGGCGCCGGTTGTTGCGCCTGCGCGCGATAGGCGCCCAACGAGGAGGCCAGGCCCACGGCCAGCGCCAGGCTCGTGGCGCCGCCGCCGATCCAGAATTGCAATCGCGTGCTCATACTCGTCTCCCTGGCGCCAGTGGTCGGCGCCAACCGCGTGTCAGAACACGAACCGAATGCCGACCTGTCCCACTCGCGGCTGCACGAAGTTGGTCTTCACGCCGAAGTTGGCCGACCGGGCGTCCGCCGACAGGAAGCCGAACGCCGCATCCGTGTTGAACAGGTTGAAGGCATCGGCGCTCAGTTCCACTTTGCGTTTCTCGCCCAGGTCGAACGACCGCTGAATGCGCATGTTGATCAGGTGGACGTTATCGGCGACGAGCATGTCGACGCCGCGGCGGCCGGCGCGTGGAAACGCGTTGGCGGCGACGCCGGTCCAGAACGGATCCGAGACGGCGCGGCCGTTGCTCAGCACAATCGTCGGCGCCGTTGAATTGAGCGGCACGCTGCCGGTCAGGATATCCGAGTGCGGTCCGGCGGTGAACGTGTAGAGCCCCGACAGCTGGAAACCATACGGCAGCCGCACGAACGAGGAGGCCCGCGCCTGATGGCGTGGCGTCACCCAGTCGTTGGTCGCAGCGTCCGTCGTGAAACCGAGGAACTGCAAGGTATCGCGGGTCGGGTTGAATTCGAGCTGAATCGTCTGGTGCATCCCATACCAGTAGTTCGCGTTCATCCCCCATCGCTGGCCGAAGTTCTTGGTGTAGAGGAACTGCAGCGAGCGGAACTGCTGGAACGTGTAGTTCGGCGCATAAGTGCGGAGCACCGCGTCGAAGGCCGGGAACGGACGACCAAGCAGCGCGCCCGTCTTCGGATCGCGGACGATGTTCTCGTCGTCGCTGCCCTGGAAATCCCAGGTGCGCTTGAGCACGAACGTCGCGTTGAACGAGCTGGCGCGTGGCAGGTTCTTCTCCCAGCTCACGCTGAACTCGTTATCGTAGGTCTTCTTGTTGTCCTGGCCGTAGTTGACGCCCAGCGCGAAGGCTCCGGGCAGCGACTGATTGAGGACCGGTGCGAGTGTTCGGGGATTGGCGCGCAGGACATCGGTCGTCGCCACGTACGGCGGATGCGACGTGCCGTCGCCACCTCCCAGGTCGAGCCACTCGTAGTAGCGGCCGGCGGTGCCGCGGAACACGCCCCATCGCACCGTGTCGTAGGCGATGCCGAAGTTCGGGGCGAAGGTGGTCTGACTGAACTCCCGGTCCGCCGTCACGGTCGGGAAGCCCGGAGGGAACGCACTCCCGAGGACCAGCTGTCGGTCCTGCGTGAAGATGGCGTTCGAGTCGACCCGGATGCCGGCCTTGATCGACACGTTGGATCGCGGCTTCCAGCGGTCCTGGAGGTACCCGCCGTAGATGTGCTCGTAGGCGTAGTTGTTGACCGTCGTGCCGCTGCCATTGGTGCGGAAGGTGTCGCGCTCGATCAGGACGTCCGCCGCGCCCGTCGTGCCGGGCGGGCGATAGTAGAACTCGAGCGGCGCGATGTCGCGGCTTTGCCGATTCCTCAGGAACGGATACAGCTCCACGCCCGCTTTCAAATCGTGCGCACCCCATCCGGTCGCGGGAAAGCTGATCGACGGATAGAGATACAGCATGGAGCGATTCGAGATGTCGGTCGTCCCGAAATTGCCCTCCTGCGCGATCGTCGTCAAACTGCCGGTGATGTTGCCGGCGGCATTGGTCTGAATGACTTTGCTCGGGCCGATGCCGCCCGGCGGCTCGGAGTTCTGCGGCTTGTTCACCATCTCGCTGCCGATGAACTGGAACAGCAGGTTCGATCGCGCCACCCACGTGTAGTTCACGCCGGCCAGCGGACCGCCGGTGACGAGGCTGCCCCACGCCGACGGCGCGGCGAGCGCCGGCGTGGCACTCGACAGGCCGGCGGTGGTCGAGGGCGCGCCGGTGCCGGTGGTGCGGAGAACGGCGTTCACCGCATTGGTGCGATCCCACTGGAACGACGCCGAGATCCGGTGTCCTGCGCTCAGCTCGGCCGTGCCCTTGACGTAGATCTGATTGCCACGCCGCTGCAACGGCACCTGCGCGTTGTTGACGGTTTGATCTTCCTGCACACGGCGATACGCGCCGAAGATCCATACGCGATTCTTCACGATCGGTCCGCCGAGCGTGAAGTCTGGCTGCACCGACTTGCGCTGATTGGGTGGCACTCCGTCGATGTTCGAGCTGTTGAACGACTGCGGGATGACGAAGAACGCCGCCGACCCGTGCACGTCATTGCCGCCGCTCTTGGTCACGATCGACATGAAGCCGCCGGTGCGGCCGCCGTCTTCCGCCTCGGCGCCAAGCGTCTTGATCTGGATGTCCTGAATGGCGTCGTAGTTGAAGCTCACCGAGAAGACGCCGCCGCCGAACGGGTCGGTGACGTCCATGCCGTCCAGCTTGGTGCTGTTCTCCGAGGTCCCGCGCGAGTTGACGCTGGGATTGATGTCGGCCTGATCGGGACGGACGAACACACCCGGCGCCAGCGCCCACACGTCCTGATAGCGTCGCTGCGTGCTGATAGGCACCTGTGTCAGCGCCTCGTTGCTGATGTTGATCGACAGGCCGGCGCGCTCGGGATCGACGATTTGCGTTTGGGCGGTCACGTTGACGGTCTCGGTCATCGCGCCAACCGCCAGGGTGAAATCTACCGCCAGCGTGCTGGCGACGCGGACGGCCACTTGCTGCACGACCGTCTGGAATCCTTGCAGTTCGGCCCGCGCTTCGTACCCAGCTGGGGCGAGGTTAGCGATGCGGTACAGGCCTTGCGCGTCGGTGACGCCCGTAAACTGACCGAGGACCTGCGGGCTCTTCAACGTAACCGTGACCCCAGGCAGCACGCCGCCGCTGGCGTCGACGATCCGGCCCGTCACCGTTCCAGTGCCGCTGGCCTGGGCGAAGACGACGACCGGCATCAGCACCAGCGCCCAGGACATCGCAAAAACGCGTAGCCTCATGCCGCACCTCCAGGAGTGCGGGGAGCTTAACCCAATTTCGGGCGACGCGAGGCGCGTATCATGGCCTGTGGACGCGCGCTCGAGAGGAAGACGTCGATGAGCCCACTTGGACAACGGCCCGTCAAGGCCGCCTTTGAAATCAGCAAGGGCCCTCGGCACGTGATGACGCTGAGTGAAGCCGACGTCGAGAGATGTCTCGATCCGGGAGAGTTGCTGGATGGACTCGAAGAGGGGTTTCGCGGCCTGGAGCTGGGCGAGGTGCAGTCTCCGCCGCGGACCGCGCTGTCTGTGCCCGGCAAGGGATTCTGTCTCTCAATGCCGTCCTGGCGCCGCGGCATGCAGCTGACGATCAAGATCGTGAACGTGTTCGACGACAACCTTGCCGTCAACCTGCCCAACCACCTCGCGTTCATCAACCTGTTCGATCCCGACACCGGCGCAACCTCTTGTGTGATGGACGGCACGTACATCACCGGCATCCGTACCGCGGCGTCCGCCGTGTTGTCGGCGCGCCTGCTGAGTCGCCCGGACGCTCGAGTGGCCACGGTAATTGGCGCCGGTGTCCAAGGGCGCGAGCATCTGAAGCTTCTGCCGCTCGTCCGGCAGCTCGATCGCGTCAATGTGTGCTCGCTGCTCGTCGAGGACGCCCGGAAGCTGGCGGCGCGCAGCGACATCGCACAGCCGACACAAGACGTCGAGGCCGCAGTCCGCGAGTCGGACATCGTCTGCCTGGCGACACACTCGCCTGTGCCGGTCATCGAGCCGGAATGGGTCAAGCCTGGCGCGCACATCACCTCCGTTGGATACCATCCGCCCAGCGGCGAGCTGCCCACTGAACTGGCTCGAAGGCATCGTCTCTTCGTGGAGACGCTCGACGCCTTTCAACCGACGCCGGTCGGTTGCGGCGAGCTCGCCGGCCTTGACACCTCTTCTGGGACGACTTTGGGCGCCGTCGTCCTGGGTCGAACATCGGGTCGCACCAGCGCAACCGAGATCACCGTGTACAAAGCGATGGGCATCGCCATGGAAGACATGGTCGCGGCCAATCTCGTCTATCTCCGAGCCAAAGGGGACGGCGGCGGCGGCATGATGGTGTGGTGACCCCGAGCGGATCCCAAGAACCGTGTGTCGGCGGGGGCGGGACCTGCTAGGATTCACCAACAGTTACAAGGAGCGCATCGATGTACGGCCACGTCAAGTCGATGGCACTCGCCTTCCCTGTTCTCGCAACGGTTGCCGCGCTGCTGAGCGCGCAGGCTCCAACGGTCGTTCCGCCGGCGCCGGTCTCCTTCGCCAAAGACGTCGATCCGATTCTCGAGCGCAGCTGCCGGTCGTGCCACGGCGACGCGGCCCAGCTCGGCAAGCTGGATCTCAGCACACGCGAGAGCGCGCTGCGCGGCGGCGCGCGCGGATCGGACCTCGTTCCCGGCAACGCCGAGGCGAGCCGGTTGTACCGCCGGATCGCGGGCCTCGAGCAGCCGCCGATGCCGGCGCAAGGCGAGCCGCTGACCGCGGAACAAATCGCATCCGTGAAACGCTGGATCGACGAGGGTGCGACGTGGGATGCCGCAACCACGTCGTCGAGCGCGAAGCCGGCCGCCGCCGCGGCGCTCGCCGCGCTGGAGAACCGGGTGATCACCCCGGCGGAGCGCAACTACTGGGCGTTCAAGCTGCCGGTGCAGGCGCCGCTGCCGCACATCGACGACACGCGATTCACCAACCCGATCGATCGGTTTCTCGAGGACGCGCGCCGCGCGCACGCGTTGACGCCGGCGCCACGTGCCGATCGCCACACCCTCGTCCGCCGCGCCTATCTCGATCTGCTCGGCCTGCCGCCGACGCCGGCGCAAGTCGACGCGTTCGTCAACGATCGTTCACCGGACGCGTGGGAGCGCCTTATCGACGGCCTGCTCGCGTCGCCGCATTACGGCGAGCGCTACGGCCGGCTCTGGCTCGACATCGCCCGGTACGCGGACTCGGCCGGCTTCGAATACGACACCCATCGGCCCAACGCCTGGCGCTACCGCGACTACGTGATCAAGTCGTTCAACGAGGACAAGCCGTACGACCGGTTCCTGATCGAGCAGATTGCCGGCGACGAGATGGACGGCAGGACCGACGACAGCCTCGTCGCGACCGGATTCCTCCGCATGGGCCCGCGCGTCCTGTTCCGCGAGAAGGACAACCCGGAGCGGCGCTACGACTACCTCGACGAGATCATCGGCACGATTGGCAAAGGCACGCTCGGGCTGACGGTCAACTGCGCGCGGTGCCACAACCACAAATTCGATCCGATTTCGCAGAAGGACTACTACAAACTCGAAGCGTCGCTCTTCGGCTACGTTGAAACCGAGGTGCCGCTGGCGCCGAAGGCCGAGGCCGAGGCCTACCTGGCCAGGAACGAAGAGATCGACGCGAGAATCGCTGAGCTGAAGCACGCGATCGAGGGAGTCGAGCGTCCCTACCGCGATCGGCTGCAGCTCGAACAGATCAAGCGGCGGTTTCCGGAAAACGTCGTGCGGGTCATGTCCAAACCTGAGAAGGAACGGACGCCCGGAGACACGCTGCTCGTCGCGCAGGTGATGAAAGCGGTCAACGTCCCGGCTGCCCAGGTCGATCGCGTCCTGACGCCGGACGACCTCACACGAAAGAAAGAGCTGACGGCACAGATTGCCGCGCTGACGGCGCAGCGGCCCAAGCCGCTGCCGATGGCGGAGATTGCCACGGACGGCGACTACCGCTCCTCGCCGCTGGGCGAAGGGGACGACACGGTCAGTTGTCCGAAATGCCGCATCCCGGATCCGACGGCCGGCCCGTACCTGCACAAGGGACCCGGACGCTACCAGGTGCCCCCTTCGTACTTCCTGATTCGCGGCGACGTGGAAAGCCACGGGTCGCAGATGACGCCAGGCTTTATCGACGTCATCACCTACGGCAATCCACCGACCGAAGTCCCGCGCCCCGACGGCCGCACGTCGGGCCGCCGCCTCGCGCTCGCGCAGTGGATCACATCACCCCGCAACCCGATGACGGCTCGCGTCATCGTCAACCGGCTCTGGCAGAAACATTTCGGCCGCGGCATCGTGGCCACGCTCGAGAACTTCGGCAAGATGGGCGAGCCGCCCACTCATCAGGAATTACTCGACTGGCTCGCGGTCGACCTCACGAAGGACTGGAGCCTCAAGCGGATCACAAGGCTGATGATGCTCTCGGACGCCTATCAGATGGCGTCCGCGTTCGATGATCCCGCCGACGTGAGGAACGATCCGGACAACCACTATCTGTGGCGTTTCCGCCCGCAACGTCTCGAGGCCGAGATCGTCCGCGACAACATGCTCGCGGTGGGAGGCAACATCAACCTGGACGTCGGCGGCGAGCCGATTTTTCCGTTCATCCCGAAAGACGTGCTGACCGGCCAGTATCGCGGCAAGTGGGTCAACACGCCCGAGGGGCCCGCGGCGTGGCGCCGGGGAGTGTATGTGTACCAACGGCGCTCGCTGCCCTATCCGATGTTCGACACCTTCGATCATCCCGACATGAATGTCACGGCGGGTGCGAGGAACGTGTCCACCGTGCCGACCCAGGCGCTCACGCTGTTGAACAATCCGTTCGTCCTTTCCGAGGCGAAGTTTTTCAGCACGCGCATCCAACAGCAGGCGAACGACCCTTCGGCGCAAGTCGACGCCGCCTATCGAATCGCCCTGGCGCGGCCGGCGACGCCGCAGGAAATCGCCATCGGGACGAAGCTGATCACGAGCCAGTCCCTGGAGTCGTTTGCGCACGTCGTCCTGAACCTCAACGAATTCCTGTACATCAGGTGAGGATCCATGTCGCATCGCTGTAACCGGAATTTCTGGGACCGGCGCGAATTCCTGTTCCGCTCGGGCGGCGGGATCAGCGGGCTTGCGCTTGCCTACCTGCTGGATCAGCAGGGACTGCTGTCCGCCGAACAGGCGGGATCAGCCGATGGGTGTGGGGCCGCGGCGTCCGGCGTGAACCCGTACGCGGCGAAGCCGCCGCATTTCAAGCCGCGCGCGACGTCCGTGATCTCATTGTTCATGGGCGGCGGGTGGAGCCAGGTGGATACGTTCGATCCCAAGCCGGCGCTGGCAAAATACGCCGGCGAGCCGATCGACGGGAAGGTGCAGGGTGACGTCATCGTGCGCCAGGGATTTCCCGGACCGCTCATGCCCAGCCCGTTCACGTTCGCGAAATGCGGGCAGAGCGGGATCGAAGTATCGGAGCTCTTTCCGCACCTCCGAAAGCACGTCGACGAGATGGCGTTCCTGCGCTCGGTGTACGGACGGTCCAACGATCACGTGCAAGGCACGTACGAAATGCAGACGGGGCAGATCAACCTGGGGTTTCCCAGCGTCGGCTCGTGGGTCACGTACGGTCTCGGATCCGTCGCCTCGAGCCTGCCCGCCTACGTCGTCATGACCGATGCGCGCGGCGGGCCGCTCGGCGGGCCGAACGACTGGAGCGCTGGATTCATTCCGGCCGCGTATCAGGGGACGCAGTTCCGGTCGACCGGCGATCCGATCGTCGATCTGAAGCCACCGGCAGGCATGACGGCTGATTCGCAACGGGCGCGCCTCGACGCGCTGGCGAAACTGAACGAACTGGACATGCAGCAGTTTCCCGGCAACAGCGAGCTGGCGGCGCGAATCTCCTCGTACGAGCTCGCGTATCGCATGCAGGGATGCGCGCCGGGCGCGGTGGACGTCGCGAGCGAGTCGGCAGCCACGAAGGCGCTCTACGGCCTCGACGAGAAGATCAGCGAACCGTTCGGACGCCAATGCCTGATGGCGCGACGGCTGGTCGAACGCGGCGTGCGCTTTGTCCAGATCTTTGCCGGCGGCGTCGGCAACCAGAACGCCGATACCTGGGACGCGCACGACGACATCAAGACGAATCACACACAGCACGCGGCTGAGACCGATCGACCGATGTCAGGTCTGCTGACCGACCTCAAGGCGCGTGGACTGCTCGACAGCACGCTCGTCATCATGCACTCCGAGTTCGGTCGCATGCCGATCTCGCAGCGCGGTGTCGGCCGGGATCACAACCCCGGTGCGCAGACGGTGTTGATGGCGGGCGCGGGCATCAAAGGCGGGCAGGTCATCGGCGCCAGCGACGAGTTCGGCTTCAAAGCGATGGAGCAGCCAATCTCGTACCACGACCTGCACGCGACGATGCTGCACCTGTTGGGATTGGACCACACGAAGCTGACGTATCGGTTCAACGGTCGGGACATGCGGCTCACCGACGTGTACGGCACGCTGATTCCGCAAATCGTGAAGGCTTAGGGGGCGCACCGCGTCGCCGCGCTCGCGCGTTGAATGAGTACTGATGTGGCGCAGGGCTTCAGCCCTGCGAGCTACGTTGTCGGTGAGAGATGAAATTCAATCCAAAGGCTCTGCTCGTTCTTGTCGGTTTTGGTGTGTTGCTCACTACCGCTTCGTCCGCTGACGGGGGCGGCTGGTTTCACTTCGCCGAGGCTGTCGCAACGCTCGTCATTCTCCTGGGTCTCGCCGGTTTCCTGCGCGAAAGCGGAACCCGGACGCGCCGACAGTCCAACTGACACCCTACGACGTGTACGGCACGCTGATTCCGCAAATCGTGAATGCCTGACTGCTGGCCGGCGATCGCCGCGATGCGTGAACGCGGTGCATCATCCTGATGAGAACAATGCGATAGAGGTGGCGCGCCGGCGCTCCTAAGCTGAGCGCATGTTCGAACTCCGCCAGGCCTTTCGGGGACTCCTCCGCCGCCCTGCATACACCAGCGCCAGCGTCGCCACGCTGGCGCTGGTCATCGGGGTGAACGCCGCGCTCTTCGCCGCCGTCAACGCCACGCTCTTTCGACCGATCCCGTTGAAGAGCGGCGAACGTACCGTGAACCTGTTCCTGATGCCGCCGGGCGTGTCCGACCCGGCCCATCGAAATCCACTGCACGCCATCGATCTCGTGCGGCTGCGCGAGCGGAGCCGCACGCTGATCCACATCGCCGCATTCACGACCGCCGATCGCGTCATCGGCGCCAGCGCCGAGCCCGCCGTCGTGAGCACGGCCCCGGTGAGCGCCGAGATGTTGCGGCTGGCGACCGACGGGCCGTCGCTCGGCCGCATCTTCACGGACGAGGAGGAGACGAAGAAGGAGCCGCTGATCGTCTTGAGCCACGGCGCCTGGCAACGCCGGTTCGGCGGCGATCCCGGCGTCATCGGGCGCGTCGTCCAGCTCGATGGCGATCCGTACACGGTGATCGGTGTGATGCCGGCGCGCTTTCCGCCGACCTTCCTCGACGCCGAGCTCTGGACGCCGCTCGGCATCATCAGGAACGCGCCTGCCGATGACGGAAGGACCAACATCGTGACCGTCGCCCAGCTCGCCGACGGCGCGACCTTCGACCAGGCGAACGCGGAGGTCGGCGAGATCGTGCGCGCGCTCGCGCGCGAGCTGCCGCGGACCCATCAGGGCTGGACCGGCGGCATTCTCACGTACCGCGAGTGGCAATACGGCAACTTCCGCGCCCCGCTGAACGTGCTCTTCTGCGCCGTTCTCGTGCTGCTGCTCATCGCCTCGTGCAATGTTGCGAGTCTGACGCTCGCGCACGTCACCTCGCGTGGCGGCGAGCTGGCGCTGCGCCGCGCGATGGGCGCTACGCGATGGTCGGTGGCGCGTCTGGTCCTGCTCGAGATCGCGATTGTCAACAGCGTCGGCACGGTGCTGGCGATCGCCATCGGCGCCTGGCTGGTCCCGACCCTGCTGGCGATCGCGCCGGCGACGACGCAGGCGCTGGGCACGGTCGCGATGGACTGGCGCGTCGCGCTGTTCGCAGCAGGTTGCGCGGTCTTGTCGTCGCTGGTCGCCGGTCTGGTGCCGGCGCTCAACGCATCGGACAGCACCGTCGCACTCAACGCGTCGACGTCGCGATCGACCGGTTCGCGCAACCGCCAGCGATGGCGACAGGTGCTGCTGGTCGCGCAGACCGCGCTGTGCGTGGGGCTCCTGGTGTCGGGAGGCGTGCTGGCGCGCGCCTACTTCCGCACGTCGCGCATCTCCGTCGGATACGAGCCGTCCGGCGTCCTCACGGCGCAGCTGCAGCTGCCGCCCTCGCGCTATGCGAACGGGCCGGAACGTGTCGCGGCGATGGAACGCATCCTCGATCGCATGGCCGCGATCCCGGGCGTGACGCACGCCGGAGCGACGATGAACCGTTTCTTGCCGGGCTTCGCCTATCTGACGCTTGTCGAGATCGAGAATCAGCCGACCGCCGACGGCTCCGGCCACACCGTGCAGTTTCGCCGCGTCAGCGCCAGCTATTTCGAGACGATGCGGATTCGCGTGCGCAGGGGTCGGGTCTTCGCGCGACGCGACTCACTGACGTCGCCGGCGGCGGCGGTGATCAGCCAGTCGCTCGCGGATCGGTACTGGCCGGGCGTCGATCCGATCGGCCGGCGGCTGAAGCGCGGATCCTCGTGGATGACCGTGGTCGGCGTCGTCGACGAGGTCAGCGACGTCGACCTGCTGCAGCCCCCGGAACCGACGCTCTATGCCGCGTGGACACAGACGGCCAACGTCGCGTTTCCGATGGGGCTGGTGCTGAGAACTCCCGGCGAACCCGACGCGCTCGCGCCGCTGTTGCGCGCGGCGATCGCGGGCGTCGATCCGATGCTGGCTCTGGATCGGATTCAGTCGATCGATACGTTCCTCGCCGCGTCACTCGCGCCGCAGACGTTCCGGACAACGCTGATGCTCGGCCTCGCCATTGTCGGTCTGCTGCTCGGCGCGGTCGGCATCGCCGGCGTCACGGCGCGCACCATCACCGAGCGCATGCCAGAATACGGCGTCCGCCTGGCGCTCGGCTGCGACGGCGCGGAACTCTGGCGGCACGTCGTGTTCGATCAGCTTCGGACGGCAGCGATGGGCGCCGCGTTCGGCGTCGGGCTGTCTCTGATCGCCGGTTCCGTCCTCGCATCGGTGCTGCCGGAGACGGCGCGGTTCGATGCGGCAGTCGTCATGGGTGCGGTCGGCCTCCTGGCCGCGACCGCGGCGATTGCCGCGGCGATCCCCGCGTCGCGCGTGCTGAGGCTCAACCCTCTCGCGCTTCTGCGGCATGCCTAGCGCGCGTTTCGGATCGGTGTGATACGTGGGGTCGGCCTTAGAGGCGGACCTGCAGCGAACGCGTCTACGTAGCTCCGGCTGAAGCCGGACCCCACCGACGGCCGGCGTGCGGCGCTACGAGACGAAAACCGTTCATTGCTTCGTCGTAGCGACGCTGCCGGTTCGACCCGTGCAGGGCTGATTCGGAGCGGCTGTATACGTCCCAGTGAGGGTCGACGCTGTAAGGGAACCGGCAAATGAGAGCGTGCAGTTGTTCGGGCCGCAGCCGGACGAGACCCCGTTGTCGAAGCATGTCGTGACTGTCGCGGCGTAGTTACTGCCGCTCAGCGTGCCGGACACGAAATAGGCCGGGTCCGCTTTCCCTGCAAACGACATGTTCCACAAGCCGGAGGTCAGACCACCGGCGGTTGTCAACGACACTGTCAGGGTGGCGGAGCCTCGCGCAGAGTCGGTCAACGTTCCCGCGAAGACCGTCGGCGCTGGCCCTGGGGCAAATGCGAGGAACGGGTTGGGAGACGACGAGCCGTTGTTGCAGCCGAAGAGGATGAGGCACGCCGACGCGAGGAGACCCGCATACACCCGGTCGCGCGTCGATTGATATCTTGAAGCCATCGAGTCCTTCATTCACCGCTATAACAACTCCCGGCATTGTCTCGGTTTTGACCAGACGGTGGCTGGAGCGCGTCTACCGCCGCAGTTGAGTTTGCCAACAGCACAATTACCAAGTTATAACGGCGCCAGTTCCGACGGCCAAAATGGATATGGCAGCTGAATCTTCGTTTCGGTCGTGAAAAGCAACGATCATGATGCGACTCTTGACGGCGTTGGTCCTCGGTTTCTGTGTCGCTGCGTGTTCCTCATCCTCGACGGCCCCGTCATCGCCGCCGCCGCCGGCAAGCAGCGCGACGGTTACGTTCATCCCCGGCCAGTCCTTCTCAGTGAACCCGACTTCGGTCCAGTTCGGCAATCAGATGGTCAGCACAACCAGCGCCCCGAGAGCTGTCACTCTGACCAACACCGGCAACATGCCACAGCCGGTTCGCGGCAGAATGAATGGCCCGCCAGGTCAATGGCAAGGCTTCGCTTCCACAAATGATTGTCCGACGATGCTTGCCGTGGGTGCCAGCTGCACACTCAACATCACTTTCACGCCCAGTGCCACAGGTGCCTGGGGCGCCATACTGGTGGTTGACGGGAGCAATGACGAGGAAGGCTTTGTCAACGTATTCGGCACGGGAACGAACTAGAGGTCACCGGCGCCGTTAGCTTGTCACTCAAGCCAGCTCAGCATTAGGATCGTCGGGCCAACCCCGGCCTCCCAAATGCCAATCAAGCGTCGTCCCCATCGCCTTATCCCGCGAATTCCCAAATCTCGCCGCTTCGACGTGTCGCGCGGCGAGTTCAACCGCGTCATCGATCTGTTGAACAAGCGTGGCGAGATCCTTCAGGAATACCGTGTCAGCCTCGATCAGATGCGCCGTGATCTCGACATTCAGTTCAAGCGGATCGCTCAGCTCCAATCCGAGCTCGATCGGGTCAAGAAGGCGCCGTGAGGGATCAGCGCGCAAGCGCCGCCTGACGGCTGTGAAGGAACCAGTCGTCGATCACGACGCGCTTGACGAATGCCGGCACGCGAAGGAGCTGACCGGCGACAACCGCCTTCACCGCGTCCGGCACCAGCCGCGCGACCGCGCCCGATGTCGAAACAGAGCCGTACCGGGCTGCGATGCCGGCCACGTACGGTTCCAGCCGCTGACGCGCATACTGGCCGCGGGCTTCGACAATCGTGTCGGCGGCGAGCAGACCTGATTCAACGGCCTGCCTGATGCCCTCGCCGCTCTGCGGATCCGCGACGCCGGCCGCATCGCCGATCAGCATCACGCCATCGTCGATCATGCGACCGCGCGGCGCCGCGCAGACGGCATACGAATGACCGCGCCACGGCCACGGAAAATGCCTCGGGATCCTGCCGGTCGCCTCGAGGAAGGACACGAGCCGCTCCGTCGCCGCAGGCAACGATCGCGGATCGAGACGGCCGAGGCCGATATTGAGGTAGGCGCCTTTGCGCACACACCAGCCGTAGCCTTGCAGATCGCGGCAGAAGAACAGCCCCGGCACCGGAGCTTCAGTCGAGATCGCCTCGAGTTCGGCGGCGCCGAGGTGCGACTCGGCTTCGCGAGCGACGACCAGCGGCCGATCGCGCGCTGCGCCGTTGATCATCCGCGCCACCGGGCACCCCGAGCCGCCGGCGCCGACGAGCAGACGCGCGCGGATCGCGCCATTGACGATCCACTCGCCGCAGTCGTTGTGGATGCTCGTGATGCGCTCCCCGAGCATGAGCCGCGCGCTGGCGCGCTCGAGCAGGTAGTGATCGAACTCGCATCGACGGATGCCGAAGCTGACCGGATGGTCGTAGGCGACAAGGGTGGCGTCGGCACCGTCGATCAGCCCGACTCGAAACCCGGTGAACGGCTGAAAGGTCCGCCCCCTGGGGTAGACCTCCGTGTCCAGACGCAGGGCCGTCACCACCTGCGGCGTAATCCAGCCGGCGCAGACTTTGTCGCGGGGAAACGTGGAGGCGTCCGTGACGATCACGTCAACGCCGGCCTCGCGCAGCCGCCACGCGCACGACGAACCCGCGGGTCCGCCGCCGACGATCAACACATCGCAGGTGGCCATGGCCGGCTTCCTCGCACGCGATCAGCCGAAGCGCGTCCAGGGAATCGCATTGCTGCGCCCGCGCGCGAACACCACCTGAAAGAGCTGCATCGAGCCGGTCACGAACGCCGCCTGCGATCCCGCGAGGTACAGCCGCCAGGCCCGCACGAAGGCTTCGTCGAACATCGCCGCCACATCGTCGGCCGCCGACTCGAACCGCGTGCGCCAGTGGTCCAGCGTCACGGCGTAGTGGAGCCGGAGGTTTTCGACGTCGGCCACGGAGAAGTCCCAAGGCGCGAGGACGTGATCGCACACCTCGGCCAGCGTCGGCGGATACGCGCCCGGGAAAATCCGCTTGCGGATCCAGGGGTTCAGCGGGCTTGGCCGGTTCCGGCCGATGAAGTGCAGCAGGCCGCGACCGCGATCGGCCAGCGAACGATCGATCACCGCCCCCAGCGTCGGAAAGTCCGCCGCACCGACATGCTCGAGCATCCCCACGGAGACGAAGACGTCGTACTGACCGCGCACCTCGCGATAGTCGTCCTCGATGAACTCGACACGATCGTCGAGCTGCTCCGATCGCGCCCGATCGCGCGCATACGCGATCTGCTCGCCCGAGACGTTGAGCGCGCGCACGGTCACACCATAGTGGCGGGCCATGTACAGTGCAAGCCCTCCCCACCCGCATCCTGCCTCGAGCACACGCTCGCCCGGCTGCAGTGCGAGCTTACGGCACACGCGATCCATCTTCGCGATCTGCGCCTCTTCGAGTGTAGCCCCAGGCGTCGGGAAGTACGCGCAGGTGTAGGCCATCTCACGATCCAGCCAGCGCTGGTAAAACGCGTTCCCGAGATCGTAATGACGATGGACGTTCTCTCGGGCGGCGTGCTCGTCGTTCGAGCGTTGCCACAGCCACCAGGACCGGCGGGTCTCGCGCCCCAGCGCGCGATAAATCTCCATGAGGACCGCGGTCAGATCACCGCGGATGTCGGCGGCGCCGAACATGTAGGTTTCGCCAAAATACAAATCGGGATCCCACAACCAGCTGAACAGTGCGCGCCGGTTCCTGAACACAATTGTTCCGACGAGGGGCGTAGCAGAAGTTGACAGCGGTCCCGACTCAACGCCGTCCCATAGCAGGAAACGCACGCGCGCCGTGGCGACCATACGGCGGATGCACGTGAGCGCCCAGCGGTCGAGCGCTGTCGAGGCGCCGGGAGCGGTGCGGCTGGAGAAGGTCGGAACAGAAAGTTCGCGTAGCTGCTCTGATTTCATAGCCGATCTCATCAGCTCTGAGCGCATGTTTCGTACCAGGCACTGCCTACCTTGGAACGCGGCCCTGCCGTTGCAACCACCACTTCATGCATCGGTGTCCGAAATCGACCGGTTCGCAGAACATCAGTGGACAGCCGCCAACGATGCAGTCGATGCCGTGCGCTCCACACGCGCGAACGGCCTCCTCTGAAACGCTCCCGTCACCAAAGGACCGGTGAAACCAGACCCGGCGGACGCCGTGGTCCCCGCACTCCTGGACAATCCCGAGCGCGACACTTGGCGACGTCGCGATCACGACACCATCAAGTGGTCCCGGCACGGCGCCAACGTCGGCATAACAGGTGGCGCCCTCCACCTGCGTCGCGTGTGGGTTGATGGGAAACACCTCGTAACCGGCACGTTTCAGTTTGGCGAATACGGCGTTGGCTGGCTGGCCAGACTGCCGTGAGACTCCGGCCACAGCGAACCGTCGTCCCCGAAGAAATGCCGCAATCGATTCCGGTACGTCGGCCATGGGCTCACCTCCAAAGACTCACTCAGACGTCATGCGGCCAGCGCGCCGCGACCACGCCTCACCGCCGCCATATCGCGGACGGGCCAGAGTCTGATGGCCATCACCACCACCCAGAGCAGGAATACGCCAATGTTGATGCGTTCCCAGACGCCGATCCACGGCGTCGGCAGATTTGCCGCGATCCGTGGCGCATCCAGGAACGTCAGGACACCACACGTCGCGAGGATCGCGAGAGTCGCGACGGAGTAGAAGCGGAACCGCATTCCGAATGCGACGGCCCCGAAACCAATCGCGAGCAGCATGAGCACAACGGTCACACTGGCCAGAACGATGTGCATCGTATCGCTCAGTGTGCCTCCGCCCGCTGCCAGCACCTCGCGCAGATGCATCGGGGCGAACGGCCAGACCAGGCCGAGAGCACCGTAGGCGACGATCAGGCCTCCGACGATGCGCAGGGCGCGATTGCGCGCGGCCGATTTCCAGACGCCCCATCCGAACGCGGTCACGAGAACCGTGTAGAACGACGCCGGCAGCACCCATAGCGATCGGGTCGGCGCGCCAATCGCCGACAGCTCGCTGATCGTTTGAGACGCGGAGCTGTAGCTCTCCCACTGCATCGCAACGAGAACAGTCATGGCCACGTAGAGCAGCGACGAGAGGACACCGCAGGCGAGCAGGATCTTACGGATCATTTTTCACCCCCGACAGAATGAGGTACCTGAGACGCACGATTGCTGCCGGGATCGTTGGACGACGCCGCCACGGACGCCGCTCGCCTGTGCCGACATTTCGTCGATCTCGGAACGACTATCAGCAGCCGCGACGGATTCTCGGCATTCTCGGCAGGGGCAGCGAAGTTGCAGGGTACGCGCGCATGAGGCGGTTGTACTGGCGACTGGTGTGGTGGCTGGGATCGACGTGTATGCGAGTGTGGATTTCGTCCTAGTCGCGGACTGGATGATATTCGTCGCGCCGAGATATACGATCGTTGGATGCAGCTACACACCTATCTCAACTACGGCGGCAACTGCGCGCAGGCCTTCCGGTTTTACGAGCAGCATCTCGGCGGACACATCACGATGATGATGACGCACGGTGAAAACCCGAACCCGAATCAGACGCTGCCACCCGGCTGGAACGACGCCGTCCTTCACGCGCGAATGAACCTCGGAGGGACCGAGCTGCTCGGCGCCGACATTCCGGGCTACGAGCCGATGCGCAGCGCCTATCTGTCTCTCGCGCTCGACAGCACGGCGGAAGCCGAACGCGTCTACGCGCTGCTCTCCGACAAGGGTCAGATCTTCATGCCGATGCAGGAGACGTTCTTCGCCTTCCGCTTCGCGATGCTGCGGGACCAGTTCGGCACGTCCTGGCTGCTCCTTCACGAGCGGCCGCGGCAGAACGCCTGACTCTTCGCGTGTCGGGACTCTCTTCGCCCGGGCACCCATGCGGCGCTTCAGCCTGCGGCCAGCAGCTGCAGAATCGCGTGGCTGCGATGAAACCGGACCCGCCAGTGACCAGAACCGTACTCATTGACCCGACTGTACTCGGGAAGCGAGCATTCTCCTTATGACGAAACCCAACATCAGCCGGCGAGAACTGCTCGCCGGAGCCGGCGCCGGCGCCGCGGCACTCCTTCTCGATCCACGCGGTCTCGAGGCTCAGCCGCCCTCGGGCAGGACCGTCGTCTTCACCCATACGACGGTCGTCAACGTCGATGCGGTTCAGGACGATGTGGCGGTGGCGGTCGAGGACGGCAGGATCGCCGGGATCGGCTCCACCGATCAGATCCTCCAGACCTATCCGCGAGCCGAGGTCTACGACGGCCGGGGCAGGGCGTTGTTCCCCGGCCTCGTCAACTGTCACGCGCACATGGCGGCGGTCCTCGCGCGCGGCTTCAACGAAGACTTCGGGTTCCCGAATTCGGCGCGCCTGGCCGTCCAGCCCGCCAGTCTCCTGCAGGGTGAGGAGAACACGTTGATGGTGACCGTCGCGGCGCTGGAAGCGATACGGACCGGGACCACGACGATCGTCGAAAACTCCGGCGGCATCGGCCGATCCGCCGCCGCGCTGGCGCAGTCAGGCTTGCGCTGCGTGTTCGCCGAGTCCATTCGCGACAGCGAAAACGTTGCCGGCCCGATGTCCACGGAAGGTCTCGGCAGAAGTGAAACGCCCAGGTTCTCACCCAGACTGCGAGACGAAGGCATGAAACGCATCGACGATCTGTTCACGATGTGGCACGGCAAGAATCAGGGGCGTATCAGTGTGTGTCCGGCCGCTGCGCTCGCCGAGACCTCGTCGCCCGAACTGTTGAAGGCTGTTCGTGCCTTCGCAGAGAAACACGACGTCGGATACACGATCCATCTGTCGCAGAGCCGAGCCGAGGTCGATTTCATGGTGCGGCATCATGGCGTTCGTCCGCCGGCGTTTCTCGATCGGGCGGGTTTCCTCGGACCACGGCTGTTCGCGGCGCACTGCCGGTACGTTGACGCGGCTGATATCGCACTGCTCGGCCGCACCGGCACGATCGTGACGCATCAGGCGGCGATGGCCGCGAACCGCGGCGTCATCCCGCCGGTTGCCGCGCTGCGAGCCGCCGGCTGCCCCATCGCAAACGGCACCGACAACAACACCAACGACCTGTTCGAGGTCATGCGGATCGCCTTGCTGACCGAACGCATCTCGCGCAACGACGCGAACCCTGGCATCCGGCCTCAGCCGGAGGACATGCTCGAAGACGCCACGCTCGGCGGCGCGCGAGCCGTGCAGCAGAGCAAGGCGCTCGGCTCGCTCGAGGTCGGGAAAAAGGCAGACCTGCTGGTCGTGGACACGCGACGGCCTCACCTGGTACCGGCTGGACGCATTGTGTCCGCGTGGATTCATAACGGCCAGCCGTCCGACATCGAGTCCGTCATGGTGGACGGCCAGTTCGTCATGCGCAATCGGAAGATCCTGACGATGGATGAGGACGGCATCATGGCCGAGGCCGACAAAGTCGGACGGCGGATCTGGAACAAGGTGCTGGAATCCGGCCCGCTGACGATCCCCGGCCGCCCGCGCCGGCACTGACGACGCCACGACCATACAAGAACATCATCAGTATTCCTCCTTTGCCGGGCGTGTGGTTTGCAGGATTGATCGACGAGCAAACACGAACACACTCGACGACGAAAGGAGATGCGTATGGCTGAGAAACGTACGGATGCACTGACACGTCAACAGAGCGGCACGGCGACGCAGGATCCGGAACGACGGTGGCGCGCACAACCGGCCGGTTTCATCGAACGTTTCGCCGATGAAATGGATCGGATCTTCGACGACTTCGGCCTCGGTCGAAGCCGCGTGCCACGATTCGGCAGCAGCTGGCTGACATCGTCTGGTCCAGCGATGGATCTCTGGTCGCCAAACGTCGAGATCTTCCAACGCAGCAGTGAACTGGTGGTACGCGCGGATCTGCCGGGACTCAGCAAGGACGATGTCAAGGTTGACGTCACGGATGAGGCGATCACGATTCAGGGCGAACGGCGGCGGGAACATGAAGACGAACGGGGGGGTGTGTATCGCTCCGAGCGGAGCTACGGCAGCTTCCAGCGCGTGATCGCGTTACCTGAAGGCGCCATCACGGATCAGGCCAAGGCCAGCTTCCGCGATGGCGTGCTGGAGATCACGATGCCGGCGCCGCCCGATCAGGTGACACGCGGCCGCCGGCTCGAGATTACGGAGGGAGCGTCGGCGAAGAAATAGCCTGGAGCACACTCATGGCAGACAAGATTTCGCCACAAGCGGTACGCGGAGACACAGACGAATACATGAGAGGAGGGAAGGGCCGCAAAGACGATGTCCGTGGCTCGCGAATCTATCCAACCTCCGTTGATGACGCACCGAGTGATGCGGAGGTTCGCACCGTCGGAGACTACGTGAAACACAAGGGTCAAACGAACAAACACCCGCGAGGATTCAAGAGGGCCATCTAACCAAAGCGACACGGTCGAGCTCGTACGACGGCGATTGTTGACGGGGGACGGCTCTTCCCTCGCCGACATCGCCGCCATGCGCGGCACGTCGGCGCGCAGGGTCCAGGGGCACTGGGAAAAGGCGCGCGCATCGGCTTACTGAACGCGTTATAGCGCGCGCGGCCGAGCGAACGTAGAATGCGGCCATGCACCTTCCAGGACGTCGAGATTTTCTCAAGGGGCTGGCCGCGCTCGGTGCCGTCGGCGTCTCCGCAGTTGCTGCCGGCGCGCGCGGTCGTTCCGCGTACGATCCGGCGGCGATTTTCGACATCGCGGTCAGCGAGGTCGAATTCCGGCGAACGTCGGCCGGGCGGGTGCTGATGGCCCGCGTGTATCAACCGAAGGGCACCGGCCCGTTTCCCACCGTCCTCGATCTGCACGGCGGCGCGTGGAACGCCAAGGATCGTCATGCGGAAGAGCCGATGGACCGCGCGCTCGCGCGCAGCGGCGTGCTCGTCGTCGCCATCGACATGACGCTGGCGCCGGAGGCGCCGTACCCGGCATGCGTGCAGGACGCGAACTACGGGGTACGCTGGCTCAAGACCAAGGCTGCCTCATGGAACGGCGAGCCGTCGCGGATCGGCATCTACGGCAGCTCCAGCGGCGGTCACGTCGCCGAGCTCCTGGCGATGCGCCCCCGCGATCCGCGCTATAACGCGATCCCTCTGTCGGGCGCGACGAACGTCGACGCAACGGTCGCGTACGTGGCGATGCGCTCGCCGGTCAGCAATCCCTTCGCGCGATTCCAGAATGCAGAGAGGCTGAAGCGCGACGCCATGATGAAGAACACGACCACGTTCTTCGTACCGTGGGAGACCATCCACGAGAGCAATCCACAGGAGATCCTCGAGCGCGGTGAGAAGGTGAACCTCGTGCCGCTGCTGATCATGCAGGGCGCGCTCGACGACAACGTTCTCCCCGCCGTGCAGGAGAAATTCGCCGCGACCTACAAGGCGGCCGGCGGCGATTGCCAGCTCCACGTCTTCGCAGGGTGCGAGCACGAATGGGTCGCGACGCCGGGGCCGCAGACCGATCGGGCGCGGGAGATGGTCAAGGCGTTCATCGCGCGCCACGTGAACGTGTAGCCAGCATGACCGGGATCACGCGCCGGGAATTCCACCGCGCCGGGCTCGGAGCCCTGGCCGGACTCGCTGCCTCGCCCGCTTCGCTCTGGACAGCCGATGCGAAGGCCGCCAAGCCGATGCGCGGCGTGTTCATCATTCTCACCTCGCCGTTCACCGCGGCCGGCGAGGTCGACTGGGACGATCTGGCGCGCGAGGCCGTCTTCTCCGACCGCTGCGGCGCACACGGCATCGTCTGGCCGCAGGGGTCGAGTGGTGTTGCGAACCTGACGAAGGCCGAGCGCATGCGCGGGATGGAGGTGCTGGCGGCCGCCGTACGCGGGAAAGCCACCGCGCTGGTGCTCGGCGTGCAGGGGAAAGACACCGCTGAGATGCTCGAGTACGCGCAACGCGCGGAAGCGCTGGTGCCGGATGCGATGATCGCGATGCCGCCGAGCGCCGCGCACTCCATCGACGAGTATCGCGAGTACTTCCGTGCGCTGGCGCGGGTGACGAGCCGGCCCGTGATCGTCCAGACGAGCGGCGGCGCGCGCGATCTGCCGCCGACCGTCGATCTGATCGTCGCGCTCGCGCGCGAGTTCCCGCACATGGCGTACGTGAAGGAGGAATCTGCTCCGCTCGTCGATCGGATGAAAGCCGAGATCGCGCAGCGGCCACTGCTCAAGGGCGTCTTCGGCGCCTCGCTCGGCGCCGGCTGGCTCTATGAGATGCGCCTCGGGCTCGATGGCGTGATTACGGGCATGGGCATGTATCCCGACCTGATGGCGCGCATCTGGGCGATGCACGAGAAGGGCGATGCCGACGGTGTCCGCGGCGCGTACGCCGCGTTTCTGCTGATGCGGAACGTCAGCCAGCAGATTCCGGGAGCCGATCTCTACTTGCTGAAAAAGCGCGGCATCTTCAAGACGACGGCGTCGCGGACCGGCGGCGCGGCGGCGTGGAAGGTGAAGGCCAACGATCTGTCCGCGGACGAAGCCGCCGAAGTCGACTATCGCTTCGCCGCGCTGGCGCCGTACCTGCGATAAACAAGAGACACGGCGGCCGTTGTCGCAGCGTGCGTGTGCGACTTTGCTATAGTGCCGCGCCAGCATGTTCGGGTTCTTCTATCCGTACGGCGTCCTGCTGCAGGCCGTCGCCTTGCTGCATTTCGTGCGGCGCCGGCCGGACACTTACTGGCTGTTCATCATCCTGATGGGCGGCGCGATCGGCGCGCTGGTGTACATCGTGGTCCAGGTCGTGCCGGACGCGGGGCTGCTCCGCGGCGCCTTCCAGGTCTTTCCGCGCCGCCAGCGCATCCGGGAGCTCGAGGGCGCCGTGCTCGACAATCCGTCAATCGGCAACTACGAGGAGCTTGGCGAGCTCTATCTCGACGACCAGCAGTTCGCGCGGGCGCGCGCCTGCTTCGATCGGGTGATTGCGAAGAGCGACTCGATCGATCCGTTCTACCGCCGCGCCCTGTGCGCGATGGCGCTGGACGACTTTGCGGCCGCGCGGTCCGACCTCGACGTGGTGGTCGCCCGTGACCCGAAATACGATTATCAGCGCGCCGCAGGACTGCTCGCCCATGCCGTCGCGAAGGTTGGCGAGCCCGAGAAGGCCCACGCGCGGTTCGCCGATGTCCTGCAGACGTCGACGCTCTCGGAAACGCAGTACAACTACGCGTGCCTGCTCGCGGCCTCGGGCCGGGCTGCCGACGCGCGAGAATGGGCCGAGCGCATCCTGCGGAAGAAGGCGACGATGCCCGACTATATTCGCCGCCGGGAGCGGCCGTGGTTCCGGAAGGCCGCGGCGCTGCTCAAGCGCCTGCCGCGGGGCTAGAGCTTTTTTTCGGTAGCGTCCGGCTTTAGCCGGACACACATGGTCCGCCTGAAGGCGGACACTACGTACACTGAAACGCCGTCCGCTCTACTCGTAATGCAGCGCGACGAGCGGATCGACGCGCGCCGCGCGGCGCGCCGGCAGGTAGCCGGCGATCGCCGAGACGACGATCAGGACGATCACGCCGGCGATCATCGTCGGCGCATCGGTGGCGGCGAGACCGTAGAGCAGCGTCGCGACCAGACGGCCGGCGGCGATCGCGGCCGTCAGGCCGATGGCGACGCCGGCGACGACGAGCGTCATCGACTCGCCCATCACCAGCCGCAGCACGTCCCCGCGCTGCGCGCCGAGCGCCATGCGGATGCCGATTTCGTTCGTGCGCCGCGCGACGCTGTAGGACATCAACCCGAACAGACCCACCGACGCCAGCAGCAGCGCCAGCGCGCCGAACAGCGCGTACGCCTGCGCGAACACGCGCTCCGGCTGCAGCTTCTTCTCGACGACTTCGACCTGGTTCGACATGCCCATCAACGGCAGGTTCGGATCGATCTGCCGGACCGCTTCGCGAATGGCGCCGACCGCGCCCACCGGGTCGCCGGCCGTGCGTACATGGAAGACCGCGCCGCCCATCCGCGACTGCAGATACGGCACGTACATCGTCGGCGGCACCGCGTCGCGGACGCTGTCGTACTTGGCGTCGCGCAGGACGCCGACGATCTCGATCTGCCCGGCATTCTCGATGCTCGAGCCGATGTGCTGGCCGATCGGGTTCTCGTTCGGGAAGTACTGGCGGGCGGCGGTCTCGTTGATGATCGCGACTTTGGCGGCCTTCTGATCGTCGCGATCGGACACGTCCCGTCCGGCGCGCAGCGCCATTTCCATCGTCTCGAAATAGCCGGGCGACATCACGATGCGGTTGATCGAGTCGCGCTGCCCGTCGGCGTAGGTGCGGCCGCGGACGAAGATGCTGGTCGAGTTGACGCTGCCCGACAGCAGCTGCACGTTGGACAGCGCGACCGAGCGCACGCCGGCGACGCCCTGCAGGCGATCGCGCATCTGCTGAAACAGGGCGAACGTGCGCGCCTCGTCGTAGCGGTTGAGCAAGGGGCTGACGCGGAAGAGGACGAGGTTGCGCGTGTTGAAGCCGACATCGACGCTGCGCAGGTTCTGCAGCGTGCGCAGGAACAGCCCGGCGCCGATCAGCAGCACCAGCGAGATCGCGACCTGGACAACGAGCAGCGCGCGGCTCAGGACGCTGCGCGAACCGGAGACCGAGCGGCCACCCTCCTTCAGTGCCGCGCCGGCATTCATGCCGGTCGCGCGCAGCGCGGGCGCAATGCCGAAGACAATGCCGGTCGTGACGGTGACCACGACCACGAACGCCAGCACGCGCCAGTCGAGCGCGCCCGCCTGTCCCGCATTGCCCGGCAGCAGCTGCCGGCCCCAGTATCCGATCAGGATTCCCAGCGCCCCGCCCATCGCCGCGAGCAGCAGGCTCTCGGTGAGCAGCTGACGCACGAGACGCCCGCGCGTTGCGCCGAGCGACAGCCGGATCGAGATCTCGCGCTGTCTCGTCGTCGCGCGTGACAGCAGCAGGTTGGCGACGTTGGCGCAGACGATCAGCAGAATCAGCACGACGACGGCGCTCAGGATGGTGAGCGCGGTCGCATCAGAGGTGTTGACGTCGTAGATGCCGCGACTGCCCGGCTCGACGCGCAGGTGAGGCACGCTGGTCCGGTTGCGGTTGTTGGACGTCGCGCGAGCCTCGGCGGACAGCGACGCCAGGTACGCGTCGAGGCCGGCGCGGGCGGTGTGCTGAAACACGCCTTCGAGATTGGCCTGCACCTGCGCGGCGGTGACGCCCGGCTTCAGCCGCCCCATGACCTGCAGCCACCACGACGTCGGCTGCTGCAGCCGCGGCTGCGTGGGCACGCCGGGTGGCGGCGGTCCACCCAAGCTGTCGCTGAGCATCGAATCGAGCGCGAGCGGAACGGCGATGTCCGGCCCTTCATGGACCGCCTGCTGCACGTCGTACAGCTCCGGCGAGATGACGCCGACGATCGTCAGCGGGACGTTGTTGAACTGCACCACCTTGCCAACGGCTCGGGGATCGCCTCCGAACCGCGTGCGCCAGTAGCGCGCGCTGATCACGGCGACCGGCGGCGCCCCCGGCCGATCGTCCTCAGGCACGATGGTGCGGCCGGGGTTCGCCGTGAGACCGAACACGCGGTAGTAGTCGCCCGCCGAAATGAAGGCGCTCGCGATGTCGGCCTGGCCGTCGACGACGACGTTGGCGCGGCCGTACGGCGCGAACGCGACCAGATCGTCCATCGTCCGGTTGTCCGCGGCGAACTGCCGGAACATCGGAAAGGAGAACGTGCTGCGGACGTTCTGGCCGGCGGCGTCCTTCTTCGAGAACCCGTAGTCGCTGGAGTCGGTCACCATGTCGTTCTTGCCGGACCACTTCAGCCGCACCAGCGTGTCCGGATCGCGGACCGGCAGCTTCTTCAGGAACAGGCCGTTGACCGCGCTGAACAGCGCCGTGTTGGCGCCGATGCCGAGCGCCAGCGACAGCACGACGACTGTCGTCCAGCCTGTGTCGCGCAGGAGCGTCCGCGCCCCGTGCGCCAGATCCTTGAACATCGTGTCCTCCGACGGCGTTTAGACGCGCCGGCCCCCCGGAACGTTGGGTCCGACTTTGGCAGATTCTGGCACGAATATCTGCGACGGCGGCGCGCGGCCGACAGTGCCGTATTGAACATCGCGGCGCGGCCGATTGCGTCACGCTTGCAGGCACGTGCCGATCCGTCCCTCGTCTGCCATCGACCGCGTGGGCGCCAGCGTCCTGGACCTGTTCGCGTTCGTCGGCGCGCTGGCGCTCTTCGGGGCGCGCGCCGGCGTCGAAGCGGTGCGCCCGCCGTACGAGCCCCGCGAGATCGCGCGCCATGTCTACCAGTTCGGCACGCGCTCCGCGCCGCTGATTCTCACCGCCGGCGTCGCGATCGGCGTGGTCCTGTCGATGCACACGCGCGCATCGCTCGAGCGCTTCGGCGCCGAAGCCATGATCCCGGCAGGGCTGGCGATTGCTCTGATCCGCGAAACCGGACCGCTGACCGCCGGGCTGCTCGTGTCGGGCCGCGTCGGCGCCGGCATCGGCGCGGAAATCGGCGCGATGAAAGTGACCGAGCAGATCGACGCCCTGGAAGCCACCGCCGTCGACGCCTTCAAGTACCTCGCCGTCACGCGCATCGTCGCGCTGATGATCGCGATGCCTCTGCTCACGCTGATGATGGACTTCTCGGGCATGTTCGGCGGCTACCTCGCCGAGGCCGCCGTGTCGGGCATGTCGTGGAGCCTCTACTTCGAGCGCGCCTTCACCTACATCACCTATTCGGATCTCATTCCGGCCACGATCAAGACGATCGTCTTCGGCTACCTGATCGCGGTGGCCGCCAGCTATCTCGGCTTCACGACCAGCCGCGGCACTGAAGGCGTCGGTGAAGCCTCGACCCGCAGCGTCGTGATGGGTTCGATGCTGATCATCCTCAGCGACGTCGTCCTCGTGAAGATCATCTTCTTCTTCTATCCGCCGGTGTCCGGATGACCGCGGTCCGGTTCGAACGCGTGTCGAAGCGGTTCGGGGCGCTCGCCGTGCTGGACGATGTGTCGTTCGAGATCCCGCAAGGCCAGGCGTTCTGCCTGCTGGGACGCAGCGGCACCGGGAAGAGCGTGACGCTCCGGCACATCGTCGGTCTGGTGCGGCCGGACAGCGGCAAGGTGTTCGTCGAGGACCAGGACATCACGACGCTCACCGGACGGGCGCTCGGCGAGGTGCGCACGCACATGGGGTTCCTGTTCCAGAACGCGGCGCTGTTCGACTCGATGACCGTGGGCGACAACGTCGCGTTTCCGATGCGGCGCCACACGAAATGGTCCGCCGGTGACATCCGCGAGCGCGCGACGAAGAAGCTCGCGGACGTGGGGCTCGAAACGGCCTACGACAAGATGCCCGCCGACCTCTCCGGCGGCATGAAGAAGCGCGCCGGGTTGGCGCGCGCGATGGCGCTCGATCCGCCGATTCTGCTGGTCGACGAGCCGAGCGCCGGTCTGGACCCGATCACGGCGAAGGAGATCGACGAGCTGCTGGTCGAGACCAAGCGCGGCGGCACCACGTTGATCGTGGTGACGCACAACATCCCCAGTGCGCGCGTCATCGGCGACGACTTCGCCGTGCTGCACGACGGGCGCATGCTCGCGCACGGGACGCTGCAGGAACTGGACGCGAGCAGTGAACCGCTGGTCCAGGCGTTCATGCGCTCGCAGGGCGGCGGATAGATGGCGAACCCGGCGCGGCTTGTCGGCATCGGCGTGTTCGTCCTCGGTGGGTTGCTGCTCTTCACCGTCGGCCTCTTCATGATCGGCGATCGCCAGATGGCGTTCTCGAAGAAGGTCACGATCTACACCGAGTTCAGGAAGATCACCGGCCTGCAGCCGGGCGGCATCGTCCGCGTGTCCGGCGCCAAGGCCGGCGCGATCACGCGCATTGCTCCGCCTGCCGGCCCCGGCGGTAGATTCCGGATCGAATTCACCGTCACCGAGGAGCTTCGTCCGCTGGTCCGCCTCGACTCGCTGGCGTCGATCGAAACCGAAGGGCTGGTCGGGGGCAACTACCTCGGCGTCGGCAGCGGTACCGAGGGCTCTCCAGCCGCAACCGCCGGCGCGACGATTCCGAGCAAGGAACCGTTCGAGATCGCCGAACTGATGCAGCAGATGGGCGATGCGATCGTGAAGGCCAACGGCACCATCCAGAAGGTCAACGACTCCATCGACAAAATGCAGGCCGACGTTCAGCGCGCCGTCGTGTCCGGCGCCGACACCATCGACATCGCCCACAAACTGCTCACCGACGTCAGCGGCGACATGAAGGCGATGGCGGCCAACGGCGCGCGGCTCTCCGCCGACGCCGCCACGATCACCGAAACCATCCGCAAGGGCGAAGGTTCGCTTGGCAAGCTCGTGAACGACGACGAGCTGTACCTGCGGACGACGAATGTCGCGAAGCAGGCGGAAGAGATCGCGGCCGGCGCGCGTCAGGTCGTCGAGCAGGCCAGAAGCGCGCTCGCCGGCTTTCAGTCGAAAGACGGCCCGGTCGAGGGAATGGCCGCGGGGCTGAAGCAGACGATGGACGACGCGCGCAAGGCGATGTCGGCGTTCGCGGAGAACATGGAGGCGCTCAAGCACAACTTCCTGCTGCGCGGCTTCTTCAAGGATCGCGGCTTCTACAATCTCGCGGATATCTCTCCCGCGGCCTATCGCGATGGGGCGTTGACCGGCGGCGGCCTCACTCGCGCGTCGAGTGCATGGTTCGAGGGCGCGGCACTGTTCGAGGCCGCGGCCGACAATCCGGCAGGCGAGCGCCTGACCACCGACGGCAAGGCGCGGCTCGACGCGGCCATCGGTCCCTTCCTCGATCGCGCATCGGCCGGCGTGCTGATGATCGAGGGCTACGCTCAGACCGGAACCCGCGATCAGATCTATCTGCGATCGCGCGTGCGCGCCTCGCTGGTGCGCGAATACTTTCTCGCCACGTTCGGCCTCACGCCGCAAACGGTCGGCGTCATGCCGCTCGGCCGCGACTCGGCGGGCAGCCCGAACGGCGCGCCGTGGGACGGCGTCGCGCTCGCGCTCTTCGAGGAGAAGAAGGCCACGACCCGAAAACGGTAGGCAGAGGCCGCGACAAAAACGTCGGCAGACGCGCGCGCGATTATCTGCGACACTCTGCCCATGCACCGTAACCGATGGAGTCTCGCCATCGCGGCCGTGCTGGCCGCCGTGATGCTGGCGCCGGCGCAGGCCGCAAAGACGGTTGATTTCGACGCGCTGACAATCGCCGACATCAATCGCGCGTTCGACAGCGGCGCGCTGACCGCGGAAAAGCTGGTCCAGCTCTGTCTCGCGCGGATCCAGGCCTACGATCGGCAAGGGCCGTCACTGCACGCGGTCCTGACCTTGAACCCCAAGGCGCTCGACGTCGCCCGCGCACTCGACACCGAGCGCAAGGCGAAAGGCCCGCGCTCTCCCCTTCACGGCATCCCGATCGTTCTCAAGGACAACTACAACACGTCAGACCTGCCGACGACGGGCGGATCCTTGCTGCTCGAGGGCTCGCTGCCGCCGGAGGATGCGTTCGTCGTCAAGAAGCTGAGGGCGGCCGGCGCGATCGTGCTCGCGAAAGTGAACATGTCCGAGTTCGCGTCGGGTCCCGCCCGCAGTTCGCTCGGTGGACAGTCGCTCAACCCGCACGACCTCACGCGCACGCCGTCCGGATCGTCGGGCGGCACCGGCGTGGCAATCGCCGCGGCCTATGCCCCGCTCGGGATGGGGACCGACACCGGCGGCTCGATCCGCGGTCCCTCCACGTCCAACGGCATCGTCGGCTTGAAGCCGACGCACGGGCTGCTCAGCCGCAGCGGCATCATCCCGCTGTCGCTCACCTTCGACACCGGCGGGCCGATGGCGCGCAGCGTCACCGACATCGCGGTCGCGCTGGGCGTGATGACCGGCATCGACGCCGCCGATGCCGCGACGAAAAAGAGCGACGGGAAGTTCGAGACCGACTACACGAAGTACCTGAAGGCGGACGCGCTCAAAGGCGCGCGCATCGGCATCGCTCGCGATTTCCTGGGTGCCGATCCCGACGTGGATTGGGTGATCGACGCGTCCCTCGACGCGATGCGCAAGGCGGGCGCGGCCGTCGTCGACGTGCGCTACCCGAAGTGGCTGCTCGATTCGAAACAGGAGCTGTACAACGCCATCCGGCGGCCGGAGTTCCACGCGCAGATCGCCGAGTATCTGAAGACGACCGGTCCTGGCTATCCGAAGACGCTCGAGGAGATGATCGCGCGCGCGCAGACGCTCACCGGCGTCCGCGCCGACGGCGCCGGTCCCAACCCGGCGCGCTGGACGCTGTTCAAGCGCGAGGCGGAGAGTGGGACCCTCGACGACTACCGGTACACGTCCGTTCGCGATCACGGGCTGCCGCTGGTGCGCGCGGCGGTCGAAGGGATGCTCGCGGCGCAACGGCTCGACGCGATCGTCTATCCCACGTCGTCGCGCAAGCCGGGCATCATCGCCGACACCGGCGGCACCGGCGCCGGGACGCCTGTCGCCTCGGCGACTGACATCGCGAACCTCACCGGCTTTCCCGATCTGATCGTGCCGGCCGGCTTCACGGGCGACAACCTGCCGGTCGGCATCTCGTTCTTCGGCGCCGCGTTCAGCGAACCGAAGCTGCTGGCGCTCGGCTACAGCTTCGAACAGGCGACCCATGCGCGCCGCCGGCCGATTCACACGCCGGCCCGCCCGGGCGAAACGATTACCATTCCGTAGGGATCTCTTGTGGCGCAGGCCTTCAGGCCTGCGTTCGACTTATGTGGCGCAGGGCTTCAGCCCTGCGTTCGTCGCAGC
>Ga0105248_10001065_pt1 | contig 30355 bp, 21 predicted proteins | sample KBSS34metaG_FD_81524 | JGI IMG/M metagenome (GOLD analysis project Ga0105248, IMG submission 81524) | Switchgrass rhizosphere microbial communities from Kellogg Biological Station, Michigan, USA - KBS S3-4 metaG | ecosystem: Host-associated > Plants > Roots > Rhizosphere > Soil | place... | reverse complement strand
GTCATTCCCGTGACGGTGTCGCGTCTGGACGATGGAACGTATCGCGTCACGGGCACTTATAAGTTTAAGCAAACGACGTTTGGGATCGATCCGATTCGCCTGATGGGAGGAGCCGTGCGCGTAAAAGATGAGATCAGGACGGAGTGGGAGCTTTACTTAAAATGAGACCACAGGAAGAAATGCTTTGTGATTGATGAATTGTTAATTGCGATTTACGAAGTTAAAAAGTCAGGCGCAGCGCGAACTGCATTTCTCGTGGGCTCTTCGCGCTTGTAATCACTCCAAGATTCGCCGTTCCCTGGGTCCGGTTCGGAATATCAAAATTTGCGCGGTTCAACACGTTGAATGTTTCCCATCGAAACTCCAGCCTGGCAGCTTCGCTAAGGTTCCACGTCTTCGATACTGCCAGATCCATATTCGCAAAACCCGGGCCGACCACGCTGTTTCGCGGCGCGTTGCCGAAAGTGAACTGGGCCGGCAATGCAAAGGCGTCTGTATCGAACCATCGGTCCGGGGTTCTTTCGCCGCCGGGAAGGTTGGGATCTCGCAGTTGATCCGGACGCTGGGCCGGGCCCGATCCGATGTTCGCCTGATCCACGCCCAGGTTTATCGTGAATGGCGCCCCGGACTGCGCAGTGAAGATTGTGTTTACGCGCCACCCCGCCAGCGCAACGTTTCTGAATCCCGTGGAGTTGTCGAAGAATGGCGACATCCAGCTGCCGCTGAACACGAACTGGTGGGTATGATCGAAGCTGGACCGAGCCCACTCTCCTCCCGGGCCGAACAGGTTGTTCACGTCCTGCGGAAGGTTGGTTTCCGATTCGGTGGTGCCGGGACTCGATGCGTCATCCATCGATTTCGACAGCGTATAGCTCACCGTGTAGGCGAAATTTTTCTGTATACGCCTTTCGGCTTTGAGCGTCAGACCGTGATAGATCGACTTTCCATCAAAGCGAATGGCGTTGATACGGCTCAACTGCGGAATTGGCCTGCGCGGTTGAATAGGTCCGGGGCCCGGCGTCGGCACATTGTGGATCGTGGAATTATCGGCTCCCAGGGTCCACGTGCCCATGTATGAGGCCTCTACCATCGTAGAAGGAGTGACTTGCCGCTGCACGCCGCCACTCCATGTCTGACTGTATTCCACCTTATATGCGTGATTCATGATGCTCGCGCCGATGGTGCCCGTTGCGTTGCTGGTGAGAATATCTCGTGTACTCAGCGTCGGAACCGTTGCGGTGACCGGAATGTCGACCTGCTTGGTAAAAAAGAACGGAAGGTTCCGCGCGAACGCAGTCTGAACGCTGTAGGCCCACTGGTTGAGGAAAATGCCGTAACCCCCGCGGACGACAGTCTGTGCATTGTTGAGTGCCAACGAGAAGCCGACGCGTGGCGCCAACCGGACGGGACTGCTTTCGAGCAAACCGGAATCCCAGCCCAGGTCTTTTGAAGTCACTGCGGGTATAGGAATGAGTGACATCAAGTCCTGCCCGCTGGGATCGATTGCACCGTTCTCATCGCTTGCAATCACAAACTGTCCACCTGGTACGGACAGGTCGATTGAGGACAGGCGGTTCTTCACGTCACGCATGTGCTGGTTATACTCATAGCGAATACCGGCATTGAAAGTCAGATTGTCTCGTGCGCGCCAGTCGTCCTGGATGTAAAGGTGTATCCAGTTGGTGCGTGCGTCTTCGCCCCCGCTTCCGATTCCGGAGGTTGCGGAGACCGGATAGCCCAGCAGGAAGTCGGCAAACGCGTTACCTGTGAATTGTCCGGTATACATAAATGCGCCGCGGGCGTTGTCGGCTTGACGGGGACGAAACTGCAGATGGAAGTAGTACCCTCCGAACTTGATCCGGTGGTTTCCTTTGTCGAGCATCAGGTTTTCGTAGAGCTCGAAGTGCTGGTTCTTTCGGAAGGTGAATGATATCGGATCACCCATGGTCGCATAGAGGTTGCGGGTGGAGATCTGCGGATATCCGACTTCGTTTGGATCCTGCGTTACTCCGAGCAAACCTGTTTGTGCAGCGAAGTTCACACCTTTGTTGACGCTTTCCTGGCCTCCTTCGACCTTCATCCAGCCGAAACGCAGCTCATTGATCATGGATTTGCCGAAAACGTGTGTATGGCTGGCCGCAAGATTGCGCGTTGTGGTTGCCACCGTTCGTCCAAAGCCGGGAACGAGAGTTTCCTGAAGCGCGCTGGTGCCGAAGGGTTGAAGTTCGTCGGCATCGAACGTGCTGAAGCGCGTGAAGATCCGATCTGAAGAGGTGAGGTGATGATCCACGCGCGCGCTGAATTGATTAATGTCTCGGGTCGACCGCTCCATCGACGTCAGGTTCCGAACCTGGTCTGAACCGTTGGCGTGAGGAACCTTCGCGAGAAGGGCTTGCGCAATCGGATCGACGCGCTGCGACGGAATCTTGTTATCCGTAAATGGCGTACACGATCCAGTGGTCGGAATCGCGCCGGGATCACATATCGTTCCTAGCCCTGAGAAATCGCCGTTGCGCACCGCGTCGCTCGGAACAGAGAACGTGCGGGTAAGTGACCGGTTCATTCGAAGGCCTTCGTAACTCAGAAAAAAGAACGTTCGCTGCTTCCTTAACGGGCCGCCGAGAGCTGCGCCGAACTGATGCTGGCTCAGTGGCGGAACAGGAGCGTTCTTTCCGAAATAGTTCGGAGCATCAAAGACATCATTGCGATAGAACTCGAAGAGACTTCCGTGAAAGTCATTGCTGCCGGACTTTGTGGCGACGTTGATTAGCGCAGACGCCTTTCCACCGAACTCCGCGGGGTACATTGATTTCTGGATCTTGAATTCCTGAATGGAGTCCACCGATGGATTGATCACAAGGTTGTTGAACAGTTCATCGGTGACCTTCGCGCCATCCAAAAGATAGATATTGTGGCCGGACCGTTGGCCGCCAACGTTCGGTAGCGGGCCAGCCTGCTGGAGGGCATCGCCGCGAGTGCCCCCGGGTGGAATGACGACGGCATCGCTGAGCTGTGCGAGAGAAAGGAAATTCCTGCCGTTGAGGGGGATCTCGATGACCTGCCGGTTTTCAATGACGTCACTGATCTCCGCAGTTGTGGACTGCAGTTGAGGGTCTCCGAGCTCGACAACGACCTGCTGCGCTACTCCCTCGAGGCTAAGGGTGAATTCGAGGTCAAGCGTTCTCCCGATTTCGAGCGTGACGTTGCGCGTCTGTGGCGCGAAAGCCGGAAGTGAAATGGTGATTTCCCATTGACCTGTTTGAAGTGCTGGAAAGAAAAAACGGCCGCGGTCGTCGGAGATGCGGGTGGCGTTAATGCCAGTCGCCGGATGCTTTAGCGCTATCGTGGCTGAAGGCAGCACAGCGCCTGTGGGGTCTTTGACGGTGCCGCCAATTTCACCAGTGTTGGTCTGAGCGATTGCGGGTACTACCAATATGGCGATTCGCAGAACGGAGAGAATACAGTTCCTAACTACAGCCTTAATGCTTGTCATTCGACCGAAGCATTTTAGCTGAGAGATCTGGGGACAGACTCCGAATTCGAACCGACGAAGTTCCAAATCTATGCGCAACTTTGACGGTTCGAATTCGGAGTCTGTCCCCAGATCTCTCCACGGTAGAATTGCAATGTGCGATTTCTGAGAACCACTTTCGTGGCCCTCGCGCTGCTGGCGACTATTTCTCTCGCCGCCGAGGACTGGCCGCAATTTCGCGGTCCTGACGGCGAAGGCCACTCCACCGAGACAGGATTACCGCTGCAATGGAGTGAGTCCCAGAACATTCGATGGAAGACACCCGTTACAGGACGCGGCTGGTCTTCTCCGGTCGTTGCGAATGGTCGTGTCTGGCTGACGACTTCGGTCGAGCGACAGGGAAGGGCATCGCTTCGCGTGCTCGCGTATGACGTACAGTCCGGAAAAGAGGTCGTCAACGCCGAAGTATTCTCGTTGCCGAACGCTGTTCTGAAAAATGAGAAGAACAGCCTTGCGTCTCCCACACCCATTCTCGAGGGCGAACGCGTCTACGTTCATTTCGGCGCCGATGGAACTGCCGCCTTAAGCACGGACGGAAAGATTGTTTGGAAGATCACGCTTCCCTATGACTCCATGCATGGCAACGGCGGCTCGCCGACGTTGTATCGCGATCTCCTGATCGTCAGTTGTGACGGCAGCGATGACGCCTATGTTGTTGCTCTTGACAAGAACACCGGAAAGATTCGATGGAAGACTCAGCGCCGGCGCCCTTTCGACCAGTCTTACACGACGCCGCTGGTGATCCAGGTGGACGGTCGGGATCAGGTGGTCAGCATTGGGGCGTATCGCGCTGCAGCCTACGATCCGCAGACGGGTCGAGAAATCTGGCGCGTGAGCTACGGCGATGGTTTTTCCAACGTGCCGCGGCCGGTGTTTAGTCATGGCCTTGTTTTCATTGGCACAGGGTTTCAGGAGCCTTCAATGCTTGCCGTGCGTCCGACAGGAACGGGAGATGTCACGAATACCCACGTCGCTTATACGATCGAGCGAGGCGCGCCGTTTACGCCTTCGCCATTGATTGTCGGCGATGAGTTCTACATGGTGAGCGACATCGGGGTCGCGAGTTGCCTGGATGTGAAGACGGGAAAGATTCATTGGCAGCAGCGCGTTCCGGGAAACTATTCGGCGTCTCCAGTGTTTGCCGACAATCGAATCTACTTCCTCAGTGAAGAAGGAGTCGCGACGGTCATCGCCCCGGGAAAGGAATTTCGCCGCCTGGCCGTGAACACGCTCGATGGCACGACGTTCGCATCGATCGCTGTTTCGCAGGGAACTCTTTTCATTCGTAGCGACTCTCATCTCTACCGGATTGGGGGCAATTAGGGGAGATCTGGGGACAGACTCCGAATTCGAACTGAGGAATTTTTGCAGACTGCGTGGCGTGTCCAGTTCGAATTCGGAGTCTGTCCCCAGATCTCCCCCCGAGTGTGATACTTTTCGCGTGTGCGCCGCCTAATCCTTCTGTTTGTTTTCGCGATTACCGCCGTGTCTCAGGCCCCAGGACCGAGCGACTGGCCGCAGTTTTTCGGCCCTGGTCGGAACGGTGTTTATCGTGGGCCTGCCCTATCGGAGGATTGGACGGAACGTGGTCCACGCGTGGTCTTTCGCAAGGACGTCGGTGCAGGCTTTGCCGGGCCGGTCGTGTCTCAAGGACATCTCATTCTCTTCCATCGACAGAACAACCGCGAAATTGTGGAAGCGATGGATCCGCTTACTGGCGCTACACAATGGAAGTACGATTATCCCACCGCGTATCGTGACGATTTCGGCTTCGACGAAGGTCCGCGCGCCGCGCCCGTCATTTCGGACGGCGTGGTGTACACCTTCGGTGCAGAAGGTATCCTCAGCGCGCTCGACCTCGCGACCGGGAAACGAATATGGGGTGAAGACACCAGAGCCCGTTTCAAGTTTGCAAAAGGATTCTTCGGAGCGGCGGGTTCGCCCATCGTTGACGATGGGCGAGTCCTTGCTAATATCGGCGGGCCGGAAGCCGGCATTGTCGCCTTCGACGCGAAAGCCGGAAAGTTGCTCTGGACGTCCACGAGCGATGAAGCCAGTTACTCTTCGGGTATTGTCGCCATGATCGGTGGGCGAAAAGTCGCAGTCTTCCTGACCCGAACGAATCTCGTCGGGCTCGATCCCTCGACCGGAAAGGTCCAGTTTCAGAAGCGATGGCGCGCCCTCCAGGCAGCATCCGTGAACGCCGCAACGCCAATCATTGTGAACGACGCCACCGGAACGTTCATCTTTGTTTCTGCCGAATACGGCCCGGGAGCCGGAGTGTTCAAAGTCGAGGGGGCAAACCTGACACCGCTCTGGGCCTCACTGGATGCGTTGACGAACCATTACGCGACCAGCGTGTACCGCGATGGAGTTCTTTACGGCTTTCACGGCCGGCAGGAAGAAGGTCAAAGCCTGCGTGCTGTCGACTTTCGAACAGGCAAGGTGCGATGGAATCGCGAGCGATTTCTTGCCGGGAATCTGATACTCGCCGGAGACCGTCTGCTGATCCTGCGCGAGACCGGTGAACTCGTGCTGGCTGCGGCATCTCCCGAGAGTTTTCGCCAATTGACGCGCGGTTCCATTCTTCCGGCTCCAGTTCGGCCTTTCCCTGCGCTTGCCGACGGGCGCCTTTATGCACGCAATGAGAAGACGCTGGTTTGTGTCGATCTCAGGAAGTAGCGCCGTGAAACTTTATCCTTTTTTCCTTGCCGCTTTCGTTGGTATCGCGTCCGCACAAACACGTGGAGAAAATCCACAGGCTGTCTTCGAGCGCGCGGTTTCGGATTTCGAGCGAGGCCGCGTTGTGGAATCGGCCGCAGGTTTCGACAATCTCATAAAGCTCGTTCCAGACAGCGCTCCCCAACTCTGGCAGCGAGGGATCGCTCTCTACTATGCTGGGCGCTACAAGGATTGCCGTGCGCAGTTTGAGTCTCATCGAACGGTAAATCCCAACGATGTTGAAAATGCGGTCTGGCATTTCCTCTGTGTCGCCCGCGATGAGTCTCCGGAGAAAGCGAAGAGCATGTTGCTTCCGGTGGGACCCGATTCACGTGTTCCGATGCGTGAGGTCTATGACATGTTCCGTGGAACGCGACGCCCGGAAGACGTGTTAGCCGCGGGGGGCCAGCAACCGTCCGGTCAGTTCTATGCGCAGCTTTATGTCGGTCTTTACTTTGAGGCGTTGGGCAACAAGCCGAAGGCGCTCGAACATATCACGGCGGCTGCGGCGGATCGGTTTGCGTCCGCCGGTGGGTATATGCACACGGTAGCGAAGGTCCACCTCGGAATTTTGCAGCGGCGGCCGTAAGGAAATAAGCCTGAAGATCCCTCATCCGGCCCTCGGGCCACCTTCTCCCGGAGGGAGAAGGACAGTCTACCGGGCCGGATGAGGGATCTTCAGGCCACCTAATTCCCTTTAGGCGCGTTTGGCGCTCTGAAATTTGTGATGTCGGCCAGCTCTTTCATGGTCATTATTTGTTCGTATCGCTTGCCATTGATGATCCAGGTCGGATAACTGTTGATGTTCTGATCCATGCACACCTGTGACTGCGGCGTGCCCAGGCCTTCGGGGCTGCACTCCACGTAAGGAAGCCGCTTGGCTGCGGCGCCGAACAAGGCTTTCTGATCTTTGCAGTGCGGGCACCATTGGGCGCCGTAGAACTTCACATCCATGCTACTGAGATGCTCAGCCAGCGCGCGCGCAACGGGATCTTCCGGCGCTTGAGCCGGAGCCAGGGTTCCTGTGTAATGCAGGTGCAATAATCCGATAAGCACTGCCGCAACAGGGACAGTTCGAGTCAACAATTTTCCCCAGGCGAAGCTAGCCATCACGGCTGGGCGCTGCCAGGTGACGAGCCCGAAGATGACTGTCATCAACCCTAACGACGTAAGACAGTAGGGACAGGCGGCCTTCAGCACGGTCATCGATATCGTCGTCAGGTAGGCGCTGAAAAGCAGGCCAAAGAGCGAGACGGTCCATGCCAGCTGCCAGTGACGATCCACGCGTTTCACGAATGCGATCGCCGCGAGCCCCGTATACGTCGCGAACCCCCAGAACGCCGTGGGTAGCCCCAGTGTTTTCGCCCACTGACTGCTGAGAACGATATCGCATCCGCTTCCCACGCCACATCCCTTGACCGATGCATTATTGAACGCGGTCCATGATAAGTAGCCGCTGAGAATCATGCCGAGAACACTGAGCGCCAGTAGCGGCCAGTTCGGCGACGAACGGAGGGGAGGACCTGCGATTACCGGTTTTGCTGAAGCTTCTCGTCGGGCCTGTGCTTTTTTTCCCATAGGCGGGCAAGTTTACAACGGCCATGCACTCGCGCTCAGAATTTCACGCGCGTTCCCACAGAAAACGCTCGTGGTGCGCCGGGAGCGTAGAACGTTGCCTGCTGGACGGGGAATTCTCCGCCAACGGCTGGAAATGGTCGCGCGATGAACCACGCATCGCTCGTGAACCCTGTCGAACCGAGCTGAGCCGCCGTGGAGTACCTTTTATTGAAAGCGTTGTTAAGTTGTGCGGTTACTTCAATGTTTCGGTAGATCTCAACACGCACCCCCGCATTGACTACACCGTAACCCGCAACTCCTCCGGGCCCGAGATAGTACGGATCTTCAGGTTCATGAAGATTGTTCTCGTTGCCTCGAGCAAAACTGCTCGAGGCTGAAACGAGGTTCAGGTTGAAGAAGATCCTGCGAACCGGCTGATAGTCGAGTGATGCCTTCAGCATATGACGTGGAATGAGCGGCATCCGGTCACCCGGCTCGATTTCGATCACACCCTCCAGGCCGAAGCCTGTCTCATTTGTGCTGTTTCCAGAACCGTTCAGAGTCTCCGGGGTTGCGTATGTGGCATCGAGAAATGTGTAGCCTCCGCTGAGAGTGACATTCTTCAGGGGAGTTGCTGTAGCGCCAACTTCGATGCCTTGACGTTTCGTTCTACCGAAATTCTTAAAGTAGCCAAATCCGGATTGCTGCGATGTGACGAAAAGGATGTCGTTGTCGTTGTCGGCATGAAAGAAACCGAGATTCCACGTGAAGGCGCCTGGAGTTCCGTTCCGGATCCCCGCTTCCCACGTGCGTGCAACGACCTGTTTCAATGGCGGATCACCGGCCATCGCGTTGGGCAGCTTGCAGGGCTGCTCCGGATCGGCGCATCCCAGTTCGATGGAGGTTGCAGCGCGACTGCCTTCGCCGTAGCTGACGTAGAGATTCAGAGTTTCCGTCGGAGAATAGGTCACGCCTGCGGCTGCATTCAGTCGCTGAAAGGTTTGATCGCTCTCGAGGGAGCCATGGCCTCCGCCTGGATTAATGTGATCCTGGTTACGAACCAGGGTTCGGTTGAACCGCGCAGAGCCGGTGAAGTGCCAGCGACCGACAGCGAGTGCATCCGTAGCATAAAGACTCCATGTCTGCGGCTTTCCTGTTAGATCCACTCTCCGATCGAAAGGTTCGCCATCCAGAGTGCCGCCAGTCATTCCATCGGCGAAAGCATCCTGTGGTGTAAGGCTGCGGTCTGGATTCACGTAGCCGAGCTGTGTTGTCTGCACGAAATCGACGGTGCTGTAGTCGTAGGCGCCTCCCGCCGTAAATTGGTTCTTGTTTCCGCTAACAACGCTGAACAGAGTGGCCTGCCCGGAGAGACCGAAGTTGTGCTGCCTTAGCTGCGACCGATTGATGAGGCCATTGCACTTTTCTCCAGGCTCGTTGTTCAACAAAACATTGGCGATGCAACGCCAGTAGGGAAAGGGCGTGTTCGCGGCGGACTCACCACTTGCAGGAAACCCTGTGTAGCCGGCTGCGGCAAGCGCGGCCTGCTCGGCGGCATTGGGCTGGTAGAGCGCCTCATCAAGGGAGTCTTCGTTGATGTCTGCGTTGATGGTCTTTGCGCGCAGATTTCGATAGTAGATATTGCCCGTCAGCAACAAACGGCTGCTGACGACACGCCGGCCTTCGAAGTTCAGGAACCAGGCGCGGTTGTGTGTGTTGTCTGGCCGCGTGTAGATACTCTGGTAATCCTGTGCGAGCATGCGCTGCTCCTGCAGCGCATTACCGTTCAGCGAATTGTTTGCTAAGCCTCCTGAAAGCCGAAAGGCGTTCACCGCGTCCTGCCGTCCGAACTCTCCAAACATCTGACGGATGTCGGTGTGCGAGTCGGCTCGCCATCCGTTTTCACCGAAACGATTTGCCGCCGTATACCAGTGCCATCCGCTCGTGTAGGAACGGCCGTATTCAAATTCCAGCGCGCGTCGAACATGACTGCCGTAGCTGGCTTCCACAGAGCCGCCCGAATGCGTCATGCCGGTTTTGGTCTGGAGTGACAACGCGCCGCCAAGTGTGTTGAGCCCGAAAAGCGGATTTGAACCGGGCATCAATGTTGTTGAAGAGATGGCGATACGAGGAATCAGATCCCAACTGACCACATCGCCGAAGGGCTGATTCAAACGTACACCGTCCATGTAGACCGATATTCCCTGCGGTGTACCCAGCAGCGGTGAAGCGGTATAACCGCGATAATTCACGTCGGGTTGGAACGGGTTGCTCTGAATCTCATTGATGTGAACATTCGTTAGTTGCCGGTTGAGAAAATCTGAAAGGTCGAGAGCCCCCGATTTTGCTATCTCCTCGGCATTGGCGCCTTGCACGGGCGCCGGGATTTCAGTGAGCGGAAGATCGAGGCCGGGTAGCGGCGTTGTTGAAATCACGTCGATTTTGACGCCGGGGATTTCTGTGGGCTTCTGGGATGGAAGGCTTTGTTGGGCGAAGAGAGCGGAGGTCAGGAATGTGAAAAACAGAGAGCTCAACGAAGTTTTCAGTCTACTTCCCCTGCGGTCTTCCCTTTGCATGAAGTAAGATTCCTTTTCACCATCGCTTGTTCAGGATGAACAACGATAGACGAAAAGGAATTACTCAGTAGATCGGAGCCGCTGAATGCTTGTGCCTGGTCCCGCGCCGCTGGAATACGAGATCGTGGAGCTCTTTACTCAGTTTCGCAATCCACTGCTCCGTTATGTATCCGCGCTGGGATTACCGATAGCCGACGGCGAAGAGGTCGTTCAGGAAGTGTTTCTGGCCCTGTTTCAACATTTGAGACAGGGGAAGCCGCGCACGAATCTCAAGGGATGGGTCTTTCGCGTCGGGCATAACCTGGCACTAAAACAGCGGATGCGAAACGGACGGCGCGAAAAACTGTATGGATCTGATGTGGCGAATTCCGAGCATCTGGCTCCTGAGCCAAATCCCGAACAGCTTTTTGCCGGCTCTCGGCGTCGGGAGAAATTACTGGCAGTGATCAAAGAGCTACCGGAAACGGACCGCTGCTGTCTCTATCTCCGTGCTGAAGGATTGCGCTATCGCCAGATAGCGGATGTTTTGGATATCTCCCTGGGCGGTGTGTCTGAGATGTTGGGACGCACGCTGGCACGGCTGAGCAAAGTCGAGGAGTATTGAAATGTGGAATGAAGACGGTCACCTGTCGGACGCGCAACTGGTTGCAATCGCCGATTGGGAAATCACTGGGCGGGAGGCGCGCAGGCTGGAAGGCCACCTGACGGCCTGCTGGCACTGTCGTTCGCGGCGCGCCGAACTGGAGCGAACGATAGGCGATTATGTTCGCGCCCATTGCAGTGAGAGCGAAAGGGCTCCCTCGATGGACGAGCCTCGCGCCCGTCTACTGGCAAAGCTGGTTGAGCTGTCTGCCGCAGCGCCTGCCGCACCGCGTCCCGCACCGCCCAATCACCGCCTTGGCAGAGTCGCCTATGGCAGTGCTGCGGCATGTCTGGTTCTCGGTATCGGCCTTGTCCTGTATTTCAGTGTTCTCAGGGCAGGCGCAACCCCCATTCCGGATGGACATCTGACGCCAGGCGCAACGCGAATTGTGACGAAAGAAGATCTCTGTTCTTCGCAGGACTTCAAAAGTTTTTATCCGATACCGGCACGGGTGGCATTCAGCGTGTTCGAAAAGTATCAAATTCAGGACCCGCGCCCTCGTTCGTATGAAGTGGACTATTTGATTACGCCGGCGTTGGGCGGTGCGGAAGACATTCGCAATCTCTGGCCGCAGCCGTATGCGTCCGGAGAATGGAACGCTCACGTCAAGGACGCGCTCGAGGATCATCTCCGCGACCTGGTCTGCACGGACCAGATCGATTTGGAGGTCGCCCAGCGAGATCTCGCTTCGAACTGGATCAATGCCTATCGCAAGTACTTCAAGACGACGCGGCCTCTGCCGGATCATGTGGCGTTCAGCGTCGATCCCCCGTGGGAACACTGAAACGTTATTCCATTGTTCCAAGAAGATTGAAGGCGGTCGTCGTCGGCTGCGGTGAGCCTCCCGCGGGTTCCTCCGTGACCGCAGCCAATTTGATCCCGCCGGCCACCTGTGGCGTCGCAAGATCTACCATGGCCGACCCGCTGGCGTCGGTATTGAAAACAACTGCGCTTACGGGATTCCCGGTTGCCGGCACGGCCCAGAGTTGATAGGCGCGATTCACGGGAGCCGTGGGCAGACCCTCTACATAAACGCGCCACCGTCCGGCGGCGTCATCCCGGAAAATCTTGCCCCGCGCTTGTGGCGTTGAGCTGAGTCCACCCAGAACAACGACTTTTGTCTGAGTTGAAGTCAGTGACACCAGCAGCGTTCGTTGTGCCGTAACCTGCGATTCCAGTTCCATGACCCGAGCGTTCAGGGACTGGACCTCCTGTCGAAGGCCTGCATTAAAATTCAGAAACACCGCGACCAGCACCAATGCCGCAGCGGCCACGGCCCAGCCGCCCCACGCGAATGCCGATTTCTTCGGCTGCGCGCCAGGGCGAGGCCGCTCGTTCTCTCTCACCGCTTGTGCGCGCGCGAGCAAGCGCTGCTTGACCGACTCAGAAGGAGTCTGCATCGGCAACATCATCGCCAGTGACTGGGCGGCAACCTCGGATTCGAGAACTTCAGCTTTGCAGACGGCGCAGTCGTCCTCTTGCAGATGGCGGAAATACTCCGTTCGTTCGGCCTCTTCGAGAGCGCCTGCCGCGTAGAGTAAGGCTCGTTCCTGTAATTCGCCGGTCAGTTGCTGGTGCTTCATAGGGGTGCCTCGTAGGGTTTGAGGCACTTTCTCAAGTGCATCATGCCGGTGCGGATTCGATCTTTCATTGTCCCGAGCGGCTCGTTCAATGCCTTCGCAATTTCCGCCTGGCTCATTCCTTCAAAATACGCCATTTCAAGCGCGACGCGTTGCGTCTGCGACAGCTTTTCGAGGCACAGCCTTACGGCGCGCTGCAGCCCCGCGAGGACGAAGGGGTCCGTCGCATCCGGCTGAGCGGGGGCGTTGCTGTCAAACTCAGATTCAGTGCCGCGCTTTTTGCCGGAACGCACATAGTCGATCGCTCGTGTGCGCGCAATCGTCAGCAGCCAGGCGATCGGCTTACCGCGTGACGTATCGTATCGATTGGCCTGCTGCCATGCCTGCCAGAAGACATCGGAAAGAATGTCTTCGGCATCTTCGCGGATTCGAACGATACGGAACACCAGGGTGAAGACAATACGATTGTAGCGATCGTAGAAGGCTTCCAGCGCGCCGTCATCTCTGGATGCTATCCGGCGGATCAATTCAGTATCGTCGAGCTCGATGTGCGTCTCCTTTCGGGGGAGGAAATCGGGGCCAGGCACGCTGTTTCCCTATTTTCCCTTATAGTTCGGTCGGAAGGCTGTGTATCCTCGCACGGGAAAATAGGGAAACAGCGTGCCTGGCCCCGATTTCCGTCACCCCACAGCCGCTTCCCTCATCTGACTCAGAAGGTTGAACCAGTCCATTCCGGGCAACCGGGAAATACACGCATCGATGCGGCGGGCGATTTCCATTCCCTCGTTGTCGCCGAAAATGAACTGCATGGTCCAGCGTACTTCGTCATCGTCTTTCACACCATCTCCCACGGGCGTCCAAAATCGACGAAGGATCGCGGCTGTCGCGATCTGAGCCGGGCGGGAGCGGAGATGAGGCCGCGCCTTGTTGAAGTAGAACGAGAAGTGGCGTCGTTCGTCCTTCACGATGCGTTGAAGAAGCTCGCGAAGGATAGGATTCCGGGTGCGCCTCGCCAGGACTCTGTATGCCTCGAGAGCCGAAAGCTCTTGTATGGCTCCCCACGCGAGGTATACCGCCTGAAAATCGCGCACGAAATGGCACAGCATTGCAGCGGAAGTTTCTTCGATCCGTTCGCGCCACGAACGTTGGCGACGCACATGGTCCACGCGGGCGACATCGATGCGCACGCCGGCGGCTTCGAGAAACTGACGGATCGCACGCCCATGAAAAAACTCCTCGTAAGCCCAGCAACTCATGAATGCCAGCACCTCTGGATCTCGTGCCGCGCACGTCCTAAGCAAGCTTTTAAAGTACATGACAGTATGGGCCTCGACATCCATCATGTAACCCAGACACCGGATCTCTTCCGGTGTGACCGGATAATCGCGGACGCGAGAGAAGTCCAGGTCTCGTGTTTCGACTTTTTGTGAGTTGTTGAGATAGCGTTCGAGATCAAAGGTTGGCAGCATAGTCTCCTTCTCAGCAGTGGCAACACCTCGTGTTGTTGCTCGCGTCTCCTCTACTTCTAACTACGTCTTAAATGGAAATTTTGGATGGCGAATTTTAACCCATCCAATCGCTTCGCTGCACCCGTAGAGCTTTCCTGAAGTCGTTTGGAAGGAAAAATCCCGTGAAGATCTTCAAGACGTGTCTCATCGCCGGGTTTGTTGTTTTGCTGCTCTTGCCTGTGGAAGCAATCGCGCATCCGATGGGCAACTTCAGCATCAATCACTATTCAAAGCTGTCCGTCCGTGGGCAGGACATCGATATTGAGTACCTCCTCGATTTTGCAGAGATTCCTACGTTTCAGATGTTCCCGAAGTTCCGGACGGCGGACACAGACTCGAGCATTCATGACCTGACGCTGGAATGGATGCGCCGGCTCGAACTCGCCGTTGATGAACGACCCTTGCCGTTGGAATTGACCGATTCGATCGTCCAGCGCAATCCTGGCGCTGCGGGCCTGTCCACCGTTCGTGTGACGTTGAGGCTGAAATCGCGCTGGCCCGGTACGACCGGCGATCTTCACTTTAGAGATCTTAACTTTACGGAACGAATTGGTTGGAAAGAGTTCGTCGTGCAGGCGGCACCTCCGCTCGGCTTTCCTGACGGCAATCCGTTCTCAGAGGACCGCAGTGCAGCGCTTTCCCGCTACCCCCCAGACTTGCTGGCCAGGGCTCCCAACGTTGTAGAGGCGAGAATACGCATCGGTGCTGCGCCGACAACGCTCGCTCACGCGACGTCGTCCAAATCCAACGAGGCAGCAGCACCGACGACGGCATCAACTTCCGATCAACTTTCGCAGATCCTGGGACAGAACGCTCTTCCGCTGCAGGCTGTCCTTCTTGGAATGCTTGTCGCTTTCTGCCTGGGGGCGTTGCACGCATTGTCCCCCGGTCACGGTAAAACGGTTGTCGCGTCTTTCCTGGTTGGAGCGAGAGGTACAGCACGCCATGCAGTGTTCCTCGGAGCGGTTGTTACATTCACCCACACGATTGGAGTGTTTCTCCTCGGGCTTGTTGTTCTGTTCCTGTCGCGCAGTATCGTTCCCGAGCAGATCTATCCCTGGATTGGATTCCTTTCCGGCCTGACGATTCTTGGAGTGGGCGTGAATCTTTTTCGTCAACGGCTACACGCCGCGCACGACCACGGGCCACACGGTCATCGTCACGAGATCCCGTCAGAAATCACGTGCCGCAACCTACTCGCGCTGGGATTCAGCGGAGGGATTGTGCCGTGCCCATCTGCGCTCGTTGTCTTGCTGAGCGCCATCGCGTTGCATCGTGTGGGAACGGGTTTGATTTTTATTCTCGCTTTCAGCCTGGGTCTGGCCTCGGTGCTGGTCGCAATCGGGATTCTTGTTGTACGTGCGAGCCGACTTCTTTCCCGCTTCGGCTCGGATCGAAGCGCAATTCGATTCGTGCCCCTGGCGTCCGCCGCAATCATCAGCGTGCTCGGCCTTGGTATGGCTGCGCAGGCGCTGTCCGGTATGACCTTGACCAGTTTCAATGGCGCGAGCTTTCTGTTTTCCGGCCAGGCCGTCGCAGTATTGAGCCTCGGCCTTCTCCTCGGACTGAAGCACGCGACGGATGCCGATCACGTTGTGGCCGTCACGACGTTCGTCAGCCAGGAATCGAACATTATTCGCAGTTGCTGGATTGGGGCGTTCTGGGGTCTGGGGCACACGCTCTCGCTCGCCATTGCCGGAGTCCTTGTCATAGGGCTGAAAGTGAATGTGTCGGACTGGCTCTCGGAACGCCTGGAGCTGGGAGTGGCTGCAATGCTGGTGTTGCTTGGCGCGAACGTGATTGTTCGAACTCTGCGGTCGCGAGCCCTGGCGCACCGACATGACCACACGCACGAGAGCGCGATTCAAAGCCGGCACAGTCATTGGCACATTCACCTGCCCGGCCATTCCCATGACCACTCCAGCTGGACTCATGGCGGGTTGCGGCCGCTCCTGACGGGAATGATGCACGGCGCGGCGGGCAGTGCAGCACTGATGCTTCTGGTTCTGTCGACGATTCGCTCTCCTGTGGAAGCGTTCCTCTACATCCTGATTTTCGGTCTCGGCAGCATCGTTGGAATGCTGGCTATCAGCTTTCTTCTTGCTGTGCCGCTTCACTGGGCAAGGGCGCGGATCGGCGCCAGTTACAAACCCGTGCAGCTCCTGGCGGGCTTGTTCAGTTGTGTGTTCGGTTTCCTTCTCGGAGTGGACATCTGGATGTCGCTTCGTTGAGGCGCCGATTTTTTCAACAACAGCGGCTTCATGCCGCAGAAAGGAACGTTCGACATGTTTCGCAAGATTCTCATGATTGCGCTCTTTCTCGCTGCCGTTGCAGCGCCACTGGCAACACGCACGCCAGAGGTGGCCGCGTCGAGTCACCGCGAGGCCCCGCTTATCAGTCAGGACCCGCTGGCGGATAACACGGATGTCTATGCCTTCGTGAGCCCTGACAAACCCGACACCGCGACCATCATCGCCAACTACATTCCATTCGAGGAGCCGGCCAGCGGCCCGACCTTCTTCAACTTTGATCCCAATGTGTTGTATTCGATTTACGTCGACAACACGGGAGATGGCGAACCCGATGTAACCTTCGACTTCCAGTTCAATACAACGATCGCAAACCCGAATACATTCCTGACCCATCTCGGCACGGCCGGGCCCGGGGGTGGCGACGCGGTCATTAGTTCACTCAACGACCCCGACTTCAACGTCAAGCAGACCTACACGGTCACGATGACGCAGAAGCATCCGCAGATTCTGGGATCGGGTCTGATTGTTCCACCCTATAACATCGGCCCCGGCGCGACTCCGGGCTATGCGAGTCTGGCTGCCCAGGCCACCTACAGTCTTCCTTCAGGTGTCCATGTGTTCGCGGGACCTCGCGATGATCCCTTCTTTGTGGATCTCGGCGCGGTTTTCGATCGTTTGGAGCTGAGGCCTCTCGGAGTATTCGGCGATCCTCGCGGCAGGGACTCGCTTGCGGGATTCAACGTGCACAGCATCTGCCTGCAGGTTCCCATTTCCTTGCTGACATCGGATGGTCAAAGGCCTGTGAATCCGACCGCAAAGAATGCCGTGGTCGGAATTTGGGCGGCATCCAGCCGTCCGATGATTTCGATTCTGCGCAAGGATGGAAGTATCGATACGAACGGAAAAATGGTGCAGGTGTCGCGCCTGGGGAATCCTCTCGTGAATGAGTTGTTCAGTCCGTTGTCGAAGCGTGATCGTTGGAACGCCACGGACCCTGCGGACGACATTCAGTACCGGCAAAATCAGGTCGTTGCTCCTGAAGTTCCCGCGCTCGTTGATCTGCTCTACGGCACGAATACGCCGTCGAGTGGAGCTGTCGTCCGCGCACTCAAACCTTTCCCGACGACGAATCGAACGGACCTGGAGCTGATTCTCTACAAGGGCATACCCGTGAACGGAATTACCGGGCCAAACTTCACGACCGTCATCGGTGGAGATCTCAACAGGGTTAAGTATGCGGATGAGCTCCGGCTGAATCTTGCGATTTCACCGAGCGTGATGGGTAGTCTGCCGGACATGAATAACCCCGGTAATCGTCGACTAGGTCTTCTAGGCGGCGATGCCGCGGGATTTCCGAATGGACGCCGCCTGTTTGACGATACCGTGGACATTTTCCTTCGAGCAGGAGCGGGCGGCACACCGTTTACATCCGTGCTGTTTCCGGCTTTCTCGGGACCGAATGATCCGAATGTGGCGCCTAATAATGCGCTGACGGATGGAGTGGATCGGAATCCTGAGGGATTCCTGCCGGTATTTCCATATCTGCAAACACCGATCTCAGGCTTTGACACGCCGCACGCCGTGGTTGTGCCCTAATTCCCCTCTCCCTCCGGGAGAGGGTGGCCGAAGGCCGGGTGAGGGATCTACGGGCCTGCAAATCCCTGGGTGAGGGATCTACGGGCCTGCAAATCCCCGGGTGAGGGATCTACGGGCCTGCAAATCCCCGCGTGAGGGATCTGCGGGCTTGCAAATCCCTCATCCGGCCCTTCGGGCCACCTTCTCCCGGAGGGAGAAGGCCGATACCCCCGAGGAGGACCAATGCGCTGGATTAGAATTCTAGTCATCGCAGTTTTGATTCTCGGCATCACCGCTTACGCCATGCGGCACCGCTCTGTCTCCAACCTCGCCGCCGCGTCCCTTGTCGACCATGCCTTCTCGCCGTCATGGTCGAGCAACGAGCAGGTGATCTCTTCCATGGAGGAACACCTGAAGCGAGACCCCAATGATCCGAAAGCCGCTTCCACACTCGGCGAGGCTTACCTTCAGCGTGCACGCGAAAGTGGCGATCCCGCCAACTACGCGAAGGCCGAACTCCTCTTTGAGCGTGCGCTGAAGCGGGCTCCAGACTCCGTTGATGCGATGCTCGGAAAGGCATCCCTCCTCATGGCGCGTCATGAATTTAACAAAGCGAAAGACGTTGCGAGGAAGGCAATCGATACGAATCCCGATGTCGTCGCGACGTATGGCATTCTCACGGATGCCTTCGTTGAACTCGGTGACTACGACGAAGCGATCCGAACCCTAGACATTATGATTCGCCGAAAGCCGAATCTCAGCTCGTACAGCCGTGTTTCCTATATTCGCGAATTGATGGGCGACGTGCCCGGGGCAATTCAGGCTATGAAGATGGCTGTGGAGTCCGGCGCGCCAAACGCGGAGAACACCGCATGGTGCATGGTGCAACTGGGCAACCTCTATCTGAACGATGGACAGATGAACCGGGCTGAAGAGCAGTACCAGCAGGCGCTGATCCGTTTCCCGAACTACGCACACGCCGTGGCCGGCCTTGCGAAAGTCGCCAGCGCGAGCGGAGATCTTGCGTCGGCTGTTGAGCACTACAAGCTCGCAATGGACCGCATCCCGCTCGCAGAGTTTGCAATCGGACTGGGCGACGTCTACGAGCGAATGGGTAAACACGAAGAGGCGAAAGCTCAGTTTGATCTTGTCGACGCGATCCAGGAGCTTTATCGCTCGAACGGCGTGTCCGTCGACATCGAACTCGCGTTGTTCAATGCGGACCGTGGACGCAATATTTCGCAGGCGCTGGATATTGCAGAGAAGGAGTGGCATTCGAGGAAATCGGTACGTGTTGCCGATGTGTATGCCTGGGTGTTGTATCGTGCCGGACGCTACGAAGAAGCGCGGCAGATGATGCAGCAAGCTCTCAGGCTGGGAACGCACGATCCGCTATTCTTGCGTCATGCCGAAGTTATCTTTGGCGAGCGTGTTTCGACGCGATGACGGATGACCCGAACAATTCTTCCTCGCAGCCCTTTTCAGGGCGCGACCGTCTTTATCTGGGTTTACCAGGGGTTGCGCTCGTTTCACTCGCTTAACCCCTGGATATTGTCCTTTCACGCCTTCGGCGTGCTCTACTCCGGGATTGGGTAGCAGTGGTACCACACTACGGAGCCCGTCGAGTGCGATGCGCCGCACTCGGCGAGGTACGACGATATTTCTCGCGTTGGAACGCCTCTCGCGATGACATAGTCGTATTCAAATCCGTCTATGTATCTGAAATGAACAGCGATCGACCACAGCCGACCATCCCGTTGCGCCAGAAGCTCAGGAGTCGGAAATCCAATCAGACCTGTGAGACCAAGGGCCAATGCGACAGACAAGAGTTTCGTTTTCATGTTTCCTCCTTTTGACGAGTTCGAATGCGGATCCAATTCGTCGCCCGCTGAAGGAAGAATCCCGTAAGACCGTTTGAAGAATCGTTTAAAGCAGCGTGGAAAATTCGGAATTATGAGTTGAATTCAGTTTGCGGCCATTGGCGCAGGCCCGGCGTTCTGAAAACGGCGGAAGGTGGTATCATTCCACGACGCTATTTTAAGGAGTTTGCCTCGGTATGCCGGAAGTTGAAGTCAAGAACCTGGAAATTACCCCCAAACCCAAGTGCCTTCGATGTGGATCCGAACACACGGTTTCGGACCTTGGCCACTGGATGCCGGGTTGGTTCACCTGCCAGATCTGCAATATCCGCTGGGAAGAAGACGAATACGAATAGCGGCTCGCCGCGATCGCTTCGCATCTAAAACCATTCTCGCCTTACGAAAGACCTCGTCGAGCATCGGTTCGGCCAGCTTTCCCGTTTGTGTGTCTTGCTGGCTGGGCCGGTCGGAGATCCGGTGTTGCCGCTACTCGAGAGGCATCCCGCCAAGGTCTTCCGCTCGCTCAATTTCGATCAGCACGCCAAAACCTTTCTTGTCGGGATCGCGATCCTTTTCAGGCTGAATGAGTCGATTCCAGATTTCCTCATAGACCGGTCCGGATTTATGAACCGTGGCGACTCCGTAAAAACGGGCGATGCCGCCTTTTGGCAAAATGCCGTTTTCGCGCAGCTGAGGCTTCCTGAAGAAAACGGTCACCTTTGCGCCATCTTGAAGAGCAGCCCTCGTTGATCCCTTGCTTCTCTCCCACGTGGCCAGATGCTCGTCGTCGAAAACCATCGTGCTGCCGCGCGGGCTCACTTGCGGGAATCCGTTGGGTAAGACGGTAGCCAGCAGGCAAACATTTACAGGAAAAGCGGCGTTAATGTGGTCGTGAAGGACTTTGGGAATTTTTGCCATGGTTCCGGCATCTTATCAAAGACGTTGTGAAATGGCGGCCCTGCCAAGGCAGCGACGTCGCGAATCAGTTCGCATCCAGGGTCATTCTCGCTTTACGAAAGACCTCGTCGAACATGGGTTCGGTCAGCTTCCCGGTTTGTGTGTTTTGCTGGCTGGGATGATAGGACGAGACCAGATGTATCGCATCTTCCAGGACACTCAAGCCGCCATGGCTGAAGTCAGGCAGGCGTGAGGGGTTCTTCCAACCCAGTTCCTTGCGCGCCGTGAAGTAAGCCTTGAATGCAATCAAGCCCAACGCGATCACCACGCGAACATTTTTTAGCGCCTGGAGTTCCTCGACAAAATAGCCTCGGCAATTCGAGAACTCTTCTGGTAACGGCTTGTTATCTGGAGGAGCGCAGTGAACGGAGGCCGTGATATAGGAATCAATCAATCGGAGCCCGTCATTGCGGTCAATGGAGTGGGGTTGATTCGCAAAGCCGAACCGGTGCAGCGCGCGATAAAGCCAATCTCCGGATCGATCGCCGGTAAAGATGCGTCCCGTGCGGTTACCGCCATGCGCGGCCGGCGCCAGTCCGACAATCAGCAGGTGTGCGTCGAGTGATCCGAGACTGGGAACAGGCCTTCCCCAATATTCCTGGTCGCGGAACCGCCGCACTTTAACTCTGGCAACTTCTTCGCGATAGGCCGTCAAGCGGGGACAGAGACGGCAATCCTGGATTTCGCTCTGTGCCCGGCAGCTACTTTTCGCCAAGGGCTCGCAGAATTTTGAAGAAGATTTCGGTGTTATCCTGCACGCCGCCAAAAAGGTTCGCACCAGGTCCCCGCGCACTGACCTGGACGTCGACAGCGGTGTGATTGGCGGCCCCTCCTGTTATCTGACCGAGGGAGACATTCGTTGAAGGATTCAATTCCCTGACGTTACGCGGCACATCGTAAACGCGTGAGTCCTTTGGAGGACTGAACGTACTCGCAAAATCGAATGTCACGGCGAATTGGGGCTGGAAGCTGTCCGGAAAGCCATCGAAGTTCTTGTCCTCGTAGTTGGGGAAGGATCGCACCGTGGGCTTGCCGTTTTCATTGACGCCGGTTATCGCCAGTCCGGAAGTTTCGTGGTCGGCGGTGACGAGGATCAGCGTGTCGTCACGATCGCGATCCGCAACCCAGGCGCGCGCAATCCCAATTGCTTTGTCGAGTTCGATGAGTTCGTCGACGGCACGATTTGCATCCATCCGATGCAGTTCCCGATCGATGGAGCCGGCTTCAATCATAAGGAAAAAACCGTTGCTGTTCTTGCCGAGAACGTTCAGAGCTTGTCGCGTCATTAACTCCAGCGTCGGCTGATCCGGGAACTGACCGACAGCTTCTTTGGCAGCAGGAACTCCGTCTTTGGCGCGCATTCGGTCGTAGCGGCTGGCCATATCTGCGCCGTGAAAGAATCCCAGAAGCTTTTCTGACCGGCCCGCATGCTCCAGTTCTGACGCCGTCGAGACAAAGGTAAAGCCGGACTTCTTGAACTCCTCGACCAGATTCCGGCCATCACCTCGTGCTGACGGGATATTTTTGAGCAGGGGACTGCCCTCAGGTAGGAAGTATCTTGCCCCGCCACCGAGGATGACACTATGTCCGGCAGACAACATTTGCTCAGCGATTGCGGTTTGGGCGTAACGAATCGCATGAGAACTGAACGCGCCCGGAGTGGAGTCGGTTACCGAAACCGTGCTGACAACGCCGGTCGACATACGCCGTGTGCGCTGGAGAAACTCGGCAAGGTTTTCAACTCTGGGATTGTCGAGAAAGGGTAGAGCCGCGTCACGATTCCGATCGAGCGTTGCAGCGATGCCGGTCAAAGGCCCGTCGTTGTCCGGAAAAACGCCATGCCAGTTGTTGATGCTCTTGTTGCCGGTAGCCCACGCCGACGCTCCTGGCGAAGAATCGGTGATCAGCGCATCAAGGCTTGACGTCATCACCAACCCGATTGTTTCCATCTGATCCATTTCCAGCAGCCCTTTAGCGCGACCTCCTTCAACCCCCTTGCTGACAATGCGCGCTGCCGTACGAATCGACGGGCCCATGCCATCACCGACAAAGAGGATGACGTTCTTCGCGCGATTGGCAGAAGGTGGCAGGTTCTCTACCTGGATCGTGGATATCGCAGTCAGCTTCTTGCCGTCTGCCGTCGTGAGCGTGGCTTTCAGTTCGTATTTTCCGGGCTTCTCAAGGCTCCAGTTTCGGTGCGTCACACCACCATTGATTTCGCTGGCCGAGGCAGAGCCACGACCCACCGGTGGTGCTGGGTATGTCTTGAATTCTTCAGTTCCGAAGACTTCGCGCTTCTGATCTCGTCCGTTGACTTCGAGAGTGAATGGGCCGGGCTGGCCGCGCAGGTCGTCGCCTTCGATGCGGATATCGAATCGCTGTCCGGGCGCGAACGTCGCTCCCGAGGGCGGAATGACCCGAAGTTTCGTCTCTGCCCATAGACGCGGCGTCGAAACCACAAGAATGAACAATCCAAAGACGATACGTCGCATGCTTCTCCCCTAATACGCCGTCTGTGTGCCCATTTAAAAAGTGCCTAATCATACTTCAGGTGGCATCGTAAACAACCAACCTTTAGGGAAAGGAAATTGGGGAGAAAATCGGGGCCAGGCACGCTGTTTCCCTATTTTCACGCGCGAGAATGCTCAGACTTCGACTCAAGCTTGCGTGAAAATAGGGAAACAGCGTGCCTGGCCCCGATTTTCTCCCCCGATTGTTCCGCATGGACCACAACTATCCCTTAAGGTGCTAGAGTGACGGTGTACTTATGGCCGCTGTCACCGCTCTCCTCGAAAAATTGTTAACCGATCGGGCGGCGGTGGCCGTTTCCGATGCAGGAGCGATGCTTCTTGGCGAATTGTCCGAAGGGGGGCTCGCTCCGGGCGCGTTTCTTGAAGACCCGTTACGTTTGACGGCACCTCCATTTTTTGTCCCTCGTTACCTTGCTCAAGTCACGCTGCGAGCTCTCAACGGAGATTACGAGACCGTCGATGAGCTGATTAATGGACTTTCCGCGTTCCTGGAACGCAACCCACCCACGCTTGAACCCGGGCGCCAGTCTCGCGGTGAACGCGTGGTTGTTGCTGAAGCTCGAGTCGTAGAAGTGCGGACGCCGGCCAGGCGCGAGGGCGGGCAGTGGGAATCCGGTATCGTAGCGATGGCGACCTCCGGCCCGCTGCGCGGTCGAGAAATTGAGGTCCGTGTTTCCTCGGAGCAGAATCGGACGGCATGTTTTCTAGTGTCCTGTCTCTGGGTTCACGCCACCATCGCGATCTACAACCTTGAGCCCGGTGAAAGTCCGGAGAAATTCATCGCGTGTCCGGAGACCTTTATCGTCATCGAGCCGATGCGCCAGGTGAACGTGACTTCGATTGCAAGAAGCCTGCACTGCACGAAGCCGCAGTTGGATCAGATGCGTCGAGGCAAGGGGGACACGACCATCCAGACGTTGAAGGGAACGGTCGTGCACGCGATGTTCGATCGTTTGCTCGAAGGCCAGCGTGATCTCGAGGCAATCTGCGACGACGTTTTGCCTTCTTTCGGCGTGCAGCTGGCTTCCATCGTCGACGAGTTCTTCGACGAAGACGCATTTCGTTCTGAGGTGTTGCGCCATCTTGTGGCGCTCCGCGGATTCATCGATTCCAATCCGCAGCTGCTGGAAGATCCGCAGATTGAACTCAAACGCTATTCGGCGACGCTTGGAATCCAGGGACGTATCGATGCAGTGTCGAAAAACGGCAAGCGTCTGGATATCCTGGAGTTGAAGACCGGCGCCCGAATTCGATCCGAAGATCACGCACAGTTATTCATCTATCGGCTTTTGCTCTCCGATCTCGTCCGGCGCTGGCAGCGTGGTGAGGGGGCCGGCGTTGATATCTCCGCCCGACTGCTTTCATCCACGGATGGATCGTTCGCACCCCTGCAGATCCAAACGGACTTCCACCAGGTGATCGATGCTCGCAATCGCCTGCTTGCCATGCACTACGGTCTGGGCTTGTCGTCGCCCCACTTCAAATTCCGTTATGAGGCTTTCAATGAGGCCGTGTGCGGGCCATGTCCTTCGTGGGTTCGCACTCACTGCAAGGAAACGACGGAGCTCTTTGGCGATCGCCCCGGCGCGGAAGAGACACCCCAACTTGCGTACTTCCGCCGATTCACGCGGCTGGTCGAACGCGAGCGGTGGGCTGCCGAGCAGGATCTGGCGGAGTTGCTGGATGACAGTTGCACGGATGCACGGAAAAAGGGCTTTCGCTGCCTCGGAGATGCGCGACTGCTTCCTGATGCGGAGCCGTTCACCTTCCAGTTCGTCGAGAACACCTCGGATTTGCAACCGGGCGACGGCGTCCTTATTCATTCCGGGAACATTTCGAGTACGCCGATTTTTCACGGGTTTGTGCGTGCGTTGGAGATCGACCGCGTTCGAATAGCTATACCTTTGAAGAATCTTCATGCGAGCGCGTTTGAGGGCAAGACCTGGATTGTCGATCGTTTTCCGGCGGACGTCACGTCGGAGGCGAGTCACACAGCGCTCTACGACTATCTCACATCCGTTCCCCGTCAGCTCACGGCCGGATCACGAACCGACGGGCCGAAGCTTCAGGTTTCTTCCGCGGTTTCGTTCAATCAAAGTCAGCTTCGCGCGATCGAGCGGTCCGTGGCATCCAAGGCCTTTCATCTTGTCTGGGGGCCGCCGGGCACCGGCAAGACCAAGGTCATTCCCGAGATTGTTGAGCGCGTGCCCGGGCGCATTCTGCTCGGCGCTTTCACAAATACAGCGCTGGACAAGATGCTCATGGCCTTGCTCGATGCGGACCCGGCGGCACGCTTTCTCAGAATGGGTCGCGCCTCCGAGTCTCCGGAGCTCGCAGCGAGGCTTCAAACGACCGGCGATCCGAGCGATTATTTTTCAGAGGATCTCGCACTAAAGCATCGAGCCGTTCATGCGATTCGTCGCGCGATGGATGCGGCGCCCGTGATAGCCGCCACCGCGCATCGCGCCTGCACGATGCCCTATATTCGCAGCCGAGCCTTCGAAATGACGATTGTCGACGAGGCAGGGCAGCTCACCGAACCTTTGACCCTGGGGTTGACGCTGCGTTCGCGCCGTTTTGTACTCATCGGAGATGACAGGCAGTTGCCGCCTGTTGTCCGCACACGTGAGCTTGCTTACTCGATGTTTGAGAGACTCAAACGAGAAGCTGAGGGTGCCGGAAGCGATGCCAATCTGACTCTCCTCGACACTCAATATCGAATGCATCCTCAGATCATGTCCGTCTCAAACCGATTTTTCTACGAGGGACGCTTACGGACGGGCGTTTCCCAGGATGATCGGTTGCCGCCGGATGGCTCGCCTGTGCTCATGGTTCCGGTGGAGTCGCCATCGGAGGGCCGAGTGAATGTTGCGGAGGTCGATGCGGTCGAGGAAATTGTTCGCCGGTATCAGAAGGACTATGCCGTTCCGGCGAAAGCGATCGGCGTAGTTTCACCGTTCCGGGCGCAGGTCGTCTTGCTTCGCAAGCGACTTCAGGATACGGGCGTCACCGTCGATACGGTCGAGCGTTTCCAGGGTGGCGAGCGGGACATCATGATTCTGTCCCTGGTTCGTTCGCGCGGCGGAGCGTTTGTGTTTGACGATCGCCGCTTCAATGTCGCGATTACACGGGCGCGGCGCAAGCTGATTTTTGTTGCGCATCCAGAATTGTTCGTCAATTCCAGGTACGAATGGATTTCCACGTTTACCGAAATTCACAGGACCGCTGGCACGATCTGAGAAGTGTGTCGCGCTCGACGGGCGCGGTGCTCGCTACGGGGGCTGTCACGCTGGATGAGCTTGTCCGCAAGCTGACTCCAGGACTCCTCGAAGCCTCGCCGGGCCAGCAAGTGGCCCTGGTCTCGATCGCCGTCGGCAATGGCTTGCCGATTCGTTACGCCATCGATGCGCTGGCTGAACTGAAGGCGGCGCGTGTCAGTGCAGCGCAGGCCCGCGCTGCCGGGGGGATAAGGCTAGCCGAGTATTTGGAGAACTACGACTGTCTGCTCCAGCGCTTCGGATTGACCGATCCTCGCGATCGACGCTGGCTCGCGGCTTCAAGCGTGAAGGAGTCCGATTTTCTGAAGCGTTTCGATAACGTAGTTCTTCATGCGATCTATGACCCAAATCCTGCAGAGTTCGCCCTGCTTCACAGTCTCATTGAACGGCTTCCCGGTGGTGGTACGGTAGTGATGTTCAACGCTACCTCAAACGTCAAGCCAACACAGTTTGCGGAATGGACATGGCAACGATTCGTCCAGGACGAAGCGCTTTCCGACAAGGCATTTCCTGAGTTCGTTCGTTCCGCCGGTCCTGCGAAGGACTTGCTGGAGCGCCTGTTTGTGTTCGATGCAAAGTCTCCTGCCGATCTGTTGCCGGCAGACAAAGCTCCACGAATTCTTCAGTGCTCAGGGCGATACGGAGAGATCGAGAGTGTCGGAGCGGAGATTGCGGGCCTGCTGGATTCCGGTGTGGACGCCGGAGAAATTGTTGTCGTCGTTCGGCACATCGATACGTATGGCGAAATGATCGAAGACGTCTTCAAACGTTATGGAATTGGATGCGTCTTCGAGACCGGTGTGCCGTTGTTGCGCATTCCCTTCATCAAGTATTGGATCGCGATGCTGGACCTCGCATCGGGAGACCGTCCACGTGATGTGATGGCGCAGATTATCGCCAGCGCCTATCACGAACCGCGGATCCTTCCACCTTCAGATCCGGAGAAGCTTCTGGCGGGCATGGGATACATCGATCGTCGACACCTGAAGGCTTCTGCGCTCGCCGCACGTCACAATTCCGTACTGGCCGCACATCTGGCACGTTTCGAGCTTTTTCTGGACGAACTCGAAAGCATGACAGCTACGCCGAAGTCGTTTCTTGAAAGATTGCAGCCTTCTGGCACGCTCACGGAGCGCGACCAGCAAGCCTGGCGCACGTTATCGGAAGAGATTGCGTCAGTTGACGCGTTTACGGGCAGCATTTCGCTTGAGCGCTTTCGTCGAATGGTTTCCGAAATTGCCGGACTGCGAACGATTCGCCGGATGTCTGATACAGCGCCCGGAGTTCCCGCTGTACGTGTCGTGCCGCCGGGTGCGCTCGGTTACCGTTCGTATCGATTCGTCTTTGCGCCGGGTTTGGCGGATGGCGAAGTGCCGGCGCCTTCCATTGCGAATCCAGTCTTGCCCGATGACCTTGTCGACGCCATAAATCGCGAGATTCGCCCACGTCGTATTCAGAGCGCTCGCGATAAGAATCGTAAGGAGCCGCTCTACTTTTTCCTGATGCTGGACTCCGCGACCGAAGGAATCACCCTCACATGGCCAGGCAGCACGCTCGAAGGCGAAGCGATTCTTTCGTCTATCTACATCGGCGAGATCAGCCGCCACTATGACGGTCCGGTCGTGCTGCAGCCGCCACAATCCCGTCCGCGCGATCGCGGCGAGCGCATGCGAGCGATCGCGACCTCCTGGAGGGAGGGTATGCTGGACGATCAGCACGCCCTCGATCTGCTCGGTGCGGATGTTGTCCGACGCGTCCGCTGGCAGGAACGGGGGGACAAACGTGGCCATCTGGGTATCGGCATATTGCCGACAGACGTCACCTTCAGTCCCAGTGAACTGGACAAGTTGGACGATTGTCCGTTTGTGGTCCTAGCCCGGCATCGCCTCAAGCTTCGGGCCACGGACCTGCCGGATTTCGAGGTGTCTCCGCTCGAGATTGGAACGCTCGCGCACCGGATCCTGCGAGAGTTCTATGCCATTCCCGTGGGTGACTCCGAAGAAGCGGCGTCCTTGAGAATGCAGGAGGTCATCAAACGTCAGCTTGCGCCCGTCGATATTAATGGTCAGGGCTCGCACACGGTGATCGATCCGTCCTTGTGGAGGATCCGTCGACCCCAGCTCGAGCGCGCCTTACTTCAATATGCAAAATTCGCAGTTCGTGATTCGCTCGATGGATATCAGACTCTGCCCGAGTACCTGGATGAATCCCTGCCCGCTGCGGCGCTCGGATCCACAAGGTTGTCCGGAAGGCCGGACCGGGTCGCCGTTAGACGGACTGAAGGCATGCTTACCGGAATTCGTATCGATGACTTCAAGTATTCCTCGGCCTCGAGTGATAAGAACAAACTTTTGCAGCAGTCTTTTCAGATTCCGGTCTATGGGCACCTGATGGCACAGGTCCTCGAGGCGGGACCCGAGGTCATGATCGAGGGCCGATATCTCCTGCTGCGATCTCCCAGCACTCCTTTCCTTTCACAATCCGTCGATGAAGCTCTGTTCAACGAGGTTCGAGTTCGCATCGATACGCTAATCGAAAAGGTTCACTCGGGCGACTTGCGCCCTGATCCAAAGGATCAGGAAGGGTGCAAGACCTGCGACTATCGCCGGTTGTGCCGGCACTACGGAGACTAGGTTGCCGCTGGTGAAGAACACAGTCGTAGGCGCCAGCGCCGGAACAGGCAAGACCTACAAGCTCGTCTCGACATGGGTGGACCTTGTGGAGAGCGGCGGCGATCCTCTGCGCATTGTGGCGGTGACCTTCACGGAAAAGGCCGCTGCAGACATGCGTTCGCGCATCCGGGATGCGATCGTTGAGCGAATGCGGAATCTGGCTCCGTCCGAGCATGGCAAATGGACACGTGTGCTGACACTGCTGCCCGCTGCGCCTATCAACACCATTCACGGTTTCTGCGGGAAACTTCTTCGGGAAAACGGCCTTCACGCGAACATCGATCCTTCGTTTTCGATTCTCGACGAGCAGCGCAGCTTTGACTTTGCCCGCGAAGCTGCCACCGATACGATCCGAAATGAGATCCGCGATGGAAACGCAAGCGTTGCGGACCTGTTTGCCGATTTTGGGCTCGACGGTCTGGTCGACATCCTGATCAGGACCGCCTATTGGATGAACAGCCTGGGGAAAGATACCGTCTGGCTTCGTGAAAAGGGGGATCTCCAGGTCAAGGCTGCAGAAGATTTGCGTGTCTCTCTGGCATCACACCTCGAGAAGTTCAACGGCGACTTCGAACAGATCGGCATTTTCGCGGACGAGCAGGATGCTCGGAAGGCAAAGCATCCATTCAAAAAACGCGATGATCCCGGCGAGGTCCTGCCGCGTATAGGTCAAATCGCAGGCGCCGCAGTCGCTGTGGAATTTGCTAAGCTGACGGACCTGTTTGTCAAAAACTTCCACTCCAGGAAGCGAGCGGCCAACGTCCTGGACTTCGATGACCTGCTCTTGAAAACTCGCGATCTGCTTCGCGACGCTAAAGATGTCCGGCTACGCTGTCAGAGGCAGTTTGAGACAATTCTTGTCGACGAATTTCAGGATACCGACGAAGTTCAGGCGGAAATCGTAAGACTCCTTGCAAGTGACCCGGATGATGAACATCGATTGGCTCCCGGAAAGCTGATGATCGTCGGCGACCCCAAGCAATCCATTTATAGATTTCGACGAGCGCGGGTGACGGTATTCGTGCGAATGATGGAAGAAATTCAGCGGGATGGCATTCTTGAACATCTCCGCGAGAATCGACGCTCTGCTCCTCCTCTCGCCGAGTTTTCCAAT
>Ga0105248_10001063_pt1 | contig 30382 bp, 38 predicted proteins | sample KBSS34metaG_FD_81524 | JGI IMG/M metagenome (GOLD analysis project Ga0105248, IMG submission 81524) | Switchgrass rhizosphere microbial communities from Kellogg Biological Station, Michigan, USA - KBS S3-4 metaG | ecosystem: Host-associated > Plants > Roots > Rhizosphere > Soil | place... | reverse complement strand
AGGATCGCGACCCACTGGGTGATTCCGGATTTTTCGCGCCGCTGGCTGTGACCGGCCGCCAGTGGAGCGCGGCCTCGCAATTGTCCGACGACAGCCTGACGATCGACAGCCGTCTCGATCAGATCCGGCTTCGCGTGGAAATTGCGCTTGCGCCGCAGGTGCCGCCCGTCGCGCCGGCAGCCTGAGGATTAGTGCTGGGGCGCCGCCGCCTGGGCCGCGCCGCCGCCACCGCCGTCACTGGCGCTAGCGCTAGCAGCCGGAGCTGGCGTCGAAGAGCGGCCAAGCGGCTTCTGATTGCCTCCGACCGTTTCGGCTGACAGCGCATATTTGAGGTTGTCCGAGGCCTCGAAAGCCTTGGTGTAATCTTGCGGGACGACATCCTTAGATGCTTCCCGAGCGACGAGGTTGAAGCGCACCGCAACGCGCTTGTCGCCGCGCATCGACGGCGCGAGCTTCACCGCCTCGGCGCCGGGGATCTCCTCGATCGCCTTCGCGAGTTGGCCCTGCTGTGTATAGACCGGCGTAATGTGCGGCACCGCGAGCGCCGCGGTGCGAAGCGCAGCTGCATTGGGCTCGCGCCCCGAATAAGCCGAATTGAAGGCGGCCGCCTGGCCCCAGCTGCCGTTCCAGCGGTAGAAGAGGTGCGCGCCGACGATGGCGTTCTTGGCCATGCTCGAAGCCCAGGTCGGAAGAACGTAATCGGCGTGGTAGTGGGTCGCCCAGCCGACGGGAGCGTAGACCGCCCCCGAAAGCGCATCCTCGGCCACCTTCCATGCCTTCCGCCAACCGTCGGCATCCGGCTGGTGGGCGAGCGAGCCGTCGCAGGTGAAGGTGAACTGGCAGCCGGTCGGCCGGGTCGAGCCTTGGTAGACGACGCCGCAAACGGTGCTCGGGAAAGCGGGGTGGCGCACGCGATTGAGAACGACCTGAGCGACCGCGCGCTCGCCGTCAGTGTCCTGGTTGCCGGCCTCGTAATAGACGGCGCTGGCAAGGCACTGCAGGGCCTGCGTCCGCGCCGTCGCTTTACCCTTGAAGGCGAAGGGGGCCGCCGCCGGGTTTGGACCGGTCACGAATGGAATTTCGGAATTGACCTTCACCGCCTGCTCCGGCGCGATCGGCTGCAGGATCAGCGGCGGCGGGGCAGGAGGCGCGGCATGAGCCGATGGCGTCGTCGCCGGATTGGGAACCGCGATGCTTCCGAGCGCCACGAAGCCGACAAAGCCGAGGACGCCGAAACCGACCGCCCCTCGCGGGTGGGCACGCACGAGCGCGCGTGCGCCGTCCCTCCAGCGGACGGCGGTCCTGCGCATGCCGTCGAGCGGCCGGAAAAGGGTCAGCGCCTGTGCCATGATCGTGATATAGTGATCTAATACACCCGCTTCAATTTCTGTTTATACGCTTTTACGGGCGGGTTCGGAACGTCCCGGTCTGAATCCAGCGCACCAGCGGCTTCAGTGGAAAAACCCAACCCACTCCAACAACTAAATAATATGCCGCTTGTACGAGCACAGGCAATTTGCCGACGAAGGGGGCGAGGCTTGCGACGAACGCCGCCCACAGGACGATGATCGCGACGATAATCGCGATTCCGAGGAGCTTGCGCGCGGAGGGCTGGGGCTGGGGGGCGGTCATCGGCGGCCTACTAGGCCAGCAGGCGCGGCCGTGCCCACCCCCCGGGCTTCAGCGGCTGAAGATCAGCAACTGCGAGTGTAGTAGGTGACGCCGTTGCGATGGTGCTTCCGCAGGCAGCGGCTATTGTAGCTCGGATAGGAATAGCCGTAGTTCGAATAGCCGTAGTTCGAATAACCGAAGCTGGCGCTCGGGTAGGAGTAGCCGTAGCCCGGATAGACATAGCCGTAGCTCGAATAACCGTAGCTCGGGGACGAATAGCCGTAACTATAGCCCGGGTAGGAATATCCGTAGCTGTACGGGCTATAGCCGTAGGAATAAGGCGAATAGCCGTAGCTGTAGTACTGGGCGGCGGCTGGCGTAGCGGCCAGAGTGGCGGCAAGGACAGCTGCCGAACCGAGAAGCACTTTACGCATCACGAGTTCCTTCGTTTCGCCCGCGAAAACCCAATGTTTCGCGGAAGTTGCGGAGTTAACGAAGCGAATAGGCGGATGTTGCGCGCGTCGGGTCAAAACGGCGCTCAGGAAAGGCGGAACGCCTCTCGAAGCGCGAGCGCATCGCTCGCAGCAGCCGAGGACGCGGTGTTGTCAAAGATGCACCAGACGTCGCGCCCCTCGGCGCATTCGCGCTCCAGCCGCGCTGCGTAGCCGTCGATCCGGTCCTCGTAGCTCGAGCGGTACATGACCGGGGAACCATGCAATCGCGTATAGGACAGCTTCCGCCACCCACCGGGTACGGCGGCCGCTTCGCAGATCGCGGGATCGGCGGCGACGCGCGCTACCTTGAGATCGCTCAGGAACGCGTCGATAGCAGGCTCGAACCAGCTCGGATGGCGGGGCTCGCAGACGATACGCGCGGGCGTGCGGGCAACGAGATCGGCCAAGAAGTCGCCGGCGACGGCTTCGTCGAAGGCGAGCTTGGGCGGTAGCTGGACGAGCAGGATCGCCAGCTTCTCCTCCAGCCCGTTCGCCTGTTCGATGAACGCGTCGAGTGCCTCCGCGCAATCGACCAGCTTCTGCTGGTGCGTGATCAGCTTTGGGACCTTCACCGAGAAGCGGAAGGCAGCCGGCACACTGTCGCGCCATCGCTCCCAGGTTGAGCGGCGGTGCGGACGGTGGAAGGAACTGTTGATCTCGCCGACCGGGAAGCGCGCGGCATAGCGTTCGAGCGCGGAGCCCGTGGCGGGAAACATATCGGCCACTTGCCGAGGGATGCTCCAGCCCGCCGTGCCGATATTGATGCTCATCAGCTACAGAACGCCGATAATCCGCCAATGATGCGCGCGGGTAAGCGGTGCGGCCATTGCGCGCTTCAACCGTATTGCCGATAGAATGACGTCATCCGTTGCTCCAGATCGGGGTGAGCATCGATGAAGCGCGTTGTTGCCGTTGCACTTTACGCCTCTCCCTTGTGGCTGCTCAGCGGCATCGCCGGCTGGTGGTTGGGTGGAGGGCATGAACGGCTGTCCGAGCTGACGGCTTCTATTGCGCCGCCAAAGCGAATCGCGCCGCCGCCAGCTCCGCCCGTGGCTCCGGCTCCAGTGCCGCACGAACAAGCTTCCATCGGAAGGCCGGTGACGCCTCCGCTGGTCCCGGTTCAGCCCAGGCTGCCGCGCCAGCTCCCGCAGGTGCAGGCTGTGCCCGAACCGGCTATCGTGCCGCCGGTAGAGCGCCAGGTTCCGCTGCCGCCGCCGCCTTCGACCGCTCCGGCGGCAGAAACGTCCGCTCCCGTCGCCTCGCTCGGAAGCACCGACGTGCTCGCTCCGGAGAAGGAGCTGACTCCGGCGCCTGCGGTAGCGTCGAATACTTCCAAGGCCGGCGTGCTGATCGTGGTCAGCCTTGCCTCGCAGAAGGCATATGTCTTCAAGGACGGAGAGCTGTGGGGCTCTTCGGCCGTGTCGACGGGCAGGAAGGGCAAGCGAACGCCGACGGGCCGCTACACGATCCTCGAAAAGCAGGTGCGCCATCGCTCGCGGACCTACGACAATGCGCCGATGCCCTACATGCAGCGGCTGACTTGGGGCGGCGTCGCGCTTCACGCCGGCTACGTGACTGGACGTCCCGCCTCGCACGGCTGCATCCGGCTGCCGCGGAGCTTCGCGAAGAAGCTCTACAATCTGACCGATTTCGGCTCGACGACGGTGGTCGTGACCGACAAGAAGGCGCGGTCGTCCGACGAGGCACTCAAGGCAGGATAGATGAAGGACGCATCCGAGGAGATCGACGAGAAGCTGAAGGCGCTTCCCGACTGGCGCGGAGCGACGCTCGCGAAGTTGCGGCGGCTCATCCGGGAAGCGGATCCCGAGGTCGAGGAAGCGGTGAAATGGCGCAAGCCGTCGAACCCCGGCGGCGTCCCCGTCTGGGAACATGACGGCATGATCTGTACGGGCGAGACCTACAAGGACAAGGTCAAGCTGACCTTCGCCAGGGGCGCAACGCTCGACGATCCGTCCGGCCTGTTCAACGCGAGCCTCGACGGCGGCACCCGCCGCGCAATTGACTTCCGCGAGGACGACCAAGTCGATGAGGCTGCGTTCAAGGCGCTGATCCGCGCCGCGGTCGCGCTCAACGCGCGCTGAGCGCGTCGCTTACTGGCAAATCGTCGGAGTATTCGGGCCCTTGTCAGCGGCGTAGCAGTCGCCGGCAGCCGCGTCGGCGCGGCTTTCGCGCTGGATGGCGGCGAACAGCGCGATGCTGGCGGCGACGACCACCACAACAGCTGACACCTTTATGCGCATTGATCCGACCCCTTTTGACGCGCTCGATAGTCTTGTGCGCGTGATTCGCACGCTACCATTCAAGTATCGGTAAAAGAATTGAACTTTCCGGTGGTTTCGACGACCGGACGCGCATTTCGGCAAAAGTTAACAGCTGTGTCTTCCGCGCAACGTCAGGCGCGGGTAAAGAACTCCAGCCCCTCGGGTGACGCGAAGCCGTCCAGCGGCACGTCCCAGGCGTCCGCAGGTATCTCTTCGGTCAGCAATTGCATCGCCCAGCCGATTCCGATCAGACGCGCGCCCTTCTTCTTGAGGCTCAGAAGCGCTCGGTCGTAATGGCCCTTGCCGCGCCCAAGCCGGGTGCCGGCGCCGTCGGTCGCAACGAGCGGGATGAGCACCAGGTCCGGCTCGACGACCGGATGCCGCTTCGCCGGCTGCATCAGCCCGAACGGGCCCGGCTCGAGCGGATCGCCGGCGATGAATTTGAATGGCTTGGCGGGGTTGGTGAAGCAGGGGAAAGCGACGATCGCGCCGACTGCCCGCGCTTCCTCCATCGCGGGCAGCGGGCTGATTTCCGACCCGAGGGGATGGTAACCGCCGACGACGGAAACGCCGGCGAACAGCGAAGTGAGGTTCTGGGCAAGCTTCTGCTGCAGCTGTTCGCGATCCGCATCTGAAAGCGTGCGCACGAAAGCCTTGCGCGCATCGAGTGCTGCGCGGCGAAGCGACTCCTTCGAAAGCGGCTCCATTTCAGGCCGCGGCTCCGGAGGGCCGAAAGGGGGTGACGGGACCACCATGGCCGTTTGCCCTAAAATCCTCTGACGCCAAAACGTCAGGTGGGCGCCGATTGCTCCAAGCCCCACGGAATCCCGCATGACCTGAAACAGGGTCAGCTCCCAAGTGGATTGAATCGCCTCAGGGATTTTCCGAAGGCTCGCACCGGGTAGTGCCCGTCGCGATCAATCTAGGGGTTCGCGGCTTCACTCTCAAGCTGCGCCGCAAGCATTTCCATGCGATTGGCGAGCGCTTCGGCGCGCTCGACCAGTGCGGGATCGGGCGGGGAAGGGGCCGCAGCGGCCGCGGCGCCAGGATCCTTGTCGATAAGCTGGTCGGCAAGGAGGAGCGAAGCGAAGAGGAACTGGCGCGCCTCGGACAGCGTGCCGAGCCCGGCGAGCGCCTCCCGGCTCTTGCCGTCGACGAGCCGCGCGGCGGAGCGGAGATTTTCTTCCTCACCCTCACGGCACGCGACCTGGTAGGTGCGGCCGGCAATGCTGAGATCGATGAGTGTCGCCATCAGGCGGCAGCCTGCCGGATCAGCTCGTCGAGCTCTTCAACAACCTCACGAACCTTGGCGCGAAGCTCTTCGTCCCGCACCACCGGAGCGGGCTTGGGCGCCGAGAGTGCGCGCTGGATGCGCTCGAGCGCCTGTTCGGCCCGGTCCAGTGCTGCTGAGAGTCCGCCGTCGTCCATGTCTATGGAGCTACGCACTTTAGTGATTCCCGGCAAGCATTGACGCTGAACGGCTCACCTTCCAAAGGGCGCGGGCCAACGGCTTTGAGTCCTCAAGCCGACCAATTCGCTTTGCGGAGCCTCGATGCAGCCGTCCGACCGCCGCCTCGCCAATGCGATCCGCGCCCTTGCGATGGACGCAGTCGAAACCGCCAACAGCGGGCATCCCGGAATGCCGATGGGCATGGCGGACGCAGCGACCGCGCTCTTCACACGCCATCTGAAGTTCGATGCTTCCGACCCGCACTGGCCGGACCGCGACCGGTTCGTCCTGTCCGCGGGGCACGGGTCGATGCTGATCTACGCGCTCCTGTATCTGACGGGGTACGAGCGGCCGACCCTCGACGACATCAAGCGCTTCCGCCAGCTCGGATCGCCGACCGCGGGCCACCCCGAAAATTTCGAGCTGCCCGGAGTGGAGGTCACGACCGGCCCGCTGGGGCAGGGCGTGGCGATGGCTGTCGGGATGGCGATGGCCGAGCGGCACCTCAACGCTGTCTACGGCGACGATCTGGTCGACCACCGCACCTTCGTTATCGCGGGGGACGGCGATTTGATGGAGGGCGTCAACCACGAGGCGGTGGGACTCGCCGGCAACCTGAAGCTCGGACGGCTGATCGTGCTTTGGGACGACAACAACATCACGATCGACGGCTCGACCGATCTGTCGCGCAACGAGGACGTGGTCGCCCGGCACGTGGCTGCGCAATGGCACACCTGCGAGTGCGACGGCCTCAACGCCGATGACGTCGACCGCGCGATCAAGGAAGCGCTCGCCGATCCTCGGCCGAGCCTCATCCGTTGCCGGACGATCATCGGCTATGGCGCGCCGAACAAGCAGGGGACGGCGGCGACCCACGGGGCGGCACTGGGCAAGGCCGAGGTCGAGGCCGCGCGCAAGGAACTCGGGCTCGACGAGCAGGAATTCACGGTGCCCGACGACGTGCTCACTGCGTGGCGGACTGCCGGCAAGCGCGGCTCGATCGAACATGCGCTGTGGCACGAGCGGCTGGAGGCGAGCGATCGCAAGGATGAGTTCCTCACACAGCTCAACGGCAAGGTTAGCGATGCCTGGCTTAGGCCTTATCTCGATAAGCTGCTGTCCGATCTGAAGCCGGTTGCGACCCGCAAGGCTTCGGAAATGGCGCTCGAAGCGATCAACGCAGCCATCCCAGCGACGATTGGCGGTTCCGCCGATCTCACCGGTTCGAACAACACCAAGACGAAGGCGCTCGAACCGCTGACGGCCGAGAACTATTCGGGCCGTTACGTCTATTACGGCATCCGCGAGTTCGGCATGGCCGCCGCGATGAACGGAATGGCGCTCCACGGCGGCGTCATCCCCTATGGTGGGACGTTCCTGGTGTTCACCGACTATGCGCGGCCAGCCATCCGCCTGTCGGCGCTGCAGAATGCACGAGTCATCTATGTGATGACCCACGACAGCATCGGTCTTGGCGAGGACGGGCCGACCCACCAGCCGATCGAGCATCTGCAGAGCCTCCGCGCCATGCCGCAGCTGGAGGTCTATCGCCCGGCGGACGCCGTCGAGACGGCCGAATGCTGGGCGCTCGCGTTGCAGAGCGACGATCCGTCGATCCTTGCCCTGACCCGCCAGAATTTGCGTCCGGTCCGTACCGCGCACGCCGACGAGAACCTGTCGGCACGTGGCGCCTATCGCCTGAAAGCGGCTGAAAACGCTCGCAAAGTCATATTCATGGCGACCGGCTCCGAGGTCGAGATCGCCCTCGATGCAGCAGTGCTGCTTGAAGGGCAGGGGATCGGTGCCGACGTTGTGTCCATGCCGTGCACCGAGCGGTTCGATGCGCAGCCGCGTGAGTATCGCGAAGAAATCCTCCCCGACGTCAGCAACCGCGAGATCCTGCGCGTCTCGCTCGAAGCAGGCACCACCTTCGGCTGGGAGCGCTACACCGGCCTTCACGGCCTTCGCATCGGCATCGACCGGTTCGGAGTGTCCGCGCCGGCGCCCGACGCCTACGACTATTTCGGCCTCACCCCCGACAAGGTCGCGACCCGCGTGACCGACTTCATGAAGACAAGAGGAATCCAATGACGAAAGTTGCAATCAACGGCTTCGGCCGCATCGGTCGCCTGGTCGCGCGCGCCATCCTCGAGCGCCCGGACTGCGGGCTGGAGCTGGTCAGCGTCAACGACCTCGCCGACGCGAAGGCGAACGCCTGGCTGTTCAAGCATGACAGCGTCCACGGCAAGTTCCCCGGCGAGGTCACGACCGACGGCAACGACATCATCGTCGACGGCAAAAGAATCCACGTCACCGCCGAGCGCGATCCGGCCAAGCTCCCGCACAAGGCGAACGGCATCGACATCGCGCTGGAGTGCACCGGTTTCTTCACCGACCGCGCGAGCGCCGAAAAGCATCTCGAAGCCGGTGCCAAGAAGGTTCTGATCTCGGCGCCGGCCAAGGGCGTCGACCTGACGGTCGTCTACGGCGTCAACGACGACAAGCTGACCGCCGAGCACAAGATCGTCTCGAACGCATCCTGCACGACCAACTGCCTCGCGCCGGTCGCCAAGGTGCTGAATGACGCCCTCGGCATCGAGCGCGGGCTGATGACCACGATCCACGCCTACACCAACGACCAGAAGATCCTCGACCAGATTCACTCCGACATGCGCCGGGCCCGCGCCGCGGCGATGAGCATGATCCCGACGACGACGGGCGCCGCGCGCGCGGTCGGCGAGGTTCTTCCGGAGCTGAAGGGCAAGCTCGACGGCTCCGCAATCCGTGTCCCGGTTCCGGATGGGAGCATCATCGACCTGACCTTCACGCCGGGCCGCGACACCACCCGCGAGGAGGTGAACCAGATCCTCAAGGCCGCAAGCCAGAGCGATCGGCTGAAGGGCGTTCTAGAATATAGCGAGGATCCGCTGGTCTCGGTCGATATCGTCCACACGCCGGCCAGCTCGACCATCGACAGCCTCGAAACCGCGGTGCTCGACGGCAAGCTGGTGCGCGTCGTCAGCTGGTACGACAACGAATGGGGCTTCTCCAACCGCATGGTCGATACCGCCCATGCGATGGGCAAGCTCGGCTGAGGCAGATGCACCGCTTCACATTCGCTCGTCCTGAGCTTGTCGAAGGGCGCGGGCAGGAGGCTCGTGGCAGGCGCCCTTCGACTACGCGCTCTGCGCTCCGCTCAGGACGAACGGACTTTTGATCTGATGGCGACGTTCAAGACCCTCGACGACATGCCGGAGGACCTTGCCGGCAAGAAGGTGCTCGTCCGCGTCGACCTGAACGTGCCGATGGACGGCGCGAAGGTCACCGACGACACGCGGCTCCGGGCGATGCTGCCGACGGTGCTGGAGCTCAGCGACCGCGGCGCCATCGTGCTGCTGCTGTCGCACTTCGGCCGGCCGAAGGGCGAGAAAAGGCCGGACATGTCGACGGCGCAGCTCGTGCTTCCGATCCACCGTCTCGCGGGACGCTCGGTGCGCTTCATCGAGGATTGCCGCGGGCCCGAAGCCGAACGCGCGATCGCGACGATGCTTCCGGGCAATATCGGCGTGCTCGAGAACACGCGCTTCCACCTCGGCGAGGAGAAGAACGACCCCGAGCTCGCGAAGGAAATGGCGGCGCTCGGCGACTATTTTGTCGATGACGCTTTCTCGGCCGCGCACCGGGCGCACGCGTCGACCGAAGGCGTGACCCATTTTCTCCCGAGCTTCGCCGGCCGCGCCATGGAAGCCGAACTGAACGCCCTCGAACGCGCGCTCGGAAATCCCGAGCGGCCGGTCGCGGCCGTCGTCGGAGGCGCAAAGGTCTCGTCGAAGCTCGCGGTGCTGGGTCACCTGGTCGGCAAGGTCGACCACCTGATCATCGGCGGGGGCATGGCGAACACCTTCCTTGCCGCGCGCGGCGTGAATGTAGGCAAGTCGCTCTGCGAGCACGATCTCACCGGCGAGGCCAACGCGATCTTCGACCGGGCTGATCAGGCCGGATGCACGATCCACCTTCCGTACGACGTCGTCGTCGCAAAGGAATTCGCGCCCAACCCGCCGAGCGTTCGTACCTGCAACGTCCACGAAGTCGGACCTGACGAAATGATCCTCGACGTCGGCCCCGCCGCGGTCGAGGCGCTCGCCGACGTCCTTAAGACCTGCCGGACTCTCGTGTGGAACGGCCCGCTCGGCGCGTTCGAAACGCCCCCGTTCGAGGCTGCGACCGTCGCGCTCGCGAAGACCGCGGCCGCGCTCACCAAGGAAGGCTCGCTCGTATCGGTCGCGGGCGGCGGCGACACCGTCGCGGCGCTCAACTATGCCGGCGTCACTTCCGACTTCAGCTTCGTCTCGACGGCAGGCGGCGCCTTCCTCGAGTGGATGGAAGGCCGCACGCTTCCCGGTGTTGCTGCACTGCAACGCTGATTCTCGACAATTGCGGCTGCTTAACTAACGGCCATCCCGCTTCCGCCATTTCGCTCGGGCTCTTGAGCCCGGCGGGCGCGGCCGGCGTACCGGTCCCGTGTTTCATGGTTGAGGCACAGCCAACGGCAGGCACTTGGTCAGGTCCAAGCTCGGCGGTTCGACTCCGCCACCCCTTGCACGGGTAGCTCAGTGGGAGAGCACTAGACTGTTAATCTAGCTGTCGGGGGTTCGACTCCCCCTCCGGATCCCCTTCGAAAGGCACTTTAGACGGGAAGGCCGGTGGGCTGTTCAGGTTGGTGATCGGGCGCTGAGGCTTTGGCTGAAGCGGTCGGTTGCTTGGCACCCGGAGGGGCGAACCGATCGCCTCTCCACTCTTCCCGTCTTTATTGGGCGGGGGCGGGCTCGCGCAAAAGCGGTCCGATAACAGCGTTGAGGCCGTTCAGGTCGAACGCTCCAGCCTTCGCGTAGCGGAGGATGCCTGCCTTATCGATCACGTAATTGGTCGGGAGGCCTTCCTGATCGTCAAACTGGCTACTGCGGATTTTGTCCGTCTGCGTAATCGCGAGGTGCTTGAACAGCTTCGTCAGCTGATACTTCGGCACTTCATCCTCCGTAGCGACTGCAAAGATTTTCAGCGGCCATCCGCGCTGCTGTGCGACACGGTAGTAGCCGTCGATCAGCGGCAGTTCGGTCCGGCACGGCACGCACCAAGTCGCCCACAGGTTCAGCACAACGATCTGTCCCCGCAGGTCCGAAAGATGCACCTTCGTTCCATCGGCGAGCACCAGCAGCACGTCGGGCACTGGCTTGCCGACCTTCACTTGTGCAGCAGGTGCCGAGGTGGCCATGGCCGCGAGCAGCATCGCGACGACAATCTTGGAAAATTTCATACGCGTTACACTCCCCCGTTAAGCGACTTGTTGCTCGCAGCGGCGAGGGGGTCAAGGATGGTTGTTCCGGAACACGCTGCTGGCTAGAGGCGGGGACGAACCAAACGGGGTATCTATGAACCAGTCGGAAATGACGTCGAAGATCGAGCAGGGCGATGGCTTCATCGCGGCGCTCGACCAGTCGGGCGGCTCCACGCCCAAGGCGCTGAAGGGCTACGGGATCGAAGAGGGCGCCTGGTCGACCGACGAGGAGATGTTCGGCCTCATCCACGAGATGCGCCAGCGCATCATCACTTCACCCTGCTTCGGCAGCGGCAAGGTGCTCGGCGCGATCCTGTTCGAGCGGACGATGGACGGCCAGGTCTCAGGCAAGCCGACTCCGCAGGCGCTGATCGACCAGGGCGTCATTCCCTTCATCAAGATCGACAAGGGCCTGGAGGCCGAGGAGAACGGCGTCCAGCTCATGAAGCCGATGCCCGACCTCGACCGGCTACTCGAGCGCGCGAAAGGGCTCGGCGTGTTCGGGACGAAGGAGCGCTCCGTCATCAACGTCGCCAATCCCGACGGGATCGCTGCGGTCGTTGCCCAGCAATTTGACGTTGCGCGGCAGGTGCTTCGCCACGGCTTGGTGCCGATCATCGAGCCCGAAGTGAACATCAAGAGCCCGTCGCGCGATGAAGCGGACCGGATCCTGCTCGAGGAGCTGACCAACCGCCTGGACGAACTACACGAAGGCGAGCGGGTGATGCTGAAGCTGTCGATCCCGGCGCGCGCCGGGCTGTTCCAGCCGCTGATCGACCACCCCAATGTGCTTCGCGTGGTCGCTCTGTCGGGTGGCTTCAGCCGCGAGGAAGCATGCCGCGAGCTCGCGAAGAACCCGGGCATGATCGCGAGCTTCAGCCGCGCGCTTCTCTCGGACCTCCGCCACGGCCAGAGCGACGACGAGTTCGACCGGACGCTCGGCACGGCCATCGACGAGATTTACGAAGCTTCGACGGCGACGGTGCCGGCCTGAGCGTGGACGAGGCCGAATACGACCCGCTCGACTTCCCGCCCCCTGAGCGGACCGAGCCGGCAAAGCTATACCTGATCAGCCCGCAGGAGGTCGGCGGCCCGTTTCCCGACCGCCTCAAGGCCGCGCTCGAGCCCGGACTCGCAGCGGCGTTCCAGCTTCGGGTGAAGGACGTGGAAGAGCATGAGCTGGCGCGGCTCGCCGAGCCCCTCCAGCGCATCTGCGCCGACGCGGACGTGGCGTTCATCGTCAATGATAGCGTGAGCCTTGCGAAGCGCCTCGGCGCCGACGGGGTGCATCTCGGCCAATCGGACGGCGACATCCGCGAGGCGCGGGCAATGCTCGGAGCGTCGGCGCAAATCGGCAGGACCTGCCACGACAGCCGCCACCTCGCGATGGAAGCAGGAGAGGCGGGGGCGGATTATGTCGCGTTCGGCGCTTTCTATCCGACAACGACCAAGCCGTCGCACTATCGTCCGGATCCTTCGATCCTGAGCTGGTGGTCGGCCGTGTTCGAAATCCCGTGCGTCGCGATCGGGGGAATCACGCCGGACAATGCGAAGCCGCTGGTCGAGGCGGGCGCCGACTTCCTTGCCATACTCCAGGCGGTGTGGGGGAAGAACGATCCACGAGAAGCGGTGAAGGCGTTCGAGCAGGTTCTTAGCGGCTCATCTGACTGACCATCGATTTCACCGTGCGCGCATCCTCGATCGCGTGGCCGTGGATGTCATTGTTGAAATAACACCAGCAGGTCCGCCCATGGCGAGCTTCGTCGACGAGCCAATCGGCCCATGAAAGCAGGCGCTCGTCCGGATAGCGGCCCCAATATTTGCCTTCGCCGCCATGGAAACGAACGTAGGCGACGGGACCAACGGCGATACGGTCGGTTGTAGAGCCCGCCATGTCGTGGACGACGAACCCTGCGACATAGCGGTCGAGCAAGTCGTAAGTGTCGGACACATACCAGCTCGAGTTGCGGAACTCGAATACGCTGGTCACGTCGTTCGGTATGATTTTCAGAAATGACTCAAGCCGTTCGAGGTTGAGGTTCATGTTCGGTGGCAGCTGGTAGAGGATCGGACCCAGCCGGTCGCCAAGCCTCCGCACCGCGCCCATCATGCGTTCGAGCGGCTCCTCGCATTCCTTGAGCTTCTTGGCCTGGGTAAGAAACCGGTTCGCCTTTACCGCATAACAGAAGCCGGGCGGCGCCTGGTCGCGCCACTTCTGAAACGTGTCGCCGCTCTGAAGCCGGTAGAAGTTGTTGTTGATCTCGACCGTATCGAACTCGTCGGCGTAGCGGGCGAACCAGCGCGATTGCGGGAGGCGTTCGGGATAAAAGAGCCCGCGCCAATGCTTGTAGACCCAGCCCGAGCAGCCGACGCGGATGGCGCCGCGCTCCGCTTTGGAAACGATTCTCTCCTCCATCGTTGCACCTCAACAACGCTTTCGATGGAGAGTTGCGCTGAAGTACGCTGCGACGGCCTTGTTCTCTGCGGTGTTCACGGCGGTGGTCGTGAGCGCGTTCTGGATTTGGTTCTACAGCGTGGTGCCGAAGCCGGGCCTGGAGGTGGCGCGCAGCGGCAATATCGTCGCGGTGAAGCCGAAGAACGCGCCACCGGTCGAGGTTGCGCAACAAGTTGTCGTTGGACCCGCCGGCTTGGCAATCCCCGTGGTTGGCGTGAAGACGGCCGACATAATCGACACTTACGATGCCGCACGAGGGAGCGGGCGACGTCATGACGCCAACGATATCATGGCCGCCGAAGGTACGCCGGTCATTGCGGCCGCGGATGGGACCATCGAAAAGCTGTTCTTCAGCAAGGGCGGTGGAGGCATTACGATCTACGAGCGCGCGAACGATCCGAAGTGGCAATATTATTACGCGCATCTGTCCGCCTACGCGCCCGGCCTTCACGAAGGACAGCAGGTCAAGCGCGGGCAGGTGATCGGCCGCGTCGGGCATACGGGCGATGCGAGCGCCTCAGGCCCTCACCTTCACTTCGCCATCAATTCGATGGGGCCGGGGCAGCGCTGGTGGCAGGGAACGCCGATCAATCCGTACCCCCTGCTTGCCGGAAAGAGGGCCGGCGGCTAAGGCGCGCGGCGGCTCTTTCCCAACACTTTCTCCGAGAGAAGACATGAAGATCAGCGGCGTGGACATCCGTCCCGGCAACATCATCGAATATGAAGGCGGCATTTGGCGCGCTGTGAAGATTCAGCACACCCAGCCCGGCAAGGGCGGCGCCTACATGCAGGTCGAGATGAAGAACCTCATCGACGGCCGCAAGACCAACGTGCGCTTCCGCTCCGCCGAGACGGTCGAGCGCGTCCGCCTCGACACTAAGGACTTCCAGTTCCTGTTCCACGACGGCGACATGCTGACCTTCATGGACAAGGACAATTACGAGCAGATCAGCCTTCCCGCCGACCTGCTCGGCGACGCCGGCGATTTCCTCCAGGACGGTATGGACGTCGTAATGGAGCTCTACAACGAAAAGCCGATCAGCGTTCAGCTGCCCGACCAGGTCGAAGCGACGATCGTCGAGGCCGACGCGGTCGTGAAGGGCCAGACAGCGAGCTCGAGCTACAAGCCGGCGGTGCTCGACAACGGCGTGAAGGTGCTGGTTCCGCCGCACATCACGGCCGGGACGAAGATCGTCGTCGACGTCTACGAACGCAGCTACGTCCGCCGCGCTGACTGACTTCCTCCCCTCCCGCTCGCGGGAGGGGACCGAGGGGTGGGCCTATCTCACCTCTCAAACCCACCCCCAACCCCTCCCGTGAAGCGGGAGGGGGGAGTAGTAGATGGTAGCCCATTCAGGCCTGATCACCGTTATGACCCGCGCGGCCCGCAAGGCGGCGCCGCGGCTTCGGCGTGACTTCGGCGAGGTCGAGCAGCTGCAGGTCAGCCGCAAGGGGCCCGCAGACTTCGTCTCGATGGCGGACAAGCGGGCCGAGCAGACGATCGTCGACGAACTCCGCAACGCGCGGCCCGATTGGGGCATGCTGCTCGAGGAGGCCGGGGAGATCGAGGGCAATCCGGCGAAGCCGCGCTGGATCGTCGATCCGCTCGACGGGACGACCAACTTCCTCCACGGCGTTCCTCATTTCTCCATCTCAATCGCGGTCGAGGAAAAGAAGCCAGGTGGCGGCACGGAAATCAGCCACGGTCTGGTTTATCAACCACTTACCGACGAAAGCTTCTGGGCCGAGAAAGGTCGCGGGGCATGGCTTCACGATGCGCGGCTGCGCGTCTCAGCTCGGCGCGACCTCAATGAAACGCTGATCGGCACCGGCATCCCGCATTGCGGACGCGGCGACGCGGCGCGCTGGGCGAAGATCTATTCAGCAATTGGCCCCCAGGTGTCCGGCGTTCGGCGCTTCGGCTCGGCCGCGCTCGATCTTGCCTGGGTCGCCGCGGGACGCATGGACGGGTTCTGGGAAGACGATCTCGACCTGTGGGACACGGCGGCAGGTGTCCTGCTCGTCCGTGAGGCGGGCGGGTTCGTGACCGACTATCGCGGTTCCGACCGCGCCTTCGAGCGCAAGGAATATGTCGCCGGGTCGGCCTCGATACATTCCAAGCTCCAGAAGCTGGTGGCGGGGGCCCTCAGGTGATCGCCCTGGCGATCGCAGCTGCAGCCGCGGTCGCCCAGCCCAACGTCGTCGCCGTCATCCCGCTCGAACATCGGCTCGTCGAAGGCGTGGCGAGCGACGGACAGACCATCTGGGTCTCGAGCGTGATCGACCGCCAGATTATCGCCTGCACCGACAGTTGCCGCACGCTTGCCGTGCTTCCGGAGGGTTTGCACCCGCTCGGTATCGCCTGGGACTGGGGCCGCAAGCTCATCTGGGTTGCCGCCGATTGTCCGGGCATCGCTGGGACCGCAAAGTGCGACAAGGGCGCGCTGGTGGCGATCGACCGTCACGGCCGCTCGCACGGGAGGATCGCGCCGAAAGCCGACCAATTCCATCCCGGCGACGTATTCGCATCCGCGGCCGGCGTGTTCGTCAGCGATAGCCGGAACGGCCTCATCTACGCACTGATACCCCGACACCCCGGCCTGAGGCCGATCAACCGTTTGGGAGACGGGAAACGCGCGCAGGGCCTCGCGCTTGCGTCCTCGGGCACGGCGATCGTCGTGGCCGACTACGCCCGCGGCATCGGGATGGTGGACATGCTGACGAAGGCAACCCACTGGCTTCCGGGCCAGGATGGCAAGGCACTGCGCGGCGTGGACGGTCTGATCCGCTGTGGCGACGGCTTTTTCGGCATCCAAAATGGGACTTCGCCCGGCGTGCTGGTCGCGATCAGGCCGATGGGAAACCGCGTCGCCGTGGGTCGGCCGCTGGGGGAACGACCGCTTCCCGATCCCACTCAAATTGCCTTTGATGGCAGGCGTTTGCTTATCGTTGCTCATTCAGGATGGGCAAACATAGACAGGGCTGGATTTGTGCGCACGAAGGGCGCTGCAGTCGTTGCGGTGCCGCTCAGGAGGGACTGCAAGGTCGAATAGCGCGCTTTTGCGCCGTTCGCGGTGTTGCGGCACTCGGTTCCCTGTCCTAAAGCGCCGCCAAGTTTTCAAGAAGCCCTTGGAGTGTTCCCCTTGGCCAGCGTTGCCGCAGGCTATTTGCCGATCCTCTTGTTCCTGATCATCGCCCTTGGTCTGTCCACGGCGTTCGTCGTGCTGCCGATGATCGTGTCGCGCTTCACCGGCGCGCACCGTCCGGACCCGGCGAAGCTCAGCGAGTATGAATGCGGCTTCCCGGCCTTCGAGGATGCGCGCGCCGAGTTCGACGTCCGCTTCTATCTAGTGGCGATCCTATTCATCGTCTTCGACCTCGAGGCCGCGTTCCTCTTTCCGTGGGCGGTCAGCCTCAACTTTACCAAGTGGACGGGCTGGGCGGCGATGATCGTCTTCCTGATCGAGCTTGGCCTTGGCCTCGCTTATGCGTGGAAGAAGGGAGCGCTCGAATGGGAGTGATGCTCCGACCCGACGAAGACCGGATGCCGAGCGAGGAAGAGCTCGCGCGCATTTCAGGCCTGGTTCCCGGCGAGGTCGACCAGAAGAAGCTGCTCGAGGTCCAGCAGTCGCTGAACGAGAAGGGGTTCATGGTCACCACGACCGAGGATCTGTTCACCTGGGCGCGGACGGGGTCGCTGTGGTGGATGACCTTCGGCCTCGCATGCTGCGCGGTCGAGATGATCCATGTGAACATGCCGCGCTATGACCTTGAAAGATTTGGCGCTGCGCCGCGCGCAAGCCCGCGCCAGTCGGACGTGATGATCGTCGCTGGGACGCTGTGCAACAAGATGGCCCCGGCCCTAAGGCGCGTCTACGACCAGATGAGCGAGCCGCGCTACGTCATCTCGATGGGCAGCTGCGCCAACGGCGGCGGCTATTATCATTACAGCTACAGTGTCGTCCGCGGATGCGACCGGATCGTGCCTGTCGACATTTACGTGCCCGGCTGCCCGCCGACGGCGGAAGCTTTGCTCTACGGTATCCTCCAGCTTCAGCGGAAGATTCGCCGCGAAGGGACCATTGAGCGATGAGTGGCTCGCGCTGATGGCGACGAAGCTCGCTTCCCACGTGCCGCAGATGGCTTCGAACGCAGGCGTCGTCGATGCTGCGCGCGCGGCGCTCGGCGATGCGCTTGTCGCTGTGACGGAGCATGTCGGCGAGGTCATCCTGACCGTTCGCCGAGAGAGTATTGTCGATGTGTGCCGGACGCTGCGCGACACGCCTGGCCTCGAATATCAGCAGCTGATGGAAATCGCCGGGGTCGATTATCCCGAGCGCCCTGAACGGTTTGACGTCAATTATTGCCTGCTCTCGCTAACGCAGAACCGGCGCATCATCGTTAAGGTGATGACCGACGAGGCTACGCCGGTGCCGAGCGTGACCGGTCTGTGGCCCGTCGCCGGCTGGCTCGAGCGCGAGGTGTTCGACATGTATGGCGTCGGGTTCGCCGGAAACCCCGACTTGAGGCGGATCCTCACCGATTATGGCTTCGAGGGCTATCCGTTCCGCAAGGACTTCCCGCTCACCGGCCATGTCGAGATGCGCTATTCGGAGGCCGAGAAGCGCGTAGTGTATGAGCCTGTGTCGCTTCCACAGGATTTCCGTACCTTCGACTTCCTGATGCCCTGGCAGGGGCCGGAATATGTGCTTCCCGGCGACGAGAAGGCGAAGGGCGAAGCGCCCGGCGCGCCGACGCCAGCTCCCGCGCCGCAGGGAACCACCCCGCAGAATGTGAAGACTCCGGCTGAAACGCCGAAGACTACCGACAAGCCCGAGGACACGGGCGCCGGCAAGCCGGCAGAGATCGAAGCGACCAACCAGGCCCGCAAGCCGCGCGCGAAGAAGGCGGAAAGCGAAGTCAGCAAGAAGCCGCGGGGCAAGAAATCGTGACCGACACCCGCACTGAGGAGCGCTCGCAGCGGCGCACGGTCGAGGTCGATGTCGGCGCCGGAGGGCAGGGCACGGAGCTCGGCCATCCGCGCGACCCGGGCGACGAGGCGATCAACAATTACACGATCAACTTCGGGCCCCAGCATCCGGCCGCGCACGGGGTCCTTCGGCTGATCATGGAGCTCGACGGCGAGATCGTCGAGCGCGTCGATCCGCATGTCGGCCTGCTCCACCGCGGCACCGAGAAGCTGATCGAGTATAAGACGTACACGCAGGCGACGCCTTACTTCGACCGCCTCGATTACTGCTCGCCGATGTGCATGGAGCACAGCTTCGTGCTGGCGATCGAGAAGCTCCTCGGCCTCGAGATCCCGCTTCGCGCCCAGTACATCCGCACGATGATGGCGGAGCTGACCCGCATCAAGAACCACATGCTGAACCTCGGCAGCCACATCATGGACGTGGGCGCGATGACGCCAAACCTGTGGCTGTTCGAGATCCGCGAAGATCTGATGCAGATCTACGAGCATGTTTCGGGCGCGCGCATGCACGCCAATTATTTCCGGCCCGGTGGCGTTCGCGAGGACATCCCTCCGGCGGTCTTGGACAAGATCGGAGAGTTTCTCGATAACCGCCTGCAAATATTCGAAGATGCGATCAGCCTAGTGGCCGACAACCGCATCTTCAAGCAGCGCAACGTCGACATCGGAACCGTTCATCGCGACGACGCCATCGCCTGGGGTTTCTCAGGCCCAATGATCCGCGCGTCGGGCATCCCGTGGGACATCCGCAAGGCGCAGCCCTACGAAGTCTATGACCGTATGGACTTCGAGATCCCGGTCGGAACCAACGGCGACTGCTATGACCGCTTCATGGTTCGCGTCGAGGAAGTCCGGCAGAGCTGGAAGATCGCGCGCCAGTGCCTGAAGGAAATGCCGGCCGGCGAGATCGGCGCCGACAGCAAGGTCTTCCCACCGAGCCGCGCTTCGATGAAGACATCGATGGAAGCGCTCATACACCACTTCAAGCTCTACACCGAGGGCTATCACGTGCCCGCGGGCGAGGTTTACGTCGCGACCGAGAGCCCCAAGGGCGAGTTCGGGGTCTATCTCGTCGCCGACGGTACCAACCGCGCCTACCGCTGCAAGATCCGCCCGACCGGCTTCTCGCACCTTCAGGCGATGGATTTCATGATGAAGGGCCACATGCTCGCGGACACCACCGCAATCCTCTCCGCGATCGACGTCGTGTTCGGGGAGGTAGACCGCTAATGGCCGGCCAGGCAGGCATCCTCGACAGCCCCGAGCAGCGCGCCCGCTGGGAAGGTTTCCAGTGGACGGATGCGAACGCCAGGCTCGCGAAGGAGATCATCGGGCGCTATCCGGAGGGTCGCCAGCTGTCTGCCTCGATTCCGCTGCTCGATCTCGCGCAGCGGCAGGTCGGCGCGGAGACGAACACGCAGGGTTGGCTTCCGATCCCGGTGATGGAGTTCGTCGCCAAGGCGATCGACGTCCCCTACATCCGCATTCTTGAGGTGGCGACCTTCTACACCATGTTCAACCTGGCGCCGGTCGGACGCTTCCACGTCCAGGTGTGCGGGACGACGCCATGCATGCTGCGCGGCTCCGATGACGTCTTACAGGCCTGCTACAAGCGCGGGCTCAAGAAGGGGCACACGACCGAGGACGGGCTGTTCACGCTGACCGAGGTCGAATGCCTCGGTGCCTGCGCCAACGCGCCGATGGTCCAGATTAACGACGACAATTACGAGGACCTCACCGAAGCAAGCATGACCGCGATCCTCGACGCGCTTGCCTCGGGCAAGAAGCCGAAGCCGGGCCCGCAGGTCGATCGCCAGACGAGCTGCCCCGAAGGCGGCCCGACCAACCTCAAGAAGATGGCCGAGCGCAACTACGACTATCGCTCGCAGTGGACGCCGACGGCGGGGGAGGGCGCGCAATGATCGGTCTCATTGTCGCCGTGGTCATCGGCATCCTCGTGATCGGGCTGCTGCTCAAGATCATCAAGGTCGCGATCATCCTCGCGATCTGCGTCGGCGTGGTCATGTACGCCCAGAACAAGCTCGGAACTAAGCGAATTCGCTGATGGGCTACACCGGACCCCTCTCCGACAAGGATCGGATCTTCACCAACGTCTACGGCTTCCAGGAGCCGTGGCTGAAGGCCGCGCGCCAGCGTGGCGACTGGGACGATACCAAGGGCCTGATGGCGATCGGCCAGGACGCGATCATCGACCAGGTGAAGGCGTCGGGGCTTCGCGGCCGTGGCGGCGCCGGCTTCCCGACCGGCATGAAATGGGGCTTCATGCCCAAGGAGCCGAAGCCCGGCAAACCCAACTTCCTCGTCATCAACGCCGACGAGTCCGAGCCCGGGTCGTGCAAGGACCGGGAGATCATCCGCCACGATCCGCACAAGCTGATCGAAGGCGCGCTTATTGCCGGCTTCGCTATGCGCGCGCGCGCCGGATACATCTACATCCGCGGTGAATTCATTCGTGAAACCGAGGTCTTACGTAAGGCTGTTGCCGAAGCGTATGAAGCCGGGCTGCTCGGGAAGAACGCGGCCGGGAGCGGATACGACTTCGACCTTTTCGTCCACCGCGGCGCCGGCGCCTACATTTGCGGCGAAGAGACGGCGATGCTCGAAAGCCTCGAGGGCAAGCAGGGCAAGCCGCGCCTCAAGCCGCCTTTCCCTGCAGGCGCCGGCCTCTACGGCTGCCCGACCACGGTCAACAATGTGGAATCGATCGCTGTCGTCCCGACCATCCTCCGCCGTAGCCCGGCCTGGTTCGCCGGCATCGGGCGCGAGAAGAACGAGGGCACCAAGCTCTTCCAGCTGTCGGGCCACATCAACACGCCCTGCGTCGTCGAGGAATCGATGGGCATCAGCTTCCGCGAGCTGATCGACCGTCACGGCGGCGGAATCCGCGGCGGCTGGGACAATCTTCTGGCCGTGATCCCGGGCGGATCGTCGGTGCCGTTGGTGCCGGCCGCCGAGATCATGGACGCGCCGATGGACTTCGACGGGCTGAAGGCGCTCGGCTCCGGCCTCGGCACCGCGGCGGTCATCGTCATGGACAAGTCGACCGATATCGTCCGCGCGATCAGCCGCATCAGCTATTTCTACAAGCACGAGAGCTGCGGCCAGTGCACGCCTTGCCGCGAGGGCACCGGCTGGATGTGGCGCATGATGGAGCGGCTTCGCGAGGGCGAGGCGACGGTCGACATGATCGACAAGCTCTATGACGTCACCAAGGAGGTCGAGGGCCACACCATTTGCGCGCTTGGAGACGCCGCCGCCTGGCCGATCCAGGGCCTCATCAAGCATTTCCGCCCCGAGCTCGAGCGCCGGATCGCCGAGCGCGCCGGCCGCGCCATGCTGGAGGCGGCGGAATGATCGGCTTGATGCTGCTTCTCGCGCAGACCGCGGCGACGCCTTCCGCTCCGCGGGAGTTCTCGGTCCACGATACCCGCTTGATGATCGACGATTACGGACGGTGCGTTGTTCGCAGGAAACATGACTCCGCTGCGACGGCGATTTCCCGCAACCTCGATAACGCCGACCTGATGAAATATTATCCTGAGCTCATCGACGGCCGGTGCATGGACGGGCCGCCGTTGGCGCGAAAGACCCGCGTGCGCTTCCAAGGCGACGAGTTCCGCTATGCACTCGCCGACGCGCTGGTTCGCAAGGATCTGGCGTCCGCTCCGCCTCCGGCCGTTGCCACCATCCCGCCGCTTGATCATCGGGATCCCACGCCGCCCTCCCGCGTGGACGAGAAGGGGCGCGCGGTCAGCGATCGCGACTATCAGCAGGCGCTCGACGCCTACCAGCGCGATGCCGCCTTCAGTTACGCTTCCCGTTTGGGTGAATGCATCGTCCGCGCCAATTCTTCGGAAGCCCGCGATCTCCTTGCCACCAAGCCTGAGAGCCCGGCCGAAACCTCGAGCTTCGTGGCGATGGGCGATGCCCTCACCAGCTGCGTCGACAATGGAGAAAAGCTGAGCCTTAACAAGCTGGTCCTCCGCGGCATAGTCGCAGTCAACTACTACCGCCTCGTCACCGCTGCGCGCGGCCTCCCTGTTGCGGGAGCGGCGCATTGAGCTCGACGATCCTTATCATGCTGGCGCTCGCCGCCTTGGCGATCATCCTCATCGGAGCCTCGATGCGCAGCGGCCCGCGCGTGACCCACATCGACCGCACCGTTCGCAAGGAGAAGGACGACACCGATGCCTAAGGTTACCGTCGACGGCATCGAAATCGACGTCCCGCAGGGCGCGACCGTGCTGCAGGCCTGCGAGCTTGCGGGCAAGGAGATCCCGCGCTTCTGCTACCATGAGCGGCTCTCGATCGCGGGAAATTGCCGCATGTGCCTGGTCGAGGTCGCTCCCGGCCCGCCCAAGCCACAGGCGAGTTGCGCGCTTCCCGCCGCCGATGGGCAGACGATCCGCACCGACAGCGCGATGGTGAAGAAGGCGCGCGAGGGGGTGATGGAGTTCCTGCTCATCAACCACCCGCTCGATTGCCCCATCTGTGACCAGGGCGGCGAGTGCGACCTTCAGGACCAGGCCGTCGCCTACGGCCGCAGCGGATCGCGCTTCGACGAGAACAAGCGGGCGGTCGACGACAAGTACATGGGCCCCGTCATCAAGACGGCGATGACCCGCTGCATCCAGTGCACGCGCTGCATCCGTTTCTCGGAGGAGGTCGCGGGCGTCGAAGAGATCGGCATGCTGTACCGCGGCGAGGACAGCCAGATCACGACCTACCTGGAAAAGACGGTTTCGTCCGAGCTCGCCGGCAACCTCGCCGACGTCTGCCCGGTCGGTGCGCTTCTCCAGAAGCCGCAGCTGTTCGAGCAGCGGCCGTGGGAGCTTCGCCGCGTGTCAGGCATTGACGTGATGGACGCGGTCGGCTCCAATATCCGCCTCGACGTCCGCCAGCGCCAGGTGATGCGGGTGCTTCCGCGCATCAACGAGGACGTGAACGAGGAGTGGATCAGCGACAAGACGCGCCACCATGTCGATGCGCTCGTCCGCAATCGCCTCGACCGTCCATGGGTGCGCGAGAAGGGCAAGCTTCGCGAGGCGAGCTGGAGCGAGGCGCTCGATATCTTCGCCATGCGGCTGAAGAAGGCGGGAAGCAAGGTCGCGGCGATCGCCGGCGACCTGCTCGACGCGGAGACGATGTACGCGGCGAAGAAGCTGCTCGAAGGACAGGGGTCGACCCTGCTCGAGGGGCGGCAGACCGGCCTCGACTATGACGTCACGAGCCTGTCGGCAGTGGCGTTCAATTCGACCATCGCCGGTATCGAGAGCGCTGACGTAGTGCTGCTCGTCGGGTCGAACATCCGCTGGGAAGCGCCGCTGATCGCCACCCGCGTCCGCAAGGTCTCGCGCAAGGGCGGCAAGGTTTTCGCGATCGGGCCGCAGGTCGATCTCGGTATGAAGGTCGAGTGGCTCGGCGACGACTTGAGCCTGCTCGGCAAGCTGCCCAAGGCGGAGAGCGACGCATTTGCTGGTGCGCAGCGGCCGGCGGTGATCGTCGGGCCAGGTGCGCTGGCGGCCGGCGGCTTGGGCGCCTCGCTGGCACTGGTTCAGCCGCTTGGCCTGATCAAGGACGACTGGAACGGATTCAACGTTCTTCACATCTCTGCGTCGCGGATGGCGTCGCTGATCCTCGGCTACGCGCAGCGCGGCGGTCTTGCCGACATTCAGGCGGCGGCGCCGGAACTTGTGCTCCTGCTCGGTGCCGACGAAATGCCTGCCAACCGCCTCGACGGCGCGTTCAAGATCTACATTGGCCATCATGGCGACAACGGTGCGCGGCAGGCGGACCTGATCCTTCCGGGTGCAACCTACGCCGAGAAGCACGGCACCTACATCAACACTGAGGGCCGAGTGCAGCGCGGCGAGAAAGCGGCCTTCCCGCCGGGCGAGGCCCGGGAGGACTGGTCGATCCTGCGCGCCGTGTCGGAACTCGCCGGCAAGACGCTGCCGTTCGACAGCTTCGGCCAGCTCCGGCAGCAGATGGTCGCGGAGTATCCACAGCTCGGCCGCGACGGGCTCGTCGATCTGCCCTGGTCGCCGCCGAAGCTCGCCACCAAGGCGGAAGGCCAGCTCCGCTATCCGGTTGCCGACTTTTTCCTGACCAACGCGATCACCCGCAACAGCCCGACCATGCGCCGCTGCTCTGAAGAGCTGGTGCGGGGGCTGCACTACGAGGTGGCGGCGGAATGACCCAGTTCTTCAGCCATTACATGAGCTATGACTGGGCGTGGTTCGTTGCCACGGTCATCGGCATCCTCGTCATCGCGCTTCCGCTGATGCTCGCGGTGGCGATGATCATCTACGCCGAGCGCAAGATCTGGGCGGCCGTGGCGCTTAGGCGTGGTCCGAACGTCGTTGGCCCGTGGGGCCTTCTGCAGAGCTTCGCCGACGGCCTGAAGGTCTTCCTCAAGGAAACCATCATCCCGACCAGCGCGAACAAGGGCCTGTTCCTGATCGCGCCGATCATCACCTTCACCGTCGCCCTCATTGTCTGGGCGGTGGTGCCGTTTGCGCCGGGGGTTGTGCTCGCCGACGTCAATGTCGGCCTGCTCTACATCCTCGCCGCGAGCTCGCTGGGCGTCTACGGCGTGATCGTCGCGGGCTGGGCGTCCAACTCCAAATATCCCTTCTTCTCCGCTTTGCGCGCCGCCGCCCAGATGGTGAGCTATGAGGTTTCGATCGGCTTCGTGCTGATCTGCGTCGTGCTCTACGCCGGCACGTTCAATCTCAGCGGTATCGTGATCCAGCAAAAGGGCTTCGGTCTCGGCCTGCTCAACGGCTTCGGCTTCAACCTCCTGCTGTTCCCGATGTGGGTTGTTTTCTTCATCAGTTCGATGGCCGAGACCTTCCGCACGCCGTTCGACCTCGTCGAGGCGGAGAGTGAGCTCGTCGCCGGGCACCAGACCGAATATTCGTCGATGGCGTTCGCGCTCTTCTGGCTCGGCGAATATGCCAACGTCATCCTGATGTGCGCGCTCAACGCCATCATCTTTTGGGGCGGCTGGCTGCCCCCGGTCGACTGGGCGCCGCTTTACGTTGTGCCAGGTATCATCTGGCTGCTCGCCAAGATGTGCTTTTTCTTCTTCTGCTTCGGCTGGGTGAAGGCGACGGTGCCGCGCTATCGCTACGACCAGCTGATGCGGCTCGGCTGGAAGATCTTCCTGCCCCTCTCGCTGATCTTCGTTGTTCTGACGTCCGGATGGCTGATGCTGACGAGGTTCGCATGATCGCCAGCATGTTAGCTTTGGCAGCGGCGGCAACTCAGCCCGCGACGACCGACCAGACCTCGCTCTTTTTCGAGTGCAAGATGTCGGCGCCGGGCGATACGCAGTCGCATGAACTGGGGTTCGTCTATTTCGAACCGCGGATCTCGGTCGGGTCTCCGCTGAACTTCAAGGATCCGGATCACCTTCTGCCATCGACGGCGGACCTTCCGGTGCCGATCAATCTGTGGCCCACGGCGATGGTGGTTGCGTTTCCGAGGGGAGAATCCGAATCGGGCAGGCCCGCAGCTTCGATCATTTTCGAGAAAAGCGCTGCCGAAGAAGGGACCGCCTCCGCGCGGATCGGCTCATTGCGCGATGGCAAATGGCTGGCTGACTCCTATGCCGGTACGTGCACCTACACCGAAGGTGACGCGGCCGAGCAGAAATTCAGGGCGCTGCTGAAACAATGAAACACTGGATCAAATCCTTCACGCTCTGGGAATTCGTGAAAGCGCACGCGCTGACCTTGAAGTATTTCTTCAAGCCCAAGGCGACGATCAACTATCCCTACGAGAAGACGCCGCAGAGCCCGCGCTTTCGCGGCGAGCATGTGCTTCGCCGCTATCCGAACGGGGAAGAGCGCTGCATCGCGTGTAAGTTGTGCGAGGCGATCTGCCCGGCGCTTGCGATAACCATCGAAGCCGAGCCGCGCGAGGACGGCAGCCGCCGCACCACGCGCTACGACATCGACATGGTCAAATGCATCTATTGCGGGCTCTGCCAGGAAGCCTGCCCGGTCGATGCCATCGTCGAAGGGCCGAACCTCGAATTCGCGACGGAAACGCGCGAGGAGCTATTGTACGACAAGGCAAAATTGCTCGCGAACGGTGATAAGTGGGAGCAGGCGATTGCCGCGAACCTTGCCGCCGATGCCCCCTACCGATAAGCGCGCCGCAACAGGGCTCACCAGTTGATTGCTTCCATCGCCTTTTACCTTTTCGCGACGCTCACGATCGCTTCCGCGGTCGCGGTCATTTTCGCGCGCAACCCGGTCCACAGCGTGCTGTGGCTGATCCTCGCCTTCTTCAACGCGGCGGGGCTGATGCTGCTCGTCGGCGCCGAATTCATCGCGATGCTGCTGGTCATCGTCTATGTCGGCGCGGTCGGTCCTGTTCCTGTTCGTCGTCATGATGCTCGACATCGATTTCGCGCAGCTCCGCAGCGGTTTCACGCGGAACCTTCCGTTCGGCATCATCATCGCGATGGTACTGCTTGGCGAGATCATCGTTGCGACGATTGCCCACAAGTCGGGACCGGTGATGGCGGGCCGCCATATTCCCGCGGCGCAGCAGCCGAACATCGTTGCGCTGGGTGAGTTGCTCTACAGCCGTTACCTCTTCGCGTTCGAGCTCGCGGGCCTGATCCTGCTGGTGGCGATGATCGGCGCGATCGTGCTTACGCACCGCAGCCGCGGCGACACCCGCACGCCGAAGGCCGACCGCCAGCTCCGCCGCCGTCCCGAGGACGCGATCAAGATCGTCGAACCGGGCGTAGGTAAGGGGATGAAGCTGTGATCAGCCTTGGTTCCTACCTCGTCGTCGCGGCCGTGCTGTTCACGATCGGCGTGCTCGGCATCTTCCTCAATCGCCGCAACGTCATCCTGATGCTGATGGCGATCGAGCTGATCCTGCTCGCGGTGAACATCAATCTCGTGGCCTTCTCCGCCTATCTCGGCGACCTCACCGGCCAAGTGCTGGCGATGTTCGTCCTCACGGTCGCCGCCGCCGAGGCCGCGATCGGCCTAGCCATTCTCGTCATCTTCTTCCGCCGCCGCGGAACCATCGCGGTCGACGCCGCCGACCGGATGAGGGGCTGATGCATCCGTTAGTTTTCATCGTTTTCTTGCCCCTGATCGCGGCCATCATTGCCGGTCTCGGTGGGCGCTGGATCGGCAAGACGCCGGCCAAGGTTTTGACGACGGGCGCGCTGTTTATCGGCGCTATCCTCAGCTGGCCGATCTTCTTCTCCTACATCGGCGGCAGTGCGCAGCCGACGGTGGTGCCGGTGCTCGACTGGATCCGCTCGGGCACGCTGACCGTCGACTGGGCGCTTCGCGTCGACAGCCTCACTGCCGTGATGCTGGTGGTGGTGACGACCGTCTCGAGCCTCGTCCACCTCTACAGCTGGGGCTATATGGAGGAGGACCCGAGCCAGCCGCGCTTCTTCGCCTATCTGTCGCTGTTCAGCTTCGCGATGCTGATGCTGGTAACGGCGGATAGCCTCGTTCAGATGTTCTTCGGCTGGGAAGGCGTCGGTCTCGCTTCCTACCTTCTCATCGGTTTTTGGTACCACAAGCCGTCGGCCAATGCGGCTGCGCTCAAGGCCTTCGTTGTCAACCGCGTCGGCGACTTCGGTTTCAGCCTCGGCATCTTCGGCACCTTCCTCGTCTTCGGGACCGTTTCGATCCCGGCGATCCTTCACGCCGCGCCGGGAATGGCCGGCTCGACGATGGGCTTCGCAGGCATGCGCGTCGACACGATGACGGTGCTTTGCCTGCTGCTGTTCGTCGGCGCGATGGGCAAGTCGGCGCAGTTGCCGCTCCACACCTGGCTTCCCGACGCGATGGAAGGCCCGACCCCGGTCAGCGCCCTCATCCACGCGGCGACCATGGTCACCGCCGGCGTCTTCATGGTGTGCCGCCTGTCGCCGATGTTCGAGACGTCGCCGACAGCGATGCACGTGGTCACCTGGATTGGCGCCGCGACCTGCATCTTCGCAGCGACGATCGGCTGCGCGCAGAACGATATCAAGCGTGTGATCGCTTATTCGACCTGCTCGCAGCTGGGCTACATGTTCTTCGCGGCGGGCGTCGGCGCGTACGGCGCTGCGATGTTCCACCTCTTCACGCACGCCTTCTTCAAGGCGCTGCTGTTCCTCGGTGCGGGCAGCGTGATCCACGCGATGCACCACGAGCAGGACATGCGTTACTATGGCGCGCTCCGTAAGGAGATCCCGATCACCTTCTGGGTGATGGTGATCGGAACGCTGGCGATCACGGGTGTCGGCGTCGACTTGCCGGGAATGCCCCTCGGTTTCGCCGGTTTTTTCTCGAAGGACGCCATCCTCGAGAACGCCTGGGCGAGCGGCACGGTCGCGGGCACCATCGCCTTCTGGCTCGGCGCGCTCGCGGCGCTCCTGACCAGCTTCTACAGCTGGCGCCTCATCTTCATGACATTCTTCGGCGCGCCGCGCTGGGCGGCGTCCGAGCACATCCAGCACGCCGTTCACGGCGAACATGAGGACCCGTCCGAAGAGCATGGCGACAGCGCGCATGAGCATGGATACCCGCAGACCGGAACCGCCGGATATCATCCGCACGAGAGCCCGCTGAACATGCTGGTGCCGATCTGCCTGCTGGCGGTTGGCGCCCTATTCGCCGGCCAGTTCTTCCACGGCGTGTTCGTCGATCCGGAGAGCGCTCCGCATTACTGGCGCGGAATCATCAGCTTTAGCCGCGAACTCGCGGAAGCGGCGGAAACCTCGGACTTCTGGGTGAAGATCACGCCGACCGTGGTGATGCTCGTCGGCCTGTCGATCGCGTGGAACAACTATATCCGCAATCCGGAAGCCGCGACGTCGTTCGCCCGCACCTTCCCGAGGGTCTACAATTTCGTGTCGAACAAATGGTATTTCGACGAGCTCTACGAAATCATCTTCATCAAGCCTGCGCTGTGGCTCGGACGGCTGTTCTGGCACGGCGGTGACGAGAAGACGATCGACCGCTTCGGCCCGCACGGCGCGGCCTATGCGGTCGGCGTCGGCAACCGGATCACCTACCGGTTCCAGTCCGGCTATCTCTACTCCTATGCGCTGGTGATGCTGCTCGGCCTGATCGGCGCGGCCAGCTGGGCAATCTGGTGGGCGAAGTGAGCGGACTACCGGTGCTTTCCCTGCTGATTGCCGTGCCGCTGATCGCGGGCGTGATCGTGCTCTTCATGAGCGCGTGGGGCGCGCGCTGGGTCGCCCTGATCGCAACCCTCGTCGATCTTCTGCTCGGAATCGCCTTGTGGGCGAACTACGACCCGAACGGACCTCAGTGGCAGTTCGTCGAGCGCCAGCCGATCGCCGGCATGATGGGCTGGAACCTCGGCATCGACGGAATCGCGCTCGTCCTCATCATGCTGTCGGTGTTCCTGATGCCGATCTGCATCGGGGCAAGCTGGCGCGCTATCGAGAAGCGCGTCCCCGAATACATGGCCGCCTTCCTGCTCATGGAAGCGCTGATGCTCGGCGTGTTCGCCGCGCAGGATCTGTTCCTATTCTATGTCTTCTTCGAAGGCGGCCTCATCCCGATGTACCTGATCATCGGTATCTGGGGCGGCGCGGAGCGCATCAAGGCGAGCTACAAGTTCTTCCTCTACACCCTGCTCGGCTCGGTGCTGATGCTGATCGCCATCCTGTACATGGTGACGGCCGCGCACACGACTTCGATCCCGGTGCTGATGGCCTACGACTTCCCGGCCGATGT
>Ga0105248_10001060_pt1 | contig 30441 bp, 28 predicted proteins | sample KBSS34metaG_FD_81524 | JGI IMG/M metagenome (GOLD analysis project Ga0105248, IMG submission 81524) | Switchgrass rhizosphere microbial communities from Kellogg Biological Station, Michigan, USA - KBS S3-4 metaG | ecosystem: Host-associated > Plants > Roots > Rhizosphere > Soil | place... | reverse complement strand
TGATCCGTCGGTCTTCTTCACTTCCTTCCAGCAGTATCCCTTCTGGCCTTATGATTCCGGTTGGTATCTGGAAGACGGTAAAGGTGAAGGTAAGGGCGCTAACATGAATATCCCGCTTCCTGCGGGCACAGGCGATCGCGGTTATCTGCATGCCTTTGATCAGCTTGTGAAGCCGGTTTGTCTGGAGTTCAATCCGGATCTGATTATGGTCTCAGCCGGCTATGACGCCCACAAAGATGATCCACTGGGGCAGCAGCGCATCACCACAGCTGGTTTTGCCATGCTGACGCAGCGTGTTGCTGATCTGGCCGCTGCCACGGGCGCTTCTGTGGTTGTTTTCCTGGAAGGCGGCTACAACGTGCGCTCGCTCTCTGACTCTGTTACAGCCAGTATGCGTGTTTTAAACGCTGCGTCGGATCCGGAATTGGGAGCGATTCACGCTTCGTACTTGATGCCTTATGCCGCCGGAGATCCGGAACACGTCACAGATGATCGCAGTGTCGATCAAGTAAATGAGCGAGTGCGCGAAGTGCGCAAGCACTTCTCAAAGTACTGGAAAGAGCTGCGGTAGCCAAGCGGTTGCGCGAGCTGCACTGTACGAAAACAGACCTGGTTGCCTGTTGTAGTCAAGCAGCCTTGATGATGTCAGGAGGTTGGCCGCGTGAGCCTCTTTTGGAAAGTCTTGCTCTGATTTGCTTTTCGGCTTTTTCGCGCGCTTGTTTTCGGGAAGTCAAGAAGTGCCTCCACTGGGGCCATTTTTAGTACTAATAATTTCTATTGAGTGATGTAAACCAAGACGTTAAGTTGAGAGTCTTATTTCTTCTCCCCAATAAATTTTCCAGCTTAATTCCCAGAGTAAACCAAGAACCACAAGTTAGTGCCATACACAGACGCTCAGGCTTTTGCCTTGACCATCTGCGTTGCTTACCGTCTTGTGACTGGTATTTCTCGACCTGACGACTACACGCTCATGTAGGGCCTGTAGGCGACCCGTCAGGGACAAGAAACAAAGCCAACTTTATGTCTACACCCAATCACACCAATCTTTGCGTCCAGAGTGCTGGAAGCGAAGACGACTGGAAAGATCTTTACGAAGCTTCCTTCCCACTGGACGAACGTATGTCAGTGACCGAAGTGCGGACCTTGCTTGCCAACGGCACCATGCTGTTGCACAAGACTACCGACGCTCAAGGCGGTCTCCAGTGCTTCTCCCTCGTTACCGTTCTCTCGAATTTCATCCTTCTTGCTTACATTGCCACCGACCAGACCAAACGCTCGTCCGGTGTCGGTAGTAAGCACATGAAGGCCCTGATCGCTCTTTTGCAGAAGACCTATCCGACTTACCTCGGTCTCTTTCTGGAAATCGAGTCGACCAAGGAAAAGAATCTCTCTACCGATGAAGACAAGGCCCGCAAGCGCCGTCTGGCGTTCTATCAGAGATTGCACTGCAAGCGGCTGACAGGCAGAGAATATCTGCTGCCCAGTTACGCTCCAGGCACCGCCGCCCGTCAGGGTGAGCTTCTCTGGTTTGAATTCAACGGACCGGTCTCAGACTGTGCCGTGATTCAGGCCGTCATCGCCGAGATTTACACCAAGGCCTACAGCATCCCGACCACCGACCCGTCTTACATCAAAGTCGTCGGTCAGTTCGATGCATCGGCTCAGGTTCCCTCGAGTAATGCCTCCGGTAACGCTTCCAGTAATTCGGCCGCTGCATCCGGTACTACCGATACCGTCTGCACTCCCGCAACTGCACCGTCAACTACGCCTACGCCAAATCCTGTCGCTCCCGCACCTGTGGCCGCACCTGCATCTGAACCTGCAGTTGTCCCTGTGCAAGAGCCGATCAAGGACGGTGACTCAAGTCCGAAATCTTAAATGACTCGGACTTCCTCACCGCCGTTGCCGTATCTAAATCCACGTGGTCGTTGCCGTCGACGACGACGACCCAGTCAGTCGATTCAGGTCCCGGATGCTCGTGTAAATCGTTAGCCTGTCTGATTTTCAGACCGATAACATTTATGCGAGCCCGGGGCCTGTTCGACTTTTTTTTTGTCGTGCAATACTATTTTTTATAGTGAGAATATGATAAGCCGCGCGGGACCGGTTCTCTGCGCTCTGGGGCTGGATTCAGGCGCTGGGAAAAAGCAAAATAGATGTGTTGGTCTTTTTACTCTGTTCCAGGGCTTCTACACCGGCGGCGATGAGAATACCCGGATGATCGCAAGTATCGGGAATACCGGCAATGCCTACGTTGAAAGCGACGTTGCGGGGATCTAGCCCCGGTCCCAGGGGAGTGGCCAGCAGTGCTTGTTCGACGGCCATAGCCTGTTGCATGGCTTGATTGATATCTGTATGCGGCAGTACCAGAGCCAGTTTGGGATCTTTGTAATGGCAGAGGCTATCGAGGGGGCGGCTGGCGGCCTGGATGCGTCCGGCGACTTCGTGCAGGACTCGCAGCGGCGGCAGCGAAATGGCGCCGTCCGTCAGTCTCAGCCCCATTTCCATGATCAATAGGGCGCAGGGTGTTTCGGTCTGCTGGTAACGGTTAAATTCCTGGATAACCAACCAGTAGAAGCTGGCTTCGGAGTAGAGTCCCGTGCCCTCGCGGCGCAATTCGCGTTGCAGCGCTTCCAGTATGTTGCGATCAAGATCGGCCGGGGCCGGCAAATTGGGGCGAACAGTCTGCGGACGTGGTGGAGCAGGCTGGTTTGATTTAGGAACGGTTACGGTTTCGCGTTTGGGTGCGGTATCGATAATACTGGTCAAAGCTCGCTCTGGATCGCATTCGGCGGCAATGAGGCTCTGGATGAGAAAGGTATCGACACTGTCATGACTCCACAAAGCCGGCGAATCGACCGCTTCTCCAGAGTGTAAGGTCCAGCTCGGTCCCTCGTCGGAGCTATCCAGATAGGTGACGCGCAAAACGAAGGTGGTGGGCGATGTAGCGGCTTTCCAGGGCAATTCAACCACTGCTTGCGGATGTTTACCCGCCTGCTGCATTGAGAAATCCAGATCCTCGATACAAGGCACAGTTGCCAGTTTTGAGAGTTTGACGTTGGCGCCTGTCGTTTTGAAAGAGTCGTGAAGTGGCATTTGTGACGGCTGTCCTTTTACCGGTAAAGAGGTCTCACGATTTTTGTTCCCCGCCCCTTTGTAAATTCACTTCTCTCATTGCAGTCTTTCTGCTTCGGGCCAAATTTTAAGCTTCTGGCGAAGCTAGCGTGGCTCCAGTTGGCCTTCTTGGCAACACCGTTTTATCCCGCTTTCGAGTTGCCTCAGTTTCTTTTAAAGGCTTTATCTCTCATTTAGATTGAGTTGTCAGAGTTTTATCTTCTAGATTCATCTTGTAATACCCTCTTCCCCATTTTTTTTGAGATCACCTAAACCTTAAGCGCCCCGACATCCCGAGTTTCTCTCCCGGCATAGCTTGCCTGGTAGGTGAATACAACTCTGGATTCTCCTGGGGACTGAGCACGCCTGTGCTGTCGGTTTTGGATTGGGGTCTTTTCTCGTCTATTTGTTTAACACCGCGAGCTATGAGCTCAAGGTTGAAAGAGTAAACCTATGATTTTTTCACAACCACTGTGGTTCTCAGCTCTGCTGTTGATACCACTCTTCTGGCTTTTCTTGAGGCGTCGCGGTAAGGTCGGACTTACCCACCTCAATGGACTCAGCAATGGGTTCGGAAGCCGCTTTCTCCTGATATTGCCCAAGATCATCTTCACTCTGGCCTTCATCGCCCTCGTAGGCGCCCTGGCCAGACCTCAGAGGGTCTACTTTGAAGCTGATGACAGCATCAAATCGCGCGATATCGTCATCACCGTCGACAAGTCCGGCTCGATGGGTGCACCAGTCACAGGTGAGCTGCCCAAGCGCACTTCCCCTGACACCGAACTGGACAAAGACTTCCCCGGCATGCCCGGCTCTTCGCTGACTCCACCGGATCCGATCGGCGCAGGCTCTGGCCGCGGCAGCTATTCGGGCTATGGTGGTCAGGATGACCCCACTCGTCTCACTCGCATCAAACTGGCTCAGGCTGCCGTGCTCGACTTCGTGCGTAACCGGTACATCGCTCACCAGAGCGATCGTATCGCCGTCATGACGTTCGACATTTACCAGTACTGGTTCTGGCCGCTGACCGATGACCTGAAAATTATTTACCGTAACGCTCAGTTCATCTCGCGTAATACCGGCGACGGTACCAACTTCGGCTCCCTTGATCCAGGTCCCATCGACGCCGCCATGGCGCATTTTGATGAGGTCGGCAAGGCTCGCAGCAAGGTGATCATCATGGTCACCGACGGTGAAGACGCCATCCCGCCCGACGCCATGGACCGTCTGGTCACCATGATGAAGAAACAGGACGTGCATTTCTACGTCGTCGGTGTGGGTGAAACCCTCGCCACACAGGACGTGGACATCATGCGCCTGGCTGATGCAGTCAACGGTCATGTTTTCCGTATGGAAAACGCCGGCGACATGCAGGAAATCTTCAAGTCGATTGACGCCATGGAGCGTACGTCGATCAAGGTTGCCTCCACCGAGAAGCGCGATGAGCGCTTCATCTTCTTCGCCTTCGCCGCCTTAGGGCTTCTGGCGCTGGGCTGTCTTTCTTCGATGCTGGTGCACAATCAGTGACCGGCCGCAACAGTACCCCGGAGCATCTTGGGGTGCTGTAACTTAGGAGTTTTTATATGCAAAAATTTCTCTATCGGCGGCGGGTCCTGCTGGGCTGTGTCGCAACAATTGCCTTCGCGGGAGTTTTCCTGCTGGGCATGTTGCGCCTGTTCAACTACACATTGCCGCTCTACATCGGAAATCCTGTTTCCGCCTCGGAATCCGGCTATGGCGATCCGGTGGTAGCTCTTTATGACGCTGCCCTGCAATCGTATCAGGCTGAGGATTTCGAAGGAGCCAGCAAACTGGCGTCCAAAGCCTATTCCAAGATGTCGGAAGAGCACGGTGCGATCGCAACGACCGCACGCGCTCAAAAGACCGCTGGGGATATTCAATTTCTTCTCGGACTCAGTCGCGAGAAAGTCAAACGACAGCAGCAGGCCATCGAGGCCTACGAGCAAGCTCTGCGACACGACCCCGACAATCTGCCCGCCAAGTACAACCTGGAGCGTCTGCTCAAGGCTCAGGGCGGTGCTGGTGGTGCCGGCGGTCAGCAGCCTGGTCAAAAGCCGGGTGGTGGCTCAAGTCACCAGGGCAAAAAGGGAATCTAGCGAGGACAGTTATGCACTTCTTAAATCAACCGGTGCTCTGGCTCGCAGCTTTCATCCCCGTAATCGCGGGATTGAGCTACTTCCTTGCCCGACGCCGCAGCGAAAAACTGCTCGACGAATACGGGGAACGCCCCCTGATCGAGCCGTTCATCGAAAAAATTTCTCGAGCCAGACTGGCGCTTAAAGTGCTGGCTCTTTCCTTGAGTCTGGCGGCGCTTGTCGTCGCTCTCTCAAGACCGGTGCAGGATCACGGCAAAGCCGAGTTTCCCACCGGTACCATCGACGTGATGTCCATCGTGGACGTCAGTCGCTCCATGGCCATCCCCGATTACGCGGGACAGCTGCCCAAGCCCTTCGAAGAGGGGCGGCGCCTGGATATGGCCAAGTATCTTCTCGAGCACGACGTGATGGGATCGCTCAGCTACAACCAGATGGGCATGGTCACATTCTCTGGTCAGGCCTGGCCCCAGGCCTTCCTCACCCACGACATGGAAGCGCTGCGTTGGGTTACCACCCGCGCCGTTTACGTCGGCAGCGCTCCGGGCGAAGGCAGTCAGTTGGCCATGGCATTCGACATGGCTTTCCAGCTCTTCGACCTGGATTCCAAGCCGGATCACCGGCGTGTCATCGTCCTCTTCTCGGACGGTGGCAATGACGCAAGCTATGAAGACATGGCAATCGTCATCCGCGAACTGAAGAAGCGCAATATCGAGCTGGTCATCGCCGGCCTCGGTAAGACGACTGAGTCGGCTGTGCCTGTGCGGCTTCTCTCGCCCCAGGACCAGATGATCTACCGCGATAAGCAGTGGTATGAAAACGACGGCCAGATCGTCACCAGTAAGCTGGACGAAAACGTCCTGCTGCTTCTGAAGAACGCTGTTGGGGGCCGCTATGTCCGCGTGGAAAAAGCTTCGGATTTTTCCATGACCAACATGGTTTCGCGTATGGAAGTGGTGCGCAAGCCTGGTGTGCTGGAGCTTTTTCCGTACGCTCTGCTGGCCAGCTTCTGCTTCCTTGTCCTCGGGCTGCTCTGCTCGGATCAGGTGTCTTTCAACGGCGACCAAACCGGCGGCAACGGCGGTGGAAATCGTAAAAACAAGGCCGGCAAAAACGGCCGGAACGGGAGGTTTTTATCATGAAAGCCGCAAGCCCGTTTAAAACTCTGATGCTGACCCTGCTCCTGATCGCCTGTGCGGTCGGCGGCTTTGCCTGGTACAGCTGGAACACGCGGACCACCTGGCCGCACTTCCCGTCGGATCCTCCGGCGGCGGGACAGGTCGCTACGGCTGAGCAATTAGCCGCGGCCAAGAGCCTGGCACCCGAGGTCATTGTCACCTACGACCGTGACTACGGTTATCGCATTGGCGATCTGATTCCGGTCACTGTGTACTTCAAGGAGAAGCCCGGCACGCTAATCGATCTGCACAGTATCGCCATCGAAGGCGATTTTGAGATCGCTCAGCAGCCGGTGTTTTTCGAGCGCCGCACGAAAGACGGTGCCCGACTCGTGCGTGGGAGCATCAAGCTGCAAAGCTTCTCCAATACGCCCAAGTTGACTCTCAAGGCCAATCTCAGCTATCGCATCATCGCCACAAACGACGATGTGACCATCAGTCTGCCGGCCTTCGAAGCCTACACCTCAAACACCTGGGATGGTCGCGATATCATTCAGGAAGGTGACCTGGCCGGCAAGTATGGTGTGGACCCGTATTACACCATCGCCTTGATCTTCGGCGGCATCTTCGGCGCCATCTTCTTCTTCAGACTGACTCGGCGTTACGCCCGAGAGCAGCCTGTGGAGTACGAGATGAAGGCTCTGCCCGGTCGATTCCAACTGGCTCGTCGTGACTTCAACGACCTGTGGGCCAGGATGGAAGCCGGTGACAGAAGTGCCGATCGTTACGCCGAAATGTCCCAACTGCTTCGTCGGCTTTACAGGGTGGAAACCAAAACCACGCTGGAAGCCAGTTATTACCTGCTCTACTCCTACAACGGGCCATTGCAGGTAACCGAAATCTTGCGCGCGTGTGATCGTGTGATCTACCGCGATGAAACTTTGAGCGAGGAAGACCACGCTGGAATCAAGTTTGTTTTCGACAAGCTTGTGCCTCAGTACCCGCCGCAGGTCCTGGCCAAGCTGCCGCCTACCAAGGTGGCTATGCGCTCGGCTCAGGCAACCTTGTCGGGGTCCTCGTATCTCGACTGATGAAAGGAAAAACAATATGTTGCTACATCTCGTAATCCATGTGCTGGTCATGCTGGCGGCACTGCTGTACCTGGTTCCCGCCGTCACAAGTAACGGTGTGGCCATTCGCCAGAACAGCGCTTTCCGGGGCATCCTGGCGCTCGTCGTCATTGCTCTGACCAACAAGATCTTCTGGCATGTGCTGGGGATCATGGGTGTCGGCCTGGCTGTGCCATCGACACTGGTCATCGCCGGTGTTATCGGTTGGTTGCTGAATTCGCTGGCGATTTTCACCACGGGTCGTTTGATGCCGGGCGTCCTCTACGTCCGTGACTTCACGGGGGCCATGGGTGCATCGCTGATACTGACGCTTGTCGGTTGGGCGATTTCGCTCTTCGTCCTCTAAACAGGACATCGCAATTGAGTGGGGATGGGGATTCGCAAGAATCTCCATCCTGCACTCTTTTGCTTTTTTACTTAATACTATAACAGGCAGTATAAAGGCGAAAAATGAAAATATTCCGCGCGCCTCAAGGCTCGGACCTGCTAGCCATGCAGGTCCGAGCGCTTGAGTGAAACATTTCAATCTCGTCTGGGATTCATCGGCGTGTGTCCTTGAAAAACCGCGTCGTCTTCCTTGCCGCCAGATTGCCTGCCACCAGTAGTAGTGGCGCCAGGCAAAGCGTGAGGGTGAGGAGGCAGACGGCGCCGAACCAGGTGGCGTGCGTTACGGCTCTGGCCATGTAGACGACGAGGAGGGCCACGGGGGTCAGGTTGGTGATGAAGAATACGGTCAGTCGCAGAGCAATCGGGTTGGAACCGATTGCTTTGCCGGCGGATTTGTTTTTCTGGTTGTGCTGCGCCATTGGTCACTCCACCAGTTTGCCGTCTATGTCCAGCTCGCCGACTCGTTCGATGAGACCGATGCGGGAGCTGAACTGGGCCTTGATGATGGTGTTGTCGCGGTGAGTTGCGTCCTGTCCGCTGCTATGGTCGATGCTCAAGCTTTGTAGAGGCATCCAGCCGAGAATGGCAAACCAGAAGGACTTGACGCGAATGCCTGTGACGGAGGCGCAGAGGATTTTGCCTCCGGGCTGAGTCTGGACCGAGAAGCTGAATTGCTTCTCCACCTGGAGTTTGGTCCCTTTGCGCGTGACCAGGTCCAGAGACTTGGCCAGTTCAACTGTAACTGTGCCCTTGTTGGCGGTAATTTTGGTCACCCCAAACAAGGTCAGATAGCCGTTGGCGTCCGCTCCCAGTTTTTGCACAAATTGATCCGGACCAAGATCCGTACCGTCCGGCAGAGCCGAAAAGAGCGCTGCGATGCGATCGTAGGGATGGTCTTTCTGAATTTCGGGTAGCACTAAAGAAGAAAGCGGCGTTCGATCTTTGGCCTCAGCTAAGGGCAGAAAGAGGAAAGCCGCGATTAAAAGCGCGTACATCGGTTTCATGGTTAGTTCACTGGTTTTATCCTGTGTTCCTTTCGTTGTTGATATGTAGAGGAGAGCGAGGCAGTTTTCTACTTGGTCAGCCTGTAGATAAACTCACGCGCCGGCAGCTTCGGCTGGCGCATTTGCTCCGCCGACGGAAGTGGCAAAAGCGGCAGCGCCCGAGTCAGAGCTTCTGCCACTTTAGGCTGGCGATGAGTGTTGCGCCCCGGGGGCATCTTGGTCACTCCGCGAGCAAAAGGACCTTCCATCTTTACCCACTCGAAAAAATCGAGACTGCCGTCCGTCCGGTAGCTGTAGTGCAGCACGCCGAATTGAGGCACATAGCTGATAGCGTCTCGGATTTTACGCGTGCCGTATTGATACTGCACCGTGTATGAGGAGGGGGTATGGCCGGCTGGGTACTGAATCTTGGCGGAGAGCAAGAAGTAGCCCTGGTTGAGGATGCGCTGGTCGATCTTTTGAACGGCCGTCGCCTTACCCGTGCCGCCTCGCACAGCTCTGGTCAGGACTTGCGGCTTGAGCCAGTTCTGCGTCACTGTAGCGCCGGTTGCCTTGTCGACAAATTGCACATCGATGACACGCTGGTCTTCACCGTTGTCGCGGTAGCTGCGCTGTACCACAGCCTTCTGCGTCTGGGGATCGAGCTCGGCCACCCTCACCTGACCATAGCCGTAGGTGTAGGAATGCAGGGCAGTGAGGCCGTCGGCGGAATAATCGTAGGTGAGCGCCTGCCAGGAAGAGAGGAAGTAACTGCGTGATTCCAGTGTGCCGTCGGCGCGCAGGTTATCGCGGGCTGTGAACGGCCGCTTGTCCGCATCTACGCCGGGCAGAACGGCACTATGTACGACGGCGGCGACAGTGTGATCCGCTCGGTAGTAAACGGCCTTTTTCAGCGTGCCTTTGCCGTTGGAGTTGTTTTCGAAGGTTTCCACGCTTTCTACAGACTGATCGCTGTCACTATATGTGGTGACCTCCAGGTCATAGGCTTCGTCGCGTTTGGCGCTGGTTTTGAGGGTGCCGTTGGACCGAAAGGTTTGCTGGGCGACGATTTTGTAGTTGTCACTGATTTCGGTGCGGCGCAGCCGAGGCAGCTCTTCCAGGGCATCTGTCATGATGTTGAAGCGTTGCGCCTGCTCCCCCGTCGGTGCAGCATAATCGTTGATGTGGGCCGGTCGACCATTGTCATCGTAGCCTACAGCAACGGTAACGCCATTGCGCTGGGAGATGCGCATCTCAGACGGCATGCCGTTTTTATTGCGTTTGAGCAGACGCCAGTTTTGGCCGCTCTCCGGACGTTTCATGAAAAGGGTGGAAGAGGCTTTGGTCTGTGGGCTTTCGAGAAAAGGCATGATCCTCGATTTCTCATAGCCTCGCCAGGCAAAGCAGACAAGCACAACGGCTACCAGAGCGGCTGCCGTTAGTACTACTTTTGAAAGAGATGGTATTTTCATTGCAAAAAACCTCGCTCGGGACTTTTACATCTGAGCCGGGGCACTGGGCGGGTCTCCAAACCCGTCTCCAGTGCCGTTTATGTTGTCCCATCCATAGGACTGAAGATCGGGTCTACCAGACCTTGAAGCTGACGCTGGCTGCGCACATGACCGGCGGCAAGCAGACAACGTTGAAGGCCACCTTGTCGCTGCGGGTGGTGAAAAGCAGACCAGCTGCTGGCATGACGTTGTTGCCCGAGCGGTAGCCGGTGACGCCGCCGCCCAGGAAGCCGACCTTGACCGGTCCGATTGTCCAGGGGGTGTACTCGTACCAGGCGTACGTGCTCTGGCGCCAGTTGCTGTTTTTGTAAGTGCCTACGGCAAAGGCCGTCTTCTCCGACAGGGGGAAGGTCAGGCCTGCGCCCCAGTTGCGCTCGTTGTGCTTGGGCTCGCGCTTGAAGTGGTAGGAGATGCCGTTGACGTCGATCCAGGCGTTCTTGAAGGCATCCTTGAGGCCGAGTTCGAACTTGTCTTTGAAGTCCAGCTTGGGCTCGTCGATCGGGTTGCTGCCACTGTCTGTGGTGGCGGCAGAAGCGGGGATGGCGTCGGAGGCGGTGACCGTGTCAATGCCGGAAGCGTTGGCGACAACTGCCTGGGCATGGACGGGAGAAGAAATGAGAGCGGTGGCGGCGGCCAGCGAGAGCGCTGCAAGAGCGAGAGAACGGCCGCGACGGATGGTGTTGAACGAAGTGTTCATGGGAATTTCCTTGGTTGAAAGTTATGAGTTACCTGAACGGGTTTGAGCGTTTTGATGCGATGGTTGACGGAGAACGGCTTGCTGCTTTACAGAGAGCTATTCGTCAAGGCCAATGCCGGTGATAGCGGCGATGAGAAGGGCCAGCAGCCCCAGCGGGAATAAGAGTCCGTCGTTACGGAAGTAGATAGATGCACCGATGATGGCCGCTGACGAGGCCGGAGCCGCGAGCAGGCAGAGAGTGATCGACCACCAGCGTTTGCAGAAGCAAGCCAGGGCAAGAATGAGGATGAAGGCCCAGGTCATGGCGAAGAGACCGGCGGCGAGGATGAGATTGTCCATATAGGTTCCTATTCGCCGGTGGCGATGCTGGTGATGACGATGGCCAGGAAGACGCCGAGGCTTGCTTCCAGTGCCCAGCCGCTGCCGTAGTGGTTGTAGACGAAGGCGCTGACTTTGAATGTGCCGAAGGCGGCGGAGAGAGAGAGAATACGGGTCCACCACTTATTGGCCACCAGGGCAATGACCAGAAGTGCGAGGAGATCGACAATGGTCAGCACATCGGCTGCCAGCGTCACTAAGTTGTGCACAAAAACTCCGAGAAAGTTGGACGTTTGGTACAAGAAAAATATCTACAGAACTGGATACAGGTCAAACTCGGTTTTGCTTGTGGCACCAAATGCGGTGGCGTGTGCCCGAGCCGTCCTGGCCGGTGAATAATTGAGTTGTAAGACAGGCTATTGCTGTGGGGTGGAAACTCTGAGAAGAGGGGGAGTGAAAGATATTTGTTTCTCTCACAAACAGATCTCAAGAGGAAAGCTTTGTAGCCTCTTCTACAGGTAATATCAACCCGACAAGCACGATATACATTTGACGCCGAAAAACTGTCGGGTCACGCGGTGGTCACGGCAGTAGACCCCGGGCTCGCCGAGGTCGTGCTACCCTTGCACCTGAGCTACACTTCGGTCTCTGTCACGTTGCGCTCACGCCCGGGCGAAACCCTTGCTCCGACTTGATTTTGACTTATGTTGCACAGTTGGCGCAGTTAGTGCAAAGTAAAAGTCAGTTAGATGTCTCGGGGGCGTTCAAACGGTAGCCGCCGGCTAATGTCTCTATCGTATTTATATGGCCGAATTCGTCTAGTTTTTGCCGAATTCTTTTGATGCATGTCCGTACAGTGGAAGTACTCAAATCCTCCGCCTCGTCCCAGACTCGGTCGAGTAGTTCTTGGGAGGAGAAAGTACAATTGGGATGAAGGGCCAGAAATTGCAAAAGGGTAAACTCCTGCGGTGTGAATTTGATTTCCTGATTGGCCGCCGTAACCTTCTTAGTTGTCCAGTTGATGGAAAGGTCTCCTATTTGCAGGACATTGGAGGTATAGCCGGCATTGCGACGCAGCAGCGCCTTGGCTCGACCGACGAGCTCGCGGAAGTGGAAGGGCTTGGTCAAATAATCGTCTGCACCAAGCTCCAGGCAGGCCACTTTAGAATCAATGGCGTTGCGACCGGAAACAATCAATACAGGCGTGACACTACCGCCGCCTCTCAGGCCCTGCAAGAGGTCTACACCATCTAGTCCGGGCAGTCCCAGGTCGAGTATAACCAGGTCGTACTTTGCCCTCGTCAGGAGGCCGGCAGCTTCCTTGCCGTCATGGCACAGCTCCACAGTGAAGTCACTGAAGGAAAGCCATTCCGCCATCAATGCGGCGATGTCTTGGGCGTCTTCGATAATCAGTATCTTTGCCAAGGCTGGGCTCAATTTGAATAAGAGTAATTGGATGTTTTATTTTGCCACAGTATCTTTCTTTTTTACGCATATACTATGCATAATAGTATGTTTGTGGAAAAACAAAACCAGCAAAAGGGCGCCACGGTATTCAACCTCCGAGATGGAGATGGAATAGCCGGGACGCCCTGATGTTCTTCTGGTTTTGTCTGAAGTTTGAGCAGAAGGGTAACTTGCATTGCTGCAAGCTACCCTCACTACTTACTTCTTGCGGGGCTTGGCCTTGGCCTTCGCCTTGGGCGCCGGACGCTTCGACTTGGCTTTCGCCGGGGTCTTGCGAGCGGGCTTCTTTGCGGCAGGCTTCTCAGCGGCGGCCGGAGCCACAACTGCATCAGCCTTGGCCTCGGGAGCGCCTTCGCCTTCGTCCGCACCTTCCGGCTTCGAGAAGATATTCCACTCCTCGTCCTCGGTGATGGGCTCGTCGCCAAGGTCGACCTCGCCACCGTTGGAAAGACCGCCAGCGGCCTCTTCGGTGTAGGGCTTGCCGTTGATGACGAACGAACGACGGTTGTCGGTGCCGCGCATGACGAACGCCGTTTCGGCAAAGAGCTCGCCCAGATGGTATTCACCATAGAACAGGCCCTGAGCGCGGCGGTCGTAGTCACGCAGGTGACCGTTGAGCAGGTCGTCCCAGAAGTAGCCCACTTCGTGGGTCTCGTGGTACGTCTTCAGCAGCGTGGGCTGCGTGTGCTCGACGAGCGTGTGCCAGGCCGACGACAGCTTGCCGTCGAAGGAGCGAACCAGCGAATACTGGCGCTGCTCCCACTCGACGTAAACGGCATCACCGGGGTGACGACGCTTGAAGTCGCCGATCATGTACAGCGTGTGGTCGTTGACCAGCAACGCCGCTTCGTACGGAAGAACCTTGACGCGGGTGTTCTTGTTCAGATACAGGAACTTGTCGAACTGATTCGGGATCATGCGATCCGGGTCAGACGGCATGTCCGCAGCTTCCGGGTGGTTGGCCGCCCAGTTGTCGCGGAAACCCTTTTCCTGCTGCACCCACTCCATGATCTTGTACTCGGTGCTGACACCGGGGATGAAGAAGACCTTGGTCTTGCCGATGGCGAAGGACGCGATGTAGGCGCCGGCCTGCTCACGCAGGGACTTCACCTGATCGTCGAAGTTGCCCGCATCGCGAGCGATGGAGACTTCGGCGGTATCGGGGTGCTTGTGCAGGTAGTTGCGCTCGTCTTCGGTGAGCGACTTGAACGCCTCGTGGTCCAGCATCGAGCCGAGCAGCACGACAACGTCGGGCTGGTAGTCGGCAATGAACTGCTTGAACATGGTGTCGAGGCTGCGGTCGTGGTGCGGCCAACGTGCGTTAGCCAGGGCAACAACCTTGGAACCGTCCTTCAGGGTGAGCCGGAAAATCCCAGCTTCCATCAGTGAGGTCCGCGGAATTTCCTTTACCGTGACCTGTTTGTACTTGGTCGATTTGTTAGGCATATAAAAACTCCTTAGCCGTTCGCCAGCACGCCGTTATCGAGGAGGGCCCCGAAAGCGGTGAGCACGGCGTCAGCCAGCTGGTTATCGTTCTCCAAACGCAGAACGTTCTGAACGTTGACGATGGACGCGTTGTACGAACGCGGCACGAGAATGGCCGAGTGCGCACTGGTGGCGACGTCGACCGCGGTGACCGGGTGGTCTTCGACCAGGATCGGGCAGTGCATGTCGAACATCATGTACTTCTTTTCGCTCGGGCGGCAGAAGATGATGTCCTGTTCGCGGACGATGTGTCCCATGTGCTTCAGGATCAGCTCCTTGGTCACACGCTGCGCGATACCGTGGTGGAAGCCCATGGCGCCGTCGGGACGGGTGTCACAGGCGCCGGGGGTGTAGGTGGCAACCACGATCTTGATGCCGGCCTTGTGGATCTCTTCGAACTGACGGATGATCTCCGCGTTCGGTTCGAGACCACCGTAGCCCTCGGGCAGACGCACGAACTCGATGAACAGGTCGTTGAACTGGTCAGGAGTGAGAGGCTGCGAAGGGTCACGAGCGATGTCGTAGAAGGTCCGCGACGTCGCGTTGAAAGTCTTGCCGAAATGCTTTTCGGCGAACTTCTTGAAGTTGCCTTCCCAGTCGGCAATCACACCGTGCAGGTCGGTCATGAGGATTCGTGACCATTGGAAATGCGGCGGGGGATTGAGAATGGAGGCGTTGGGCCAATCGTTGGCGGTCGGAGCCGCGGCGATCAGCCCTGTGGATTTCTTGGTACTCATAGTTATCTCCTTGCGGAATTTAGACTGGTAGAAATCGGAGGACCCTCCCCGAGACCGGTAAAACCGGGATGGGGAGGGCCGCTCAGGGTGCGATCGAATTCGGTCGGGATTGACCGAATTTCGCGGACTCAGTAACCGGAAGACTGGTACAACTTGCCGTCAGCGAGCATGAGGCTGCGGATGCCGGAGTCGTCCTTGATCTTCTTGACTGGATGCATTTGGATGTGCAGCTGACCACCGTGCACGTGGCCGCTGGCGACACCCTGGTGCCAGTTGGTGTTGAAGGCGTAGCCCAGGTACGGGTGACGCTCGTCGCCCAGGAAGCCGAACTCGTAGGAACGAATCAGCGACCGCTGGTTGCGATAGGCGCGCTTGCCGTAGCGGTGGGTGTGGCCCTGACCGATGCTTTTGCCAGAGGCGTCAGCTTCGGCGTACGGCGATGCACCCGGCTTCGGGCGAATCTTGTTGCCGTGGATGAACTTGATCTCGTCGTTGGTGAGAATGCCACCACCGAAACCACCGTCCTCGAACGCGCCATAGATGAACGTGATCGGGTCCCCGGGCTTGTAGCCCATGAGATTGTGGAAGTTGAGAATCGGTTCGTTGGTCGTCGCGTCGATCAGGCTCGCAACGTTGCCGTTGGGATCGATCTGGCTGCGACGGCCACGGTCCTCGTGGTTACCGAGGATGTAGAACATGTGCAGACAGCCCGAGCACTCGATTACCTCGTCCATGATGCGGCGAGTTTCGTCGAGTTCCATCTGGGTGTTCGCGACAACGCGCGGAGGCTTGGGCCAACGCGAGAGGCCGAACATGTCTGCGGCATCACCGATGATGATGATGATGTCGGGGCGGAAATCGGCCAACCACTGCTTGACCATGAACGACACTTGTCGGTCATGAGCAGGGATGTGCCAGTCCGGAATGATAGCGACCTTGGTGCCGTCGGGCAGGTGAAGGTCGATGACGCCGGCGTAGTGCAGGAAGCCCAAGGCACGCATATCGTTCGCGTTCTTGATGGCATCCCGCAGGGACTGACGCACAGCGTCGATGTTCAGGTTACGGCTACGAGCGAGCTTGTCGACGAGACGGCGAACTCGCCGTGACGCGTCTTTGGGATCGCTGGCCGAAGAAACCGTTACTTTCGTATTTGTCATGGTTATCTCCATACAGCCTCTGCCAGAGAGGCAATTGGGTTAAGAGCCTCACTGACGAGGCCGCGTTAGGTCTTACAGACAGAGCATTGAAGTAAGTCTGGTTGCAAGCGGGCTTTGCACGCAGCCCTTTGAGAAATAAGCCTGGCGACTTATTCGCTAGGTGAGTTGTTCAATCTTTCGATGTCGAGCCGGGCGCCATGTAGCTCAGGGTATGAGGTGGGGTGCCGGGCTGGAGATTAAAAGGCCTTGGGTGTTTTAGGGGGGTTTTCCTATAACAGGCGAAGAATGAACATACCCGGAGCCTAAATGTTCCAGGAGTATGAGAACAATGGCCTTACAAGCCCCTTAAGTACTTGTTATGCATGGTTAACAGTTACCGCTAGGTGTACAAAGAGCTTGTATGAGAAGCGTTTAGGGATTCTTGAACAACTTATTCCTTATGAGTGTTGCCAAGCGGGGCCGATCTTACCCCTGTCTACCTCCACGCTTCGATATTTTTGGGGGTGCCGATCGGCCTCATGGAGATGCAAAGGTGAAACGCGCTAAATCATTTGCAGGTAAGGACTCGTGGACAATAGCGCGGCTTGCGCTAGGGTGTCCATTGCAGTGGGAATTTTGCCACTTCAATTAGGAGACTGATTGCACGTCGGTGAAAAGAGCGTCCCTCGGGTTTGGCTCCTTGGACATCTGCTTCAGTTTCTGAAAAAGCTGTACTTCTTCGGCTGTGAGCTTGTCCGGAATGACGACGTCGATAGTAAGTAGTTGGTCGGCGCCGCCCAAGCCCAATCCTTTTAGGCGATAGACTCGCCCGGGTTGCGTCAGTGGTTGGATTTTCATGACCACACGACCGGTGGCCGTTGGCACTTCGATCTCAGCGCCGAGCATGGCTTCGTAGAGAGTGACCGGAACGTTGACTGTGATGTCACGTCCGAGAATACCCAGAACCGGATGCTTGCGCACTTTGATCTTGATCACGAGGTCGCCGAAGCCGTTAGCCCGCATGTCCCATTTGCCCTGTCCGGTCTTGCGGATTTCCATATCGTCGTACATGCCCTTGGGCAAATCGAGTTCTACATGTCTATCTATATTGAAATAACCGACTCCGCGGCAGGTTGTGCACTGCATACGGTTGACCGGCTTGAGATTGACGCATTCTTCGCAGGCTTTAGGATCCGTGATGGTCAGCTGTCTGTGGCAACCTTTGACCGCTTCTCTGAGCGTTACATCCAGCTCCATTTCCAGTGGTAGTGCTTGAATCTTACCGCCTGGTTGCACCTGATGAATTTTGCCTGAATTGGCTCCCTTTAGCTCCTGCGTGGTAGCTTGCTCGCGCGACTGCACCACCTGTTGCACACCGGAGGTAACTTTGCTCCACAGCGCCCGAACGTCCGAAGTCTGGCGGAAAGTGGCGCTGTTCTTGTCATAGTCGCGTCGGCGCTGGGCATCGGAAAGGGTCTCGAAAGCCGCTTTAATATCTCTCAGGGTGCGGGCCTGAAGCTGCTCGTCCATTTCGGTGCCCGAGTGGGGCCCAAACTTATCGTGCAGGGCGTGGTAGGCCTCGCTAATTTCCTCAGTGGTGGCATTGGGCGGCACACCGAGGATGTAATAGTAATCTTTCGCTGGAATCGACGCAGAGGAATTACTCTGCGCTGACCCTGTTTTTTTGTTGTCTTCAACAGCCATTGAATATGACTCTATCTTTCTTGCACACCCCGCCAAGGCGCGCCTCACAGAGGCAGCAGGAGGATCTTCAGGCCCGGGATCGGGTCGAGGAGATCGTGGTGTTCCGGCGGTTGGGGTGCAGGTTGTTGGTAAGCCGCTGGAAGCGCTAATTGATAGGAAACCGGACAGAAGAAAAGGATGCCGTGGCCCGTGATATTGATGCCATTTGTATGATACACAAAGCGCTTATCGCGCATTATCTATTTGCCCCGTTTAGAGCTATTTATCCCGTTGTTGCCGCCATTTTGGCAAATTTAAGAGTTCTGAAGGCTTATATTTATCGGCCCCTGGCCCATTGGTGCCCGGGAAGAGCGCCTTAGTCAAAGATTGGCGCGACTCGCGCGGGATGTTTCAGAGGGGACTCTTCACCGTAAGTGAAAGGATTGCACCAGTTTCTGATATTCAGGCTCAAAAACGGCTCGCTCGGCCGCGGGGCAGAGCCCCTGGAAGATAAAGTAGCCGTCATTGTCGAAGAGTATGGTGTGAAAAATATAGGTCGGTACCCCGTCTTCGGCGTCCACACCACTGGCTAGAAACTCTTCGCCATCAAGCCCGGACTGCTTGATGCTGCGCTGTTTGTCGATGATGATGTTTTTGACTTGTTTGGTGCGCTCCAGTCTTTCCCTGGCAAAAGCTTCGTGGTTTTCTATCGGTCCTTCGTTGACTGATTGGCCGACTATAAACAGAGGGCCGTTATCTTTGCCCGGCGTGACTTTACCCGTGGTCGTAAACAGCAGTGTGTTTTGTAAGCGGGTGGCCTTTTTAAATTTTTTGCTGTCGGCAATGGTGAAAGGCAGTCCTTCTTCCAGACCAGAGAGGCGTGCGTGGGGGTCGTAGCGAGCGCTCTTGACCGCCTGGCGTATAGAGTCAAACAGGCTGCTGCTGCCGTTCTCGGGCATGGTGCCTGTAACTACTGTGGTAGTTATTTGATCACCGAAGAAGCAGGCTACTTTTTTAAACTTTTTGCCGGCCGCCATCTGGGTGAACTCTATCAGTGAAGCTTCTCTCTTGCCTGTGTTGAAAGTGGTGCTTGTGGTCAGGTTGATACCTTTGCCGGCGAGATCGTTTTTTGTGAAACTGGTGACCTGGGCATAGGCACCGGGGATCTCGGTGACGATGATCGAGGCCGAGTCGTCTTTTTTTATAAAACCGGTGAAGCGGTCGGCCTGGACAAAACCTGGAGGTGGACTGAGGAAAACCTTTGTCCCCAGGACTTTGAGCGGTTTACTATCGGCGACAGAAATTGTCGCGTCCTGATTGCTGCTCCCTTGATCCGCAGCCCGGGCCGCTGTCGTGGTCAACATGCCGGCAAAGAACGCAGTGAAGAACAAAGCACGGACTGTTTTTGACATTATTTTTGCTCGGTCGGACAGGGACTTTATATTCTAACTCGTAAAAACCGGGTGGTATGTTTGCCTCTTGGCAACTATTGTTGTCCTGTGATTGATTTGATTTTGTGAGGCTTACCATGGCAGTTAGAAAGCTTGATGTGGCAACCCGTAAGGATATGCTCTCTCGCATATCCCAGGAAAAACGAACGGCGGCCCGCAAACAGGCTGATAAAAACCGCCCCGATAATGACGACGACAAGCGCTGGAAGCCTCTTGTGATGCCATCTTCCATCAGCCCTTATCTCTGTCACTGTCGCGACGTCAAGCGCGGATTTGCCAACCTTTGCCCTGCCCACATGCTCACTTTTCACCTGGCTGAGGCTGTACACTAACGCTTGAAGAAATTCTGGGGCTGATGCTCGAGGTTTCTTGGTAGACCTCTTTTAGTAACAGCTCCATGTTGATTGGCTACATTCTTCTTAAGCGGCATCTTGTCGTATTCCTTACCCTGCTCCTCGTCGTTGCGGGTATTCGCGCGTACAGCCAACTTGGACTGGAAGCTTATCCCGACGTTGCAAATATGCAGGTGCGGGTGATCACCCAGGTGCCGGGCAAGGCAGCCGAAGAAGTCGAGCGCCTCGTCACCATCCCGATCGAAAAAGAAGTAAACGGCATCCCCGGCGGCAAGCCGCCGCGGTCGATTTCCTTTTTTGGCTTATCTGTTATCACCATTGTTTTTGACGACGGCGTTGACGCCTATGTGGCTCGCCAGCAGGTGTTGGAGCGTCTGGCCCAGGCTGACGTACCGGCCGATATTCATCCCCAGCTCGACCCCAACGCCAGCCCCTGTGGCGAAGTCTATCGCTACACTCTGGACAGTCTTAAATACTCTCCTATGGAACGCAAAGAGTTTCAGGATTGGGTCATGGACCGCCGTTTTAAATCGGTCCCCGGTGTGATTGATGTGACCGGATATGGCGGCCCATCCAAGGTTTATAAACTGGACATGGACCCCTACCGCCTCAATGCTCAGCGTGTGACACAGCAGCAGGTGGTGGACGCTATCGGCCGTTCGAACGGGTCTACAGGCGGCAACTACATCATCCAGGGCGATCAGAATTTTATGGTGCGGGGCATAGGATTGCTCGATTCTGTAGAAGACATAGGTAATGTAGTCGTTTCCACGTCTAAAGACGGTGTCGCCATCCACGTCAATGATGTCGCCAATGTTTCCATCGGAGAGGCCGTGCGTAAGGGCCAGGTGGGCATGAATGATGACGATGACGTGGTGGAAGGCATCGTGCTCATGCGACGGGGCGAAAACCCCAGTCAGGTTGTGGCCAACATCAAACAAGCCTGGCCTGATTTGCGCGCCGCCCTGCCGCCCGGGATGCACCTCGATCCGCTCTACGACCGTACATTACTGGTCAAAAAGACCGTTGACACCATAGGCCACAACATCATTGAAGGTGTGGCATTAGTTGTATCTCTTTTGATGCTCTATCTGTTCCAGGTGAGGGCCTCGCTCATTTGCGCCACGGCTATTCCTCTGGCACTGCTCACAGCTTTTATACTGCTCAATGTTTTCCATGTGCCGGCCAACCTGCTCTCTCTGGGCGCGATTGACTTCGGCATTATCGTTGGCGAAGCGATTGTCATGGTAGAAAACGTGTTGCGCTGTATCGAACATCTCGATGAAGAACAGCGCAAGGACCCGGGGCAGGTGCTTCTGGCAATCTACTTTGCGGCGCGTCAGGTTTTTGTGCCGGTTTTGTTTTCCACCATCATCATTCTGGTCACATTTTTGCCGGTCCTTACTTTTGAAAGTGTAGAGGGCAAGCTCTTCCGCCCCCTGGCCATAACCATGGGCTTCAACCTTCTCGGCGCTTTCCTGGCCTCTATGACGATCGTTCCCACTCTTTGCGCGCTAGTCTTCTGTCGCAAGCCTCCATCGCACCGTGAGAGCCCTGTGCTCAACTTTGCCGACAGGATCTATGCTCCTATTCTCAAATATTCACTGCGCTATAAAAAGCGGGTGCTTTTTGTCGCCACCTGTGTCGTTGTGGCAGGCACGGCCTTCTTCCCCATGCTCGGTTACGAATTTCTACCTGAACTGGAGGAAGGTAACATCTGGCTGCGCGTCACTATTTTGCCCACGTCGGTCTCCCTCGACAAGGGCGTCAAAATCGCCGGCATATTGCGTCGTCTCCTGCGCTCTTATCCAGAGGTGACAACGGTCGTATCGCAAGTAGGTTCGCCCGATGACGGTACCGACCCAAACAATTACAGCAACATCGAATTTTTGGTCGACCTCAAGCCGCAGGAAGAGTGGAGAGATCGTTTCAGGCATGCCAAAGATCCCAAGGAGGCGCTTGTTGACGCCATAAACGGCACTCTGACCGAGCATGAGCCGGGGCTGCTCTACAATTTTTCGCAGTACATCAAAGACAACATGGATGACGCTATCGCCGGGGTGAAGGGCGAGCTGGCGATCAAGATTTATGGTCCTGATTTGAAAGTACTGAGCCGCTTGGGTCAACAGGTGGCCGGTATTGTCCGTGGCGTGCACGGCATGGCCGACGTGGCTTATGACCAGATGTTGGGTCAGCCTCAGGTTGTGGTCAAAATCGACAGGGACAGAGCCAATCGTTACGGCATCAATTCTCAGGACGTGCTGGACGTAGTTGAGACTTCGGTCGGCGGTCTGGTGGAAACCCATGTCGTAGAAGGAGAGCGCAGATTTCCTCTGGTGGCCCGCTATAAAAGCGCTTATCGATCTGATGTGGAGAGCCTGGCCGACATTCGCGTTCCCACCGCCAGTGGTGGCAATGTGCCGCTTTTGCAGGTGGCCAGCATCACTTATGAGCACGGCGCCACTCTAATCCTGCGCGATGAAAACAGCCGTCGTGTGGCGATCAAGGCCAATATACGCGGGCGTGACATGGGTTCGGCCGTCGAGGAAGCCCGGCAAAAGGTCGATAAGCAGGTAAAAATTCCCCAGGGCTACCGTGTCATCTGGGCCGGTCAGTTTGCCCGCGCGCAGCATGCAATGGCCCGTCTGGCCGTCGTTATACCTATCACTCTTTTGCTAATCTTTTTGCTTCTCTACGCCGCTTTCGGCAGTACGCGCACCGCCATCATTGTCATGGCCACAGTGCCGACTGCATTTCCCGGAGCGGTGCTGGCACTTCTTATGACCGGCACTCACCTCTCTATATCGGCCGGAGTCGGCTTCATAGCTTTGTTTGGCGTCTCGGTGCAAAATGGAGTGATTCTCGTATCGCTGATTCAAGAGCTGAAGCGTCAGGGGTACAGCATACGAAAAGCTATATATGAAGGGGCCCTTGTCCGAATGCGACCGGCCCTGATTACTACTACGGTGGCCGTTGCCGGTCTTGTGCCTGCGGCTATAGCCACGGGGATCGGCTCACAGAGCCAGAAGCCATTTGCCATAACCATTGTTGGTGGTCTGGTGCCTGGACTTTTGCTATCACTGGTGGTGCTGCCTATCTTGTATGCGCTTCTGAACAAACCGAAGAAAGTCTCCGAATCCGAAGCCACGGACAGCAACTATCTTTTGTCCTCCGAATTGCACAAAAAGCAATCACAGCACAAATTTGATTAGTAAAGTCGGGTGACAAGAGGCGGAAGCGCTGCGAGCTCCATTTTGCTCCGCTAGGCGCGCTAGCGAGACCGCTGAAAGGCCCACCCATACTCCTTCTTAAGTGGTGCTAACGTGCTTTGGCCTTTGAGCTGGCTTATATGTGAAACCTTTTAAGATCTCGCTCTTTACTACTGCCGCTTATCAAGGCTAGGTTTGATCTCACCACTTCTTTTCAACCTCATGAGCCTTTAACACCCAGCTTAAGCACTAGTCCTTCAACTCCTCTCTTTCTCATTCACCTGACGGTGTCTTGGAAAGAGCGGATTTTCGTTTGGATTTGGTGTTCTTTCTGCTGCGCTTGAAACAAATGGAGTCTATGATATGAATCCACTCAAACATGCAACCCCTGTGAAGACTGCCACCAAGAACTATGAAGCCTGGCTGAGAAGTCAGGTCAAATTGGTCCGAGCTGACCTTGCCACCAAGCATAAGGTCATGGCTACGAGCCCGTTCATCTTCCTGCGTGGTACGTTCTTCCGTTGGGCGGAGATTTTCCCGCTCATGCTGCCGGCCCTGATCGATTGCCCTACTCTCATCGGCGTCGGCGACCTGCACATCGAAAACTTCGGTACCTGGCGTGACCATGAAGGTCGTCTGGCCTGGGGCATCAATGACTTTGACGAGTCGTTCCCGATGCCCTACACAGTCGACCTGGTGCGTCTGGCTACCAGTGCGCTTTTCGCCATCAAGGACAATCGTCTCAGCCTTGATGCCAAGGATGTCTGCAAAATCCTGACGCGCAACTACACCGAGACTCTGGCTGACGGCGGCCATCCCATCGTGCTGGCCGAGGACAATCAGGAGCTGGGCAAGATGGCCCGCGAGCGCCTGAAAAATCCCGCCCGTTTCTACAAGAACATGCAGCGCCAGACCCAGAGCCGCACCAGCGTGCCCAAGGACGCGGAGGAAGCGTTGCTCTCCATCTGTCCCGAGCCGGGCATGGTGCTGCGCTATTACCACCGCACCGCCGGTGTCGGTTCGCTCGGCCGCGAACGTTATCTTGTCCTCACCGATTACCGTGGCGGTCTGATTGCGCGCGAGTGCAAGAATGCCGTGCCCTCCGCCTGGGGCTTCATCCACTCCGAAGGTGTCGAAGATCCGAAGCGCCTCTACATCAACGACTTGATCAAGGGCGCTCATCGATCCCCCGACCCCTTCCTCGGTGTGCACGGTGAATGGATCCGTCGTCGTCTGGCGCCTGACTGCGCCCGCGTCGAACTGGACGATTTGCCCGTCGCCCGTGACGAGGAGATTCTCATTTCTTCGATGGGCACGGAGACGGCCAACGTGCATCTCAGCAACGAGAAAATCGCCCAGTCCGTTCTCTCGGATCTGGCCAAGAAGCCGAAGAACTGGCTTTGCGATGCGTCGCTGATCATGTACGAAGCCACAGTCAAAGACTGGAAGGCCTGGAAGGCCTGACAGTCTGTCACAGCAACGGATTTGGAAGGCCTGGAAGGCCTGACAGTCTGTCACAGCAACGGATTTGGAAGGCCTGGAAGGCCTGACCTCGTCTGGTTCTTAATCGCTCACATCGAGCAATACGAGGGGGTGTTCATCACTCCCTCGTAGTATCTCACTTGAAGGAAGTCTCACTATGTCAAAGAATCTTCCCCTTGGTATTCTCACTCTGTTCACGTCCCTCGACGCCACCGCTCAAGCGCTGGTGAACGCAGCCTGGGACGCATCGCACAAGGCGTATTGCTTCCAGTCCAACTTCCCCGTCGGCAGCGCCATCCTGGCCGCCAACGAGGCCGGTGAGGAGCGCGTCTTCAGCGGCTGCAACGTGGAAAACAGGTATTTCCCGGCTACGATTTGCGCCGAGCGCAATGCCGGCACCACCGCCGTGGGCGAGGGTTACACCCGCTTCAAGATGGTGGCTGTGGTCTGTCGCAAGATTCCGGGCGGCTCGCCCTGCGGTCTATGCCGGCAGTTCCTGACGCAGTTTGGCCACGACGCCATCCTGTTGAACATCGTCGACAAGGACAAGAACGTGCGCATCTCCACCGTCGGTGCGCTCCTCCCGGGCGCCTGCGAAGCCGTCGTCGAAGCGTACGACACGCTGAGCCCGATCGAAAAGCGCAAGGTCGACCGTGTCCTGGCGCTTAAGGCCAAGGCCTACGTGCCGTACTCCAAGTCTCCGCGTGGCGCCGTTTTCTACGCCACTTCGGAGAAGGGCGACAAGCGTGGCTTCGCCGGCATCTCCGCCGACAACGCCTCCTACGGCGGCTCTGTCGCGCCGGAAAACGTTGCGATGCAAACGGCCCGCACGGCCGGTTTCACCCGCAACGTCAGTCTCTTCGTTTCGGTCGAGGATGTGCACGGGCACAATCCGATCGACGGCGAAGTGCTGCAGGTCTTGCGTGAGTTCGGCATCGACTCGCCGGTCGTTCTCGTGGGCCCGGATCGGTCCATTCTGCGCACGGCGCTGACCTCGCTCTTGCCCGATTCGTTCGGACCTGACGCCCTGGGCTGATAGCCCTCACCCTACAAGCTGGACGCTTTGTTTAGGAGGCGAGGCAGGGACCGCTTGGGTCCTTGCCTCGCCATTGTGCCATCTCACCTGAAGGTCCAACATGGATTCAGTAAAACGAGAAAGGGCCGTGCTCATCATGCTCGGCTTTTTCGTCAGCACACTGGCGGCGGTACTACTGGTGCCACCGATTTCCCAGTCCCTTGCTTACCACAACTTTGCCGACAGCCGCACCCTCTGCGGTGTGAGCAACTTCGGCAACGTAGTTTCCAACCTGGCGATTCTGCTGGGCGGTCTGGCCGGCCTGGTCTTCATGTTTGGCTCCAAAGCCAGACCCAAAGCCAATGACGCAGGCCAGACCTTCGCCACAAAAGCTGAGTGGTGGCCCTATCTCTTTGTCTTCATCGGTGCTGCTTCCATCGCCATAGGCTCGGCCTACTACCATTATCAGCCCGGCAACGAACGGCTGATCTGGGACCGGTTGCCGATGGCGGTGATGTTCATGGCCCTCTTCGGTGCCATCATCACCGAGCGTGTTTCGCTTGCGGCGGCCAAGATTCTGACTTTCCCCCTGATTCTTCTGGGGGTGGCCAGTGTTGTCGGCTGGGCCCTGAGCGAGCATCAAGGAGTGGGCGATCTGCGCTTCTACGCCATCGTGCAATTCTTCCCCATGGTGGCAACACCTCTCATTCTCGTGCTTTTCCCGACGCGTTACACGCATCAGAGCTACCTTGTCGGCTCGATGCTCTGGTATGCGCTGGCCAAAGTTTTTGAATTCTTCGACCTGCAGCTCTACATGGCCACGAGTGGCCTGGTCAGTGGTCACACGGTCAAGCACGTTCTGTGCGGCCTGTCGATCTACTGGCTGGTGCTGATGCTGCAAAAGCGACAGCAGGTCTGAGCTAACAATAACGTGGAGTAAACCCATGAAAAACTTCAATCTGGTAAATGTGCTCGACACGGAGCTTACGTGCTATCCCGACGGAGTTTTTCCCGTGGGTGAAAAGCAGGAGATAATCGAATTCGGCATCACCACAGTTGATCTGCGCACCTTGCAAATCGTGCGCACGATCAGCATCCCGGTGAAGCCGACGATGTCGACTGTGAGCGCGTTTTGCACCGAGCTGACGGGCTGGACGGCGGCACAGTTGAACAGGCAGGGCGTCACCTACGCCGAAGCTTGTCGCAGGCTCACCTCCAAGCACGGCAGCGGCAGCCGGCTTCTGGTCACCGATTCCAATGGCGACGTGACCAGCGTCAAAGAACAGTGCAAGTTGATGGGCGTCGAATATCCCTTCGGCGAAGACCATCTCAACGTCGCCTCGCTCTTCGCCATGAGCACGGCTCAACGTCAAAATCTCGGCCTGGCCGAGATGCTTGCTCATCTGGGAATGGCTTTTGAAGGACGTCAGCACCGCGCCGACGTCGACAGCCTCAATATCGCTCGTGTTCTGATCAAGCTCCTCGGCTCAGCCCGGGGTGCATTGATTCTCACTTAATTCAAATCCAATTTCGTGGAGAAAACGATGTTCGCAACGATGATCAAATCCGATTCGCCGACCAGGCCATTTTCGCTGGCCGGCTTCAATCTCGACTTCAACGGAACCGTCTCGCAGGAACAGCTGGAGGAGCTAAGCAGCGGCGATTTCATCGACCGCGGCGAAAGCCTGATCCTCGTCGGCTACTACGGTACGGGCAAGACGATGATCGCCCATTGTGCCGAGGCCAACGCCAAGGCGCGCGGCAAGACCAGCGAGAATCTCTGGTCGCCGAGCTCTCGTATGGATGCGGCTGAAGAGCTGCTCGACCACCGATTCCGCATGGGCTCCTTTCTTTCGGACGACGGACGGATTCAGTATCGTCCGGAGCTGCTCGATGCCGATGTGTTGATCGTCGACGAGGTCGAGCGCTGGCTGGAGTCGAACCCGGTGCCACTCCTCGGTCTGCTCGGAGTGCGCGCCGAGAAGGGCAAGTCCAATGTCCTGGTCTTCACCTCCCACGGTTGGTTGCGCGCCCTGGGCCTGAGCATGCAGACAAACCACTCCTATCACGCCTATCACGAAGCGGCGTTGCATACTGTCGTCTCGCGTGAGAATTCGATGAGGTGGCCGCGTGTGCTGCTCATCGACAGGCCTTCCACTGTCGGACAGGCTTTCCAGGCCATGGGCATCGACATTGATGAACCGTCCTTGCCCGTGCGTGAGCAGTCGCCCGACGAACGCCCGTACACTGGAGGTCTGCGCCAGAAGTCGGTCTGTCAGACGCTTTTCACCGGTGCGAAGTCGTATCGCGGCTTACATCGCTGCGGCGTTCCGATCGGCTGATACATCTGACTGTCAGAGACGGCCTCAGCCCCATTGGGTTGAGGTCGTCTCCTGGTTATGGGATAAGTGACTGAAAGCCCCTTTGGGGGCTTCTTTTCGCTTATCTCTTTTAAATTTTATACTAAATGAATTAGTATGATCAGCAAAAAAATCTTGATTTGAGAATGAGCCGAAATCGGAGGCGTGGTCTGAGGGAAAAGAAGAAGGTGATAGCCGCAATCGTTACCGACCGGTGCGGCCTTCACCTTCTTCTTCTCTCTTTCCTGACCGCTGAACTGCTGCAAGACTGTGCCAACGGGCACTCGCAGATTGTTTTTTACGACGACATCGCGTTTTTCGGCGCCCACAGACCAGTTGTAGAGCCAGGAATTACGATCGACTTCCAGGTGAATGGAGGTCCAGGTGCCGGTATTGTGGAGGGACGGATCTTCTGTTATGTGCGTGTTGCCGTTGACCGGCACTGAATATGGTGAAACGCTGCCGTCATCCTGTTCAACCATAAAGTTGTAGTTGACTGAAGTGCCGATCATGCCGGTGCCGGCGACGAAAGTGCCGCTGATGGCGCCGACGCTGCGCATAGCCACTAGCTTGTAGGGGCCATATACGACTTCTTTTTGTGGCATCAGCTTGGTAATGGTGACTGCCGTTACCATGCCGCCCACAGCGCCGAAATATCCGCCGAACAAGATGGCTCCGAGCCGCAACTGCCAGGTTGTTTTTCCGTAACGGGCGTTTTCGACGACGGTGAGAAGAGCGACGATTCCTGCGATTGAAGCAAGTATGATGCTATACATGCGATTGCCTTTCTTTGATAGTTTGTTGGATCCCCGGGCGTGTTCGCGCGCTTTGAGTGAACTCAAAGTCGGGGGCTATGGATAGTCAAATTGATGGGATTGAGGAGATTTCCCCAGAAAGAAAGAAGTATGAGTGTACTTTGACACTTAGCGCAAATAGGTCGCGCGTTACAAGGCTAAAAGACTGTTGTGACGGCATTTTACACCGCGCAAGCTACGCTAATTCTGGTATTAAATGCGGTGGCATTACAAACTCGGATAACCCGAGCGCCGCTCGAGTTGACTCATCTGAATTTTTTGGTCTCGTTTATCTCTGCCTGGACATCTTGAGAGTATGTTCTGCGTCGTTAAGGCAGCGTTCAGGTCTGTCGGAAAAATCGGCTCTATGCCTCGAGGTTTGTATTAACAATTATAGTTGACCCTGTTGACCTTCCTGGCGGCCTAAATCAATAGAATACGGCCGTGTCAAAACCTCGATGGCGGCGCTAATCAAAGGTTTTTACCAAAATCTGCCACTTATCATTTAGCGCCGCTAGCAATGGTATCGAATACGGTATCACTGCAAACGGCAACGGCCCGAGGCGACCTCGAGCTCGTACCTTATATATTTTCCCTGCCAATTGACCAATGCCGGAAGACTACGACGGCTGCCGTGAAAAAGACGTGACTGCTATTTCCCTTTCACATTCATGTCACTTTCTCTGCCTAATATCGGGTCAAAGAAAGGGAGAGTCCGCATGAGTCACAATCATCATTTTGAAGATCACTGCCGCCCCGAACCCCACCACGAGCAGCATCACACCTCCATCTCGATTAACTTCAATCATTGCGATTTTGGCAATCAGGCGGTCTATCGCCATTACGAAAATGTTCGCCCTCATGCCCCTCATCACAGTTTGCCGCCTGTGGTCATTGTGCTTGGCCACGAGCGTCACTGTGCGCCCCCTCCTCCGCCGATATATGATATGGGTCGCTGCGAGTCGCGCCCTTATGGCCGGGAAAATCCTCTTGTTATCGATGGCTGTTTTGACTACGGTCGACCGGTCGCTCGCACCTTGCCGATGGCTGTCGAATATGTCCGCCCACAGCCGCGCAACGCCGATTTTTTCGTTGCCAATCCCAATACCGGATATGACGCCGATGATTTCATCGACCCGCGCGAAGTGTCGGCTGGGCCAGCCGCTGTGATCGAACAACCGCAATTGCGACAAATTCAACAATCCGATGGTGCGCAAATACAATCGCAGCGAGAAGCCCAGCAGGAAGCTCAGCAGGAAGCTATATACAACCAGCAATGGGGCCCAGAAGGAAGCGCCGGATACGACGCGCGCGACAACGCCCCTCGTGAAAGTGAAGGACCGATTCAGGCACCTGTGTTGCGGCTGGAAGGCAGTGTTGAAGATTCGAGAGCTGTGGAAGCTAAGCGCAGCGAGGCCGAGCTCAATCAGCAATGGGGCTCGGAAGGCAGCGCCGGATACGATCCGGCCGACAACGCCCCGCGCGATAGCGTCGGACCTTTTGAAGCAAAGCCCGTCAGCGGCGAGCAGCCTGCGGCTAGTGCCCAGGATAGCGCTGAGAACTCAACAGAAGCTGTGCGTGATTATGCCGCCGACAAACCGCAGACTTATTCTGAATACACCGCCTCCATGGCCAGATATATCGCCGAGCACGTACCCATGTCCCCTGTCGACAATTTTTAAGGCTGGCGGCCGCAGTTTGACCGTATTGCCCCTGCATAATCGCTTTCACCCCACCCTTTGCGGAGATAGCGGCGTTATGAGTCAATACGAAGAGTTCATCAGTCAAGTTTCCCGTGCACCGATGCCTGAACAAATCCATGGCGAGATGCTCTACATCATGCCTGAGCGCCTTTTTGAGCCCAGACAAGGCAGAGCCTCTACCGCGCCTGCGGAAG
>Ga0105248_10001055_pt1 | contig 30540 bp, 30 predicted proteins | sample KBSS34metaG_FD_81524 | JGI IMG/M metagenome (GOLD analysis project Ga0105248, IMG submission 81524) | Switchgrass rhizosphere microbial communities from Kellogg Biological Station, Michigan, USA - KBS S3-4 metaG | ecosystem: Host-associated > Plants > Roots > Rhizosphere > Soil | place... | reverse complement strand
TGTTTATGAGTCCGACTTCAGCTACGAGTGTGACGTTCGCGCTCGGTTTGAGTTCATTCCTTTACTACAACTACATCGGCATCAGTGAGAATGGTCTCTTTGGTCACCTGAAACATCTCGCTGGTCCAATCTGGTGGATTGCGCCGTTGATCTTTCCGATCGAGTTGATCAGTAATCTGATTCGTCCGTTTTCACTCGGTATTCGTCTGTTCGGTAACTTGTTTGCGGACGAGAAGGTGCTCGAAACGCTCGCTGGCCTCGCTCCGCCGTATACATGGTTTGCGCCGATCCTGCTGATGCCTCTGAGTGTGTTCGTGGCTTTGATTCAGACGTTTGTTTTCATACTGCTCTCGCAGCTCTATATCAGTGAGGTGTCGCATGCGCCGCACGATTTCCACGCGTCACATGCGGAAGACGAGAGCGAAGAGTTTGTTGTACCGGTTCTTACTTAATGGCTTTATCCGTGGCGCGCAGTGAGCGGTGTGATCGAACGTGATCGCGAACGTTGCTGTGTAAGTTGGAAACTCATCAACGACGAAGCATTACCTGACAAATTAATAGTAAGGCAAGTCTGTCTCGCAGGAGCGCCGTTGGAAGAGGGGCGGTGGATACCGGATGCAGGCGAAATAATACCGTCGGGTCTGCAGAGAAGGATGAGATTGATTAGATAGAGGAGGAAGCATGAGCAGATTCAGAATGTTGCTGTTCGCGCTGGTTGGAATTCTCGCAAGCAGCATGAGCGTGTTTGCACAAGCAACCGCAGAAGTTGGTGACAACGCGAGTTCAGTCAGCAAGTATCGCGCACTCGCGGCCGGTGTCGGTTTCGCGATTGCGGTGTTTGGCGGTGCGGTCGGACAGTCGCGCATTGGCGCCGCGGCGTGTGAAGGCGCAGCGCGTAATCCAGGTGCAGCCGGACGTATTCAAACGATGATGATTCTCGGCCTGGCGCTGATCGAGTCGTTGGTGCTGTTCGCGTTGCTGGTAGTCTTCGCGGTTGTGAAGCCGAGCTAATAAAACTCGCGGGCCCCTTTTTTATCCACAGATTACACAGAATGATTTCAGAATCTGTGTAATCTGTGGATATGTTTTTGTTCTCTCTGAGGGTGTGATAGGCTCACCTTAATGAAAAAGTGCCCTAAGTGTGGAGATGAATATCCCGATGCGACGACGCTTTGTCCGTCAGATGGATCGGCGCTCGAAAAAGATCCTGATTCGCTAGTGGGAACCACGCTCTCGGGAAAATATCGCATCGATGCGCGCCTCAACGAAGGAGGCATGGGCACTGTTTATCGCGGCACGCACGTATTAATGGACAAGACGGTCGCCATCAAGGTGCTGCGTCCGTCACTTGCGGCTGACGAAAAGATCGTCGCGCGTTTCTCACGTGAAGCACGCGCAGCTTCCCGCATCTCACATCCAAACGCGTTGAGTGTTACTGATTTCGGTGAAGACGAAACTGGTCATGTCTTTCTGGTGATGGAGTATTTGAGTGGCAAGACACTCAAACACGTAATACGTGAGGAAGGTCCACTGCCGCTCGCACGCGTAGTTGATATTGCCCGGCAAGTCGGTGACGCGCTTCATGCTGCACACGAGCAAGGCGTTGTCCATCGCGATCTTAAGAGCGACAACATCATGTTGCTGGATACGATGACCGGCGACTATGCCAAGGTGTTGGACTTTGGCATCGCGAAGATCAATGAGCCTGACGGCGTTGTAGACACGAATTTAACGGCGCCGAACCTGGTAATCGGCACGCCGCAATACATGTCGCCGGAGCAGTGTTCGCAGGATGGTGAGATTGATGCGCGCTCCGATATCTATTCGTTTGGCGTGATCCTTTACGAGATGCTGGTGGGACACGTGCCGTTCTCGGGCGACTCGCCGACGATAGTGATGATGAAGCACCTCCAGGATCCGGTGCCGTCGGTGTTAGAGGAGAGAGGTGATCTGCCGGCCTCGGTCGCGCGCGTGGTGGCGCGTGCGATGGCGAAGGTGCCTCGTAATCGTTATCAGAATGTTGCTGAGCTGGTAGAGGATTTGACGATCGCATCGGGTATGACGATTCACCGGTTAGGGCCGGTGGATACGACGGCTGCGGGAACTCCGAAGGTCAGCGATGAGGCGGATGAAGTGACGATGGTGAGGCCGCGCGAAGAACCGGCGTATGTGGCGCCGTCTGTGCCACGTCGCGAACCGGTGATGGTGCCTGTGTCGGGTGCTATGCCGCCGCCTCAGGCTGCTTCCGGTTTTAACCCGATGAAGATTTTGATCCCGGCGGCAGTTGCTTTGCTGGTTGTGTTTGGTCTCTTCTTTGTGTTCAACAGAAATACCCCCGCTACAGATGCGAATACAAATCAACAGCCGACGCAGACGCTCGCTGCCGATCCAAACAGTCAGCCGGTGCAGCCGACACAACCGGCGACCGGTAAACCTGAAGAAGGATTACCTTCCGGAGGGACGATCAGTCCGCCGGCGAATGTGAATGCAAGTCCAAATGCGAATGCGGCAGTCTCGCCTGAACCTGTTGAGGACGTCAGCCCGTCAGCAAACGCAAACGCGAACAGCAACGCGAATAGCAACAGCAACAGTAATCGGAAGGCCCTACCGTTGCCTGAGCCGACGAGGAGCGTAGAAACTCCGCCACCACCGGTGCCGTCACCGACGACCAAGCCGCCGGCCGAGAAACCCTCACCTACTGCAACACCGTAAGAAATATTTCACGCAAAGGCGCAAAGGAAGACGCAAAGGCGCAACCTTCTCTGCGTCTTTGCGTCTTTTCTTTGCGCCTTTGCGTGAAACCAGATCTAACGCTCGGCGGCTTCAACGATTAATCGCGTAAACTCTTCAGCATTCTCGATCGCGATCTCAATCTCCATCACGTAACACGGCACCGAGAACGCTAAAGCACGAAGCTTAACCGCATCCTTAGCAGTCGTTATCAAACTACTTGTACCTGCATCTTTCATAAGCGAGTCGATCTCGCCCTGCGAGTAGACGTGATGGTCCGGGAACGATCTCTGTAACCCGATCTCATATCCTAACTGCCGCACGTTCCTGAAGAACGAATCCGGATTTCCCACGGCACAAAACGCCGCGACACGCGCCGGAGCCGCAAGCGTCTCGCCCGCATTCTTCAACGAAACGACACGCACTGGCCGCATCGACGAGTTAAATATAGGTCTACCGCCGATCAAGCGCGAGATCTCTGCGCGGAGCTCTTCAACGTCACCGGCCTGATCGCAGCGCGTAATCACCACGCAATCCGCTCTGCTCAGACCTTCAGAAGCTTCCCGCAGTCGCCCATAAGGCAGCAGTTTGCCGCCACCCCACGGATTCGTCGCATCGATTGTGGCGATGTTGAGATCGCGCGCGAGCCGCAGGTGCTGAAACCCATCGTCCAACACAAAACACTCCGTGCCGAAATCCTTGATCGCTTCTTCACCCGCCGCGATTCGATCGGCGCTGCTGATGATAGCAGCCTGTCCGGTAAGTTTTGTTGCCAGCAGATACGGCTCATCGCCAGCCTCGGCAGGCGAAGCGAGAACGCCGTAGCCGTCAGACACGATTACCTGGAGATGAGGATCTTTGCGACCATAGCCGCGCGTCAGTATGCACACTTTCTTACCGTGCGAAGCCACTGTTTTCGCGACCCACTCGACGAGCGGAGTCTTACCGGTTCCGCCGGTAGTGATGTTGCCGATGCTGATGACCGGTCGATCGAGTTTCGTGGTGTGAAAGGTCCCACGACGATACAGCGACAGGCGCGTACGCGTGACTGCGCCGTACAGTAAGCTCAGTGGCGGAAGCACAAATGATTTCATGAGGTGTGAGAGAGCAGCGGCGCGATGAGTTTGACGGTTCTATCAGCGGCGCCCTGGTTATCAGTGACAAGTTGTTTTGCGCGGCGACCCAGTTCCTCTCGTTCCTTTGTATTTGCGAGCAGGTTTTTCAAAACGTGAGCGAGTTCGGCGGCGGCGTCTGACGTTTCAACCGGCGGCAGTTGAACGATCGCGTTTGCCTCACACATCAGGTCGACAATCGCGTGGAAATTATGAGTGTGTGCGCCGGTGACTACTGCCGCGCCTGCCGCAGCAGGTTCGAGTACGTTGTGTCCGCCTCGATCGATGATGCTGCCACCGACGAAAACAACATCGGCGAGTGAATAAGTCGCGGGCAGTTCTCCGATTGTATCGAGCAGAATCACTGTCGCATTGGCGTCGCCAGCAGCGGGAGCACCGGTACGACGGGCCCAGCTCAGTCCTGACTTCTGAATCAACGCCGCCACTTCGTTGAAGCGCTCCGGATGCCGGGGCGCGATCAGCAGCCGTGCTGATTGGAGTTGTTTGATACTTTCGAGAATCACTTCTTCTTCCGGCGCGTGCGTACTGGCGGCGAGAATCAACGGCACACCCGATCGCAAACCAAATCGGTCTCGAATCTCCGTCGTCTTACTGGCCAACTCTCCTGAAAGCTCAGCGTCAAACTTGAGATTGCCTGCGGTGTAAAGTTTCTCCTTAGACATGCCGAGCGCGCACAGCCTCGCGGCGTCAGTTTCTGATTGCATGACAGAGATGTTCAGGCACGACAGCACTCGCCTCAAGAAGAACTTAATCAGCTTGTACCTCCGAAACGACTGGCGCGAGATTCGTCCATTCACGAGCGCCACCGGGATCTGCCGCGCTTTGCATTCGCGCAGGAAGTTTGGCCAAAGCTCGGTTTCCATGATCAGCACGGCCGCGGGGTTGATCGTCTTCAATGCCCGGCGAACGGACCAGCGCCAGTCAAACGGAAAGTAAAAGACGCTCTCGGCCTGGGTGCGAAAGACGTCGCGCGCGAGCTTCTGTCCCGTGAGGGTGATCGTCGAGACGACGAGTGCGTGATGCGGAAACTGCTGTTTGACTCGTTGCGCGAGCGGCCGCGCCGCCTGCGTTTCTCCGACAGAAACACAGTGGAGCCAGATAACCGGTTTACCACTAACAGGAGAAACAGAGCCGAGGCGCTGGCGGAATCCGGCGATATATTTACCGTGCGCCAGCGCTTGAATCAGGAAGTGAGGGATCAGAACGATGAGACCGAGCGATAGCAGAAGGCTGTAAGCCAGGTACATAAACCCTCACTTCGCCCGCTCGATATAACGTCCCTCCGTAGGATCTACGCGAATTCGGTCGCCTTCGTTGATGAACGGCGGCACGGTGATGACTACGCCGTTTTCCAGCGTTGCCGGTTTGTTGACGTTCGAGACGGTGGCGCTTTTCAGAGTCGGCTCGGTTTGAGTAACGGTGAATTCCATTGACGGTGGCAGATCGATTCCGATTGGTGAGCCCTCGTAAAACTCCGCCTGGATCTTCATGCCGGGCATCAGCCACTGGGATGCGTCGCCGAGTTCTTCTTCACTTAGGGCGGTTTGTTCGTAGTTCTCCGTATTCATGAAATGATGATGCGAACCGTCGGAGTAGAGATATTCCATCTCGTGCTGTTCGAGTGAGGCGCGTTCGATGGTGTCGGCGGAGCGAAAACGATGTTCAAATGAAGCACCCGTACGAATATCTCGCAGTTTGGTCTGGATCATAGCCCGCAGGTTACCGGGTGTGTGGTGTCTGAATTCGAGTACTTTGCACGGCTTGCCTTCAAAAACGATAACCATACCGCGCCGAATCTGTGTTGCTGGAATAGCCATATAACTGATGTTCTCCGTTTAATAAAGGTAGGGCTCTTAGCAAAAGGCGTAGTTTAAGGGCGCGCCGCAGGGTTGTCTAGTCTCTGCGGCCCTCTGCGTATCTCTGCGGGCTCTGCGTTCAAACAGTTCATTTCAACGCCGAGAACGCAGAGATACGCAGAGGGCCGCAAGAAGAAGGGCGGCCTCCCTGAAACTCGTTCCAGAAAGACCGCCCTTTGTTGAGGAGCCCACCTACCTCACTTGTATTCACTCAAGAGGGTATGAATAGTTCCACTAATTACGCCGCCCGCGCTCGGGGCACTCTCCGCAGTCGCGCCAGGCGCTCCAGCCACTTCTGCGCCTGCTCGTAATGTGGAAAGCGGCGCTCATCGAGCCGAAAAGCACTGGTGTGGTGATAACGTCGTCCTTTAATTAAACGTGCCGGATGTTTGATGTGCAGCATCTCGTGATACAGGATGTACTCCACAAACCATTCCGGCACATCTACTGAATCCAAAGTCTTACTAATCGTGATGCTTTCGTAAACACGGTCATGATGACCGAGAATGCTCTTCGTCCGGCGCTGTGACCACGTGAGCGTCGGCTTCGGAATCTGCCCGTCGAAATAACGGCGATTCAACTTTGAAAACATTCGATCAAGATCGTAAACCTCGCCCTGCGCCGTTGAGATCATCTTGCGACCTCGGTCTCGTCGCGCTAGATCCGATGAACGCATCACTGCCGGCATGAGTGAGTAATCTCGATAAACACGTTCGTGGATCGTCGGTATTCGCTTCCCAAGCAGACGCGCAACGAGAATCCACGCAAGCGCGCGCAACACGTCGGGAGGCGCGTCTTTACAAATATCCGAGAGCCGCACGTAGATTCTTTTCGACCGCACGCGAATCGTGTGGTGTAGTCTGGCGTAAGGATAAAAACGAACTTCAATCACAGGCACACCGCGATTGCCGCCCATATGACGAAACGCGTCGGCAAAAAATTTGGTTACTTCACTCATTGCGGCAACTCGGAGGCAAAACAGCGGTTTGGGGAGATAATCTTAAAGACCGCGGGCGCGGCGCGTCAACCTCTGGCCGTCAGAGTCCATAACTCGTGTAATTTCAGCATTTAAAGGCAGCCACGAACTTCCCGGAAACAGCCAACTCGGGGCAATCTGTGCAATCGGTGGATAACTTTGTATACTGCCAGCCAATGCCCCGGAGAGCCGCAAATCTTCAAACTGCCGAGAAGGGCGCACTGGATTCGCGCGCGGAAGTACTGCTCGCAGCCCTGATCAAGGAACACCTCGTGACCGGCGAGGCTGTCGGCTCGCGTGTACTTTCCGATCGTTTTGCGCATGGCTACGGCTGGAGTCCGGCGACGATTCGCAACGTAATGGCTGAGCTCGAAGACGCAGGTTTGGTCGAACAGCCGCACACTTCAGCCGGTCGCGTACCGACAGGCAAGGGTTATCGCTACTACGTTGACAACATTCTCGGCGAGGCGCGCCTCTCGCGCACCGACCTGAAAGCGATTGACCACCTGTTCTCGACGCACGATATCGATGCCGATACTTCTCCGGATCGATTGATGGAAACTGCGTCGCACGTGCTCTCAGCGCTCTCGCAAAACGTCGGCATAGTGGTCTCACCGTCGCTCGCGGACAACCGGCTCAACCACATTGAGTTCATGTTGCTGCCGGACAGGCGAATTTTGGTCGTACTGGTGTCGACCGCCAACATTATCCACAACAAAGTAATCCGCGTGGCTGACGATTTGACTCAGGATGATCTGGATCGCACGGCTCGCTATTTGAATACTGAATTCAGCGGCAAGAGCCTGCTCGCAATTCGCACCGAGATCGTCGAGTTGATGAAGGAAGAGAAGGCACTCTACGACCGTCTGCTGCAAAACGCGGTGATGTTGTGCGAGCGTAGCCTTGAAGGTGAGGAAAATAGTGGCGGCGACGTTTACGTCGATGGTGCTTCAAACATCCTTACCAAGCCCGACTTCGTCGATATCGAGCGGATGCGCGAGCTGTTTCGAACGTTTGAAGAGAAGTCGCGGCTGATCAAGATTCTGAACGAGTGTGTTCACGATGCGGCGAGTTTTCCTGGCGACGTACACGTCGTGATTGGACGCGAGCACCCGGCAAGCTCAATGCAAAATTGCACTTTGATCACTGCGCCTTATCGAGTCGGATCCAACGACAATATCGGTACACTCGGCGTTGTTGGTCCGATGAGAATTGAATATGCGCGAATAATGGCTATGGTAAACTACATGGCGCGGCTGATTGAACATCGACTGGGCGAACCGGCAGCGCGTTGAGCCGGTAGAAATTCCGATCCTTCCTAATGACATCAGACAGAAGCGACAAGCGTTCGCACCGTATCCCAATCAGATTCACTGACGCCGACGACGAAAGCAGGTCTGCGAGCAGTACACCGGACGAGATGGACACGTACGATCCCGACGACGAGGGCGAGGAACTTATATCTGAACTCGATGCCGCGGCTGAAGATCCTTTCAGCGGCGCTGAGTCCGAGGCTGAAGAAACCGGCGGACCGGACCGCGCTGAGTTAATCGCCACTCGGGCTGAATTGAAACGTGTCGAGGCTGAAAACGCCGAAGTCAAGGATCAACTCACGCGTCGCCAGGCGGATTTTGAGAACTATCGCAAGCGAGTCGACCGCGAACGCAGTGAAACCTACAATCGTGTGAATGCCGACGTGGCCACGAAGCTGCTGCCGGTGCTGGACAATCTCAAACGTGCTCTCGAAGCTGAAGCTTCGGTTGAGTCGTCGGAGTCTGACGAGTTTCGCCATTTTCTCAGCGGCGTCGATCTGATCTACAAGCAGCTCAACGGCGTGCTGGAGACGATGGGTGTGAAGCCGGTGCCTGCGGTTGGTGAACCGTTCGATCCTCATATTCACGAGGCTGTGGTAACAGAAGCGACTGACGACTATGAGCCTGACACTGTAATGCAGGAAATGGTTACGGGTTACCGCCTCGGCGACAAACTTATTCGCCCCGCGTTGGTGAAAGTTGCAACGCGTAAGTAACGCCACGAAAAGGCATAGCCACAAAAAGGCACATAAGGAACATAACAGTGAAAGGCAGCAGCGGACTTAAAGAAAAGTATTTTGTGACTTTTGTGCCTTTTGTGGCTAATAGTTGATTAATGGGAAAAGCGATCGGAATTGATTTAGGGACGACCAACTGCTGCGTCGCCGTGCTGGAGGGCGGCACGGTGCAGATTGTCCCGAACAAAGAAGGCGGACGAACGACGCCTTCCGTGGTTGGTTTCACTGATAAAGGTGAACGACTGGTGGGACAGATCGCCAAGCGCCAGGCGGTGACGAACGCGTCCAACACGGTATATGCGGTCAAGCGTTTGATCGGTCGAAAGTTTAGCTCTGCGGAAGTATCGAAGATGCGTGAGAGCTCGGCGTTTGAAATCGTCGATTCTCCAAATGGAGATGCGCGCGTGCGCGTGCAGAACCGCAACTACAGCCCGCCCGAACTTTCCGGCATTGTTTTGCAGCGCTTGAAAGCCGCGGCTGAAGATTTCCTGGGCGAGTCAGTGACCGACGCGATCATCACCGTTCCCGCTTATTTCGACGACACGCAGCGCCAGGCAACGAAAGACGCCGGCAAGATTGCCGGACTGAAGATCGAGCGCATCATCAACGAGCCGACGGCGGCGGCGTTGGCTTACGGTCTCGGGAAGTCGAGCGTCGAGCGTATCGCAGTTTATGACCTTGGCGGCGGCACGTTTGATATTTCGATTCTCGAAATGAATGACGGCGTCTTTGACGTGCTTTCGACTTCGGGAAACACGTTTCTGGGTGGCGAAGATTTTGACGAACGGATCATGAGTTGGATGGCAGATCAGTTTTTTGAAGATACGGGAATCGACTTGCGCCAGGATCGTTTAGCGCTTCAACGCCTGAAAGAAGTAGCTGAAAGAGCCAAGTGCGATCTTTCAACCGCGACTGAAACGACTATCAATCTCCCGTTCATCGCTGCTGACGCGAGCGGTCCGAAGCACTTCAACAAGTCCCTCACGAGAGAACAGTTTGAAACGCTCGTGAAAGATCTCGTCGATCAGACGGTTGAGCCGTGTTTGACCGCACTCAAAGATGCGGAACTGCAACCGGCGGACGTTCACAAAGTGATCCTTGTCGGTGGTCAAACGAGGTCGCCGATCGTTGAACGCACGGTCGAGAAGATCTTCGGCCGAAAGCCTTCCGCTGAGATCAATCCTGACGAAGTTGTCGCGATGGGAGCGGCGATCCAGGGTGGTGTGCTGACTGGTGAAGTAAAAGACATCGTGCTGCTCGACGTGTTGCCGCTCAGTTTGGGTCTGGAAACACGTGGCGGACTGTTCACCAAGATCATTGAGCGCAACTCGACGATTCCGCTGCGTGAGAGTCGTACGTTTACGACTGTCGTTGATAACCAGTCGTCGGTTGAGATTCACGTGCTTCAGGGGGAACGTGAAGTAGCACAGGGCAATCGTTCGCTCGGGAAGTTTGAACTCGTGGGCATCGCGCCGAATCCGCGCGGCGTGCCGCAAATCGAAGTGTCGTTTGAAGTTGATGCGAACGGCATCGTCTCAGTCTCGGCGCAGGACAAGACGACCGGACGCGAACAGCAGATGCGCATCACGCCGACTTCCGGACTGGCGCCGGAAGAGATCGATCGTTTAATAAGAGAAGCAGATGATTTTGCCGACACGGATCGCGCAGCCAAAGAGGTTGTATTAGCGAGAGGTAAGCTTGATTCGTTATTGAAAAATACAAAGAAGTCGTACGTGAAGTTTGGCGGCTTGATGTCGCAGGAGGATCAGGCCAATGCTGAGTCGATTTTTCTCGAGGTGGAGGCCGCAGGCAAGAGTGATAAAGTCGACGACATCACCAGGGCTATGCTTCGATTGGAACGCGTCGCTATGCAACTCACTGCGGCGATGTTGAATGCCTCAGACACCGTTAGCAGCGAATCTTAAGATAGTGAATAATAGGTAACCAATAGGTCCTATAGGCCATATAGGGCCTATATTTAATTTGACGTGAGAGAAGTTTATGAGCAAGCGTGATTATTACGAAGTGCTGGGCGTCGCCCGCACCGCGACGGACCAGGAGATCAAGAGTGCCTACCGGCGACTCGCGGTCATGTATCACCCGGATAAAAACCCGAACGACGCCACGGCCGAAGAAAAGTTCAAGGAAGCGGCCGAGGCTTACAGTGTGCTGTCCAATGACGAACAGCGCAAACGTTACGACCGGTTCGGTCATGCTGGTGTGTCCAGCAGCGCCGGCGCGGGTGCGTGGGGAGCGCCGGGATTTGGTGGTATCGAAGACATCCTCGGCGACCTGTTTGGCTTTGGCGACGTGTTTGGCGGCCAGCGCGGCGGTCGTCGCACCTCCGCTCAACGTGGCGCGGATCTCCGTTACGACCTGGAGATCTCACTTGAAGAAGCCGCCAACGGTATGACCGCGCAACTCCGCATTCCACGTCTCGAATCGTGCGAAACCTGTAAAGGCTCGGGAGCGGCAGCCGGAAGTCAGCCTGAAAGCTGTACGACTTGCAGCGGTACGGGTCAGGTTCGTTACCAGCAGGGATTTTTCTCGGTGGCGCGGACCTGTCATGTTTGTCGCGGCGCCGGCCGAGTCGTCAAGAATCCGTGCGCGGACTGTAAGGGCTCGGGCCGGGTCGAACGCGAAAAACAGATGGAGGTGAAGATTCCGGCGGGGGTCGAAACCGGCTCGCGTTTACGCGTTACTGGTGAAGGGGAATCTGGAACGCAGGGGGGCGCGCCCGGTGACCTCTACGTTGTTATCCACGTAGCCGAGCATGACCAGTTTGAGCGACAAGGTAATAACCTCTACGAAGCCGTGCCGATAACTTTCGCGCAGGCGGCGTTGGGTTCCGAGATTATGGTCAAGACGCTCGACGAAGAAGAGAAGCTGAAGATTCCGATGGGCACACAAACGGGCACAGTGTTTCGCCTCAGAGGAAAAGGGATGCCGATTCTTGGTGGTCGCGGGCGTGGCGACTTGTTTGTTTCCGTGACAGTCGTGACTCCGACGACGTTGACGCGCGAACAGCGACGTCTGCTCGAGCAGTTGGCGGAAGTTGAGAACAAAGACCTGGAGAACAAGGGGCTGGTCGATAAGGTTCGAGATATCTTCGGATTAAGAAAGCTTTATCCACAGATTACACAGATATTCTAATCTGCGTAATCTGTGGATAACTTTGGTGGACCTATGAAATCTTTTCTGCTGTTTGCATTGCTCGCTGTGTTTTCCATCACTGCCGTAGCGCAGCAGGACACGATGGAGACCTTGAAGGGTCTGGACTTCAGTAAAACTTCCATCAAGCAAGTTCAGGCGCAGAAGCTGGCGATGGAAGATCTAAAGCTGCTGCGCGGCATCATCTTTGGCCGTCATGGACGCGTCTTTAAAGACAACGACATCAAGGTCTATCTTGAAGAGCAGTCGTGGTACAAGGCGAATCCTGATTTCAACAACTCAATGCTCAACAACGTTGAGCGCCGCAATCTCGACGTGATTCGCATCGCCGAAGCCGCTAAACACGAGACCATTCAACCAGGTGACATGCGTTACTGGCGCGATCGTGCGATCACGCCGCGAAAACTCGGCAAACACAGCGGCGCGGAGTGGAAAGTTCTACTTGCTGAAGTCGAGGCGATTCACGGCAAACGATTCGATGACGAGCCTTGGTTGCAGCAGTATTTCGAGGAGCGTTACTGGTATTTCCCCGACGAGAAGTACGACGCGAAGAAGCTGTCAGCACTCGAGCAAAAGAACCTCGCGATGCTGAGCGACGCGCAGAAGAAGCAGCGCAAAGTCGCTTTGTTGCCGGGTGACATGGAGTTCTTCGAGAACAAGGCCATCTCCGAACAGATGCTTCGTGGGCTGAGTCTGCACGAGTTGCGTTTGCTGCGGAATGAAGTCTATGCACGCCACGGGCGAATGTTTCGTGCGGAGTGGTTGCAGCAGTATTTCTTTTTTCAACCGTGGTACGCGCCCGATGAGAATTTCAAGGACGAAGAACTTTCGGGCAACGACAAGTTGAACGTCGAAACGATCGTTAAGTACGAGAACAAGATTCACCAGGAGTTGAGTAGTAAGCCTATTACGCGCGCGGTGCTCGAAGGTTTGTTTCTTGAAGATGCGAGCCAGATGCGGCAGGAAATCTACGCGCGGCACGGCAAGGTGTTCAAGGAGCCGTGGTTGCAGAAGTACTTTTCGAGTTTTGATTGGTACAAGGCCGATCCGAGCTTCACAGAGACGGCGTTGACTGACGTAGAAAAGAAGAACATCGCGACTATTGCGGCGTACGAAAAGCGCGCCGTAACGGCGATGAGTACGATAGAGGGTTGATAAGGCTCCACGGATCTCGCGTGACGAGATCATCAGCCACAGATTAAACGGATAACTAAGACGCGGATGAAACACGGATCAAATCCGTTCTTCATCCGCGTTTATCTGTGTTCTAAAAAACTCAACGCCGAATCGCCCTGTTTGAGGATTCGAGTACGTTGCAAATTTCCGATCGTCTCGGGCAGGTGAGTCTTGTGATGATGTTCGGCGATAAGTAGACCGTCATTGCTCAGACGTGACCCGGCTAATTCCAACGCCCTGAGATAATCGTCTTTGTACGGCGGGTCGAAGTAGATGATGTCCCAGCGCGAATCTGTTTGTTTGAGAACCTCATTCACTTCCGAGCAGTAGATCTCCCATTGCTCCTCCGGAACCCGGCATAACTTCAGATTTGACTCAATCAAAGTACAGCTACGCCGCGAACGATCGACGAACGTTGCATAACTCGCACCTCGCGAAAGCGCCTCAATGCCAACCGCGCCTGACCCTGCACACAGATCGAGAAAACGAACATCTTCAATCCGCGGCGCAATCACGTTGAAGAGTGTTTCGCGCAGCCGGTCGGACGTCGGCCGCACCTCCAACGACGGCGGGCTCTTGAGATTTCGACCCTTGTAAGCTCCAGCGATAATCCTCATATTTTATCCGACGTCCGCGAGTCCGAAGCGGGGATCTTGTTTGACGCGCACGACCATCCTGGCAGTCACCGCTGATTTCGGTTTGCTGAGATAGAACTCAGATTCCTGCTTTGCTTGTTCGAGCAACGGCTGATCGCGAACGATGTTGCCGATGCGAAACTCCGGCAGTCCCGACTGTTTTGTTCCTAAAAGCTCTCCCGGTCCACGCAACTCGAGATCTTTCTCCGCTATGACAAAACCATCATTCGTCTTTGCCATGATGCCGAGACGTTCCTCGGCGATAGCCGTGCGCTTGTCGCTCGTCAGCAGTATGCAGTAGCTCTTCTCCGCGCCGCGACCAACCCGCCCGCGCAACTGGTGAAGCTGCGACAGTCCAAAGCGCTCGGCATGCTCGACAATCATCACCGACGCATTCGGTACGTCCACGCCAACTTCGATCACCGTCGTAGATACGAGAATCTTGATCTCGCCGGCGACGAACGCGCTCATCACTTTCTCTTTTTCCGCCGGCTTCATTTTGCCGTGCAAGAGACCGACCGGAAGTCTTGGGAAAACCGTGTCGCGCAGGTATTCGTAGCGGCGTGTGGCGTCCTTTAGGTCCATCTTCTCCGACTCCTCGACGAGCGGATAGACCACGTAAACCTGGCGGCCCGCTTTGATTTCGCGCGTGATCAAACGTTTCACTTCCAGTCGTTGATCCTCACCAAAGACTGTGGTCTGGATCGGCGTTCGGCCGGGCGGCAGTTCATCGATGATGGAAACATCCAGATCGCCGTACACGGTCATCGCCAACGAACGCGGAATCGGTGTGGCGGTCATCACGAGCACGTCGGGATTGAGACCACGATCGCGCAACTCGGCGCGCTGCATCACGCCGAACCGGTGTTGTTCATCGATAACAATCAGACCCAGTTTATGAAAAGCAACAGCATCCTGAATCAACGCCTGCGTGCCGACGCACGCGTGAATCTCGCCTTGTTTCAGTGCCGCTTGCAGACCGCGCTTTTCTTTGGCGCGTAGCGAGCCGGTCAGCAGTTCGATGCGGTAAGGAGTTTTGGCCAGGAGGCGTTTGATATTGCGTGCGTGTTGTTCCGCGAGAATCTCGGTGGGCGCCATCAGCGCCGCCTGTAGATCATTTTCCATGGCCGCGATCATCGCTATGACTGCAACGATCGTTTTGCCACTGCCGACGTCGCCTTGCAGCAAACGGTTCATCGGCGTCCGCGATTTCATGTCGTTGAAGATCTGCGCCGTGACTTTTCGCTGCGCACGCGTGAGCTTGAAAGGCATCACCGAAGCGATGTGGTCCTGGACGGTCTGGTCGACTCGCAGCGGCGTTTCTTTTTGTTCTTTGACTCGTTGACCACGCTTCACGCCGATCGCAAACGTCACCCAAAAGAAGTCTTCGAAGATCATGCGATGGTGCGGTTCGCTCTTCGATAGCTCGTAGTCCAGCATCGAGACATCGGGTGGCGGAAAATGTATCTCGCGCAATGCCTGCGCGCGTCCGATCAGTTTGGTCCGGTGTCGCAGATCCGCGGGAAGCGTTTCTTCGATGTCCTTGTTGCTCAGTAAAGAGAGCACTGCGTGAACGATCTCGCGCACGCGCTTCGAGTTGAACTCACCGAGCTTGCGATAGACTGGAACTCTTCGTCCCACGTGAATGGCAGCCAACGCCGGGTCGGGCCGGTTCTCTTCAGTTTCCTCGGGATCTGGTGTTTCCGCAGTTTCAGGCGTTACGAGAACTTCCAGTTCGTCGGCGGGTTTGTTTAGTCGCAGCTTGAAAGTGTTGCGGCGTGCTTCCCATTCCCAGCGACCAAAGGTGATGAAGCGGGTGCCGCGCACGAGCTTAGCAGTGTAGTACCTCACGATGTCGTATGCGCGACGACCGGAGACGAACCACCAGACGATCACCTCGCGGCCGCTCATTGGACCATCAATCGCAGATACTTCGAAGATGTAGAGTTGCGCTCTGCCGTAACCGCGTGGATTTCTGACTGCGTATCCGTGCGCGTGCGTGACGGTGAGCTCGAGCGAGGCTTCCACACCGTCATGCAGATCTCTGATCAACGCGGGACGTGCTCGATCTTCGTAACGCATCGGGAAGTAAGTGAGCAGATCTTCGACCGTGACGGCGGCGGCACTCTTCTTGTGTGTTTGCGCGGCGAGGGCTTGCGCGAGTTTACGAGAAAGGACCGGCCCGAGTCGTGCGATCTTTAAACTGTGAAGATCCTCAACCGGAGTGTTGAGGGAGATGGCGCTGGGCATCGCGGCGATCATAACATAGCGCACGGAGAGGGACGGGTTATGGAAAACGAGAGGGTATCGGACACGACGCGTGAGAGTTTGCGCTTGTTGCGGCAGGGTTTGTTGCGGCTTCACAAGACGTTGCTTGATCTCGAGCGCAGGGATTATGAGCGGGCGCGCGGGCGAATCAGCAACAGTTACGAGTTTTTACAGCTAGTGTTGAAAGACCCGTGGTTCGATTGGTTGCACCGGCTATCGGAGTTGATCGTGCAGATTGATGAGACGCTCGACCCGCACGCCGAAACGCCGGCGACTGAGGCCGACGCCGGCGCGTTGATTGAGAGAGCAAAGACGTTGCTGGCGCCGGCGGAAACTGGGACTGAGTTTCAGAAGAACTATTTTCTCGCGTTACAACAGTCGCCGGATGTGGTGTTACTACACTCGGAGATTATGAAACTGTTGCGATAGGTCGTTAGCAATACTTCTCAAACGCCTGCGTGAGCTCGCCGGCGATTTGATGCGCATCGCGCCCTTCGATCTGGTATCGCTCGAGCATGTAGACCAGTTGACCGTCCTTCAGTAACGCGATCGATGGCGAGGATGGTCCATGGCCGGTGAAGTAGCTGCGTGCTCTTTCCGTCGCGTCGATGTCAGCTCCGGCGAAGACGGTTGCGACCTTGTCGGGTTTCTTTTCGCTTTGCAGCGCGAGCGCCACGCCCGGCCGCGCCTTTCCGGCGGCACAACCGCAGATTGAGTTCACCACGACCATCAGTGTGCCCTGGCTGTTTTTGATAGTCTCGTCCACGGCCTCAACCGTTCTCATCTCTTCGACGCCGAGTCGCGTCAGATCTTCACGCATGGGACGTATCATAATTTCGGGATATGGCATATCGAGTTTCTCCTTACGAAATTGTTCACTTCATAGTAGCACAGTAACAAAGCTCGTTTACCTATTGACTGGTCATTCCTACGCTTGTACAGTAACTCTGTACAATATCTTAGGAGAGCTTGAATGCCTATACAAACCAGCTACAGCAGTGCGCGCGCTAATCTGGCGAAGTTATACGACGAGGTCTCGGAGAATCAGCGAATCGTTATTATTAGTCGCCGGGGACGGCATGATGTTGCCCTTATTTCGGCTGATGAGTTATCCGGATTGCTAGAGACTGCCCATCTCTTACGATCTCCTAAAAACGCCGAACGTTTATTGACTGCGCTCAATAGAGCAAAGACCAAGAAACTAAGAGCGAAGAGCGTCGCTGCGTTGCGTAAGGAGCTTGGGCTTGGTCAATCGAAATAAGAACGCAGCCAAAACTAAAGCAGAGCGTGACACCGTCTTTCATCCCGAGTTCATTAAAGATTTGCGATATTGGGTTGAGCAGGATCGCAAAGTTGCCCTCAAGGCTCTTGAGCTAATTGAAGCGATTATCAGAGAGCCTTTCTCCGGTATTGGCAAGCCGGAGCCTCTCAAACATATGCTAGCAGGCACTTGGTCGCGACGACTTACTCAAGAACATCGCATCGTATATACCATTAGCCAAAATCAGATCCATTTCCTTCAAGCACGTTATCATTACTAAGGCTGTTCACCGCGGGGGTCGAGGGAGCGGATGGCGTCGCTGAAGTGTTCGCGGATGTCGGACGCGAGCATAGTGCGCATGCCGAGTTTTTGGGCGGCGAAGTCACCGGCGAGGCCGCCGACGTAGAGAGCGGCAACGGTCGCAGCGACTGGATTCGCGCGATCCTGGAGAGTGCCGTAGGCTTGCGCGAGAAAGCCGGAGATTAGGCCGGTTAAAGTGTCGCCCGCGCCGGCTGTGCCGAGGCCGGCGTTTCCCGTCGGATTAATAAAGACGCGACCATCGGGCGTTGCCAGCAACGGGCGTGCGCCTTTCAGTACTAAAAGAACGCGATGAGCAGTCGCAAACTCACGCGCAACTGCAACGCGATCGTCAAGCACAGACTTGTCGGTTGTGCCCAACAGTCGAAGCATCTCGCCGGCGTGTGGTGTCAAAACCAGTGGGTGCTCGTCTGAACCTTTCAGATCGCTGGGCCAGGGTGCAAGTGAGTTCAGTCCATCAGCATCGATCACGCACGGCGTGGAACGACGCTCCACGATCGCGCGCACGAAGCGACGTGTTCGCTCGTCATCAATCGTCAAACCTGGACCAAGAGCCACTACCGTCATCTTTTCGGCGAGCTTTAGAAAATGATCGACAGCCTCGTCGCTGATCGCTCCGCGATCTGTTTCCGCGAGTGCGGTCGTGATCACTTCCGGTATCGCAGCACTCGCGACAGAGACTTGCGCCGACGCCGGTGTCGCCACGGTAACGAGTCCCGCTCCGGCTCGCATGGCTGCGCTCCCGCTCAGTGCAGCCGCGCCGGAGTAACCACGCGAACCAGCCGCAATCAAAACGTGACCGTGCGTGTTCTTGTACGACTCAGGCGTGTAACGTGTGCTCACGAGCCATTGCTGCGCGTCTTCCATCTCAGTCAGAAACAACCAGGGCTGCGCGGCCTGGATCAGGGAAGTCGGACTACCAATGTCGGCAACGATCAGTTCGCCACCAAAGCCACAGGCCGGCGAAAGGACATTTGCGCGTTTGGCGGCAGTGAAAGTGACGGTGAGATCCGCCTGAACTGCCGGGCCAATAGGGGTTGGCTTATTGGCGTCCAGCCCTGACGGAATATCGATCGACAGGACCAACGGACACGTTCCGAAGGCGCGATCGCGTGCCTCTTTAAGCATCCCCAGATGTTCGATGACTTTGAGAAACACGCCTTCGAGCGGGCGAGTTAGACCAGTGCCGAACAGGGCGTCAACGATGACGTCATAAGCGCGACGCGGTTTCGCGATCTGTTCCCAGCCGGCGACGCCTTCACATTCGATGAAGGTTAATGGCGGTGGTGAATCTGACGAGCCGGCTTCGAAGCTCGCCAGACGACTGACCGATTCAAAATTCGTGCGCGCGTCGCCGGAAGTGTCTGAGAGCTTGCCGAAGAGAACGACGCTACAGTGCATTCCGGCGCGTGACAACGCACGAGCGAGGGCAGCGCCATCACCGCCGTTGTTACCTTTGCCGCAAAGGATTAGCGCCTTCCTGTCGTCGAGGTCGCCGCGGAGACGCGTGCGAATAGCTTCCATGCATGCGGCGCTGGCCGCGTCCATCAAGAGCAGGGAAGAGGTGTGATAGTTCTCAACCGTGAGACGGTCAATCTCGCGAATCTGTTCAGCGGAGAGTACGGGTCGCACGAAAGGGATGATACCAGAGCCGCGGATAACGCGGATCTTCGCGGATAAATCAAAAAGCGGCCCGAGCCGCCCCGCCTGCCCGCCGCTGCACCAACCGTCCGTTTTTCCAGGATATCTAATCTATATATTCAATACGCGGGACTCTCCAGAAAAAATCAAAAAAAATTTCTGGAACAAGCTTTGGGCCTGTTCCAGAATCAAGAAAGGAGCACTAGCTTTGGTTTATATCGTGATCGCAGCCCGAACGTTGCCGCGAGTGATTTGCTGCGCCTGTTCAGCGACACGTGCTAAACCAGCGCCGATTATGTACATCAGAGTCTCACAAACTTCGCGTGACCCGGTTCCTACGACCTGACCTTTATCATCTTGCAGAACGTAGATACGGCCGGTCGACTCGAGGGGAAGAATCATTGGCCTTGTATACATCGCTTTATCTCCCGTGACGGATGAGCGTTTACTTATTGTCGTTCTTTTTGAACTTACGACGCAGTGCGCCGGCACTTCCAACGAGCCCACTGCCGAGCAGGAACAAGCTCGCCGGCTCCGGAACACTGTTAGGTGAATTGAACCCGCCAAGACGCCACTGATTGATGTCCTGGAAAGTGGTACCACCCAGGCCCTGGACCGTAACACTATTGATAACAGCACCTTCCATAGCCTCGATGCCGAAGAAGTTCTCGCCGTTGGTGTCAACCGAGAAAACCTGATTAAAAACCTGGCCGCCCGCAAGTGTGTAATTCACAGTGAATTGTACTTGGGTCGGTGGTGGCAAGCCGTTGGTGACGTCGATGTTCAGGATTAATTTGGTGAAAGTCGCGCCATTTTCGAGCTGAACCGTCGTGTTCGAAAACGGTGTGTTGCCGGCGCCGCCCACGAGAACGGCCTGGCCGCCACTAACGCCGAGATTGCCGCTGCCGGAGGCAGAGGTGAAATCAACGATGAAACCCGCGCCGGCGCCATTGAAATCACCCTGGACCAATGCACCCGAGTGAACCAGACTGCCGTTATTGAACAGAACGTTATCGGTGCCCTGGTTGCCAGGATTACCGACCGTGATCGTAATGGGATCGGCCCAGACGGTGGATGAGGCGACCATCATGATGGCGAATGCTGCAGAGGCCAGTATCAGGCGTTGCAGGTTGAAAATCTGGGGCATAAAAGGAGACTCCTTGTCCTTGGTTTCTCAAACTATGAAGGAGAAAGTGTTAATGGCGCGGGGGTTCCAGCGACCTGGAGAGGAGTTTCACGCAAAGGCGCAAAGAAAGACGCAAAGGCCGCCAAGGGGATCTTCTTTGCGTCTTCGTTTGTCCTTTGCGCCTTTGCGTGGAATTTATTTTAGAGACCGTATTCCTTGATCTTATTGAGGAGTGTTTTGTAGCTGATACCGAGGTCTTCGGCAGTTTTGCTCTTGTTTCCCAGATTAGCTTCCAGGGACCTGCGAATCTTTTTTCGCTCGACGAGACGCAGGGCGCGATGACCTGCTTCGGAGAGGGTGCCGGAAAGATCGAGCTGGTCGAGCGTTTCTGACTCAGGCGCGTCCAATGGTCCAAGGCCCAGATCGGTGGGTTGAAGAATCAGCGAATCGGAGATGATGCAGGCCCGCTCGATCGCATTCTCGAGTTCACGGACGTTGCCGGGCCAGCGATGTTGTTTCAGTGCCGCAACTGCTTCCTCGCTCAACTGTGCTTCGCGGCCACGAAGTTCACGACTGATCTCCGATGTGAAGTGCCTGGCGAGCAAAACTATGTCGTCCGCACGTTCGCGCAACGGCGGTACTTCGATTGGAAACACTGCGAGACGGAAGAACAAATCACCGCGAAACTCCCCGTTATCAACCGCGGCTCTCAAGTCTTTATTCGTCGCCGCTACGACGCGAACATCCACTGCGACCGGCGCGCGGCCGCCGATTCGATCCACTACCTTCTCTTCAATCGCACGCAACAGTTTTCCCTGCACACCAAGCGGCAGCTCTCCAATCTCGTCAAGGAACACGGTGCCGCCCGCAGCCAGTTCAAACTTTCCCTGGCGCCGATCGGTTGCGCCTGTAAAAGCACCACGCTCGTGTCCGAAGAGTTCGTTCTCGATCAGGGTTTCGGGAATGGCGGCGCAGTTGATGGCCACGAAAGGATGATTGCGACGAGGCGAGAGATGGTGAACTGCGCGCGCGAAGAGTTCTTTCCCTGTGCCTGACTCGCCGAGCAGCAGCACTGTGGCTTCGGTTTGGGCCACACGCTGTGTTTCGCCGACTGCGCGTTTCAAAACTTCCGACTCGCCGAGTATGCGCGGGAAGCCATAGCGGCGCGACCATTCTTCGCGCAGCAGTATGTTCTCGGTTCGGAGTCGTGCTTGCTCGAGGGCGCGTTCGACGAGCAACAACAAATGATTCGAGTCGACGGGTTTCTGGAGGAAGTCGTGAGCGCCGTCTTTCATTGCCTGGACGGCTTCATCGATGGAGCCGAAGGCGGTCATCACGATCACGGGGACGTCGGGATCGGCGGCGCGCGCCGCGCGCAGGACGTCGAGACCGGAACCGTTCGGCATGCGCAGATCGGTGAGCACGAGGCGGTGCCGAGCGTCAGCGATCTCGTTGAGCGCCGCCCGGGCGTCAATCGCTTCCGCTACACTATATCCGGCATTCTCGAGGGTTAATCGCAGTACGCGACGCAGACTGTCTTTGTCTTCGACGAGTAGGATATCGGCCACTGTCGCCAATGATCGATTTTTCGGTTGCTGGGTGTCAAGAAAGAAATCTCGCGCAAAGGCGCAAAGACGCAAAGCGCTGCCGCGCTGCTACGGAACTCAACTTCCTACTCATGTAACTTAAAGTAACGATCGTCGCGCTGCTTTCAATCCAAACACATCAATCGCGTGCAATCGTCGATGGAATAGCTATTGCTCTAAGGTTAGATCGGAAGAGCTTGTCGGAGGTGGACGCGCCAAATGGACCACAACAGCAGAAGAGCCAGGCAGCAGCACGGATTCACGATCATGCAGATGGTCATTACGCTCGCCATCATCTCGGTCGTATCCACCGTCGGCGTGCTCGGCGTCAAATCGGCACGCGAGCACTTCAAGATGCAAAACTCTGCCCGCCTCTTTGCGACCTACGCTGAAAAGGCCCGCGCTGACTCAGTTCGCCGGCATGCCGGCAGCGGCGAGGAAGCTTCACTGGAGATGTTCGGAGAAGGAACCACTACTTACAACGTAACCATGGATTTCGGGTCAGGAGTTGAGACGCGCACCTTTCAACTGGATCCCGGAATCACATTTGGTACGGCTGCGGCAAAAGTGACGTTCGACTGGCGTGGCCGGCTGCTCGGCGAGGCAGTCGTATTCCAGATAAAAAGTAACTATCTATCGGACGAAATTCCCGTTGATGTATCAGGCTCCGGCGACGTGACGATCTGGTCACAATATTACCCTGATTATAAGATCCCAGCGGTCGCAGTCGCGTCGGTCAGTGACGATGTGGACCATGGCAGCGCAAGCCCGTCGCCATCGGCTTCAGTATCGCCAAGTCCGTCCGGCAGCCCTTCGCCTTCAGCAGATCCAACTCCGACTCCAACTCCGACCCCAACGCCTACTCCGACTCCCACACCGAATGGAAACGGCAACGGCAACGGCAATGGCAATAATGGGAACAATGGAAATAACGGCAACAACGCGACTCCAACACCTACTGCCACACCCACACCTAGCGCCTCGCCCTCGGCGACTCCGATTCCGCAATGTGTCTCAACGATCAGTCCCAGCAGTCTCTCGCTAAGCCAAAGCGTTGACGCTCATAAGACGGGAACGGCTGTGTTCACGGTGACGAACGGAACTGGAGTCCGCACTATCAGCGCCTCGCAAGCCGGCAACGGTAACAGCTTAGTCCTCGGACTATCGCTGGTAAGAATTGACGGTAATGGTACGAGCGTCCTCACCGTCACGACCAAGAACGGCGCCGGAAATCGCGGCGTGTTTGTCGTCAACGTAACCACCGACCCTGCTTGTGGTTCCGGTGCACAGTTAACAGTTTCAGTGACCAACTAAGGCGGCCTATGAAACTCATGCACAAAGAACAACAAGGCTTCACACTTCTGGAAGCCGCGATAGCCATGGTCATCCTGATGATCATCGGACTCGGCATCGCCTCGCTTTTCACTTACGCGATTCACGCGAACGGTAACGCCGACGATCGTGTTTTATCGATGGCCCTGGCCCAAAGGCGCATGGAGTGGTTGCGGACGATACCGTTTACCACGCAAACACGGCATGTTGCGTATTCATATCCCAACGGTGGGTTGGAAGTGACCGGCACTGCCGGAGTCACTGAGACGGTCACTAACGCCGGCCGCAGTTATACAGTGCGAACAGTGATTGAGAATCTGAGCACTGTGCCGGTGGGAAATCCGGATGCAGGCGAGCCAACGCTGAAGAGAATTCAAGTTTCAGTCACGCCTGTGGGAGCGGCAACGGCGTTTGAGACGGTCGCCGTCACTACTCAACGGTCCACACAGGTGACCGGTATCTACTAGCGAGGACTTTATGAGTTCGAACAAAAACGGCAGCAGCGGTTTCTCCCTATTGGAGCTCCTGATTGCGATGGTCATCACGATGGCTTTGATGACTGCTGCCAGTACGCTGCTCGCAAATGCTCTGCGCGTGCGCAGTCGCGAGAATCAGAAGTCTGACGCACTCGCCGATACGCAGCGCGCTCTCAATATCATGTCGCGCGAGATCGCGAACACCGGGTTCAACTTGACCGGCAACGGTATTGTCGCTGCCGATTCAGGATCAACCTCAATTCGAATTCGTTCGAACCTCAATCGATACCAGGTCGAGGACGCCGACGCTACTTCGCGAGACAGCATTATGACTGAGAGCGAAGACATCAAATACTTCGTCAATGAAGCCGAAGAGACAATGTACCTGGTCCGGCACGATCCATATGGAAACGGCAGCACGGTGCTCGCCAATCGCATCGACCAGATGCATATCCATTACTTCGATCAAAAGGTGACCTACACCGCTCCGGCAGGAGCGTACGACATCACTGATATATCGGCGACGCCAGTGTCGCCCGAAAATGCGAAATACATCGTCATAACTATCGCCGTGACGTTAGACCCTGTTGGAAAGGAAGGCTCACCGGGGTATCAACCGCCTTACACAGTATTGCTTTGCTCTGACGTTACGCTGCGCAATACGAGTCTATGGAGCTACTAATGAGATCACAAAAGCCAACTCCGTGCTTTAAAGACCGTGTTGGTGAAAAAGGTGCGGCACTCATCACGGCAGTTCTGCTTTCGATGTTGTTGCTGGCTGCCGGTGGGACGCTTGTTCTGACTTCCACGATGACCGGAATAACCGCACGAGATTCGACCGCTGAGATGCAGGCCTACTATGCGGCGGAAGCGGGCGTGGCCAGGACGCTCGAAGTGTTAAGAGGCAACGTGCAATCAAATCCTGCAGGCACGCGCGCGTCCTTCAAAAATGTCTTATGCAGCAAGACGCTATGGACCACCACCTCGGGTAATGAAGTGAATGTTGCGTCCGACGGCTCGACACGTTTTCAGGTCCTCGAGATCATGGACCCTGACAACCAGACGCCCGATTGTACCCTCGCCTCATACAAACCGGACCAACTGAGGATTCGCGTCCTCGGACTTGGCCCCAGCGATAGCCAGAAGAAGATGGAGATCGTTGTCGGTCGTTACACGCTGGAATATAACGTGAAAGCGGTCGTCACATTGCCGAACGGCTCCGGAACCCCGATGGGATTTGATCTCGGCGACAGTAATGTGACTTCCACATCAGGTACAGACCTGAACGGTTCGGGAACTCTTGATGCATACGCGGTGAGTGGTAGCGACAGCAACATCGCCAACAACGTCATGGATGGTTGCGACCCTGATGGAACCAACTGCGGCAACGGACCTAACGTTTCACCGCCTAATCCGTTGGTCCTGAACTCCGACAACACTCCGAGCTTTCTAAAGTCGGTGTCCAACGCACGAGAGTTTTTGTATGGCACCGAAGGAATGATGAATGCTGCCATCAACCAGGGACGCTACTTCACGAATGGCGCATCCGCCATCGCCAGCACTGCGGGACTCGGCGCAAGTAATCCGGATGGCGTGCTGACGTTTGTTGATGGCGATTTCACGCTTGGACCAGGCAGCCCGACCGGGCAGGGAACTCTGATCGTTACCGGCAATCTCACTCTCGATGGAAGCTTCAACTGGAACGGCGTGATCATGGTGCTCGGCGAGGGTCATGTGTTGCGTAGCGGCGGCGGTCACGGAAACATTTATGGCGCGGTGTTTGTGGCGAAGTTTGCCCGCACCGGAGCCAGTACCGACGCGTTTGGCGCGCCGTACTTCAATACGAATGGCGGCGGCTCCGCAAATATCCAATACAGTTCAGATGCCGTTGACAAAGCGAAGGCGGTAGGCGGCCACACCATTAAGGGCGTGCGCGAGATATAAGTGAGCGGGAGCACCTGTTAATCCACAGATTACACAGATCTGCTCTGTGTAATCTGTGGATACCTGTCTCTGGAATCTTCCCACCTTTATCAATTTATCTCCACTTGTCTAGCGGGAATCGTCCGCTGCTTTTGCGGTGCCGCACGCCACAATCGCAGTTGGACGGTAAAGTGCCCCGGCGATCTATGATTGCCGGGGCGCATTTTTGATCCAGCTAGAACAATCACCTCAGCTAGAACAAGCCCCTCTTCCTGACTTGTTCTAATGAATCATCATAAATTCTTCATGATTATTAGTTGGAACGTGAGGGTGGTTCGTACTCTTCGCCGTCACCGACTGTGCTCTCAGTGTGAGAGAGTTGCATCGTGAGCATCAGCGGCTTGTAATCGAATGCCTTCGGACCGCCACGACTGTTCTGCACCAGCATCACGAGGTAGTCCTGATTTTCCCGGAACCGCCAAACACTGCCGCGTTGATTCATGATCACAAACAGCAGCACCTCGCCATTGGCTGCCCGCATCTGCCCGACTAACGAGCTCGCGCCGCCGTCGGTCCTAACCAACGTGCCGGTTTTCGCGATGACACTCCCACGCCACGCCAGACCATCGAAACGGTCTTCAAGCGTGCCGGGATCGATTCCCGCGACGGGCAGGATCGACGCAGGCGTCATCCCATGCTTCTGCAACTCAGCGCGCAACTCACGATAGATCTTCATCATCACTCGCGGTGAGATGCGGTTCACACCGAGTCCACTGAGAGAAGCGATCCTGATCTCGTCCGGACCGAGCTTGAGTTGAGTTATTAATTGCTGGCGCACTGACTCGGGTCCACCGAGTGCTTCACCGATGCGCTCAGCCATAAAATTGTTCGAGTAGCACAAAAGCACTTTGAGAATATCGACGAGCTTGCTCGAACGCTGCGTCAAAAGGAGTTTTGCGGAAGGCGTGACTGGAGCAACTGCGACCGCTCCCATCACTGCAACGCTCGGCACCGTCTCGAGACTGGCGCGATCGTTGAGCAGCGTCCGTTCGTAGTTCCACGCGCGCACTGCTTCTGCGTAGCGCAGCGTCGAGTCGAGCGTGTCGTACAGTCGCTCGCCGGAGCGCGTCGCCGAGGCGCTGAAATTCATCGTAAAGCCCGGCGCGACGATCAGATCGCCTGAGACCTGTTTGATACCGAGCTTGTTCAGCTCGCGCGCGAGCAGCACTCCGTGTTCGTAGTGAAACGAAGGATCGCGCCCGGAGATGTACAGGTTTCCGTTTAGTACCCCGGTTGTTTTGTCGAGCACGCCATCCGTCCAGACACCGGTCGCAAACCGGTGTTCGGGTCCGAGAGTACGCAGGGCGACGAGCGCGGTGGCGAGTTTGAGTGTGGAGGCGGGATTGAATTGTTCGTACTCGTTCTGAGCAGAAACTACCTTGCCGTCCAGCGTTTCAATCAACACGCCTTGCAGTCCATACAACGGTCTCGCGTTCTCGGGAGTTGGCGTTGGTGTGGGGGATGGCGATAACTGGGGACTCTGCGCCGGCGTGCTGGAACAGGTTACCAGCGCCACGAGAATTAAAAGGGTCAGTTTGGACAATCCGTGCCACATCGATTTCATCATAACAAGTAACCACGGATTTAGATGCAGGTAAGTTGATCCGCGTTCTTCAATGTAGATCCGCGGCCAAACACGTCGTTGACAATGTTTCCGGCGCGCTCATAGAATCGCGGTGTTGACAAACTACAGTGCAACGCAACCAAGAACCCGTTACAGTTGAACGAGTGCTGGCCACTCACCGAGCACGGCGCAAGGAGATTCGGAAGCGGCTCCGTGAGTTTGAAGAAGTTTGGCGCAAAGGATCGGATGCCAGGCTCTGGGAAGAGTTGGCCTACTGTATTTTTACCGCTGGTGCTTCGGCGCGCATGGGATTGAATTCAGTCGATGCCGTGCGACCGTTGCTGTTGGAAGGCGACTCGGACGCGATGACGGCGGCGTTGAAGAAAGCCGGTGCACATCGTTTTCCGGTGGCGCGGCCGCGTTACATTGTGATTACGCGAAACTACTTTCGCGCGGACTGCGGTATGGCATTGCGCAAGCGTTTGCGTAGCTTTTCGGATCCGTTCGAGCGGCGTGATTGGCTGGCCCGGGAGAAACAAGTCAAAGGGTTGGGTTATAAAGAGGCCAGTCACTTCCTGCGAAACATTGGGGTGAAAGGCCACGCGATTCTTGATAAGCACGTGATGAGATGTTTGGCTGAGATAGGAGTGATTGACTCGGCCAGGCCACCTTCAACCCGAAGGAAGTATCTCGAAGTCGAGCAGCAACTGATTGGGTTTGCTCGCGACATCCGTATTGATTTTGACTAGCTTGACCTTGTTCTCTGGTCCATGAAGACGGGAGAAGTTTTCAAGTAGCAGTTCAGGCGCGAAGCCGACCGTCATTCAGATGGCAGAAGGTGTGAATCATGCAAGGTAATAACCAGCAGCGTCTCTTTCGGATGGCGGCCTTCAGTGTGGCCGCCTTCATACTTTGTTTTGCGCTCGCGGGATCGTGTCACACTGCCGCCGGCTTCGCGGACAAGAAGGCCTATAACAAAGGTTATCGCGCGCTGCGCAAAGGCGACTTCGAAGCGGCCGAAAAGATCTTTCGCGAGCTGCTCAACAAAGATGCGCACGACAATGAAGCTCGTCTGGGACTGAGTTTCACCCAACTCAAACAGCGCAGTTTGCAAGCCGCTTACGACAACGCCGCGCGAGTGATCATGCAGGATCCACTCTCAGCGCGCGCGCATGCGCTGCTTGGCGCCGCAATCCTCGGCGCGGGTGAGTTTTCTCTATCGGTCGAAGAGTTTCGTACTGCGCTCACGCTCAACGGAGACGAAGCCCTCGCAGTCGCCGGTCTGGCAATGGTCGACTTCTATGAGAACCGCATGCCGGCCGCTATTGCCGGCTTGCGCAAGGCCGTGAATATGGATCCCGATGAGCCTGACTTCGTTTTCAACCTCGGTCAGGCGGCGGCGCGTAGTGAGAAGTACAAAGAAGCCGCGGACGCGTACGAGAGGTTTTTGATGATCGCACCGAAGACCGATATCGATCGTCGTGAACGTATCATCGGATTGATCGACTTCCTGCGCTATCTCGGCAGACAGGGACAGCTTTACATCCCCGGTGGTGACTACCGTTCCACTCTCTCGTTTGAAGCGACTGACAATCGTCCGATTCTTCAAATCCGTATTAATGGAAACAAGGAACCGCTTCGCTTTGTGCTCGATACTGGTTCCGGCATGTCGGTCATCTCCGATGAAACCGCGAAGAAGCTCGGCATCAAGCCGGTGGCGCGGGGCGGACTCGCACGCGCGGTTGGTGGCGGCGGAAAGTTTGAAATCGTCTACGGCTTTGTCGACTCGATCGAGATTGGCGGCACGCGCGTCCAGAATGTGCCGGTATACATTCGCAAGTTCTTCGATAATCAGATCCCGGTTGATGGTTATCTGGGGCTTTCGGTAGTCTCGAAATTTCTCGCGTCGGTCGACTACGGCACGCGCCACATGTCGCTCGTGCGGCAGAATCAAACGGACCAGGTCGAGAGTTGGACCGCCGTGCGCCGGCCGGAGAATGTGCAAGGGTTGATTCCGGTTGCGCCTAACGACGGCTCGATAGAAGTCCCATTACGAACAACGTCGAGCGGTTTTTTGAGTGGTGAAGTCGGGCTCGACGGTTTTGACAAGAGCGTCAACTTCATCATCGATACTGCCGCGAGTATCACAGTGATTTCAGAAAAGCTTTCCCAGCAGGAACAACTACTCGAGTTGCTTCAGCCTTCGAAGATGCGTGTGTTCGGAGCCGCAGGCGTTACGGAAGACGTGAAGCTGTTACAACTGCCGCGGCTGAGTCTTGGCTTGAGCAAGCTCGAGAAGATCAATGCCGCCGTGCTCGACATGGAGCCGGTAAACGAGACTGCCGGGTTTACGCAGAGTGGAATTCTCGGCGGTAACTTCCTGCGCCACTTTCGTATCTATTTTGACTTTGCAAAGGGGGCGATGCGTTTGGAGCCTTTGAATCAGAAACCGAAGAGCGTCGAAAATATAAGTCCGGAAGCAGTGGTATCTCCATGAAGCAGGCACTTTATCTCGAGACATCGGTAATTGGCGCTTACCTGGATAACGGCGAACCGTTTCGGCGCGACTTGACGATCCGTTGGTGGGAACACGAGATGCCCGACTATCGCACGGTAGTCTCGCCACTCGTGTCGTCGGAACTTAGTCGTTTGAAAGAACCGCATCGCAGTTCATACTTGAAGTTGATCAGCAATCTCGAGCAGGTCGATCTAACTGAAGAGGCGGCGATTCTCGCGGAGGGTTACATCGCGCGCGGCATCTTTCATCGCAAGTACATTGCTGACGCGTTGCACGTAGCGATTGCTTCGTGCCACAAGATCGATTATTTGGTGACGTGGAACTTCGGTCACCTCGCGAACGTGCGCCGCCAGGCGCGTATTAAGTTGTTCAATACCGCGGCGGGATTTTATGTGCCGATGATCGTGACGCCGGAGTTTTTGGTGTCGGAGGCTACGGAGCAGCAAGTGATATAGTGAACAAACGAGATGTATAGACGCCCGAAATTCTTAGAGGTCCTGCACGCGATTCGCGAGGAGATGTCGCGTGAGGCTGATTACGATGTGGATCTGTTTGCCGAGATGGTGAGGTCCGGCATGCAGCCAACACATGGTCCACAACGGGTCATTCGTGGTTTCAGAACCCGAGCGCCGCGCGCAGAAAATAGTAACGGCAAGCCCGCGAAGCATAGACAGCGCAAGCGCAGCGCGTGATAATGTCAACAACTAGTTGCGATCATGAATCCTACTTTTGAAACGATT
>Ga0105248_10001047_pt1 | contig 30629 bp, 18 predicted proteins | sample KBSS34metaG_FD_81524 | JGI IMG/M metagenome (GOLD analysis project Ga0105248, IMG submission 81524) | Switchgrass rhizosphere microbial communities from Kellogg Biological Station, Michigan, USA - KBS S3-4 metaG | ecosystem: Host-associated > Plants > Roots > Rhizosphere > Soil | place... | reverse complement strand
TTTCTACCTTCAATAGAAGTGCGCATGAACCGGCGGCAGTTCGTTGTGGCAGCTTCCGCGATGGGGCTCGCCCGGGCGCAGGGCGCAGGGCCATATTCGGCGGAAATGCCGAACATGGCGGTGGAGAATCTGGCGCTGCGCCTAAGCGAAGCAGCGCGGCGGATGGACGTGGAGCGCGCCGCCATCCGCACCGCGAGCCAGTTGCAGGTCCGCAATCAACTCGTGCGATCCAAGCTGCGCAAGATGATGGGGCGGTTTCCCACCGGCGCACCGCTCGCCCCGCGGAGCACTCGCGTGATCGAGCGCAAAGGTTATCGCATTGAGAACGTCGTGTTCCAGAGCCAGCCCGATTACTGGGTGCCCGCGAACCTCTACGTTCCTACCAGCCGGCCGGGACCTTTGCCGGCCGTGGTGATGCAACGCGGCCACTTTAATGCCGAACGAATGTCGGCCGACTACCAGCAGATGTATGTCGATTTTGTCTCGCAGGGCTTCGTGGTGCTGGCCTTCGACCCTATCGGGCAGGGCGAGCGCCGCCAAAACTACGAACCCGGGACCGTAGCCTTCGACGATACTTTGTCACCTACGCTCGAACACGGAGTGATCGGCGCGCAGCTCTCCTTGCTCGGCGAAAGCGCCGCCGGATACTTTGTCTGGGATGCGATGCGTGCCGTGGACTATCTGATCGCACGTCCCGAGGTGGACCGCGCCCGGATCGGCTGTGCCGATCACACCGATACCGGCTGGAGCGCGCTCTTTCATGCGGCTCTCGACGAGCGAATCCAGTGCGCGGCGATCCACGTTCACGGGCGCGCGCGCCGTTGGCCTATCGATAAGGCGCAATGGAATATCACGGACGATGCGGAACAACACCTGCTCCCAGCAGCCCGCGAAGGTGTGGACCTGCTCGATATTCTCGTCGCGATGGCGCCGCGTCCTCTACTCACGCTGGTCGAGGATCAAAGCGGCGATTTCGATGAAGACGGGCGGTACGTGCGGGAGCGCTACCGTCAGCTCGGCGCTGCGAGTAGATTCGCGCTGGAAAGCGCGCGGCTCGATGCCGATTGGCCGCGGACGCTCCGAATCACTACGGTGCGCTGGTTCCAACACTCGCTGACGCAAAAAACCGGCGAGATCGCAGAAACCGAAGCTGCGCCGGAACCAGTCGAGACTCTCCGCCAGGTGCCAATCGGTAAGTCAATCTATTCCATCATTCGTGTGAAGGCCTCGGGACTGCCACCGGCGATCACGGACCCGGCACGCCTGCGTAGCGAAATTCGTAGGATGCTGTCTCTGCCGGCAGCTCCGGTTGCCTTGAACTCGCGGGAAGTATCGTCGCAGTCGCTGCGAGGCTACCGCTTGAGCCGCGTCGAATTTCTTTCCGAGCCCGGCGCCTACGTGGCCGCGCGCCTCTATCGGCCCAGCAGCCCGCGTTCCGAGTGCATTGTATTCACATCCGGCGATGTGACAACGCCCGTCTCAGTGAACGACGATGACCCCACTCAGCAAACCAGACTGGACGACGACAATCCCGCCCATCAACTCGCCGACAAGCTGGCCCGCGATGGCTTCACAGTCCTCCTGGCGGACGTGCGGGGCCTGGGACTCACGCAGCCGCTGGCCGCGCGGCGCGATCTGCGCGGGACCTATGAACATCTGCACAATTCAGATGTTGCACTGGCGAACATGGCATGGGCACTCGGAGACTCGCTGTTCACAATACGGGTGCGTGATCTGCTGCGCGCCATCGATTTCGCCTCACAGTTCGGACGAGTCCGCCTAGCCGGGGCCGACATGGGCGCGCTGTGGGTTCTCTTTGCCGCTGCCGTTGACCAGCGTGTTACCAGTGTCGCGATCCAGCGTGGGTTGGCGTCGTATCGGATGCTGACCGATCATGGGCGCTTCATGCAGGCGGCCAGCCAGACGATCCCCGGCATGCTGAAGCGCTTTGACCTGCCGCAGGTCGCGGGATTGATCGCTCCTCGACCCCTGACGATTCTCGATCCCGTCGATCACATGAAACGCGTGATCGATTCGCAAACCGCGGGACGAGGGTACGAGCCTACGTCGACCGCTTACGGTGTCGCGCCAAATGCTTTTCGCCTGGTTTTCGGAGAAGAGCTAGCGAGTCACATCACACGAGGGTGAGAGGTGAGGAGACTTAACGACTAATCGCGGTGGCTTACGGATATAACTGCTGATTTATGACGAGAAGATATCCAGTTGATAGCCAGCTTGCTGGAACAGATAGTTGCGCGACTCGTCCACCTGTTGCCGGAGTCTCGTCATATTCACGCCGACGAGTTTCCCTCTGAATTTCCGGACGGCGCCGCCGATGATGACGGTGTCCACGTTCTTTATATCCGCAGCCGCCACGACTGTGCCTATCGTGTTGTTTGACGGGTAGAGATTGATATCGTCCGTCCGGATCATGACGGTATCGGCTTCCTTGCCTGGCGTCAGTGAGCCGCATTTCTTCGATAATCCGGCGCATTCGGCGCCGTTCATCGTTGCGCACTCCAGCAGGTCACGCACATTGACCGGTTTCGGCGCATTGTTGCTACCGTTGAACTTTCGATTGGCCGCGAATGCGCGCTGAATGTTGAAGGCTGCCTCACGCCGTTGCGGTTCCGGCGATCTGCGGAATCAGCACGCCGGAGACATCGGTTAGACGCATGTTGCGCCCGTTGAAGTAATACGTGAGGCGTTTGTGGTCGACGCCGAGCAGGTGCAGCAGTGTAGCGTGGACGTCGTGGTTCGTGATGCGCTGGTCCTCGGCCTGGTAGCCGACATCGTCGCTTGAGCCGATGTGCTGACCGCCCTCGATTCCGGCGCCGGCCATGAAGACGGTCATCGCGCCCGGATTATGATCGCGCCCGATGCCGCGCTGCGAAATGGGCATGCGGCCGAACTCGCTGTGCCAAATGACCAGCGTTTCGTCAAGCAGTCCGCGGCGCTTCAGGTCCGTAATCAATCCCTTGATCGGCTTGTCGACTTCACGCGCGTGCTGGGTGTGGTTGCTGACAATATTCGCGTGGGCGTCCCAGGTATCTTCAATGCTCACGTAGGCGCCGCTCATCAGTTGCACAAACCGCACACCCCGTTCGATCAGCCGTCGCGCCAGCAGACATTGACGCCCGTAGGACGCCGTGACGGGATCGTTCAAACCGTAGAGTTCCTTGGTCTCGTCGCCTTCCGACGAAAGATCCACCGCTTCGGGAGCGCAGGCCTGCATGCGGTAGGCGAGTTCATAGGACGAAATGCGCGCGGAAAGCTCCGAAATTCCGGGGTACTTGTCGTCGAAGCCCTGGTTGAGCATGTTCATCTGGTCCAGCCGCGCGCGCTGCTGCTCCGCGCTCATATACTGGCTGGGTGCCGAGAGATCGAGGATCGGATCGCCCTTGGAGCGAAACACCGTGCCTTGATAAGCGGCCGGCAAAAATCCATTCTGCCAGTTCGGCGGCCCGGCATAGGGTCCGCCTTTGGCGTCCAGTATGACGACGAAGCCCGGCAAGTTTTGATTATCGCTGCCCAGGCCGTAGGTCACCCAGGAACCGACGCTCGGGAAGCCCATTTGAATCGAGCCGGTATTCCACTCGTAGTGCGAGATGACGTGATCGTTGGACGTGCCGACGCACGAGTGAATGAACGCCAGATCGTCGACAATGCTCGAGATATTCGGGAAAATCTCCGACACCCACGTGCCGTTTTTTCCGTATTGAGCGAACTTGAAGGGGCTCTTCATCAGGGGGCCGGGGTAGCCCTGGCGCACTTTGATTTCGCCCTTGCCCTCCATCGGCATCCGGTCGTACTTTTCCAGCGCGGGCTTGTATTGGAAGGTATCGATATGGCTCACGCCGCCGCTCATGAACAGGGAAATAACAGATTTTGCGCGCGCCTTATAGTGTGGCGGCTTGGGCGTGAGCGGGGATTCAACCTTGGGGCCACTGCCCGAACAATCCGCGGCCAGCAACTTGTCCGTATTGAGCAAGTCGAATAGGGCCAGCCCTCCAATTCCCATCCCGGCTTCCATCCAGAACTTGCGGCGCGAAATCCATTGCTCTTTCTTATCGCGTTCCTCAAATGGATTGGTCATGGTGCTTGATCCTCGCTACTTCACGTACACAAATTCGTTTAAGTTCAGAATCACGTGGGCCAAACCCGTGAGCGCGGTCTTTGCGTTCGACGATGCGGTTTGTTTGGCTAGGAATTGGAGATTGGCGCGCATTTCGCCGTCCGACGGCCGTCGGCTGAAGGCAATGCTGTAGATTGTTTCGATTTGTCGTGCTTGATCATTCCCAGCTGCCTGGAACACCCGTTCCGCCAGAAAGCCGGCTTGCATCAGGGTGAATTCGTTGTTGAGGAGCGTCAGCGCCTGCGTGGGAACCGTGCTCACGACACGCCGTTCGCAGGTGACATTCAAATCGGGCTCATCGAAGACCTCGAACATCGGATACTTCAGGCCACGCTTGATGTAAGCGTAAACGCTGCGCCGCCACGTGGAGGAATCCTCCTTAGTCAGCTCCCAGATTCCGCGCGGCTGGTCGGCACGCAGGGACGTCGGTATGGCCGGGAAGAACGGCTCGCCTCCCATCTTGGTGTTTAGCTGGCCGCTCGCGTTGAGGGTGATGTCGCGAATGATTTCGGCCTCCAGGCGGTGCGCCGGGAAGCGCCACAGGTAGACGTCGGTCGGGTCCGCCTTAAGATTCGCTTCGGTCGAAAATGCTGATGCCATCTTATAGGTCTCCGACGTCATGATGAGCTTCTGCATTTCTTTTACGCTCCAACCGCGCTGCACGAACTCGGTCGCCAGCCAGTCGAGCAATTGGGGATTGGAAGGTAGAACGCCCATCCTTCCAAAGTTGCCTGGTGTGTCCACAATTCCGGTTCCGAAGTGCCAGCCCCAGACGCGGTTGATCAAGACCCGGGCGGTGAGCGGATTGTCGGGCGAGGCGATAGCTTCCGCCAGCGCGCGGCGGCGGCCGCTGGTCGAGTAGTCGGCCCGGGCGGGCGGGTGCGCCGCAACCGAGGGCACCGTCCCGTTCAAGACCGTAAGGAAACCGGGTTCGACCGGGAAGGTGGACGCTTCGCTCTTGAGATCCTCGCCTTTGGCGGCAAAGTAGAGCGGCGGCACTTCGAACTTCTTGCCAGGCTCCGGGATAAAGCAGCAGGTGATACCGTAATCCGGACGGCCTGTGCCGGGGATGTGCGAATCCCCCAGGCCGTCGGGCGACAGGCGATAGTCGCCATCGCGCACGCCGTCGGCAACGGGCAGCGGCGCCGGCAGCCGGTCTTCAATCTGCTGAATCCTGGTCAAAAGCTGCGCCCGGCGGGCTTCGTCCGCGGCGTTCAGCTTGATCAGCTTCGCTCCGCCGGTGTAAGTCACGCCAAACACCTGATCGGCCTTGGCTGCAGCGCGGGCTTTGGCGGACGATGTCGCGTCCGCAACCAGGTTATCCGGATCGGTGTCTTCAGGGTTGATGATGACTTGCGCGACCAACAGCTTCTGTCCCGTCGTGCGCTGCGCTTCCGGAGTGCGAATCGCTCGCTGAATATCGGCGGGATACTTCTTCAAGGCCGCCTCGATGAGATCTGCCCTCTGTTTGTCACGGTAGGGCTTTTCGATTCGTGCGATCTCCTGGCGGAGCGGCGTCATCTCCTGCGCCAGTGCCTTCAACTTCGCGTTGTAGGCGTCGACTTCAGGCTTCGGCATCAGCGGCTGATCATAATCGACATATCCCCAAAAGGCGGCGACAGACTTGTAATAATCCAGGCGCGTGATCGGATCGAACTTGTGGTCGTGACAACGAGCGCAGTTCACGGACAAGCCCATGAAGCCTTGGAACGTCGTACGAACCATGTCATCCATGTAGTCAAACCGATAGGACGGGTAGTTTTTCTCACGGAAGCGTACGCGGGGGCCGATCCTGTAGTAGGTGGTTGCGGTCAAACTGTCATTGGTGGGCCGGTCGAGTTCATCGCCGGCAATCTGCTCAAGGATAAAGCGGTTGTAGGGCTTGTCCTCATTGAAGGACTTGATCACGTAGTCGCGATAGCGCCAGGCATTGTCGATGTTGAGGTCGAATTCAAAGCCGGAGCTGTCGGCGTAGCGCACCACGTCGAGCCAGAAGCGGCCCCATCGCTCGCCATAGCCCGGCATCGCCAACAGACGATCGATCAGCTTCTCGTAAGCATCCGGCGCCGGATCATCCACAAACTTCTCGACAGCTTCAGGCGGCGGCAACAGCCCGATTAAATCGAGATAAGCGCGCCGGATAAGCGTTCGGCGGTCGGCCTGGGCCGCCGGTTGGAGATTTTTGTCCGCCAACATCTTATATACGAAGGCGTCTATCGGATTCTTGTTCAAGCGTGCATCGGCGACCTGCGGAACCGGATAATGAACGGCTTTTTGGAAGGCCCACCATTGGCGGTCCTGATCCGTGATGACGCGGGGGCGATAGCCGCCCGGATAGGTTTGGTTGGAAAGGGCCGGCGACGCGCTGGTCACGGCGGGCACTTCGGGCCACTTCGCGCCCTGATCGATCCAATCTTTCACCAGCACGATTTCCTGCTCACTCAACTTCGAGACCGGTGGCATCGGCATGGCGGGCGTCTGAAGCCCGGAAATCCTGCGATAAAGCGCGCTGCCCTCGGCGTTACCCGGGATGATCGCCGCGCCCTTCTCCCCGCCTTTCAACATTCCTTCGCGGGTGCTGAGGTCCAACTTGGACATTTGCAGCGTTGCGCCGTGACATTGGTTGCAACGCTTCAGCACCGCCAGCGCTTCTTCCGGGGCGACAACTTTTTGAGCGCGCAGGCCGCGCCCGTTGACCAGAAAGAGAACGAGTCCTACGGCCGCGAGGCTTGCGGTCAGCCACTGCTTTCGTCCGAGTGCCATCCGATAACCTCCTGCGGCTCAATGGCGGAGAGCATTTCTGCGCACCGGGGTTTCGATGCACCGATTATCATACACTTCCGTTCCGGCGGGAACAAGGCGAGGGCGGGGGGCGAGACGGGGCGCTAGGGACTGACCGATTTTACAGTCAGATAATTGATGAAGCCATTGACTTGCTTAAACCAGTGCGGTGTGCCGGCGGGAATCACCACGATATCGCCCTTTTTCAGGTTATAAGCGTTGCCGTTGGCGATGTCCTTGGCTGTCATTTGCCCGGGACGTGTAGCCTTAGGTTCTACCGCGGTGCCGCCAGCGATCAAAGTAGCGCTCCCGTCCATAATGTAGAAGATATCCGTCTCTTTCTCATGGATCTCGATATTGCCGCTCCCCGTTCGGCGGTCGGTCTGGACGCGGTAGGCATCCCCGGGAACAAGCGGATTGCCGCCCGCTTTGCCGAAGTTATCCAATACTTTTTGGTTTTCGACATAAACGACGCTATCGGCGAGGAGCGGCAAGCCGCTGGCAAACGCAAGGCCTACAACGATGAACGTTTTCATAATCGGATCCTTTCGCTACTGCTTTGTCCCACCACCAAGCGCGGAGGGAAGCGCAAACGTGAAGATCGCATGCCCGGCGGCAACGGCAATGTACTGCTTTCCGTCCACCAAGTATGTAATCGGCGAGGCTGCAACTTGCAATCCTAAATAGCGCTTCCAGAGTTCCTTGCCTGTGCGCGCATCGAGGGCAAAAAAATATCCTTCGCGATTGCCGGAAAACAACAGATCGCTTCCCGTTGTCAGGATCCCGGCGTCGCTCACATCCTGCATTGGGTATTCCCAAACCCTCTCGCCAGTGAGCGGATTGAGCGCGCGCAAGGTTCCGTAACCGGAGTCCTTTGCCCACCGTGTGTAGGGTTCCCGAACCAACGATTGAATCGCGCCCTTGGCCATGCCTCCTGTGAATCCCTTGCCCGGCTCGTATTCCTGGTCCCAGGAGAAGAACTGCGTGTGATAGTCCTCCCACGCGGTTATGTAAAAAAGCTTGGTCCGCGGGCTGTAGGAGGGCGCGTACCAATTCGTGCCGCCCTGCACACCCGGATAGACGTCGGTGCCGGTGAGGCTTGGCTTGGCGTCGGGATTCTTCTTCGGACGTCCATTGTCGTCCAAGCCCAGTGACCAAGTCTGCTTGACGAATGGCTTACCTAAAAGAAACTTTCCGGTTTCACGGTCGAGCAGATAGAAGTAGCCGTTCCGGTTGCCCCAAACCATCGCCTTCACCGGCTTTCTCTGCCAGGTGATGTCGATCAGTACGGGCACTTGCACGGAATCGTAATCCCACTCGTCCTGCGGAGTGAATTGAAAATACCACTTTAGCTTTCCAGTATCGGCATCGAGTGCCACAACACTATCGGAATACAGATTGTCACCGCCGCGATTCTTCGTGTTCCAGTCCGGCCCGGGATTACCGATCCCCCAATAGAGTAAGTTGAGCCCGGCATCGTAGGATCCCGTAACCCAGGCTGAGGCGCCGCCGGTTTTCCAGGAATCTCCGGCCCAGGTGCCAAAGTTCGGCTCGCCCGGCTGAGGTATCGTGTGAAAGCGCCAGACTTGCTTCCCCGTCTCGGCGTCGTAGGCGGCGAGGAAGCCACCAATGCCACGCTCGCCGCCCGACGGACCGACGATTACCAGATTCTTCACGACTAATGGGGCCAAGGTCAAAGCATAGGCATAGCTTGAGTCCGCCACCACGGTCTCCCACTTGCGGCGGCCGGTGGAGGCATCGATCGCTGTCAAGTGCGCGTCCAGGGTCCCCATGAAGACTGTGTTGCCCAGAATAGCGACGCCGCGGTTCACCCATCCGCAACATACGCCAGTGACGCCTGACAGTTGATGATGATAGGTCCAGAACGGCCGCCCCGTGCGGACATCCACTGCCGAGACGTCGTTGGGCGGCTCGCTGATATACATGACGCCGTCGACCACCAGAGGAGTCGCTTCGAATTTCTCGAGTGACTGAATTTGATAGACCCAGTTCAAATTGAGGTTGCCTATGTTAAGGGGAGTGATCTGGTCGAGAGCAGAATAGTGGGTTCCGTAAAGATTGTTGTTGTAGGTGAGCCAGTTTTGAGGCTCCTTGGCACTGTCTCGGATGCGGTCAAAAGGAACTTGGGCATGCAGGATCCAGGCCAGCGCAAAGACGAATGCGAATTGCTTCATTTCGTTGTCTCCAGAAAATTGGCTGGTTTGCGCAGGCCTGCGAGATAGGCGACCAGATCCAGAAGTTCGCTTTCACTCAGTTGTGATCGGAACGACGGCATGGGCGAAGTGCGAATCAGCTCAACATTGACGAGATCCGCCTTCCGAAAAGAACGCAGGCGCCCGTTGCCGCCGCGGATTTGCACCGAATCCATATCTTCGTTCAACCGGATTCCGAGGATGGTCTCGCCCGAGCGGCTGCGCGCGCGAACGCTCCAGTATTCGGAAGGCACGACGGCGTCCGGGTTCTCGAGCGCCAACTTCAATTCGGCCAGGCTGCGGCGCGCGCCGATTTCGCTTAAGTCCGGGCCCGTCAGACCGCCCTTCGTGCCCACGGTGTGGCAGGCGCCGCACTTGTGCGCATCAAACAACGCTGAGCCTTTCGCGGGGTCTCCTGTCGCTTTTTCCGCGGCTCTCACAATGTTCAGGCCACGCAGAAACGTGATGATCTGCCAAGCTTCGCGCCCCGGTATAGCAAAAGCGATCATGGGCGTTCCTGGCACGCCCCCGGTGATCGTGCGATACATAGCCTCATCTGAACCACCGTTCTTGAATGTTCCAGAGACCAGGCTGGGAGCCTGAGCGCCGCCGGAGGCATCGAGTCCATGGCATCCGGCGCAGCGGGCGCGGAAAGCGGCACCGCCCGTCTCGGAATCCTGGGTCGTCGAGTAGGGATTTGCGGAAATACTGCCATGTTCCTGCGCGCAAAGGAACGCCGGCAAGGCCGCGATTAAGAGTAGTCGCATAGGGCCCTTCGAGGGCACCTGCCAGATTACATCAAAAATGGTGGCGTAGCATCCAAAACCGTCGAGGTAGGCCGCAACCGGGCCTCCGCCGAGGTTCCGCAAGGGACTTTTCGGCAAATTCGAAGGCGGCTGTCTTCGCATTGACCCACCTGCCGATACGGAAATATCACGGGTCCGATGCCTTGGGCACAGTGGTGCTCCTTGTTCGGTAGATCCTACGATTTGCCTTAACTCATCCCTTTGCCAACGACCCCCTTCCCGCGGGGAAGGGGCACTGTACGCTTCAGGCTCATTAATAGAAGCCGACATGCTTCTTGCAATCCCGTGCGAAAGCAGGGAGAAAGCCGAAGTATCTCCTTAGGCGCTAATGAAAGCGGTGTTGATTCACTGGGTGGTGGAAGCTTCGACCACGCACACCGGATGCGTCTCTGGGTTAGCTTGATAGACTAGAAACATTCAAGTGATCACGGTTTGAGCATCTGACGAGACGTGAAGTTCTGTTCAAAAATCCAAACAAGCCCGACAATGCGGCACATGTAGAGAGTTGCGTATATGGCTAATGCCGATTTTTGGCGTGATCTCACCGTCCAGTTCTGTGCCCTTTCCGGCGATGATGAGGCGTTTAGGTTCGAGTGGCGTGTTCATGCCCGGGAGGAGCGGATCCGGTGGAAACAATTCGGGAAGTGCGACCAATTCGGGGCACTAGCTTCACGCGCCGGATCGGCGCTCAATCCAGAATCGGACAATTTTCTTTGGACATGGCTGTCTTTGCTGAAAGATGCAATCCCTGAATCAAGTACACTCTCGGTCAAGACCAAATTTTTAGATGAGACCACTCTCGACTTGAGGGAGGGCTCAATCCGACACCCACAAGAGAACACGGGGCCGGTCATAGAACAGGTTGTTTTAGAAGGTGTATTTCAAAGCGAACTGGATTAGGCGGGGAGCCACCGACGTGCTGGTGATCTGCCCGAAGTTGCCCCCCTGGACGTTCAGAACAGGGTTGCTATACTGCGTGTGGTTGAATAAATTGTAAAACTCACCGCGCAACTGCAGGGTGGCGTTTTCACTCAAGCCGCCCACCCTGGTGGTCTTGATGACCGACGCATCGAAGTTCAACTGGCCCGGACCCTGCACTACGGCGACGCCGGTGTTGCCGTAATCGGTTCCGCAGCCGGAAGCCGCAACATTGCTGGCATTCACGCACCCGGTAGTGAAGGGCACGATCCTGCCGTCGATGGTGACGATGTTAGGCGCCACGAACGCGGCCGGATTCAGGTATCGCGTAGAGCCGTTGTCCAGTCCGACTGTCCAATCGGAATTGACGATATCGCCGTAAGTCTTGCCGGCAGCCAGTTGCGCGCGCGGATTGATGCTGGCGCCGAAGGCTGAAACCGAGCTGTAGGCCGTACCGGCCCGGTTGTCGATGATGGTCATCGGCTGGCCATCCTGAATGGTGGTTACACCGGAAACATTCCATCCCTTGAGGATCTTGCCGGCGAACGATTTGTTGCCGAGCGAGCCGACCGGGATGTCCCAGCTATAGTTGATGGCGAGCCGGTTCGGGCGATACTGCACCGAACGCCCCCACTGTTGCCGCAGATCCGACGGGTTATTGCTCTGCCCCACTGTGCTTCCGCCGTTCGCTCCGACAACCGAGAGATTAGAAAACAGGGAGCTCAAGGTATACGCCGCCTGGAAGCTCAGTCCGTGCGACATCCGCTTGCGCAACGTCACCTGCAAGCTGTTGAAGCGCGAATCCCCGTCATAACCTTCCTGCTGGAATCCGACCGACGAATACCCCAGGTACGGAACACGAACATTGACGTTACTCGTGGTGTCGGTGGTGACGCACTGCTGGCCGGATGCAGTGGTGTAGCAGACCGGCGATCCGGCGGTCGCCAGGCGGGCGGTGTTGAGCTGGCGCAACTGATTAGCGAGCCGGATTCCCTTATTGCCCACATAGCCGACTTCCAAAACGTAACTGGGAGCAAGCTCATACTGGACGTTGAGGCTATAGTTATACACAGTCGGCGTCTGAATGTGCTCCGTCAGGAACGGTGTCACGATGGCCGAGCTGGCGCCGGTGTTGAAGTTGACCCAACGGGACGATCCCCACCCAAGCGTCGTGTAGTCATAAGGCTGCGCCAGCGTGGAGAAGTAATTGTCCGGACCCGAACGGTCCTGCTTCACGGTATAAGGCGGATTCTCGTTGACCGAGTGGATTCGAGCATTGCCGTTCGGCGTGTCATAGAAGAAACCGGTGCCGCCGCGAATCACGAACTTGCTGCCGCCGAACGGCGTCCATGCGAAACCGAAGCGGGGGGCAAAGTTGTTGAGCGGAGATCCGTTAGCGCTGGCGTTGGAGAGCTGGTTCCGCAGGATCGTCGCATACTGGCCGGTCAGCGGGAATTGCGAATCCTTCTGATAGTTGGCCGGCGCTACCCAACCCATGAAAGTGCCCAGCGGCTGGCAGGCCGCGCGGGTTGGCGCTGTGCAGTTCGGCACCAGCGCGTTGCCCGCCAGAGCGCGGCTGATCCAGGTGTTGCTCAGGTCGCCGTACTTGTCAACGGCCTGTCCGATATACTCCCAGCGCACGCCGACATTCAGCGTCAGTCTGGAACTTACCTTAATGTCGTCCTGAATGAACACGTTTCCGTTATTGACCAGATAAAGATGTTCGACACCTCCTGGACCCGTCACCAGGCACAGCGTGCAGTTGAAGATATTGCTGATGTTGGTGCCGTTGGTGGCTCCGGGATTCGCAGTGTTGCAGGTTCCCGCCGTGAATGCGGCCGGGTCGCACCCCGCCCTGCCGATCAGGAAGTCGGCGAAAGAGCGGAAATTCAATTCGCCGCGCGAGAAGCCGCTGAACGTCCAGGGCCAATTCACATGGTGGTAACCGCCGCCAGTTCGGATGGTATTGCGGCCGTGAGTCCAGGAAAGCTGATCGCCTACCTGGTATTCGTTAGTGGCGCTCCAGCTCGAAGTGCAGCAGGTCGCGCCCATGTTCTCTACCACGTTGCCGGTAAACAGCATGGGTTCGAGGATGTCGGTGTGAGCGTTGATCGGCTTAATCCCCACCGTGGTTGCTTTGAATGGCGTGCTGCCGTCCGGCGTGGGGAAGGCGAAAATGTCCTGTACCGCCCGGGAAATCGATCCATACACCTCATTGACCATGGTGTTTGAAATCAGACTGGTGAGCTTCACTACGCCATTGATGTTAGCCCGGTTGATGTCCTGGATCGAGTTCGGACCCTGGCCGGCGGCGGCGAAGTTGTTGTGCTGCTGTTGCGGCTGGTAGTAGTAACGGGTCGAGAACGTATGCTTGGTGTTGATGATGTAGTCGCCATTTACCAGCACCTGGTCTTCAGTGAAGATGGCCGGCTTCATGTAAGCCACGCCGTTCTGGGTAATGTTTCCGGCGTTGTTGACGCTGGCCTGGCTCAAATTGGAGAAGCCGGGCATGTAATAGCTGCCGTCGGCGACTTTCAGCTGCAGGATATTCAAAGCTACGTCGCTGATGTTGGAACCGTTGGCCGCGATGGCGATTCCGCCAGTGGCGCCTTGTCCCGTCTTGCCGGCGTAGGCCGCTCCGAGCGCGGCGCGCAGGGCGTTCTTGTCGTCGCGGTTGGCCGGCAGGTAGGGAATGTTCACTGTGGACAAGCCCTGCGACGCCAGGCCGTTCTTCTGGCCGGTGCGCTGGTAGGAAACGAAGAAGAACAGCTTGTCCTTCTTGAGCGCCCCGCCCAGCACGCCGCCCCATTGGTTCTGGTTCAGAGGCGGCTTGACGTTGCCCTGGCAGTTGGCCGGATTCTGGCCGCAGTAGCGGTTGCGGAAGAAATCGTTGGCGTTGAGCGACGCATTGCGGAAGAACTCGAAGGCGGAGCCGTGGAAGGCGTTGGTCCCGGACTTGGTGACTACGTTTACGTTCGCCCCGATATTGCGCCCAAACCCTGCGTCGTATTGCGAGGTCTGAATCTTGAATTCCTGAATGGCGTCGGGGTTGGGAACGCCGAAGCCGGCATACACGCCATCTCCGGTCACGCTGCCGTTACCGAACGGAGTTACCGAAACGCCGTCCATCGAATAATTGTTCTGGGCGGGACGGGCGCCGTTGACGGCCACGTCCACCGCCCCGTTGCCAATGGCTGCGGCGTTATTCACGTTCACTTGAACGCCGGCCGCGAACGCCAGGATCTGCGTGTAGTTGCGCGTGGTGAGCGGCAAGGCGGTCACTGTCTGCGAATTCACGGTAGTGCCAACCGCGGAAGTGGCGGTCTGGATAGTCTCGACATTCGCCTCGACGGTGACCTGCTCGGACTGCTGGCCGACTTCGAGCGCCCGGTCGAGCGTTGCAATCTCGGTTACGACAACGTCGACGCTCGCGAGTTCCGCCGTCTTGAATCCCGGCGCGGAAAACTTCATGCGGTAGTTGCCGGGCGGAAGCAGCTCGAGCCGGTAAGTGCCGTCAGTGCCGGTGGTCGCCGTGCGTTCTTGCCCGGTCGCATTGCTGCTGGCGGTGATAACCACGTTCGGCACTACCGCCCCGGTGGAATCGGTAACTGTTCCGGTAAGCGCGCCTGTTCCAGCGGTTTGCGCCAGAATAGCAGGCAAGAAAATGAAGCATGTAATCAACGTTACGAACAGAGTTCTACTTTTCATCGGATCCCCTAAAATGGATTTAATCATCACCCTAACTGCATCGACGCCCGCGCTTAGCTAAGCGCCCCGTATTGTGGAAATACTATTTGTTTCTGCACGCCGCGTCAAGGGTACCTTCGATACGCGTTCGGAACTTGGATTGTATTCTACATCGATCTTAAGCAATAGAAGCAGGTACCGAATGAGTCGCGGCTGAGCTGGCGTCGTCCACGGATCAGTCGTAAGCGAATCGACAAAAGAGCACGCGAGGCGTTCTGGCTGGTTCTTGCATGGCCTATCTCATGATCTCTGGACGTCCGCACTGATACGTAGAGGTGATGCTGTAGACCAGACTCAATAACGAACAGCCGGTTCGCTCCGAAGCCATCTAGATTGGATCCGAAATTCAACTCTTGGTTTACCGAGAGAAAGTGACTCTGCTGAAATTCCGTTCGACCTGGGCCAGTTCAGACACATCATCTACACGGCAGGCAAAGCAGGGCTCAACGCATTGACAGGAACACTGGCTGAAGCGGTGTCTGCGATCGGCAAGCCCGTGCATCGAATTTACGTTGATCGAAACGGCCAAGGTCGTCTGCCTGAGAAACTGATGGGGCCTGATCACTGTCTTTTACGAGTTTCGAATCGAAAGGTGGCTTCTCAGGTCATCGCGCTTCCAAATTCGAAATGCATGTAGTGCGCCACATCATGGAGAAGCGGCCCAAGAGCGCGGTGGCATATAGGGGGGCATCGGTCTCACACTTGGGGAACGTCGCCCTTTTGGTCACGTCTTGCCGGGATGGGAAATCTCGTTCGAAACTGCTCCAAACGGCGAAACATGTTTTCGCATACACGAACCGACCTCGTCCGCGCCAAAAGCGAAACGAAGGCGGCCCACTCGTGCCTAATCGGACTGCCTTCGACAGCCCGTTGACGGCAAAGGCTGCGCATCGACCCTGATGGCCGGATTTGAGGAGCAGTCTGGAGTGATCAAATAGCTATTGCGAAATCCCCTTACCACCACCAATCCGTCTATTCTTGACTTGAAACGGCGTTCGAAGAAGCTTGGGCGGAATTAGTCCCGATGAGTCGGCTCGTAAGCGGTGATCCCATCAGGATGCTTTTCGGTGTTGCGTGGTAGGCCTTACCAGACTCCGCCTACGACCACGCCCGAGTGTATTTCGCCGCGCGGGTTTCCGTCCCTAAAAATCGCACGCCAACTGTAGTCAAAATTGTAGGTACTAGTTGCCACTTGGGTTGCTTGATGGCTCAACAACTCCAACGTTTTCAATAACGGGCTTCCCGGCCCCCTGGACTTTGGACAGGTGCGCGGTTTCGCGAAATAGCAGCGGAAAACAAAGGAGATTTGGTCGGGGCGGGGCGATTTGAACGCCCGACCCCCTGCGCCCAAGGCAGGTGCGCTACCAGGCTGCGCTACGCCCCGACATTACTGCAGCCTTCATCTTAAAACACTTTTTGATCAGCCATCCCCTCAAAAAGCAACCCACTTAAGAAACTTGCGAGTCGCGCAAAAATGCCTCTGCCAAATGGCGTTAACTCCTGCTTTCTCCGTGGCTTGACTCCGCTCCACTGACATGATAGTGTTCATCTGGAGTCTCTACATGCGCGTGCTAACCCGCTTCGGCGGGGCCCTCTTGTTGTCTTCATTATTGTTACCCGCCCAAACCGCGCCTGCGCCCATCCCTGCCGCGTCCGAACGTAAACTGCTGGATCAATATTGTGTCACCTGCCACAACCAGCGCCTCAAGACCGCCGGCCTCACGCTCGATAGGCTCGACCCCGCGAACGTCGCCGCGCAGCCCGAGTCCTGGGAAAAAGTAGTCCGCAAATTGCGCGCCGGCATGATGCCGCCGTCAGGCCTGCCGCGCCCCGCCGCTGCCGATTACGCAGCGCTCACCGTTTCGCTTGAAAATGATTTGGACCGCGCCGCCGCTGCCAATCCAAAGCTCGCCCACCCCAGCGTCCACCGCATGAATCGCACCGAATACGGCAACGCGATTCGTGAGTTATTGGGCCTGGATATCGATGTTTCCGCCTATCTCCCGGCTGACGACTCGAGCTACGGCTTCGACAACGTGTCCAGCGGATTACAGGTCTCGCCGACCCTGGTCGAAGCCTACATCACCGCGGCCTCGAAGATCAGCCGCCTGGCGCTCGGCCACGACACCGCTCCCGCCCGCAAGGTGTATCACGTTCGCGAAGATTATTCGCAGGAAGATCAAGTCGAAGGCCTGTCGTTTGGAACCCGTGGCGGAATGTTGATCCATCATTATTTCCCCGCCGACGGCGAGTATTCGATTTCATTCGATGTGGTCCGAACCACCGTCGGCTCCTTGTTTGGCGGCGATAGCGAAGACGAGCAGCTCGAAGTCACGCTCGATGGCCAACGCCTGAAGCTGTTCAAGATCGGCATCGGCAAAGACATCGTGCTGAACGCACTGCACGACAAGACCGAGATCAAGGTTCCCGTGAAAGCCGGCCGGCGCACCGTGGGCGTGACTTTCATCGCCACCACCTACGTGCCGAATGTGGACTTGAACCGCCACTACCAGCGCAGCATTCTCGACGACAATCTGGTGGACGGTTTCACCTTCACACCGCAGATCAGCTCGGTGACCATCATGGGCCCGTCGAACGGCACGCGCCCCACCGATACCCCCAGCCGCAACAGAATTCTAGCCTGCCACCCGGCGAATTCCAGCGAAGAAATTCCCTGTGCCAAGCGCATCCTGACCGCCCTCGCGCGCAAAGCCTATCGCCGCACCGTCACTGATCGCGACACGGAAACGCTGCTTAGCTTTTATCAAGCCGGCCGCAACGCAGGAGATTTCGAAAACGGCATCGAGCGCGCCCTGCAGTTCATCCTGGCGCATCCCGAGTTTGTGTTCCGTACCGAAGACGGCCCGGCCAACGTGAAACCCGGCCAGGCATATCGCATCAACGATCTGGAACTGGCCTCGCGCCTGTCCTTTTTCTTATGGAGCACGGTTCCCGATGAAGAGTTGATCACGCTGGCCTCGCAAGGAAAGCTGAAAGGCCCCGCGGTCCTCGAACGTCAAGTCCACCGCATGCTGGCCGACCCGCGCTCTCACGAACTGATCAAGAATTTCGCGGGCCAGTGGCTGGAATTGCGCACCATGCAGGGCTCCACTCCGGAAGGCGTGATCTATCCCGATTTCGACGACAACCTGCGCCAGGCCTTCCGCACCGAAGCGGAAATGTTTTTTGAAAGCATCATCCGCGAAGATCGCAACGTCATCGATTTGCTCAACGCTGATTACACGTTCGTGAACGAACGTCTCGCGCGCCACTACGGGATCCGCGGAATTTACGGCAGCCAGTTCCGCCGCGTGCCGCTCACCGGTGAACTCGATATCCGCCGCGGCCTGCTCGGCAAGGGTAGCGTAGAACTCGTCACCTCCGTGCCCGACCGCACCTCGCCGGTGCAGCGCGGCAAGTGGGTGATGATGAACATCCTCGGCACGGTGCCTCCCGACCCGCCGCCTAACGTTCCCGCGCTCAAAACCAGCGGCGACAAAGCCGGCCCTGAGCAGACCATGCGCCAGCGCATGGAAGAGCACCGCGCCAACCCCGCCTGCGCCAGCTGCCATAAGATGATGGACCCCATCGGCTTCGCGCTCGAAAACTTCGACGGCATCGGCACCTGGCGCGCCAAAGAGAACGCGCAAAAAGTGGATGCGTCGAGCGTGCTCTTTGACGGCACCAAAATCAACGGCGTAGTAGATCTTCGTAACGCGCTGCTGCGTTATTCTCCTCAGTTCGTACGAGTGTTCACCGAGAAGTTGATGATCTACGCGCTCGGTCGCGGCGTCGATTACGACGACATGCCGGTCGTCCGCTCCATCGTCCACGAAGGCGAACGCAACAATTACAAGTTTTCCTCGCTCGTCCTGGGAATTATTAAGAGCGACCCGTTCCAGATGAACCGTAAACCCGACGGCGCGGTAGCTGCCGCCAGCAGATAGTGATTAAAGGAAGGCGATCTCATGTTCATTACTAAAAAACATCTCTCCCGGCGTACCTTGCTGCGCGGCGCGGGCGTCACGCTGGCGCTGCCGCTGCTCGATTCCATGATTCCCGCGCAGACGCCTTCCTCGAAAGTCGCGGCGCTCCCCAAGGTCCCGCGCTTCATCGGACTTTTCAATCCGCACGGCTGGGCTCCAGAATATTCCGCCTTCACGCAGCCGGGCGAGTTTCCATTCGTCCTGAAACCCTTGCAGGACTGGAAAGATTCCATCACCATCATCGCCGGTTTGGACGCCACGTCTTCCATGCCGCCTCCGGGCTTGACCGGCGGCGATCACTCGCGCAGCGCCGCCGTATTCAGCGGCGTACAGCCGCGCAAGACCGTCAGCGATGACATCTACCTGGGCACCACCATCGACCAGGTGATCGCGCAGAAATATGGTCAGGATAACGCGCTGCCCTCCATCCAACTCGGCATCGAAGACCAAAGCTCGCTCGCCACCTGCCCGTGGGGTTATAGCTGCGCCTACGTAAATTCGATTTCGTGGTCCGGCCCCAGCAAGCCGCTGCCGCACGAAGCCAATCCGCAAGTCGTGTTCGAGCGCTTGTTCGGAGAAGGCGGCAACGCCCAGGAACGCGCCGACCGCAAACTCCAAAAGGTAAGCCTGCTCGACGCCGTCACCAGCGAAGTCGCGCGCCTCAACAAGAGTTTGCCCGGTACGGATCGCACCCGCCTTAACGAATATCTGGAGGACATCCGCGAGATCGAACGCCGCCTCAAGAACGTCGCGAAATCCAAAGACATGTCGCCCGAAGCGCAGATACCCTTCGGCATGCCCGAATCCTTCCAGGAACACATCAATCTGATGTGGGACATGCAAGTTCTCGCCTTCCAGGCCGACATCACGCGCGTCTCGACCTTGATGTATGCCCACGATGTCAGCATGCGCAGCTACCCCGAATCCGGCGTCGGCAGCGCGAACCACGCCGCGTCGCATCACGGCGGCATTCCCAAGCGCCTCGAGGATTGGGCCAAGATCAACCGTTTCCATGTGCAGTGCCTGCCCTACTTCCTGAACAAGATGAAGTCGACTCCGGACGGCGACGGCAGCCTGCTCGATCACAGCTTGATTTTCTGGGCCAGCAACATGGGCGATAGCAATCTGCACAGCCACAAGTCGGTGCCCAACATGCTGATCGGCGGCGCCATGGGCCAGCACAAAGGCGGCCGCACCATTCAGGCGTCCGGCACCACCGCGAACCTGCTGCTGACCGCCCTGCAAATGTTCGGCATCGAGAAAGAAAGCATCGGCGACAGCACCAAAGCGTTGTCGTTGAGCTAATGTCGGCGAGCTAGGAGCCCAACGTGAGAATCACATTCATCGCCGCTTTGCTAGCGGTTTCCGCGTTTGCAGCCACCAGCACCAGTCCCGTGGCGGACGCCGCCATGAATAAGGACCGCGACGCCCTGCGCAATCTGCTCAAGCAGAAAGCCGATGTGAACACCCCGCAGGCCGATGGCGCCACCGCGCTCCATTGGATGGTCCGCTGGGATGACATGGAATCCGTCGATCTCCTGCTGAAAGCTGGAGCCAACGTGCAAGCCGCCAACCGCGCCGGCGCGACTCCACTGTTTCTCGCCTCCACCACCGGCGACGCCACCATGATCGAGAAGCTGCTGAAGGGTGGAGCGGACGCCAACGCCCCCATCCTGGCTCACGGCGAGACGGCTTTGATGATGGCAGCGCGTAGTGGCAACCTGGACGCCGTGAAAGTGTTGCTGGATCACGGCGCGCAAGTCAACGCCAAGGAAAATCTACGGGGAACTTCAGCGATCATGTGGGCCGCCGAACAGGGCCACGCCGATGTAATCAAGTATTTGCTGGACCACGGTGCGGACGTAAAGCAGACGTCGGCCGTCATCACACCGCCGCGCCGCAGAGGATTAGCCTTCGCCCCGCCCAACGCGCCTCCCGGACCGCCCAAAGGCGGGCTCACCGCACTCCATTTCGCCGCGCGTCAGGGAACCATGGAATCGGTGCGCGTGCTGGTTGCCGCGGGCGCGGACGTAAATCAAACTTCGGCCGATGGCAGCAGTCCGCTGCTGGTGGCCGTGCAGAACGGCTTCTATCCCATTGCGCAATTCTTGATCGACAACAAAGCCAACGTGAATCTGACCAACAATAAAGGTTGGTCGCCGCTCTACCTCGCCGTGAAGAACCGCAACCAGGAAATTACCGCGGTTCCCGGCCCCAGCACCGATGGCGTTCTGGAATTCATCACGCTCTTGCTCGACCGCGGCGCGGACCCCAACGTTCGCATCAAGGCCGCCACCGAAGTGCATCAGGCCATGACCGCCGCTTGGCTCAAGGAAGAAGGCGCCACTCCTTTGCTGCGCGCCGCGCTCTGCGGCGACCTCACGGTTGTGCGTCTGCTGATCGATCATCGCGCGGACCCGTTGATCCCGACCCTGGACCACACCACCCCGCTGATGACTGCGTCCGGCGTCGGCTGGGACAACGGCATGCTGCGCGAGTATTCCGAGGATCAGACAGTCGAAGTAGTGAAGTTGCTTCTCGACAAGGGCTCCGATATTAAGCTCGCCAACGACCACGGCATCACCGCCCTGCACGGCGCCGCCTACAAAGGCGCGAATAAAGTGGTGCAGTTACTGGTCGACCGCGGTGCGGATTTGGCCGCTCAGGATAAGGGCGAAGACTTCGGTTTCGGCGCCAGCTCCACCCACATGACGCCGCTCAATTGGGCCGAAGGCGTGCCCATCGGCATGTCGTCCGCGATTTTCCACGACGACACCGTGGCTCTGATGACCCGCTTGATGAAGGAGCGCGGCATCCCCGTCGTGAGCAATTCGTTCAAGGGCCAGAAGCCCACCTACAATTTCGGCGCCTTGGAAAACGACCCGGAAGCAGCCCCGCCGGCGAAGAAGTAGTCGGCACCGAAAGGATCCACGTGAATCACCTAGCGCATGCTGCGTGCCGCCCCTCGCGGCGTGAACTCTTGACTGGACTAGCCGCGCTCGGCGCCAGCACCCTGCTGCCCGCGCAGTCGCCCGCCGGCGACCGCCGCATCCTGGACGTGCATCAGCATTACGTCTCGCCGGATTATCTGGCGCTGCTGACGCGCAAGAACGCCGTGAGTCCAGTGGCCGGCTTCAACGTGTGGAAAGACTACTCACCCGCCAAGAACCTCGACGCCATGGACAAAAGCGGCATCGCCACCGCGATGCTCTCGCCGACCGCTCCCGGCGTCTATTTCGGTGACGCGGAAGAAGCGCGCAAGATCGCACGCGAGATGAACGAGTACGCCGCCGCGAAAATGGTGGGCGCTTATAAAGGCCGCTTCGGCCTGTTCGCGGTGCTCCCGATTCCCGACATCGACGGCAGCTTGAAAGAAATTGAATACGCGTTCGACACGCTCAAAGCCGATGGCGTCGGATTGCTGACCAGCTACGGGACTAAGTATCTGGGCGATCCGTCCTTCGCTCCTATCTTCGATGAGCTGAATCGCCGCAAAGCCGTGGTTTACACGCACCCCATCGAGCCCACCTGCTGCATGAATCCGGTGATGGGCATCAATCCCCAGGCGCTCGAATACCCCACCGACACGGCGCGCACGCTCATCAGCCTGGTCGTCAGCAACACCGCGACTCGCTGCCCGGACGTGAAGTTCATTTTCTCGCACGCCGGCGGCACTATCGTGTCCATCGCGGCGCGCTTCCTAGGGGCGGCCGTGAACGCCGAGAATCTGGCGAAGACCCCGGAAGTGAATTCGCGCATGTATCACATGCGGCGTTTCTTCTACGACACAGCGGGCTCGGCGAATCCGGTGCAGATGCAGGGCCTCAAAACACTAGTGGGTTCGTCGCAGATCGTCTTCGGCACGGACTTCCCCTTCGCCAATGCGCCGGCCACTGCGTCCGGCCTTCTCACCAGCGGCTTCAGCGCCGACGAGCTGCGCGCCATCGATCGCGAAAATGCTGTAAAGTTCCTGCCGAAGTACCGTTAGCTGCCGATAGGAGCCGCGATCAGGATCGGCATGGTAGGTGTAGCGGAGCCCGCCGCTGGCTCCAGCGTAACTGCCACGGTGCCGATCACTGAAACGTCCACCGGCCCATTCAAGATGTAGAGCGCGCGCATGCCGTCCGATTGGAACAGCCCCGCGGGCCGCGGCGCGCCGCCTTTGGGAATCACCCACATCTCATACGTCTTACCTTGTCCCGCTGCGGGGAGATTCGATGCAATTAACAGCACGCCCATCTGCGGATGCAGAAAAACATAGCCCCGCGGCGGAGCGGTTTGTCCCTTGCCGAAGCTGGCGGGCACGGTTTGCGGATCGGATAGAAATTGCAGCGCTTGCGTCAGGCGGTCGCGTTCGCCATTCGAATCGATGAGCGCACGTCGCGCGGCAGCGAGCTCGAAAGTGCGCCCGCGCTCTTCAAAACCCAACCACCCGGCAACCACTAATAAGCACACGGCGCCTACCGCCCAAACCCAAGCCCAGCTTGGATAGTGAACGCCCACCGACGTCAACAAACGACGTTTCAGACGCCGCCGCGGTGCGGCCTCGGGCACAAAGCTGAGCACCCCTGCGTTGAGCGCGAGCGCTTCGGAGAGCGCACGCTGGCAGTTGTCGCAGCCGCGCGCCAGATGAGCGTCAATCTCACTTTTCTCCGCCGGCTCCAGTACGCCCAGCGCGTACAGTTCAAAGAAATCCGCAAGTTCCTGGCAGGTCATGCGATGGCCACCTCCGCCAGTTCGTCGCGCAGAATTTTCAGCGCGCTGCGAGTCCAGGTTTTTACAGTGCCGAGCGGTTGGTTGAGCCGCTCGGCCATTTCCGTCTGCGACATGCCTTCGTAGTAGGCGAGCTCAATCACTTGCCGCTGCGTCGGCGTGAGTTTTTCAAAGGCGCTTTTCAAGCGGCGCACGCGGTCGACGGCGAGCGCAGCGGAATCCAGTTTCGAGAACCACCCCGGCCTCTCCAGTTGATCGAGTTCCATGGCGCCAGCCTGCATGCGGCCGTCGGTCGAACGGAGGTAATCGATGGCGCGATGGCGCGCCACTGTCAACACCCAGGCGCCCAGCGCGCCCCGCTCAGCGTCGAAAGATTGCACGCGGTTCCAAATGCGCAGGAAAGTTTCCTGCACCAAGTCCTCCGCGGTCGACGGATTGCGCACGATACGGAAAATCAGCGAATAGGTCAAGCGCCCATAGCGATCGTAAAGCTCGCTCATGGCTTTGGCCTCGTGAGCCTTCAGGCGGCGCACTAGATCGGCGTCGTCGGCCAGGCGCAGGATCACCTGCAAGATTCCGAACGCCAATCCGACCGGCAGTAATTTGAACAACAACATCAGCGGGCTTCTATTAGGATATACGCGGAATCGAGTCCAGCGGATTGCTCTGGCCCCCAAGTAGCAGAGTACGAAATACTTACGATATCCGTCCTAAGTACGTAAAGGGCAGTCGCCGGGAACATTAAGTTTCTGCCATAATATAGCCGGTGTCCCGCACAAAAGAATTGGAAGCTCAGCTCTCGAGCACTGAGCAGCAACTTCGACTCCTGCAAAAAATCAGCCGCTTTATGGTTCGCGACGTGGGGCTCGCGAAGGCGCTGGATAGCGTGGTGTCGCTGGTCGTGGAGTTCATGCACTCGAATTCGTGCCTGCTGTATCTGCTCCACGACAACGAACTGGTGCTGTGCGCGTCGAACAATCCGCAGCCGGAGACCATCGGCCACCTGCGCTTGAAACTGGGCGAAGGTTTGACCGGGTGGGTGGCGCGCGAGCGGCGTCTGCTTTCGATCTCCCGCGAGGCTTACGCGGATCCCCGCTTCAAGCTGTTCACGGACCTGCCGGAAGACACCTACGAAGCGTTTCTCTCGGCCCCGATTCTAATACGCGGCCGCGTGGCCGGCGTCATCAACGTGCAGCATCGCGAACCGCATCCCCACTCGGGCGGCGAGATGGAACTGCTCACCACTGTCGGCGAGCAGGTGGGGTGCCTGGCGGCACTGGCCTCGCTCGATCCGGCGAAGCTGGCTGCTACCGATTTGCTGGAACTGGTGATGGCTCCGGTCACCTCCGGGTCCGCACCGCGCCGCTAGTAATAGGTGGGGGGATTTGCTGCATCCTTTTCTTAGCCGCTTGCCGCCGCGCGCGCTTCCCTGCGTGCAATCGCCGCCAAAGAACCGCGACCGAAGGAAGCGGACTAGCTTTATGCCCCGGTGGTTGCTCGCAGTTGCACTCCTTCCGCTTGCGTTTGCTCAGCCACAGTCCAAATGGACACTCCAGTATTTCTACGATCAAAACGGTAAGAATCTCGAAATCATCGACCTCGCGTTTCCATCCGCCACGCGCGGCATTGCAGTGGGAGCCATCGTCGATCGCGAAGGACGCAGGCCGCAATTCACGGCTCTGGTCACCAGCGACGGCGGCTCGCATTGGGCCTTGGTCCCGCTGAAAGAACTCCCGCGCTCGCTGTTCTTTCTGGACGAATCGAATGGCTGGATGGTCACCGGCGAAGGCCTGTGGTTCACGCGCGAAGCCGGCCGCAGTTGGCTGCGCATCGGCGATCAGATCAAACCCAATAAGAAGCTGGCGGACGCCCCACGCGGCGGCCTGATTTTGCGCGTCTGGTTTCTGGATGAGCGGCACGGCTACGCGGTGGGATTGCAGAAGTCGGCGTTTGAAACTCACGACGGCGGGCGCACCTGGACTCCGCTCGAAGAAGCTGCCAAGCCTGCGTCGAATCCCGCGTACACGGTCTATTCGCAAATTGCGTTCGCCGACGCCCGGCGCGGCATGATCTTTGGTGCTTACGTACCTCCGGGCCCGCGCCAGGACTCCGGCTTCGACCTGCCGGAGCAAACGCTGGCGCGCCGCCAGGTGCCGCGGCTGGCCATCGAGCTCGACACCCGCGATGGCGGCGCCCTTTGGAAGTCCGCTACAGCGCCGCTGTTCGGTGCAGTGAACAGCCTGCGCTTGGCTGGGGCCACGGGCTTGGCGGTATTCAACTACGTGGATTCCTTCGAATGGCCCGCGGAAGTTTACCGTATAGATTTGGCAACGGGTAAAAGTGAAAGTGTGTTCAAGCAGAAGGACCGTTTGGTAACCGACGCGGCGATTTTTGCGAACGGCCGTACGTTTCTCGCTGCAGTGGAGCCCCCCGGGAAGCTGCGGTCAGCGCCGATTCCCGGCAAAGTCAGAATGCTCGAAAGCCGCGACTTGAAAAATTGGCACGAAATGCCAGTGGATTACCGTGCCGTAGCGCAGTCCCTGGTGCTGGCGGGCCCCGATCCCGACCATTTGTGGACTGCTACGGACACCGGAATGATTCTGCGCTTGTCACCGCAGAACAAGTGACGCGGGTTCTGTTTTATCCACAAATTGTCCACGCCAAGTTGCCCACAACCCCCTGATAACACGCCAAATATACATTGAGGAAAGGCCAACTTTTCCCTTGACGAAAATAGTCCCGGGGCGCATCATGGCTATGGTTCCAAGAGGTTCAAAGGACAGCGAGCCAAGCGGGAAGTAGCGGAGCTGGAACGTTGATCCGTCGCGCGGTGGTACGTCACAACTATTGCAACGCGGCGGGGAGCGAAGGCAGATCGGGCAACTCGCTATGGTAAGTTTATTCGGCTGAAACTGGGCAGAGCGCTATGATCTGGAAGGACCGAGAGGTCCTGAAGGGGAGCGGAGGTCCGGCGACAGGCGGAGAGCTTTAGGACAGGAAGTTGGCGACGGGCGATTCGCAGTGATCGCGCCCTGTCAGGCGAAAAAAAGCCAGGCGAGGCCGGGAGCGGGAAGCCGAACGGGCCAATTGAAATTCTAAGGCGGCTTTGAAGATGTAGGCCAGGAACGTCGACCCGGCCGCGGGGATTTGCCGCAAGGCAGGACTTCGCTGCAGGAGAGTGAAAGGCCGCATCGAGAAGCAAACTTCTACCGGAACGGAGTGCGGACGCGCACCGGCGCTACGATCCGCTGCTGGATAAAACCGGCGGCGGGGAGCAAAGGGCCTACGTCACATCCGCTTCGGATGCCGTGTTCAGGCCGTGCATGCCGGTCGGAGAGCGAGCAGTTCTACGGGTCACTTGGAACCATTTTTTTTGCGCGGTCCCGCCTTCGCGCAGCGCCCGGCGATAGACCTCCAATTCTGGTCGTGCTGCCCCGGGTGTGCGCCAAAAATCGGTGCGTGCCAAACCCCACTATTCTTTGAGGGATGAGTCCGGCTCGACATCCCGCTCCTGATGGCGCCAGGAAAATTTTTCCTTGCACTTTTTGAAGCTGGCGAAGTTGCAGCGGCAGGCGACGCAGCGGTAAGGTGTGGCGCCCAGGCGGAGTTGCATCACCGTCCAGCGCGGCGGACTGTAGTGCCCTTCGCTCCAGGTGGAAAGCTCCTGGCGATAGCACTTCGGACAGCGGGCATATTTCCAGGCGTCGTCTTCCCAGGTGCTGGTCCGCCAGCGGGTCTCACAACGGCGGCAGCGCAACGGATAAATGCCGGCTAGTCCTCTTAGCCACTCTTCCAACCCTTTGCGACGGGCCACGCGAGCGTCGCGCGCCCCGCATTTGGGACAAGCAAGTTGCATTGGCCCTCCGAACCTATTGCGTTAATTCCCGTTGGGTTAATTATAGACCGGTTTCGGGTAGCGGCTGACTGAATGCTTCACGCGTGCGGAGAAGGCCTCGCGCAGGCGGTCGCAGACGGCGCGGCCTCCCTGAATTTCCAGTCCTTCGATGGCGGCCGCCGGGAGTAACTCGCGCGTCGTTGACGTGATGAATATTTCGCGTGCGGAGCGCAGCTCCTCCGGGAAGAGCGTCTTTTCACCGACAGCGACGTCCAAATCCTGCATTTCTTCCAGCAGCACCGCGCGCGTAACGCCGGCCAGGCAACCTGACGACAGCGGCGGAGTCCACACTCGGCGGTCGCTATCCACTACGAACACATTGGCCGAAGTGCATTCGGAAATCTCGCCGCGCTCATTGAGCAGGATCACTTCGTCCAGGCCTTGCTCGTGGGCGCGTTCGTAGCGTGTCAGATTTTCCGCCCAGGAAATGTACTTGGTTCCGGAAAACTCGTTGGCGGCATGGCGGCCGTCGGGAACCACGCCCAGCTTCACGCTCTGCGGCCACTTCACCACGTCAATAGTGAAAGCCACCACGTCGAAGTCGCGGGTGATCGCGGGCCCTTCGAAATTTCCACCGCGGTTACGCACCACAGCCACTCGCAGCGTCGCGTTCAATGGTTGGCTGGGCGAGACCTGATTGGCTTCAATCAAGCGATACAGGCGCGACTCGAGCCAGTCGGCTTGCGCGGGAAAGGGCACTCGCATACGCGCGGCATCGCTGCGCATCCGCTGCCAGTGGCGTTCGAAAGCGAACATCACGCCGTCGTAAACGCGCAGCGTCGAAAACACGCCCCAGCCGGAAAGTAGTCCTATTTGCCCGGGCGAGAGGTTGCGCTCGGCGGCGTCGCGGATGTCGTCGTTATGCAGCAGGAAGCGGTGCAGCATCTTCCTACATTCTAGCTCGCAAGCGCCTGCCTAGGCGGCGTGTACGCGATCCTGATGCCGCTGCAGGCGGAAAGCGATCTGCGCTTGGCGCTTGCGGCTGAAGAGAACAATTTCGTCCAAAACCTGGTCCGGATTTTGATCTGGATTTTCGCTCTGCAGAAGTGGATGCACCAGGCGATGGCGCTTTTGCAACACCGTCGTCGCTTCAATTTGATTCATCAGGCTGTGTTCACGCTGCAGGGAGTCACACACGGAGCATCGCATATGGGATTCCATTGTCTCCGATTTTCTTCGGCTGTCAAGAATAGTTTTGAGACTGTAATGATCCCGCCATTACAAGTCTCACCGAACCTTCACGCTAAATTGACGGATTTGTAATTCCTGCCTGTTACGCTACCCAAAAGTTCCCCACGAACAGGAGAGGTCAACGTGAAGAGTATCGCTAGAGCTGTAGCTTTTCTTTCGATGTGCGCGGGATTGCTGCTCGCGCAATCCGGCAACGGAGGCGCGACCATCGGCGGCACAGTCCTTGATCAGGCAGGGAAAACGATCCCCAATGCGCTAGTCACATTGAAGAGCGAGTCGGGCGACGCAGTTCGCGAACTGACGACCGGCGACGACGGCCGCTTTTCGGCGAGCGGACTGAACTCCGGCAAATACACCGTCGAAATATCCGCGCCGGGCTTTAACGTGGCCCGCCGCACGGGTGTCGATCCAGCGGGCGGCGCCGCGGAAGACCTCTCGATCGCGCTCAGCGTGGGGAGCGTGAATCAGTCCGTGACGGTGGGGGAAGTGGTGTCGCTGGCCGCGCAGCTCGCGCCTTCCGGCAATACGCTGGACACGACCTCGGCGCGCACGGAAATCAGCAAAGACTTCATCCAGAATTTTACGTCGCCCGTCTCGGATTACAACGAAGTGATCCAAATGGCGCCAGGGGCGTTTAGCGTCAATTCAAACGGAGTCGGGCTCGGTCAGGGGAAGAACTATTTTCGCGGTTTTCAAGATGGTCAATACACCATGACTTTCGACGGCATTCCTTTCCAGGACACGAACACCCCGACCCACCATTCCTGGGTTTTCTTTCCCGGCCAGTGGATTGGCGCAACGGATTTCGATCGCAGCCCAGGGGGCGCGTCAGCAGTGGGACCAACGAACTTCGGCGGATCGATTAATCTTTTATCGCCGGATGTGCAATCCAGCCCGAATGTCAGGGCTTCCGGCTCCTACGGTTCGTTTAATACGCGCCTGCTGGATTTGAGTTTGGATTCTGGAGACTTCGGTCTGGGTTCGAAAAAGTCCAGCCTGCTCGCCGACGTTCACCAATTGCTATCGGACGGCTACCAGACGTTCAACTATCAGAAGCGCGTTGCCGGCTCACTGAAGTATCAGTACAAGTTCACCGATAAGACGGTCTTGACGGTGTTCGGCGACCTGCTCGATTTCTGGTCGAACACGCCGGACAGCAACGCGCCCACACGCTCCGACGTGGCAAAATTCGGCGACAACTACCTGCTGAACAACGATCCCAAAAGCCCAAATTACTACGGCTACAGTTTTTACCACATACAAACGGATTTCGTATACATCGGTCTTAAGACCGACCTGGGCCATGGCTGGAGGCTGGATAACAAAGTCAATTCGTACCGCTACTGGAACAAGCAAAACCTGGAAAAGAGCCTGACCGCGCTTTCGAATACCAGCGCCATCGACAAGCTCAACGGCGCAAATCATTTCGGCGATGTTATTTCGGCAATCCAGGAATCGAAGTACGGCATCTTCCGCACCGGCATGTGGTTCGATTGGTCCTATACTGACCGCTATCAATATGTATCTTCGCCATTCACGTGGGCCGACGTCGCGTCGCCCAACTTTCACGAGCATTACATCACGCAAACCTACCAGCCGTTTGCCGAGTATGAATGGAGAGCCACGTCGAAGCTAACCATCGTCGGCGGAATCAAGGACTCCCGCTACTTGCAGCACTTCAATCAATACCAGGACATCAAGACGGTGGGCTGCCTGGGTGGTGTCAAGGTTGGCAACGCCTGCATCGGCGGCGCGGCGTTCACCACTCATAGCGTGGATTACAACTCCTGGCTGCCCTCTGCCGCGGCCCGCTATCGCGTGCAGCGGAATTGGTCGGTCTACGGGCAGTTTGGCGAAGGCAACGTGATTCCGCCCACCAGCGTATTTGATGTCCCGAATGGCGCGGTTTCTGTTCCTCCCAAGCCAACTCTGGCCAGGACCTATCAGGGCGGTTCGGTATTGAAATTTAACCGCTGGACTCTAGACGTCAATGCGTACTACATCCATTTTGAAAACCCGTATGCTTCCGTAAACGATCCCAACAATTTCAACGAACCGATGTATGTTCCGACAGGCCCCTCGAATACCAAGGGCATTGAGGGAGAGAGTAATGTCGTTCTCGGCCACGGAGTTAGCCTGTACGTGAATGCTACCGTGGGTACGGCGAAATACTCGGATACGGGACTTTGGGTGGCCAATGCGCCGCGCGATACCGAAGCCGTGGGCCTCTCCTGGCAGCAGAGG